>Ga0315283_10005783_pt1 | contig 10948 bp, 8 predicted proteins | sample YL17G09_0_MG_FD_204541 | JGI IMG/M metagenome (GOLD analysis project Ga0315283, IMG submission 204541) | Sediment microbial communities from Yellowstone Lake, YNP, Wyoming, USA - YL17G09_0 | ecosystem: Environmental > Aquatic > Freshwater > Lake > Sediment | place: USA: Wyoming | collected...
AAGCCGTGCGCCTGAAGGAGTCCGGCAAGGCGACGGAAGTTGTGGCTGTCACCATCGGACCCCAGCAGTCCCAGGAAACCCTGCGCACCGCCCTTGCCATGGGTGCCGACCGTGCCATTCTGGTGAAGCATGACGAGTATGTGGAACCGCTGGGTGTGGCCAAGATCCTGAAAGGTGTTGTCGAAGCCGAAAAGCCCGACATTGTCATTCTTGGCAAGCAGGCCATTGATGATGACTGCAACCAGACCGGCCAGATGCTGTCGGCCCTCCTCGGCTGGGCCCAGGCAACCGCCTGCTCCAAGCTGGAACCCGGTAGCGGTGAAGCCGTGATCACCCGCGAAATCGACGGCGGCCTGCAAACCCTGAAGGTGAAGATGCCGCTCATCGTCACCACCGATCTGCGTCTCAACCAGCCGCGCTACGCTTCGCTTCCCAACATCATGAAGGCCAAGAAGAAGCCGCTCGATGAAAAGACACCAACTGATTACGGCGCGGACGTGAAGCCGCGCCTCAAGGTCGTGAGTACCGTTGAACCGCCCAAGCGCCTTGCCGGCGTGAAGGTTAAATCAGTTGGCGAACTTGTCGCCAAGCTCAAAGAAGCAGGAGCAGTATAATTATGGCCGTACTTCTCATTGCCGAGCACGATAACAACTCCCTCAAGGATGCCACCCACAAGGCCCTCACCGCCGCCCTGCTAATGGGTGGTGATGTGCATGTGCTGGTGGCAGGCAACAATGCCACAGCTGCCGCCGCACAGGCAGCCAAGCTCACCGGCGTCAAGAAAGTCCTGCATGTTGAGAGCGCCACCCTTGAGCGCCCACTGGCCGAGCCCATGGCGGCCATGATTGTTTCGCTGGCAGGTTCCTACGATCACCTCGTGGCCGCCGCCACCACCAATGGCAAGAATTTCATGCCACGCGTGGCAGCATTGCTTGACGTCATGCAGGTGTCGGACATTTCCGAAGTGAAATCCGCTGATACCTTCGTGCGATTGATATACGCCGGCAACGCGGTACAAACCGTGCAGTCGACCGATGCGAAGAAGGTCATCACGATCCGTACCGCCTCCTTTGCGGCAACCGGTGAAACTAGTACTGCGCCCATTGAAAAAGTGAATGCAGTAGCTGATCCAGGCCTGTCCTCCTACCAGAGTGAAAACCTCAGCAAGTCTGACCGTCCCGAACTGACCTCCGCAAAAGTCATCGTGTCCGGCGGACGCGGCATGCAGAATGGCGAAAACTTCAAGATGCTGGAAGCCGTGGCCAAGCAGCTAGGTGCCGCAGTCGGCGCCTCGCGTGCGGCCGTCGATGCGGGCTATGTACCTAACGACTATCAAGTTGGCCAGACCGGCAAGGTGGTCGCCCCCGATCTCTACATCGCTGTCGGTATTTCCGGCGCCATCCAGCACCTCGCCGGCATGAAGGATTCTAAGATCATCGTCGCCATCAACAAGGACGAAGATGCCCCTATATTCCAGGTGGCAGACTACGGCCTGGTTGCCGATCTTTTCACAGCCGTGCCTGAGCTTGAAATCGAACTTGCAAAAGTGGTGAAGTAACTCCATCCCCCAGGCGCATCATCCCGGCAAGCGCTGGGATGATGCATTTTTTTATGTTCATCTTTCATATTGTGGGTGCGTATGCGGCCGCCTCGAATGAATAAAAGGGAAGGGAAGCCCCTGCCATGGCTTCAAGCTGGGTGTTTGGGGTGTTTAGGCCTCGACCCGAGCACCAGCTTCTCCGCGCGCTGAGCCGCAGGATCGTTGGTTTACTCGGGTCAAGCCCGAGAACTGACCGCTGACCATGGAGAGATTGGGTGTGTGGCTCTACCTGCGAGCCAGCCTCTGCGCCGTGACCGACATGACGGCGGCCATCACCAGAAAACCAACGGCGGTCCAGGCGATGTTGGCGGTGATGCCGGGTTTGATGACGAAGCCGCCAGCTGCCGCGCCCACCGACTGACCGAGATAGACGGCTGAGGTGTTGAGGGCCACGGTGGCGGCGGCAAGGCTTGGCGCCACCGCCACAAGCCGACTTTGCTGCAATGAGTTGGAAGAGAACGATCCAAGTCCCCACACCGCGCCGGCGATGCAGGCCAGCATGTAGTGGCCGAAGAACAGGCCAAACAGGCTCATGCCTGCAATGAGGGAAAATATGGCAACGAGTATGGCCCATTCAACACCAATGGCCGCAATTGCGCGCGTTGCCAAGTAGTTTCCAAGAACACCCGCCACGCCAAAGATTCCAAATAGTGCCGCTATGTTGGACGGTGTTGCGCCAAAGCTTTCGCGCAGAGTTGGGGCGAGATAGCTCACCAATGTGAACTGCCCGGACATGCTGAGCAAGGTGACAGCCAATATGCACAGCATGAGGGGGCTCCTGACAACGGCAAGCCAGGAGGAAAGTTGCAAGGGCGCCACGCGAAGTCCGGGCCGCAGCGACGTCCGCACCCCTATCATGGCGATGGCAGACACGATTGCCATGGCAAGGAAGGCTGCCCGCCAGCCCACCTGTGTGGCAAGGATGCTACCCAGGGGAATGCCCGCAACCGAGGCCATGGACCAACCGATGAAGATGAATGCGATGGCCTGCGAACGTCTTTCAGTTGGCACAAGGAGGCCCACCGTGGCAGCCGCCTGTGGCGTGAACAGGGCCGCCGCGATCATGGTCACGGTACGGATGATCAGTAGCGACCAGAATTCAGGAGCCAGTGCTGAAAGCCCATGGCCTATTGCATAGACAGCCGCAGAGGCCGTCAACAACTGGCGGCGGTCAAAAGCGCTGGTAAGGCCTGCCAGCACCGGCGCGCCAAAGCCCACGACAAGCCCACCTGCAAACAGCAGGAGACCCGCCGTCGACGGTGTCACGCCCAAGTCAGCGCCCAGCACGTTGAGCAGGCCTGCAGGCAGCAGCACGCCCGTGCCGATTACAAAATTTCCAAACAGCAGGGACCACAGGGCCCCTTGCGAGGGCTTTTGACCGGAAACATCAGTCATGAACGTTGCGCCTCTAAAAATTCGAGGAAAGCAGCATGGTCTAATCCTGTCCAGTGCGCGCAAAGCATAGGCCTGTGCCGATATGTTGCACCTGCGAAATAGGCTTGCCCTGCGCTCTCACGCGTTATAGGCTTAATAAATTAAATCAAGTGAGTAACAGACGAAGATGAAGATTCAGAAAGTCGGCATCATTGGTGCTGGACAAATGGGCAGCGGCATCGCACATGTGTGCGCCCTCGCAGGCTTTGATGTGGGCGTCAACGATGTAAGCAAGGAGCGGATCGACTCCGGCCTCAATACCATCAGCGGAAACCTCGGGCGGCAACTGAAATCCGGCAAGATCACCGAAGCGGCCAGGGATGCCGCCCTGAAACGCATCTCGCCGGTTGCAGGTTATGAGGGCTTTGCCGACTATGACCTGGTAATTGAATCCGCCATTGAAGACGAGCAGATCAAGCGCAAGATTTTCCAGGGCCTGTGTCCGCATCTCCAGCCGCACACCCTTGTTGCCTCCAACACCTCCTCCATTTCCATCACAAGGCTCGCGGCGGTCACCGGGCGACCGGAAAAATTCATGGGGATCCACTTCATGAATCCAGTTCCCGTCATGGAACTGGTTGAACTCATCCGTGGCATTGCCACCGGAGAAGACACCTTCAACAGCGTGAAGGAATTCACGCTGGCTCTGCACAAGACCATTGCGGTGGCGGAAGACTTTCCAGCCTTCATTGTCAATCGTATCCTGCTGCCCATGATCAATGAGGCAATCTATACGCTGTATGAGGGTGTGGGCGGCGTGGAAGCCATCGACATCGCCATGAAGCTTGGTGCACGCCACCCCATGGGTCCCTTGGAACTGGCGGACTTCATCGGCCTTGATACGTGTCTTTCCGTCATGCAAGTGCTTTACGAGGGACTTGCCGATTCGAAGTACCGGCCCTGCCCCCTGCTGGTAAAATATGTGGAAGCAGGCTGGCTCGGCCGCAAGTCGCAGCGCGGCTTCTACGACTACCGAGGCGAAAAGCCGGTGCCGACGCGCTAGAGCTTAACCCTCCACCTCTTCATGGTCTGGCTTCGACCCGACCATGGAGAGATTTGTGATGTTGCATAAACTCTAAGGCGCTTCCGCAATGGCAGCCTTCATCAGGCCCAGGGCTTCAGCGCTGTTCCACTCCGCAGGCCCCAGGAGCCTGCCGATTTCCCGCCCCTTGCGGTCCACCAGAATAGTGAGGGGAAGTCCCAGTCCCTGCAGGTCATCCAACGACTTCGTCGTTACATCCACGTAGAGTCCAAGCGCATCGGCCCCAGTTTCCTTGAGAAAGGCAGAAGAAGCAGCCAATCCCTTGCGATCAACGCTGAGGGCCAAGACTTCAAAATCCTTGGAGCCCATCTGTTTCTGCAAATCAGCAAGCGTGGGCATTTCCTTGCGGCAGGGCGCACACCAGGTCGCCCACAGGTTGAGCAGCACCACGCGGCCCTTCCACTGACTGAGCTTGGCGTCTTCACCCTGGGCCCCCTTGAAGGCAATATCGGGCACGATGGGCCTCTCCGCCTTCACGAGGAAGGCCGACAGCGGGCCCTTGGCAAAGTCCCTGTAGCCGCCTCCCCCTTGAGTTTCGATGACGGTTCCTGCGGCGGCAGGTACAGTAGGTGACTGCTCCGCCCGCGGAACAGTTTTTCCCCCACTATAGAGATAAAGGCCAAGGGCTCCGGCCAGCAAGGCAAGAAGGATAAGATACGGCAGGGGATTTCGCTTTGTTTCATTCATGGCTAAAAGGCTTACTCGTTTGCTAACAGGAATTCCAATGACCAATAAAATGTGGGGCGGCAGGTTCAAGTCCGGACCTGACGCCATCATGCAGGAGATCAATGCGTCGATCAGCTTTGACAAGCGGCTCTATGCCCAGGACATAGCAGGCTCGAAGGCACATGCCGCAATGCTGGCCAAGCAAGGCATCATCTCGAAAGCTGACGCTGCCGAAATTAGGCGCGGACTGGAGAAGGTGCAAGACGAGATCGAGGCCGGCACCTTTACGTATTCGGCAGCGCTGGAAGACATTCACCTCAACGTGGAAAGCCGCCTGAAGGAGATCATTGGCGCAGCCGCAGGCCGCTTGCACACAGCACGTTCGCGCAATGACCAGGTCGCGCTGGATTTCAGGCTCTACGTCAGGGACGCCATCGACCATCTCGACGGCCAGTTGAAGGACCTGCAGCTTGCCCTGGCCGAAAAAGCCGCAGCTCACGCAAAGACCATCATGCCGGGCTTCACCCATTTGCAGGTGGCCCAGCCCATTACCTTTGGCCACCATTGCCTTGCCTATGTGGAAATGTTGGCGCGCGACCGTTCACGACTCGCCGATGCCAGGAAGCGCATGAGCGAAAATCCGCTGGGTGCAGCAGCCCTTGCCGGCACGTCCTTCCCCATCGACCGCATGATGACGGCCAAGGCCTTAGGTTTCGACCGACCGACCCGCAATTCCCTCGACAGCGTGGCCGATCGCGACTTCGCGCTCGAATTGCTCAGCGCCGCCGCCATCTGCTCAACCCATCTTTCGCGATTGGCCGAGGAAATCGTCCTGTGGTCGACAACGCAGTTCCGTTTCGTGAAGCTCTCCGACAAGTTCACCACCGGATCTTCCATCATGCCGCAAAAGCGCAACCCGGATGCCGCCGAACTGGTGCGCGCCAAACCAGGCCGTATCCTCGGCGCCCTCACATCCCTGCTGGTGATCATGAAGGGCCTGCCGCTCACCTATTCCAAGGACATGCAGGAAGACAAGGAACCGGCCTTCGACGCCATCGACAACCTGTCGCTCGCCATTGCCGCAACCGCCGGCATGGTGCGCGACCTCATGCCCAATGCCGAATCCATGCGGGCTGCTGCAGCGGGCGGATTCTCGACGGCCACCGACCTTGCGGACTGGTTAGTCCGTACATTGAACATTCCTTTCCGTGACGCCCATCACATCACAGGGTCACTCGTGGCACTCGCCGAGCAGCGCGGCTGCGACCTGCCCGACCTCACATTGGCCGACATGCAGAAATTGGAACCCAGGATAAGCAAAGATGTATACAATGTCCTCACCGTTGAAGCTTCGGTTGCCTCGCGGTCAAGTTTTGGCGGCACGGCACCCGCCAATGTGGCGCGCGAAGCGAGACGCTGGCTGAAATTGTTGAAATAAGGAAAATCAAAAAATGAAACTCATCATCACGCTTCTGCTGCTCGCGGGAATTGCAACATCCCTGGAGGCCTGCGGCCGCCGCGGTGACCCAATTGCACCACAACCGCAGCAGGCCCAGTGATTCATGCATCACTTTTCCTATGTGGACGGCGTGCTGCATGCCGAGGGCGTTGACCTCACCGTCATCGCCGATGAAATCGGCACACCGTTCTATTGCTATTCCACCGCCACTGTGGAACGCCATTACAGAGTGATGAACGACGCCTTCAGCGACACCGAGCACCAGATCTGCTATGCGATGAAGGCCAATTCCAACCAGGCAGTGATCAAGACGATGGCGGACATGGGGGCTGGCATGGACGTGGTTTCGGAGGGCGAGCTGCGCCGCGCGCTGGCAGCTGGCATTCCCGGCCGCAAGATCGTATTTTCTGGTGTTGGCAAGACCGCACGGGAAATGGCGCTTGGCCTTAAGGAGGGCGTGTCCTGCTTCAACATTGAATCGGAGCCCGAACTGGAGCTCCTGTCCCAGGTGGCCCAGCGCACCGGGCAGCGTGCGACTGTGTCCATCAGGGTCAATCCCGATGTGGATGCCCGCACCCATGCCAAAATCACCACCGGCAAGGCCGACAACAAATTCGGCATTTCCTTTACCCGCGCCTCCGAGGTCTATGCCCGCGCCGCAGCGCTGCCCGGCCTCGACATCGCCGGCATCGACATGCATATCGGCAGCCAGATTACTGAGCTTGAACCCTTCGAAGAAGCCTTCAGGCTAATGGCGGAGCTGACCGCCAGGCTCAAAGCGCAAGGCCACAACATTCGCCATCTCGATTTAGGGGGAGGCCTTGGCGTTCCCTACCGCGGCACCAATGACGTGCCGCCGCATCCCGACGAATATGCTGGCATAGTGAAGCGCATACTGGGCCACCTCAGACTCAAATACGTGTTGGAACCAGGCCGCATGATTGTTGGTAATGCCGGAATTCTGGTGAGCCGCGTTATCTACGTGAAGGATACGATAGAAAATTTCTTCGTCATCCAGGACGCTGCCATGAACGATCTGATCAGGCCCACCCTCTATGACGCCTATCACGAGATCATCCCGGTGAAGGAGGCGCCTGAGGGCACCATGGTGGTCACCGCCGACGTTGTGGGACCAGTATGCGAATCCGGTGACTATCTTGCCAGGGCGCGGCGCCTTGCCAAACCTGAGCAGGGCGATCTTCTCGCCATCATGACGGCAGGGGCCTATGGGGCCGTGCAGTCAGGCACCTATAACACGCGGCCGTTGGTGCCGGAGGTGCTGGTGAAGGGTGACAAGTGGTCCCTCGTGCGGCCGCGCCAGACCTATGAGGAACTCATCGGCCTCGACCGGCTGGCCTCATGGCAAAGCAAGGTCTGAGGGAAAGTTGAAGGTGTGATCACTTGCACCTTTTATGGCGACATTAAGATCATGGCCCAAAGAGATATGTAGCCCCTGCCCTGTCTCGCAGAAGACGGTATTGACAGGGCAGGTGCCGCCGGCCGTGGAGCAGACGGCTTCAATTCCAAGGTATCGCTCCAGCGCATCCTGCATGTTATAGTCTGCTGTCTCACCACCCAAGCAAATGGATGATAGCCCCATGAAAACCGATAATGTCACACAGCAGCGATCAAACCGTGTCTGGCTCACCCCCGAGATGTGCGAGCTTGAGGACTTCAAGAAGGGAATTGACCGGGTCACCAAGCCAGAGGACTATCCCTTCGCTGCTGAGATTGCCTGCAACGTTCCAATTTATGATGGCGACGCAGTTCGCAAGGCCACAAAGGACCCCGAACTCCGCAAAGCCCTGCTTGCCGAATGGGCGGAAGTGATGCTCGATGGTCCCGGGATTGTGGTGTTCAAGAAGGCCTTTGCCAACACCGCGCCCATTGATGCGGCCACCCAAGTTTTCTTTGACATGATCGCCGAGCAGAAGGCTGAAGGCACCGGTGGCGGCGATCACTTCGCCAAGCCCGGCGCCAATGACCGCATCTGGAACGCGCTAGAAAAACTGGCCTTGCGCAATCCGGTTGCATTTGCCAACTACTACGCCAATGAGGTGATCGCCCTGGTGTCAGAAAGCTGGCTTGGTCCCTGCTACCAGGTCACCTCGCAACTCAATGTGGTCAATCCCGGAGGCCAAGCCCAGTCGGTGCACCGCGACTATCACATGGGGTTCCAGACATCGAAGGAAATCCAGCGTTTTCCAGCCCATGCCCACAGGCTCTCTCCGGTGTTGACCCTGCAGGGTGCCGTCGCCCATGTGGACATGCCGGAGGAAAGCGGACCAACCCTTTATCTCCCCTACTCGCAAAGCTTCGGTCCCGGCTTCTTCGCCTGGCGCAAGCCCGAATTCAAGGAATTCTTCAATTCCAATTACGTGCAATTGCCGCTGGCCAAGGGCGATGCTGCCTTCTTCAATCCTGCCCTGTTCCATGCCGCAGGCACCAACCGCACGAAAGATGTAAAGCGCATGGCCAACCTCCTCCAGGTCTCTTCCGCCTATGGCCGTGCCATGGAAGCCATGGACCGTGCCCGCATGAGCCAGAGTCTTTACCCCGTGCTGGCTGCCACAAGGCTCGACCAGCAATCAATTGAGAATGTGGTGGCAGCCTGTGCGGAAGGCTACGCCTTCCCCACCAACCTGGACCGCGATCCGCCCATCGGTGGCCTCGCCCCGCAAACCCAGGCCCAACTCATGCTGAAAGCCCTGGCCGAAAAATGGGATACGACGAAATTTAACGAGGCCCTCAAAAATCATTCAATTCGCCGGCTCACTTAAACTTCATTAGGCACAATTCTGCCGACCTGTGATACTATAGAGGCAGAATGATTGACATGACACAGGCACAGATTGAGCGAAAAATAGCCGCCGCACGGCTTGCCCTCGGCTGGGAAGTGCTGTGGGCGGCGCTATGCTGGCCACTGGTCCTGGGGCTGGGCTTTGCCGCCGTTGTAATTTCCGGAATTTTGCCGCACTTGCCCGATGTCACGCGCTACGGCCTGCTGCTGATCGCCCTTGCCGCGTTCCTCTGGTCGATACGGCCACTTTACAGGATCACGTGGCCGTCAAACTACGACGCCATGCGCCGCATCGAGACAAACTCGGAACTGGCCAACCGGCCAATCTCCACGGCCTCTGACACGCTTGCCGAAGGCGGATTGGATGAGCGCAGCCTCGCCCTGTGGGAGGAGCACAAGCACCGCCAGCTTGCCCGGCTGACCAACCTTAAGATTGGTGTACCGCACTCCCGCTGGCGCGATCTCGACCCCCTGTCGTTGCGGGTGCCGATCACCATCGCTCTTGTAGCGACGCTGTTTCTAAGCCCTGAGACGGGTCTGACCAACCTAAAGAATGCCCTACACGTGAGCCCGCTTGTTCCCCAAAAGCCCTTGACCCTCGATGCGTGGCTGAAGCCGCCCGCCTATACGGGCAAGCCCCCGTTGCTGCTCACCAGTCCTGCCGAAATTGAAAAGCTGAAGGCTGACAATGAAATCCTGGTGCCGGAAAATACAGGCCTCGCACTCAGGCTGAACGGAGCACATGCTCCCCGCCTTGCCTTTTTCGATCTCGCCGACGACAAGCCAGACGAACTGAAGGACATAACGTCAAAAACCAAGTTCGAAAATGGCCTTTTCCAAGCTGACGCAAAGCTGAAACGTCCGGCCCTCATCAAGGTCTTTGACGGCAATAATGAACTCGGCGCATGGCACGTGTCGGTGATTCCGGACCAGCCCCCGGCGATCGCGGTTCTTGGCGAGCCCAAGTCCGAGAACCTTGGCGCGCTGACGCTGGACTGGAAGACCAGCGACGATTATGGCGTGACCGGCATTACGGCGCAAATCGATCTCTCAGACAACCAGGCAGACGGCATGGGCTTCACCAACAATGGCGTATTCCTGTTCGACCCGCCGAAATTCCCCATCAACCTGCGCAAAGCATCACCCAAGGAAGAAGTGGGGTCCTCAAGTTCTGATCTGACGGCGCATCCCTGGGCAGGCCTCATGGTGGACGTGACCCTGGAGGCGATCGACGCCGGCGGCCACAAAACATCCAGCGTGGCGAAGTCCTTCAAGCTTCCGGAACGGCTTTTCACCAAGCCGCTGGCCCGCGCCCTGATTGAACAGCGCAAGACGCTGATCATGGACCCCGCCAAGCTTTCCACGGTACAGAAGCTGCTCTCTGCCTTACTGATCTATCCTGATGGCCTGATCGAGAGCAGCGGTCCCCACATTGCCATTGCTTCCGTCGTCTCACGCCTGCGCAACCTCGGCGACGCAAGCGACCTTCAAGAGGCCCTTGACATGCTGTGGCAAATCGCCATCGCCGTTGAAGACGGCAACCTCGGTGATGCACGCAAGGATGTGGAAGCAGCCCGCAAGGCGCTTGAGAAGGCGCTCGCTGAAGGTGCAACACCTGAGCAATTGAAGCAACTCATGCAGAACCTGCGCAAAGCCATGGACCACTACATGCAATCCATGGCGGACGAGGCCAGGAAACGCCAAGAGCAGGGACAGAAAGACCGCAGTTCGCAAAACAACCGCGCCATCACCCAGAAGGATATCCAGAAGATGCTGGATACCATCGAAAAGCTCAGCCAGAATGGCGCCAAGGATGCAGCCCAGGAAATGCTGGCGCAGCTCGACGAGCTTCTTAAGAACATGGAGCCGGGCATGAGCAAGCAGGGTGACCAACAAGATCCGGCGGCCACCAACGAAATGCTGAATCAGCTTTCGGAAATGATGCGC
>Ga0315283_10005784_pt1 | contig 10948 bp, 11 predicted proteins | sample YL17G09_0_MG_FD_204541 | JGI IMG/M metagenome (GOLD analysis project Ga0315283, IMG submission 204541) | Sediment microbial communities from Yellowstone Lake, YNP, Wyoming, USA - YL17G09_0 | ecosystem: Environmental > Aquatic > Freshwater > Lake > Sediment | place: USA: Wyoming | collected...
GTTTTTTCATTATAAGCCTGCTCGCAGAAGAAACATACATTCCACCAAAAAGATCTCCTTCAGCAGATGGAAGAAATCCGGCTGCAGTAATTAAACCAAACAAGATGACAGAAAACGTGATCAGTGATCTTTTTTTGTCAGGATTACCGAAAATCTCTGCTATTAATACCAGAAGAACTGCTGCAGTAAGTAGCAGTTCATGTCGCATTATGAGGAATGTTTCTAAGCTCATATTATGATTTTATCCTAGTCAATTATTAAAAATCTGCTTAAAATGGACTTATAGCCAATATCTTTTGTACAATTGGATGAAGACTTGTTCCGATCATTGATGATAACCAGTAGGGGGCAAGACCAATACCGGCGACTGATCCTATAAGTGTAACTACTGAAACCTTTTCAAACCACTTCGCATCAGTCAGATGTTCGTGATGCTCATTGGTGGTAGGTCCAAGCAAAAGTATTGCAACCACTCTGAGTATGTAAACGGCAGTGATCACTATGGATGAAACTGCCATAATTGTAACAACTCTGTGGAAAACATCTGTATGCTGGAAAGCACCTACGAATATTGTCATTTCAGCTACGAATCCGCTCAATCCGGGAAGTCCTAAGGATGCAAGACCTGCTATTACATAACAAACTGAAAGAAAAGGAATTACCTTCATCAATCCGCCCATTTCATTAATCATCCTGGTATGTGTTCTTCCATATAGCATACCGATGAGTGCAAAGAAGAGTGCTGTCATGAGTCCATGAGAGATCATCTGGATTATTGCTCCGTTGAGGGCTGTCTGATTCATCATCAGTACTGCAAACAATACAAGGCCACAGTGACTTACTGATGAGTAAGCATTAATATATTTAAGGTCTTTCTGTACAATTGCGCCAAAAGCGCCATAAACAACACTTATTGAAGTAAGAATGATAAAGATCCATGATAATTCAGCTGCAGCTTCAGGCATCAGGAAAATAGCCACCCTGAAAGCACCATACCCTCCAAGTTTCATTAATACACCTGCATGCAGCATTGATACAGCGGTAGGAGCGGAGGCATGACCGTCAGGAGACCAGGTGTGGAACGGGAAAAGAGCACCGAGCACCCCAAATCCGACAAATGTAAGCGGGAAAAACAACCTCTGAGCTGAAATTGGTATAGTAACCCTGGCTATTTCGAGCATATTAAAAGTGAGCTGCCCGCCATCCGGAGCTGAATTAAAATAAATACCCAGCAAACCGACGAGTATCAGAGCAGATCCTCCCATGAGCATAAGAGTAAGCTTCATAGCTGAATATTCCTTTGGTCCGCTTCCCCAGATACCTATTAAAAGATACATAGGAATAACAGCTAATTCATAAAAAAGGAACAATGTGAACAGGTCAATTGAGATGAAAAATCCAAATACTCCGGTTGCGAGCAATATCAGTGAAATGAAAAACTCTTTGGTAAGAAACTCGACTTCCCAGGAAGCAAAGAGCCCCGCAAATACAACCAGAGAAGTAAGTCCGATCATGGCGACAGAGATACCGTCGACTCCAACGGCATAGTGTATGTTTAAGCTTTTGAACCACAGGTAGTCTTTAACAAACAGCATCTCATCGGTGTTTCCTGAATTTCTTGCTGATAAATACATGAATATCAGTATTGCTGCTAAAACTAACTGGAATCCCATTCCTATGGCTGATACCAGACGAACCCGTTTAGCATCCTTTACAAACAGAATTCCTGTAATTGTCAGAACGGGGATTACTACAAAGAGTGTTAAAATATCCATAGTTTAATATCTTTTCCTGGTTATTGGTTACTTCCACAGATATATAAAAAGTATTGCCAGCATAATTGCCCCGGTAATGAATACGAAGCCATATTTCTGCAACTGACCTGACTGAAAACGTCTTATTCTGAACGATGCAAGCTGTGTTACAAAAGCTATTCCATTCATTGTTCCGTCTACAATATGTCTGTCGAACCATGCAATTGGTGCTGATATATACCTGAAGATTATATTCTTTGTAACGAATAGGTAAACCTCATCAACATAAAATTTATTGTATGCCCACCTATAGCTGTATTTAAAGGTTGTAGCAAGCCTGTCAGGAATGGCAGTCTCTTTTTTGTACATAATGAAAGCCAATCCGATTCCCAGCAGTCCAATCAGCACTGACGGAATAGCAACAGCCATTTCAAGGTGAGCTTCAAATCCCATGCTGTCGGAGGTAACTAATTCATTGAATGGAATTAAGCCAGAAAAGACTGATCCTATAGCAAGAATTATTAAAGGAACAGTCATAGTTGCCGGGGCTTCATGAGGCGTATGGTGATAATGTCTGTCGCTGCCCCAGAAGACACTGAAATAGAGCCTGAACATATAGAATGCAGTAATTCCTGCAACTGCATACTCAACAGCAAATAACAGTTTATTGTGATGCAGTGCTGCAGTCAGTATTTCATCCTTGCTGAAGAAACCCGACAGGGGAGGAATACCCGCAATTGTGAGGCATGCAATTAAAAAAGTAATATGGGTTATTGGAAGATATTTCCTGAGTCCTCCCATTTCGGTCATATGGTTACTGTGAACTGCATGAATGATAGCTCCGGCTCCAAGGAAGAGAAGAGCCTTGAACATGGCATGAGTGAAAAGGTGGAACATTGAAGCCATAAATCCTAATCCATTATGGCCGCCATAGCCTGAAACACCAAGCGCCATCATCATATATCCGATCTGCGACATGGTTGAATAAGCCAGAACTCTCTTAATATCAGTCTGGGTACATGCTATTATTGCAGCCAGCAGTGAAGAGAATGCACCAACATAAGCTACGACCTCAAGTGCCTCCGGTGCAGCAAAAGCGTAAATGGGGAACATACGGGCAACAAGATATACACCTGCAACAACCATCGTGGCAGCATGTATGAGCGCCGAAACAGGGGTGGGACCTTCCATAGCATCAGGAAGCCAGATATGGAATGGGAACATGGCTGATTTACCTACTCCCCCCATGTAAACTAATATCATTGACCATGTCATTACAGACAGCCCCATAAAAGCAACACCGCCTGTATATGTTATTGCAGGCCCTGTAAGACTTGTTAGTGTAACAAAATCAAATGTTTTAGTATTAAATGAAAGGATAAGAATTCCGATAAGAAAGCCCATATCAGCAAACCTGGTAACAATAAATGCTTTTTTGGAAGCTCTGACTGCTGATGGTTTTGTGTAATAGAATCCAATCAGGAGGTAGGAAGAAACACCAACAAGTTCCCAGAAGATGTACATCTGGAATATGTTGGTCGCTACTACCAACCCAAGCATTGAAAAGCTGAACAGGGACAGGAATGCAAAGAAGCGCTCAAATCCCTTTTCTCCTTTCATATATCCCAGACTGTAGATATGTACCATGAATGAAACTGTGGTAACAACAATCAGCATCATTACTGATATGGGATCCAGAAGTATTCCCAGATCGATGTGCAGGTTTTCAGTCAGTTTAAGCCAGACTCCATTGAAGGCGGTTATCTTCTGAAATGCACCATCTACCTTTTCTGATGTAAAAAAGTATTGATATGCAGCCAGATAGGATAGAAATGTGATTATTCCCAAACCGGTGGTCCCTAATAAACCTGACAGCTTCGGCTTAAGCTTATGACCTGCAAGCCCTAGCAGCAGGAACATCAGAAAAGGCAGAAGAAGAATCCAAATTGTATACCCGAAATTTACCATTTTACACTATCTGTATTTTAATAATCAGAATTTCATTTCGTTAACATTTTCAACATTTATGGTTGCAAACCGCCTGTAGATATTGATTATGATAGCAATTGCAACTGCAGCTTCCGAGGCTGCCACTGCAATTACAAACAGGCTGAAAAACATGCCTTCCATTTTATGAGGATAGAGAAACCTGTTGAATGCCATAAAATTGATATTTACTGAATTAAGTATCAATTCAACTGCCATTAACATGGTAATAAGGTTTCGGCGGGTAAGAAATCCGTAAATCCCGGCAAAGAACATCAGCGTTGCAAGAATTAAAAAGTACTGTACTGGAACTCCTGTTATCATATTATCCCTGATTATAAGTTGGCGTTTTGGTCTTTGAAGGTCCGCCTTTTTTGGCGACCACTATAGCAGCTATCATTGCTGCAAGCAGTAATATTGAAATAACTTCAAAAGGAAGTACATATCCATCATAGTCCACTGATAAAAGACTCCTGCCTATAAGTTTCATATCTACCTCTTTGGCAGCTTCTGTGCTGGCTGCAAACTTAAAGTCAAGGATTGTTGTGATGCAAAGAATTGCTCCGGCAAGTGCAGCAAGTGCTGAAAAGATTGACTTTTTAATCTCAACCGGCTCAAATTTCAGACTTATATGACTTGTAAGCAGGATGGAGAAAATTATAAGCACAACTATACCACCGGCATATAGAGTGAGCTGTACTGCAGCCATAAACTGATAGTTGAGCATGAAATAGAGCCCTGAAGTAGAGACGAGTACCAACAGGAGATAGGTAGCTGCTCTAAGTATCCTCCTCGTAGTTACTGTCAGGATAGAAAAAACAATGATCATGACAGAAAAAAGAACAAACATTAACTGATTACTCCCCATTATTCAACTCCTTTCATTAATTGTGAACCAGGTTTATTTAAAGTCTTTATCAACAAAGCCCTGTTGAACACCGCATGCTCAAATTCCTGAGAGAATGCAAGTGCATCAGAGGGGCAGGTTTTAACACATAGTGCACAGAAAGTACACATCCCCAACCTGTAGATATGCTTATCGATTATACGTTTTTTCTTCCCATCCTCAGTTACTAATGTTTTGGATATTACCTCAATAGTGCCATTAGGACAATTAATCTCGCATATTCCGCAACCGGTGCATTTATGTTCATTGTTTTCATTATGGGGCATAACCACTTCACCCTTGAACCTCTCAAACATTACAAGATCTTTCCTGTTATTCGGATATTTCTGAGTGACAATTTTACCAGGGCTGAAAAAATATCTGTTGGTAACCTGCATCCCTTTAAGGAGAGATCCTACTCCCTGTAATATTTCTTTAAAATATTGAATTATACTATTCATATTGATATAGTTATATCCGTTCCGCGGATTAGAAATGCCAACCCATCAGAACCAAAAAAGCCATAATTAGTACGTTTACCAGATTTATTGGAAGAAGATATTTCCATTCAAGGGTGAGAAGCTGGTCAATTCTCAGACGCGGAAATGTCCACTTGAACAACATTATAAGATAAATAACAAAGAATGTCTTTCCGATAAACCAGAAAAATGGAGGTATGAAATCCATTATACGATTAAATCCTTCCCAGTTACCTACATGGAAAGGCATCCATCCTCCCAGGAACAGAGTTGAGGCAACCGATGCAATAATAAACATATTGATATATTCGGCCAGGTAGAAAAATGCAAATTTAATTCCCGAATACTCAGTATGATAACCGGCAGTAAGCTCTGATTCAGCTTCAGCCATATCGAATGGACCACGGTTAGTTTCTGCAGTTCCTGAAATAATATAAATGACGAAGGCTATAAATACAGGTACATGTCCTTTGAATATAAACCAACCGGTTCTCTGAGCTTCAACGATTTCAGATAATTGCATCGATCCTGCAAGTATGACTACAGTTATAATCGCCAGACCAATTGATAGTTCGTAGCTCACAATCTGAGCACCACTTCTCATGGCACCAATAAGCGAATATTTGCTATTACTTGACCATCCTGCCAGAAGAACACCGATTACACTCATTGAGGAAACAGCAATCACATAGAATATTCCAATGTTAAAATCTATAGCATGAAGTCCCTTTGCAAACGGGATAGCAGCCAGTACCATAAAATTGACAATAATAACAATATAAGGAGCGAGATTAAAAAGGAAGCTGTCAGCATTTTTGATCGGAATAAGCTCTTTGAAAAGCAGCTTGATAAGGTCTGCAACTGTCTGGAAAATCCCATAAGGACCTATTCTGTTTGGTCCCAGCCTGTTTTGAATAAATGCGCATACTTTTCTTTCGGCATAAACCAGGAAAAGTCCTATAGCTGCATAAAACAGCAGGAAAAGAACTCCAATCATCACCATCTCGACAGTTACTGCCCAGAATGTAGACATTGAACTTCTCAGCCCTTCGTCAATGCCCTTGGTTAGCGATGAAAAATCGTAAAAGACCTTCCACCAGGGCTCTGATACTATACCTAAAGCATTTGAAATTTTACTCAGCAACATATATTTACTTTTATCTTTTTACTTTCGTCTTCTGTCTTCCGCCTTTTGCCTTCTGCCTTCTGCCTTCTGCCTACCTATCAATATCAGGGATCACAAAATCAAGAGAACCTGCTATTGCAATCAGGTCGGCAATCTTGAAATCTTTTGTGATATGATTGAGAACGCCAAGATTTACAAAGTTTGGTGACCTGAATTTCAACCTGTACGGATTCTTATTTCCATCACTGATAATAAAAACATCAAGCTCTCCGCGTGCTGTCTCAACTCTCTGAAAGTACTCCCCTTCAGGGAGCCTGATAACCGGTTTCATTTTGACAAAGTACTGACCTTCAGGTATATTATCAATGAGCTGGTCAATTATATTCATCGATTCCCTCATTTCCTCAATTCTTGCCAGATATCTGTGGTAAGTATCACCTTCTTTGAACATAACCTCATTGAATTTTACTCTGTCGTATGCACTATATGGTTCCTGTTTCCTGATATCACAGGAGAAACCTGATGCTCTACCTGAAGGGCCCGTTATGCCATAAGATATTGCATCTACGAGTGACAATTTACCAATTCCAATAGTTCGCTCACGGAAAATAACGTTACCAGTGAGGATTGCATCATACTCCCAAAGAACAGATCTGAAATATTTTATGAATTCTTTTACCCTTTTCTGAAAATTAGGGTGGATATCATACATCAGACCACCCGGGCAGTTATAACTTACAATCATTCTGCCACCGGTAGTCTCTTCAAATATATCCAGTATCTTTTCCCTGTCGCGCAAACCGTAGAAGTAACATGTCTGACCACCAAGGTCCATTCCGTAAGATGCCCAGAATAGCTGGTGCGACTGGATACGTGTAAGTTCGGCCATAATAGTCCTGATAATCTTTATTCTATCAGGTATCTCAACTTCCAGGGCTTTCTCAACTGTTAAACATACAGCTTCATTATTTATGCAGGCAGAGAGGTAATCCATTCTGTCTGTAAGATGTATAATCTGTGGGTAAGTGATGCTTTCACACATCTTTTCGATTCCCCTGTGTATATATCCAATATGTGGCTGTACATTCTTTACTATCTCTCCCTTCAGTGAAACAACAAGTCTTAAAACACCATGCGTAGAAGGGTGCTGGGGACCAATATTAATAAGATACTCCTCCTGCTCGCCGATAACTACTTCCTTTATTATCTCTTCCATAATTATTTGCTGACAATATTAATATCATCCACATAGTCTTTTCTGAGAGGAAAGCCCCATGAACTGTCAAGAAAAAGTCTTCTCAGGTCGGGATGATGGTTGAATTTGACACCCAGGAGATCATAAACCTCCCTTTCATGAAATTCAGCTCCTTTCCAAATATCACAAACCGAATTAAGGACAGGTTTTTCTCTTTCTGAAGTTCTTGTCTTCAGAACTATCATATGTTCATACCTTGTCGATTTAAGGTGGTATATGACTCCAAAATCCTTACCATAGTCAACTCCGGTAAGGCATACAAGAAAATCAAACCATGTTTCCTCACTCTCCCTGAGTTTTTTGGCAAGGGAATGGAGTTCGGTATCAGCAACAGTTACCTCAGTGTATTGTTTACCATCAGTTACAATTGCATCCGGCTTAAGAGATTTAACAAATTCTCCAAGTTGAGTTTTATCCATTTCTTTTATGGTTTCCGGGATTTATTTTGAATCATTTTTTGCAGTTCTCACCTTGCGTGATTTGGTGCTTTCAGTCTCTACAAGACGCTGAAGCTGAAGCATTCCATAAAGCAATGCTTCCGGTCGGGGAGGACAGCCTGGTACATATACATCCACAGGAATAATATGTTCCACACCTTTTACTACGCAATACGAATTGAGGAAAAAAGGACCTCCTGAGATTGCACATGCCCCCATTGCAACAACATACTTCGGTTCAGCCATCTGGTCATATAACCTTTTGAGAATAGGAGCCATTTTGTTAACAATAGTTCCTGCCACAACAATTACATCGGCCTGACGGGGACTGGCCCTGTATACTTCCATTCCAAAGCGGGCAAAGTCGTGACGTGGAGCACCTGTAGCCATCATTTCTATACCGCAGCAGCTTGTTGCAAAGGTAAGCGGCCAAAGGGAACTTTTTCTTCCCCAGTTAATTACATCATCTATTGTTGTTAATAGAATATTTGATCCTGATTCTCTGAGAAGTTCAAGGCTTTCATTGTCCTTAAATTCTTCATATTTCATTCCTTTTATTCCCATATAAGAGCATGTTTTTTCCAGGCATAGAGCAGCCCGAGACCCAGTATAACAAAGAATATTACTATCTCTATGAATGCAGTAAGTCCAACATCCTTCATCACCACTGCCCACGGAAACACCAGAACTGTTTCAACATCAAAAACAAGGAAAAGGATTGCAAAGAGATAGTAGCCCACATTGAATTGAAGCCAGGTTACACCTTCTGTGGGTATTCCACATTCATATGGATCAAATTTCTGTGGGTTTGTCGATTGTGGGGCAACAAAACCTGCAAAGATCACAACTACACCAACAAATAAAGCTCCGACCAGGAAAAACAAAATTAACCATTCATTACTCATAGAAGATGGTATTTAATATGTTTGAAGTGCGTCAAAAATAGAATTAATTTTCAGTATTGTGAAATTACTAACAGATCATTTAAGTGATAATTATCACAATTTTACAAACACTGTCAATCAGAAAAAACATCGGCAGAATATTCGATATCAGTTAGAAATAGCCCTTTAGCCGGGGCTGATCTTCCAGCCCTGCATCTGTCCCTGGCTATTATTATTTCTTCGAATTTTTGCATATCCAGCTTACCGAAACCTATATCTATCATCGTTCCGACAATTGCCCTTACCATATTCCTTAGAAAACGGTCAGCCCTGATTGTAAATACAAGTCTGGTACCCCTGTCAGTCCATTCTGCAGACATAATTTTACATATATTGGTTTTGTTATCTGAATGGAGTCTGCTGAAACTGGTAAAATCAGAATGATTCATAAGAAGTTTGCAAGCACCATTCATACCAGATATATCAATATTCCCGTGAATAAACCAGCTCGATTCGTCAGAGAAGGGATCCTTGATCTTGTTAACAAAATATTCATAAGTTCTTGAAACAGCGCTGTATCTGGCATTTGCATCAGGATGTACTTTTTTAAGTGATTTAACAGCGATATCTGGGGGAAGTAGTCTGTTGAGCTTGAAAATAAACTTTTCATCCGATGCAAGGTTATTTCTCGTACTGTCAAAATGTGCACAGAATACCAAAGCATGAACACCTGTATCAGTCCTTCCTGCTCCAATAGTGGAAATAGGTTCATTCAGGATCAGACTCAAAGCATTATCGAGGATTTTCTGTACAGTTACTGCTTCTGGCTGTATCTGCCAGCCATGAAAATTTGTACCCTTATAAGACAGGAAGAGAAAATACCGGGTATTTACAGGGATCATAAAGCAAATATAGCAATTCCGTTCTGCACAAAAAATAACTACGATTTACTTTGAAAACCGATCATAAAATGTATTTTTACTATGTGTGATTTATCTGTAATATTATAAAAATTTCATTTGCTGAAACAAATACATAAATCCTATTATTATGAGACTTGAGTTGCATTGGGTTGATTATCTGATTATGATAATCTATTTTTTATTTGTGCTTGGTATTGGTTGGTTCCTCAGAAAATTTATGAAAAATGCCAATGCATTCCTTGAAGCAGGCAGATCAATGCCTGCATGGGTTGCAGGTTTGGCCTTTATCTCCACAAATCTTGGCGCTCTTGAGGTTATGGGAATGACGGGTTCAGGGATGAAGTATGGCATGCTTACAACTCATTTTTACTGGATTGGGGCAATCCCTGCTATGATATTCCTGGCCCTTTTCATGATGCCTTTTTATTATGGTTCAAAAGCAAGATCAGTACCCGAATTTCTTAAGCTGCGATATGATGAAAAGACAAGAGGATTAAATGCAATCCTGTTCGCTATTATGACAATACTTGCATCAGGAATTTCGATGTATGCACTTGCTATTCTGATGGAAAATGTTTTAGGATGGGACTTTAACCTGAGTCTCTGGGTATCTGCCCTGATCGTTCTTGGTTATACCTATCTGGGAGGACTTTCATCCGCAATATATAATGAAGTTCTTCAGTTTTTCATTATTGTAATTGGGTTGCTTCCACTTGTGTTTTTAAGCCTAAAGGATGTGGGTGGATGGTTTGGCCTGAAAGAGAAACTTGAACCAATTGCAATTGCAAATAATTATGCTGCAGATACTCTGACAACAACCTGGAAATACGCAGGCGAGGCATCATCGAACCCTCTTGGGGTTGAGTGGTTCGGGATATTATTCGGACTTGGATTTGTACTTTCTTTCGGTTACTGGTGTACAAATTTTCTTATAGTTCAAAGAGCATTTGCTGCAGAATCCAAGGCTGCTGCAAGAAAAGTACCTCTGATAGGTGCATTGCCAAAAATGTTTATCCCTTTTCTGATAATTGTACCAGGTATCATAGCACTGGTTCTTTTTAACGGACACAATGCGGATTTCAGAGCTGGCTTTCCTGTAGATGCAGGAGGGAAGCCTATCTATGACTATACTATAATTATGCTTCTCAAACAATATCTGCCTGCCGGGGTGCTTGGCCTTGGAATAACCGCTTTACTGGCATCATTCATGTCAGGTAT
>Ga0315283_10005785_pt1 | contig 10947 bp, 3 predicted proteins | sample YL17G09_0_MG_FD_204541 | JGI IMG/M metagenome (GOLD analysis project Ga0315283, IMG submission 204541) | Sediment microbial communities from Yellowstone Lake, YNP, Wyoming, USA - YL17G09_0 | ecosystem: Environmental > Aquatic > Freshwater > Lake > Sediment | place: USA: Wyoming | collected...
GGCTTCCTTGGGGGTACGAGGAGCCCCATGCCCCACCTCTCCCCCCAGACTCTGACCGAAGCCGAGCAGACACGCCTGCGGCGGGCAACGGCCGCTCACCCTCGGGACCACCTCATCTTCTCGTTGGCCTTGGGCACCGGCCTGCGCCTGGCGGAAATCGTCGGACTAGACGTCGGCGATGTCTTCTTCCCCGACGGCGCTCCACGGGGACGGGTCCGCCTCCGCAGAGAGATTGCCAAGCGGCACCAGGCCGGGGACGTGTTCCTGCCGGATGCGCTGGTGCCAAAGGTGCGGCGGTTCTGGGCCTACAAGGCCGCCTGCGGCGAGACGCTCCCGCCGGAGGCGCCGCTGTTCTGCGCCCAGTCCGGCCGCCGGCTCTCCAAGCGCCGCGTGCAGGTGCTCTTCCGCGCCTGGCAGGTCATCGCCGGGTTCGACCGCTTGTACCCCTTCCACGCGCTGCGGCACACGGCGGTGACGAACGTCTACCGCGCTTCGCGAGACTTGTTCCTGGCACAGAGATTCGCAAGGCACGCGAGCCCGTTGACGACCGTCGTGTACACGCATGTGTCCGACGAAGAGCTGTTCCTGCGGGTGCGGGGACTGGCGTGCTGAGCGGGAGGGCACCTGCATAGACGAAGGGCTCCAGGATCGGATCCCAGGGCCCCCGTCCGCGTAGGGCTAGTGGAGTCTTGGACTCAGGAGCATCAGCATGCTGTTGCTCCGATAGTCCCTCGTCGTGGCGCAGTTCCCTGCCCCCGCCCTCAGTCGATGCCCGGCTATCGGACGATGACGATCGTTCTCGTGAACTCCTCTGCTCCTAGCAAGACGCGGCAGAAGTAGACGCCCGGCGTCACCCGAATGCCGCCGTCATCCTTGGCATCCCACCATTGCGAGTGCACCCCGGCTTCGAGTTGTGAGTCGATGAGAGTGCGGATGCGCCTCCCGGCAACATTGTAAACCGCCGCGCGAATGTGAACGGCCGTCGGCAGCTCGAATGAGAGCCTCGTGCCCGCTCGCGTGGGGTTGGGAGACGCAGGCAGCACCGCGAGCTTCTGCGGCAAGCGCGGTTCGGCACCCACTGGAGCGCAAGCATCCCCCACTCCGTCCCCGTCTGTGTCTAGCTGGTCAGGATTGGAGATAGTGGGGCAATTGTCATAAGCGTCGGGGATACTGTCGGCGTCGCTGTCCGTCGCCCAGCAGTCGGCATCAGTGAAGTTGACTGAGCGACAGTAGTCGAGCATCGCCCTGCCGAGGGGGCCGCTAATGAGCGGAACTTCAGCGGATGTGAGAAGGCGCCAACGCGCTCCCCCGGGGGAATAAGGTAACCGCACATCCCACGAGTAGGCTCCGCTAAGCGGAATGCGGTCACTAACCGTGTCGAAACGCGGGTCCCAAGGCGACACGCTGCCAAGTCGCTGCCCGTCAGTCGCGAAGAGATCAAGATGCACCGGGTCAGGCGCCGGCGCGGCAAACTGTGGGAAACCCCAGACAATCTCCACGCTGGCGCTAACGGCCACGGAGTCCTGAAACTGCACGTGAATGACACACTGTCGCTCCAGGGGGGCGCTCGATGACTCAGTTGCCGCCAAGCCCACCGAGGGCGCGTACCTGCAGGCACTGGTATTCGCAATTACTTCCTCGACGCGCCTGTTGCCCATCTCCCCATACCCGTTCGCCACATTCCAATATCCGGGGTCTGATGGACACTTTGCGCGCATGATGTTGGCGTTGACTAGATCAGCGCCCAGGCGCCAGAGGCTATCGCCGCAGAACTCCACGCATGGGGAGAAGGCGCAACCAGGGTATCGCGCCACCGCCGCATTGCAGCCTGCTTCATTGATCCAGATATTCGATGGCGGTTCCCGATACTGAACGTTGTTTATCCGCCCATTGTCCATCCGGTTCTGACAAGACGTCCCGTCGCAGCCTTCAGGATTGTACTCGTCGGCCAGAAGGAATCCTGCGTGTCCAAGTTCGTGGAGTGCTTCTGCGCCTCCATCACCCTGCGGATCCGTCCCGAACCGGGCAATCGTCTGCCCGCGCGGCGAGTGCCCCCCCCCGCCGGCGGTGCGGATGAGAGCCACTTGCATCCCGAACCGGTTCATGGCCCGCCAGAGTGGGTCTAAGCCGAGGCCGCTATGTGCGTCAACGAGTCGTCGGCACCGCCACCAAGTCACCCGGTCCTTCGCTGTCTGGGAAATGGGCATGCCGGCGAAGGTGCCGGCGATAACTCCGATGTCCGTACCAAGCGGGTCTCCCAGGTAACCCTCACCCATCGTGTCATCCGCACCTATGATGATGTCGAAGTTGCGACCGGGATCGGCCGCCGCACCTGCTACCCACTCAAACCACTGACAGAATGTCGATATCGTCGGACACGAGGCCGTGCAATCCGGGAACGGCCCATCTGGCGGTTCAATCCATTCGCAGGCAGTGTCCCCACAATTAGTGGCACCGTTGCAGTTGTCGTCCTTCGCGTTTCCACAGATTTCCGGGGCACCGGGGAAGACGCGCGGATCAGTGTCGTCGCAGTCCGAGCCACAAGGCGGTCCGACCGAGAGATCGCCGTCTGTATCCACCCGACAATCCGGATCGTCGCAGTCCACAAGTCCGTCGCCATCGTTGTCCGCCCCATCTGTGCAGCTCATTTCTCCATGCTGGCAGTGCATTGCCTCGACCGCATCAATGTCGGCCCCCATCACCGTGGGATCATAGTCCGGAATACCTAGCGACTCATTCGGCGGAAGATCGGTAACGCGAACGAAGCTCGCGGAACCTAGTCCGCTTGGTGCTAGGTCGAACTCGGTGATGTCGCCTGGCGACTCCCCGAGCGGTGACCAATGCGCCCCATCGATACTCGCCTCCACGCGGTAGTTCTCATCTATCGCGGGAGGGCCGCTGTGACCCAGCTCCACGACCCGGAGGTCAGCGCCGGGCACATCGGCGATTCCCTGCGGAAATCGGAGCGTTACCGAGCCCCCGTACCCAAGCGGGGTTCCTCTCCCATCCCTCCGGCCGGCAGACTGCCACGCATCCGTGAGGCTTGTCCCCGTCCCCCGGCGGAACTCCGTGATCTCGTTCTGCCCCGAGCAGAGTGCCTCAAAGACAATGTCTTCAAATCTCGATTCCGCGTAGACTTCCATCCCCGGGCTAGAGATATGGGGTAGGAAGAAGCCACCCGCACGCGCGTCATCCATGATTCCATACCAACCGTACTGTTCGTCATAGGGATTGCAGTTGGTGAAGGGCAGCCAGCTGCTGCTGTACCACGTGCCCTGCCACAAGCAGCGGTACTCAATCACCCCGGGGTCAGTCGCGGTCGCCGACCGCGGCATGAAGGTCATTTCTAGACGGATTGACTGTCCGGCAGCATAGTGGATGCCGAATGTGCTCGTGAACGAGAAGAACGGCAACACGCCGCCATAGGCCATAATCTCGCCGTCCGGGATGCGGAGGCCGAATTGCCCCGCCATCTCTTGTGCGTACCATGGGCTGAGGCACAGCCCTGTTTCACTGCCGTTAGGTGTATTGCCGCTTAGAATCACAGTCACTGCGCACCGGAATGCATCCCGGCGGTGGAAGACCATTGGCGACTGTCCGTCGTCAGATGAAAACGTCCAGCTGTGGAGGTTTGCCCAGCCGTAGCAATCCTCCATCTCCTCGTGGATCCTTAGCTGCGTCGGGTAGGAGCCATCCAGCCACAGGGTAGACTGGGGACAATCATGCCAGACGTAAGTCCACCATCGAACAGCATTAGGCAAAGGGGTTGTCCAGCCCACTTCAGGGGCCAGGAGGAGCGCGAGTCCGGCGAGGCACGAGGCCACGCAACCGCGGCGAGCGGTCGAGCGCGCGAATTGAAGTGGCAACACCTGTGCAATCATGAGAGTTCTCTCCACGGTCCATTGGCGGGCCCTCCGACTGCAGGCCCAAATCTGGTCAGCAGGCCTCGCGGTCCCGCCACAGCGGCTAGGCGCATCGGGAGCGCAACTGGCAATCGAGGCAGAGGACGAGCTTCGCCATCGAATCTTACGCCTACTCCAACAGCCGAGATATGCACCATCTCATACTCCGCGCACTCCTCCGCGTCGTCCGTCGCTTAGGAAGGCAGCCGCAGGCCTAGTTGCGGGCCTGCTCCGGCTCTCCCGCAGAGTTGTTCTACGTGAATGAACGTCGTCCTTTGTACGTAAGACGCACGTTCGACTGCTCGAACTGGGGGCAGATCCACGGCAGCCGGGCGGCTCCCGGACCGCCGAGGGGCAGAAAAGCGGCAGATTAGCGGCAGGAAAACGGGGCTTAAATCGACCTCCGCTGCCCCTTCGCAGGTGCATGAATCTCTCGCAACGATTGATGCTACAGGGGGTTGCGGGCGATGTGCGGGGTGCTCGAAAAACGGCATGCCGCCCGATCCGGACGCAAACCATGCCGTTTTTGGGGCGGTTGCGGCGGCTCGGATGCCGTTTTATCGCCACCTTTGCCGCGGGCCATGCCGCTTTTCGCACCCTAGCGCGCAGGGGCATGCCGCTCTTGGGGCGGTTGCGCCGAACCTGATGCCGCGTTTCGCGCCGTCCACGGGGACACTGCCAGGGCCGGCACCACGCCGACGCTGCGTCCAAGCGAAGCCAAATTTGTATCCCGTGCAGGACGATCCCCGCCAGCCGTCCTTCGCCCCTCGGACAGCGCCTTCGCCCGCCTCCCAGACACCCGAGGCGGTCGGGGATTCCCGGCCGCTTCGCTCCCCTAGCTCCCACCCACCATCATTGGAGAATTACGAGCCTCCGCGTGATTTCCCGCCGGTCCGCAGCAAACCTGACGAAGTACACGCCGGGCGCAGCGCCTGCGTCCCTGCCGTCCCACACCGCGGCGTGATACCCAGCCGGCAGCTCACCATCCAAGAGTTCAGCGACTCGTCGCCCAGAGACATCGTAAATCGCGAGCGACACCCGAGCCTTGGCCGGCAACCCGAAGCGGAAGCTCGCTTCTCCCGGCGCCGGGTTCGCTCCCACCAGCGCGAACGACATGTTCTCCGGCGGCCCTTCCGGAACTTCGACGGTGGAAGCGAAGCCTCGCTCCACCGCGAACGGCGAGCCAGCGAACGCGCCGTCCACCGCCTGGACGCTCCAGTAGTGGATGCCCTGCCGTTGCAGCTTCACCGTCCAGGAAGTCCGTTCTTGGGCGTTGCCCAACTGCGCCACACGCCGGTATCCGCTCGACGCGTTGGCCATGCCCGCGGTGACCTGGTTGCCACCCGGCGTTGTGCCGATCCGCAGGTTGTACGACAGCCCTGCGGCAGGCGTCTGGGCGTCGGTGGCCTCGGTCCAGCTTAGCGTCACGTGATCACCCACCACCTGCGCGCTCAGGCCGGTCGGCGCCGTGGGTGACGTGTTCGCCGGCGCGCCGTCGCTGCGGTAGATGCGCGAGATCGATTCCGAGCCAGCATCCCCCGTCAGCAGGACGTCGAGGTCCCCATCGTTGTCGTAGTCACCCCATGCCGCCCCGCCGTTCACGACCGCCATCAACCCCTGGTCGATGGCGGCAAAGCTCCCGCCACCATCGTTGCGGTAGACGAGGCACGAGCGCGGAAGCCACGTGCCCGAGGACTCCCGCTCCCCGCTCAGTAGCAGATCCAGGTCGCCGTCGTTGTCGTAGTCGCCCCAGGCCACCGTTCCGCCGTCCCAGCCCGGCAATCCCGCGTTGGCGTCGGTGAACATGCCGTCCCCGTTGTTGTGATAGACCCGCAGATACCCGTTGACTCCGTCCCACCCCATCAGCGCGAAGTCGAGGTGTCCATCGTTGTCGTAGTCCCCCCACGCGACCGAGGCATAGCGCACTCCCGGCAGGCCCGCGTTGATGTCGTTGAAAGCGCCGCCGTCGTTGCGATAGATGCTCGCGATGGGCGCTCCTTCCGTCGTATTTCCCGCCAGCAGGATGTCCAGATCTCCGTCGTTGTCGTAGTCGCCCCACGCCGCCGCGCTGTATCTCACACCGGGCAGCCCGGCACCGATGTCGCTGAACACGCCACCGCCGTCGTTGCGGTACACCACCGAGAAAGCCGACCCCCCGCCCGTGGCGCCGGTGAGCAGGATGTCCAGATCCCCATCGTTGTCGTAGTCCCCCCACGCGACCGAGCCGAGCCACAGACCCTGGAGTCCAGCGTTGATGTCATGAAACGCGCCGCCATCGTTGCGGTAGACGCGGGTCGCCAGGCCCGGGTTCGTGCCCCCGGATAACAGCAGGTCGAGGTCCCCGTCGCCGTCATAGTCCCCCCACGCCACCGAGCTCCGGTACACACCCGGCAGTCCCGCGTTGATATCGGTGAACGTCCCATCACGATTGTTGTGGTAGATGCGGGAGATCACCTCAACGCCCGTGTCGCCCGTTAGCGCGAGATCCAGGTCGCCATCATTGTCGTAGTCACCCCAGACTGCGGCGCTGGTGCTGACGCCCGTCAGCCCGGCCGCGATGTCGGTGAAGACCGGGGCAAGAACCATGGAGGGATCGTCGATGGCGGCAAGGTACTGCGCAGCCACTCCACCTACTTGCGTGAATTCTCCACCCGTGTACACTGTGGTCCCGCTCAGTGCCAGGGCGTAGACGGTGCTATCCGCGTCCGGATTCCAGTCGGTGGCGAGGCCGGTGGTGGCATTCAGCGCAGCGATGTTGTTGCGATACTCCCTGCCGATGTTGTCGAAGTCCCCGCCCGCGTATACCGCGCCGCCCGCCGCGAGGGTGTAGACCCAACCGTTCGCGTTCGGGTTCCAGTCGGTGGCATGGCCGGTGGCGGCATCCAGCGCCGCGATGTTGTTGCGATTCTCCCCGCCGATGTTGTCGAAGTTCCCGCCGGCGTACACCGTTGTGCCTCTCACCACGAGGGCGCGAACAGCACCGCCATTCGCGGTCGGGTTCCAGTCGGTGGCGAGGCCGGTGGTGGCATCCAGCGCCGCGATGCCGGCGCGAGCCTGTCCGCCGATCCAGGTGAAGTCCCCGCCTGCGTACACCCTCGTACCATTTACGACAAGAGCACCGACGTGGCCGTCCGCGTCCGGGTTCCAGTCGGTGGCATGGCCGGTGGTGGCGTCCAGCGCGGCGATGTTGTGGCGCGCCCCCCCCCCGATGTGGGTGAACTCCCCGCCCGCGTACACCCTCGCACCGTTCACCGCAAGCGCAACGACCTGGCCGTCCGCGTACGGGTACCAGTCGGTGGCGCGGCCGGTGGCGGCATCCAGCGCAGCGATGTACTCGTGCTGCCCATACCACCCCATGTGCCTGAAGGCCCCGCCCGCGTACACTGTTGTCCCGCTCACCGCCAGGGCCAAGACCGAATCGCCCGCATCCGGATTCCAGTCGGTGGCGAGGCCGGTGGTGGCATCCAGCGCCGCAATGTTGTTGCGCGCCTTCCCACCGAAGCTGGTGATGGACCCGCCCGCATACACCGTCGTGCCGTTCACCGCGAGGGTGAAGACCACCTCGCCGTAGGTGTTGTGCTTGACACCGTACGCGCCCGGATTCCAGGCGGTGGCGAGGCCGGTGGTGGCATCCAGCGCCGCAATGCTGTGACGCGCCTGCCCGCCGATGAAGTCGAAAAGTCCGCCCGCATACACCGTCGTACCATTCACCGCGAGGGTGCTGATCACACCGCCCGCATCCGGATTCCAGGCGGTGGCGAGGCCGGTGGTGGCATCCAGCGCCGCGATGCCGACGCGAGTCTGTCCGCCGATGAAGTGGAAAGATCCGCCCGCATACACCGTCGTACCATTCACCGCGACGGCATCGACAGCGTCGTTCGGGGTCGGATTCCAGTCCGTGGCGAGGCCGGTGGCGGCATCCAGCGCCGCGATGTGCTTGCGCTCCTGCCCGCCGATGAAGTCGAAAAGTCCGCCCGCATACACCGTCGTACCATTCACCGCGAGGGCGTTGACCTCACCGTCCGCATTCGGATTCCAGGCGGTGGCGAGGCCGGTGGCGGCATCCAGCGCCGCAATATCGGAGCGAAACTCTCCACCGATCACGCCGAACACGCCGCCCACGTACACCGTTGCGCCTCTCACTGCAAGGGAGTGAACAACACCACTGCGCGCGTCCGGATTCCAGGCGGTGGCGAGGCCGGTGGTGGCATTCAGCGCAGCGATGCGGTGGCGCATCTGCCCGCCGATGAAGTCGAAAAATCCCCCCGCGCACACCAGCGGGTCGGAATGGAGCGCCAGGACGCTTCCCAAGCCCCCAACGGCAAAGACCTCTGCGGATGAGCGCCCCCACACACTGCGGAGCGTCGGGGCCGCGGGCGCAGGTATCGGGCTCCATATCCCCGCCTCGAAGTGCAGGGTGACCCCCGAGAAGCCGACGACGTGTACGTCCGAAGCGGAGGTCCCCCAGACTCCGTACAGGTCGGCCGTCGTACCACTGGCCATCGCGCTCCACGAGCTGCCATCGAAGTGCAGGATCGTCCCGGCAGCCCCCACCGCGAAGATGTCCGACGCTGAACTGCCCCAGATGGCATTGAGGCGTTCGGTGGTGCCACTTACCATCGGAATCACAGAACTCCCGTTGTAGCGCAGGATGGTTCCCGCCGCACCAACTCCGAACACGTTGCTGCTGGAGCTCCCCCACACGCCGAAGAGGTGTTGCGTTGTTCCGCTACTCAACCCACTCCAGACGCTGCCGTTGTAGTAGCGAATCGTTCCCAGGTTGCCCACGGCCACCACACTTGTGGCCGAAGTCCCGTGCACCGCATGCAGCATGGCGGTCGTTCCACTCGCCATCGAGGACCAGCCGCTTCCCGTCGAGTGCAGAATCGCGCCCCCGTCGCCTACCGAGAACATGTCGATGCTACCCCCAGTGCGCACTCCCCAGATTCCGTACAGGTCCGCCGTCGTCCCGCTCGTTACGGCCGTCCAAGAGGAACCGTTATAGCGACGAATCGCCCCCCCTGCACCGACGGCGTAAAGCAGCGTGCTTGTCCCCCACACTCCGAAGAGGTCTACCGTGGTTCCACTCGCAAGGTTTTGCCACTCCAGGGGAGAAAAGAGTGCGAGTGCATATACGCGCTCGTTCGCCCCCGGATTCCAGGCATCCACCATCAGGTCGGATCGCACGTGGGCCAGGTTCTGCCTGGCCTGGCCGCCCACTGAATCAAACACTCCACCGATGTACCAGCCCCCCTCCCTATCGGGCTGCGCAGCGAACACCGTTCCCCGCACCTTGGGGAATCCGGCGAGCGCAGTGCCGTCGGAGCTGCTCAGCGGCACTCCGCCTCCTGTATACGGGCCGACATAGCTGAAATCGCCTCCGATGTACAGGGTGTTGCCATTCTTCGCTACCGCCCGCACGGGGCCGTCCGTGACCCACAGATTAGGATCAACGTGCTGGGCAAGTGCCATAGCTGCCGGCATGGCGAGGAGGAGCCCAACGGCTCCCGTTACCACGATCAGCCGACGGGCGAGCGGCAGCAGATTGGCGGGGCGAACCGGAAGACTGCCCTCGTTGAGTGTGCCCCGAACGCTGTCGCGTATCCCCTGCACCGGCGAAAGACTAGCGTCGAACGACATGGGCAATCCCCCCCCAGTAAGCGCTGCGCCATCAGATCGTCTAGTCGAAAGCGGAGTCGGCAAGTCAACTCCCGAAGGGAGCTCTTGGCCTGCTGGCAGGGCGGCCCGCGTTGCCAGGCCATGAGGTTCAGCGATGACGTGCGGCACCGTCACGCCGGAAGGCCGACATCTAGGCTACTCCGCTATTCTTGGAAGTCAACAAAGGAGTATGCCCTCGTGGGGGCCTAGACCTAGCCCGGATTATTCATGAAGGTTGAAGTACGAAGGCCCCCTGTGTGGTAGAAAGCGGTTGTCTGTAGCCGCTTGTTCCCACACGAGAGGGCCTTCGCATGCGCGACTCTACCACAACAGACTGTGCCTCCTTCCAGGATCTTTTTGCCAAGCGAATCGTCGCTCGTTTCGACCAGCCGCGGGGCAGCTCCGACGGCGGGGCGGTGCTGCTGCGCGCCGCCGATCGCCGGCTGGGTCTGATCGAGCGCCTGCGCGCCGCTCTCGATGACCGCCGCCAGGCGAGCAAGGTCACCCACGAACTCGAGGAACTTCTCGGGCAGCGGATCTTCGCCATCGCCCTGGGCTACCCCGACGCCAACGATGCCGCCCGTCTGGCCGATGATCCCATCCACAAGCTGCTGGTGGGCCGCGACCCGGTGAGCGGGGCCACGCTGGCCTCGCAACCGACGCTGTCGCGCTTCGAGAACGGCGTCGGACGCCAGGCCCTCTTGCGCATGAGCGAGGCCCTCGCCGATACCGTGATCGAGGGGCAGCGCCGCCGGCGTCGCGGCCGGGCCCATACCATCAGCGTCGACCTCGACGTCACCGACGATCCCACCCATGGGGCCCAGCAGCTCAGCTTCTTCAACGGCTTCTACGACACTTGGTGCTACTTGCCGCTGCTGGGCTTCGTCAGCTTCGACGAGGAGCCCGAACAGTACCTGGTCGCCGCCGTGCTGCGTCCCGGCAATGCCCCCACGCAACGGGGCGTGGTCGGCCTCCTCGGCCGCCTGCTGCCCCGGCTGCGTCGAGCGTTTCCCCAGGCGCGCCTGTTCGTCCGCCTCGACGGCGGCTTCGCCAGCCCGGAACTGTTCGACTTGCTCGAGGACCAGGGCGCGGATTATGTGGTGGGAATGGGCGTCAATGCCGTGCTCCGGCGCCTCGCGGCTCCCGCCCTGCGCAAAGTCCGGCAGCATTCCCGGCGTAGCCGCCGCAGCGAGCGGCATTACTCCAGCTTCTGGTATGCGGCCCGCACCTGGCCCCATCGGCGTCGCGTCGTGTTCAAGGCCGAAGTCGTGCGCGCTCCCGGCAAGAAGCCGCGCGACAATCCCCGTTTCCTGGTCACCAACCTGCCCCACCTCGCCGAGTGGGTCTACCGGCGGGCCTACTGCCGGCGCGGCGACGTCGAGAACCG
>Ga0315283_10005787_pt1 | contig 10947 bp, 8 predicted proteins | sample YL17G09_0_MG_FD_204541 | JGI IMG/M metagenome (GOLD analysis project Ga0315283, IMG submission 204541) | Sediment microbial communities from Yellowstone Lake, YNP, Wyoming, USA - YL17G09_0 | ecosystem: Environmental > Aquatic > Freshwater > Lake > Sediment | place: USA: Wyoming | collected...
CCCCGCGCCGCGCCCCGACGACGCCGACGCGCGCGCGGCGGCCGCGCGCCACGCCGCTCTGGCGGCGCGGGCGCAGATCGATGTGTCGGTGCGGCGGACGACCGAGGCCAAGGAGGTGGCGGCGGCGCAAGCGGCCGAGGCGGACGCCGCGCGCGCCGACGCGGCCGCCGCGCGCTCTCTCGCCGCCGCCCACGGCGAGCCCAAAGCCGCCCTCGACCGCCTGGCCACCCGCCTGGCCGACGCCGAGGCCGCGCTGACCGCCCTGCGCGCTGCACCGTGCGGCGAGTGCGGCGCGGGCGGCGTCGGCGGCGGCCTGCCCGCGCGCAACGCCGAACTGCGGGTCGAGCTCGAAGCCGCCGTCGGGGCGGCAGCTGCGGCTGCCTTGGCGCCGCGCGCCAAGGTGCAAAAGGGAGGGGGGGTGGCGGAGGGTCTGCTGGCAGCGGCGGCGGCCGTGGCCGGCGTTCCCGACCCCCTGAACGAGGCCACCTGGAAAGCCGAGCACGACGCGCTGCGCGAAGCTCTCGCCCAAGTCGCGTCCGCGCGCGCGGTGGCGGACGCCACGCTGCTGGCGGCGGCGCGCGGCGGCGCGGCGGCGGCGGCGGCGGCGGCCGCGCCACGCCACCGCCCCGAGTCTCCCACGCTGACGACTCTACGCCGGGAATTGGTCGCCGGCGCGGAGCGGTTGCTGCACGAGAACGAGGCGCTGGCGGCGCGCGTCGCGACGGCCGAGGCGGCCGCGTCGGTCGCGCGCGCGGCGGAGCGCGCCGCGCTCGCGGCGGCGGCGGCAGCGGCGGCGTCGCCAGCCAAGTCGCCGAAGCGGCTGGGGCGGCTGTGCTTGCGGGCGGAGACGGCGGGCGAGGAGGCGGCGCCGGCTTCGGTGTCTGCGTCGGCGGCCGCGCCCGCGAGCGGCCCGCCCGCCGCGGCTGCCTCGCCCTCGCGCTCCCCCTGGCGCGCCCGCTTTGGCCGGCGGCCGGCGGCGGCCAAACAGCCGGAGGCAAGCCCTGCCCCGCCGGCGTCGACGCCGGGAAGGGAGAGCATCGCCTATGACATCGACGCCGCGCGCGCCGCCCTCGTGTCGCCGCCGCTGTCGGACGATGAGGAGGGCGGGATGGCGGGGCCCGCGCCCGGCACCGACGCCGAGTCGCCCGCGCGGCTCGCGGCGCCGGGGTCGGCCGCCGCGTCGGCCGCGTCGGCGGCGGTCCCGGCCTCGGCCCCGGCCGCGCCCACCGCGCGCCGCCTGTACGCGTCGCCGGGGCCGCTGGGCAAGTCGGTGTCGGGCCTGTCGTCGCAGGGGTGACGGGGGAGAGGGACGAGGTGTGACGCGTCCACGACGCGCCCACTCTGTCTCGCGGCGCCAGCCCCTTTTTTTCGTGTCCCTCTCCCATGCGCGCGCTCCAGCTCCGCCCCAGGGCGCCGCCGGGCGCCGGCCGGTGCGTTGGAAGAGGGCGCGGGGCCGGGCGGGCTCCCGCATTCCCGCCTCCCGCCCCGCCCACGCCCCCACCTCTCACCAGCCGCGTCACTGCAACCCGCGCCACCGCGCCGGATGCCGCGCCCGCCGCGCCGGCGCCCGCGGGCGCCCCCCGCCGCGGCCTGACCTACACCCAGCACGAGGGCAACTCGTGGGAGGCCACGTTTGAGCCCACAGGTGTGTGTGGGTGGATTGGTGGATGGCGGATGGGGCGGGGGCGCGGCGGGCAGAGGCTCGCGCCCGTCCCACCACCCTCCGTCTCCTCTTCCTCCCTCTCTCAAGGCACCACCATCCTGGTCGACCCCTGGCTCGTGGGCGACCTCACCTTTGGCGACACGCCCTGGCTGTACAAGGGGTCGAAGAAAGCGTTGCCGACGCCCGACCTGGCCGCGGTGTGCGCGCGCGCGGCGGCCATCCTCATCTCCCAAGGCTTGCCCGACCACGCGCACGGGCCCACGCTGGCCGCGCTGCCGTGCAAAAGCAAGCCCGTCGTGTGCAGCGCGGCGGCGGAAGGGGTTGTGCGTGGGGCCGGGTTTACGGACGTGACCGTTCTCCGCCACGGCAACACCGCCACCCTGGCCAACGGCGCGCTCACCGTCACCGCGACGCAGGGCGCCCTGGTCGGCCCGCCCTGGTCGGAGCGCGAGTGCGGCTTCGTGGTCGAGGTCAAAGGGGAGGGGAAAGAGTCCCCGCCGATCCGCCTCTACTACGAGCCCCACTGCGACGCCCCCGCCGCCACGCTGGCCACCATCGGCACCGTAGATGTCGTCGTCACGCCCGCCGCGTCCCAACGGTTGGCGGGGTACCCGCTGGTGATGGGGGATGAGAACGCTGTCGCCACCGCGCGCGCGCTCAACCCCGCCGTCGTCGTCCCGCTCACCAACGCCGATTTCACGGCCACCGGCCCCCTGGCCGCCGTCATCCAGCAGGTCGGGGACGAGGCGGGGCTGCAGGCCAAGCTGACTGCCGCGGGGCTGCGCGCGCGCGTGGTGGGCGCGGCGGCGCCGGGCGCGGGGCGGGCCATTGAATTGTGATTGATGATGCAGGGGGCTGTTTGTAGGTGTCTGGTGGCGGTCTTGGTGGGGCGCAAGGCGTGACCAGAGACGGTGAGCGAGGCCGACTGCGTGCGCACGCACTCTCCTCCCCACCCGTCGTCCCGCGAATCCCCCGCCACACCCCACACGCTCAAACCGTCCCCACCGCCCTTTCTCCCGTCGCACCCTCGCGGATGCGGCCGCGCCCGCCCGCCGCGCGCGGCCGCGCGCCGCCGCGCGGGCCGTCCGTGGTCCGGTCGGTCTCTGAGCCGGCAGGGTGAGCGTGTGGAAGGCGTGGAGGGCGGCGTGCGAGGCGGCGGCGCGGCAATGCGCTCCCTCGCGTGGCGCCGACCTTGGCCTCCCCGCGTCCCTCCAGCCCGCCGCCCGGCGACTGCCCGCCGCCGCCCGAGCACCCGTCACGGTCCACCCTGCTGCGCGGTACGGCCACGACCGCGGTCGCGGCCGCCGCCTGGCTGGCCGCGCCCGCGCCCCCCGCCGCCGCCGTCACCGCGGAAAACCTGCTCTTTCTCGAAGCCTGGCGCGCGGTCGACCGCGCGTACGTCGACAAAGCCTTCAACGGCGTCTCCTGGTTTCGGGTGCGCGAAAAGTTTTTAAAGGGGGAAAGGATGGAGAGCCGCGCCGAGACGTACGCGGCCATCCGCAAACTCTTGGCCCTCCTCGGCGACCCCTTCACCCGCCACCTGGACCCCGCCCGCGCGTCCTCGCTTGAAGGGACGCGCGCTGGGTCCGTCGTGGGCGTCGGGGTGGAGATCGCGTACGAGAAGGGCGGGGGGGACGGGGTGACCGTCGTCGCGCCCGCGCGCGGCGGGCCCGCCGCGCGCGCGGGCGTGCGCGCGGGCGACGGCCTGGTGGCGGTTGGAGGGGTGCCTGTGGCCGGGCTGTCGCTGGCGGAGGTGGGGGAGATGCTGCAGGGGGCGGCGGGGACCGAGGTGAGAGGGAGAGAGGGCGGGCGGGGTGGTCGGCGGTCGGCGGCGGCGCGCGCGCCCACCACCCCCTCTCCCCTCTCCTCTCCAGGTCACCCTCACCATGCACCCCGCCCGCGCCGGCGGCCCCACATCCCCCACGCTGATCCGGGAGGTCGTCGCCCTGCCCACGGAGACGCACGCGCTGTGCGCCGATGGGACCGGCTACATCCGCCTCCCTTCATTCTCCCGCACCACCCCCGCCGCCCACGCCGCCGCCGTCAAAGCCCTGGCCGCCGCGGGCGCCACCCGCTACGTGCTCGACCTGCGGGACAACGGGGGCGGCGTCTTCCCCGCCGCGGTCGAGGTCGCGCGCGCGTGGCTCCCCGCCGGCGCGGCGGTCGTCCTCATCGCCGACGCCGCCGGCGTGCGCGACGCGTACGAGGCGGATGGTGGGGTGGTGGCGCCGCTCACCGCGCCTCTCACCGTGCTCGTCAACCGGGGCACGGCGTCGGCGGCGGAAGTCCTTGCGGGCGCGTTGAGGGATGAAGGCCGCGCGGTCGTCGCGGGCGAGCCCACCTTTGGCAAGGGCCTCATCCAGACCGTGGTGCCCCTGTCCGACGGGTCGGCGGTCGCGGTCACGGTCGCCAAGTATCAGGTGGGGCGGGCGAGGGGAGGGGAGGGGGAGGGGGAGGGGGGGGGTCGGTTCGCGGATTTGCGCCGGCGCCGAGATCGCCTCCCACCGCCTCCCACCCCACCGCCCACCTCCAGACGCCCGCCGGCGACGACATCAACAAGGTGGGCATCGCGCCCGACCTGTCGTTGCCCGACGGCGCTTCCACCGCGCTGCCTGTCGGCGACGGCTTTTGCGCGGCGGCGGGGGTGGCGGGCGCGCCGGACCTGTTTGCGATCGCGGCGCGGAGCAGGATCAAGAAACTGTGAACGAGGAGGGGGGGGAGGGGGCGCGAGGGGGCGAGGTGGAGGTTGTGCCGCGCCTCGCCGCGCGCGCCACACCCACGGCGACGAGCGCGCTCCCGCCCGCCGTCGCGCGTTCTCATGCGCGTCATCACCCTAGTTCTTGCCCTGGCGCTGGCGGCCGGCGCCGCGCCGCCCGCGGTCGCCGCGCGCGCCGCCGCGGTCGCCGCGCGCGCTGCCGCGGTCGCCGAGGGTCGCGCCGCCGCCGCACCCCCCGCCACGCTCTGCGCCCTGGCCACCCAGTACGCGGTCAAGCTGCCGAGCTTGTGCGGCGGCGAGGGCGCGACCGCGACGCCCGAGTCGGGCCTCACCGCGACGCCCGAGTCGGGCGACGCGCCCGCCGCCGACCCGCCCACCCCTCTCCCGCCCTCCAACCCCTGGACCTTGGTCTACGCCCGGTCCGCGCCCGCGCCCCCAGACGCGCCTCCGTCCAAGGCGGAGCGCGGCATGGCGCGGCGGGATGTGATCGCTGCGGCTGCGATCGCGGTCGCCATGACCGCCTTCTGCACCGTCCTCATCTGCCTCACCGCGCGCAAGCAGCGCAGCGGGCGCTGGATGTGATGGAGAGGTGGTGTGGCGCGTTGGAAAGCTTCTCGTGACTGAAACAACAACGACTCCACATTCACACCCCGCCTCCTCCTCCTTCCCCTCTCCCCACCGCGGCCGCGTGCCGCGCCGCCGCCGCGTCCAGGGCGGCCGGCACCAGGTCTTTCCGCGTCAGCACGCCGCGCACGCGGCCGCCGCCGTCGAGCACGGCGACGTGCCGCGCGCCGAGCGCGACGAAGAGGGCGTAGGCGCGCGCGAGGGAGGAGTCGGCGCGCACCGAGGGGGCGGAGGTGTCGACGTAGGGGGCCAGGTCGATGGTGATGGTGGAAGAGGCGGTGGCGGACGCGCCCGGCGCGCGGTCGCCGCGAGGGTGCGCGCCCGCGCCCCCTCCCGACAGCACGGCCAGCTGCTGCTCCGCGAGCAGCCCCCGCCCCGCCCGCGTCACGTGCGTCCGCGTCAGGTCGGCGTAGGAGATCGGGGTCGACGGCTGGGGCGCGCCCGCTGCCGCGGCGGCCGCTGCGCGGCGCAGCGCGGCGGCCGCGTCGCGCCGCGCGAGCGACCCGACAAACACGTCGCCGCCCGCGCCGGACCGCACCACCGGAAACGACGCGTGCCCGGTGTCGCGCAGCAGGGCGCGCAGGGCGGGCAGGGGCATGCGCTCGCGCGCGACGGCGGCGGGGGACGCGGCGGCGGCGGCCGCGGGGACGGCGTCGAGGCGCGCGCCGCTCCCGCCGCCCGGCGCCGGCGGCAGCCAGGGCACCCCCTTCTCCGCCAGCAGCCGGTGGTACAGGCTCGGCCCGCCAGCGTCGGCCACGCCCTTGGCCGCCAGGATGGCGGCGAGCAGGGGGAGGAGGAGGCGGACGTCGTTCGAGACTTCGACGAGGATGACGGCGACGGACGCGGTGAGGCGGGTGACGCCGCCCATGAACGCGCCGGCGCCGAGCAGGGCAAACGCGCCCGGGTCGAGCCAGGCCCAGGGCGATGGGGGGAGGTAGACGCCCGGCGGCGCGCCCGCCGACCCGCCGCCGCGCGCCGCGGCGGCGTCGACCGCGGCCAGGCCGGCCAGCCGGCCGACGGACGCGCCGATGACGAGCATGGGGACAAAAAGGCCGCACGCGAGGCACGCGGAGGCGGCGAGGGAGGCGCCGGCGAGTTGGAGGGCGAGGGAAGAGGCGAGCGCGGCGTAGCCGAGCTCCCGGTGCGTCCCGCGCGCCAGCAGCCTGCGCACCGCTTCTTCTCCCGTGGCCAGCGTCAGGGTCGCCATCTCGTTGTAGGACGAGAGGGTGGTGGCGTTGGAGGGCGAGGGGGTCGGCGGCCCCGGGCACGCGTAGCGAGCCACGTGCGCGCCGACGACGCGCCACGCGCCGCCCTCGTGCGGGCACACGGGGGGAGCGGTGCCGGCGTCGTCGCGCACGCAGTCGGCGGGGGCGCAGGGCCAGAGAGCGGGGAGGAGGGCGGCGAGGGAGGCCAGGACGGCGGCGAGGGCGGCCGCGTCGAGGACGCGAGCGCGCGGGCCGCGGCCTGCGAGGGCGGCCTCGCGCACGCGCCCCACCGCCAGCACAGCGGACGTAAACACCAACGCCAACCCGCCACACACCGCGCCGACGGCGGCGGCGGCGGGGATGGAGAGCGCGTGCGCGGCGAGCGACGTCGAGACTTCCCAGACCACGGCGCCGCCATCGAAGAGCCCAAACCGGCCACCAACAGCAGCGGCAGCCGCAGAGCGCGCCGTGTCGAGCGCAAACACGGCGGCGCCGGCGGCGGCAAAAATCTGGGCGGCGAGCGCGGGGGAAAACGGGACGGCCAGTTCTTCAAAGGCGAAGAGCAGCCCCCCGATCGGCGCCCCAAACGCGGCCGCGATGCCGGCCGCGGTGCCGGCCGCGATGAAGTCGCGGCGGGCGGCGGGGGCGCGAAAGGGGGCGAGGGCGGGGAGGGTAAAGGCCAGGGTTGTGGACGCGCCGGACGAGAGGCCGGCGCCGACCGCGGCGCCCATGTGGACCAGGGGGCCTTCAGGGCCGACGGGTAAACCAGAACCAACGGCCGCGGCGGTGGACGCCGCCTTGGCGAGAAGGGTGGGGAGGGAAAAGGCGGCCGGGACGACGACTCCATTCAGGGCCGCCATCACGTCCGCCACGCCCGCTCCCGCGGCGGCGGGGGCGAGGTAGGCGACAGGGGCTGAGGCTAAAGCGGCGAGGGCGGCGGAGGTGATGGCGGCATAGAGCGTGGCAGCCAACGGGCCGCGCGACGCGGCTAGCGCCGCCACCCCGGAAAACCGCGCCCGTGCAAACACGGCGATCGCGGCCTTGACGCCCGCGGCCAGCAGGCCGACCGCGGCGCCGACGGCGGCCATCATGGCCCACCGGTGCCACGCAGGGCTGTGGGGAAGAGGAGGGGTGTGAGAGCGGCCGGCGTTGGCTCCCGCCCCTCTCTCTCCTCCTTACTCTCCACTGCCCACCTTGGCGGTTGGGATAGGAGCCACTCGCGGTGGACGCGCGAGTCGGGGGGGGCGTACTCGACCGACTCGGCGCCGGCGAGGGGGCCGAGGGAGCGGCGGGGGCGTGGGGGGGGGAAACGGCCGCCGCGCCCGCTCCATCCCACTCGGCGCAGCAGGGAGGCGAGCGCGGGGTGGAGCGATGGAGTCCCCGCAACCCCGTCCCTGCCCCAGCCGCCGTCCGACGCGGCGGGGGTCGAGTCAAAGTCGTCCAAGGCGCCCCGCGACGACGCGGCGCCGCCGCCACGGGATGCAGCGCCGTGGTGTGGCGCTGGGCCGGCTGTGGAGGAGGGACGGGGTTCAGGGCGACGTGCGCGCGCTCTCCGGTCACCGCCTCCCGCCCCACCACCACCACCCCGCACACCTGCCCACTCGACCGCATCGTCCGGCAGCGGCACCAGGGGCACGCGCAGCAGCGAGTCGCGCGCGGGCGGTGGCGGCATCGGATGCACGCCGATGCGCGAGCGCGGCGCGCGCGGTCAGGCCCGATGGGCCGGCGGCGATGCCGCGAGAGAGGCGGGCAGCGAGGCGCGGTCGAGGTGTGATTCGGCATGCGACGCCGCCTCTCTCCTCTCCACACTCCTCGACATGGACGCCGCCCTGGCCGTCGCCCCTCTGACAGGCGTCGTCTTCATCGACGACGCGGCGGGCACCGACGCCGGGTTTGCGGTGGCGGGCGCTGCGCGCGCGGCGCTCGCGCGCGGCGACGGCGTCGTGTTGGTGGCGGCGGCGGAGGGCGGTGACCATTATCGGGCGTGGTTGAAGAAGCTGGTGAGATGTGCGTGGAGAGTGGGGCAGTGGTGGCGGAGGTCGAGGTCAACCGACGCCGCCTCCCTCTTCTGTCTCAGGGCTCTCCTCCCGACCCTGCCCGTTTCACCACCATCGACCTCGTGGACGACGACGCGCTGTGGACCGGCGGTGATGGACTGGGCGTCGTGGCCGAGAGGATACGGTCTGCGCTCGGGGCGTCGCCGCCCCCCACTACTCTCATCGTCGACTCTGCCGCCGCCCTCGCCGCCCCTTCCGGCGACCCCGACTCCCTTCCATTCCTCGCCTTCCTCGCCCGTTCCATTCTGGGCGCGGACGCCGCCACTGTCGTCCTCCGGGGCGACGGCCTGCAGCGGGGCGGCCGCGCGCGGGCCGCGCTCGCGGCGGCCGCGTCCTCCCTGCTCGCGCTGGAGCCGCTGCCGTCGGGCGCGGCGCCGGATGTTGCCGCTGTGCTGACGGCGACTCGGATTGGGGGAGAGACGGAGGAGGGAGGAGGAGCCGCGCCCGCGGTCGCGGCCTTTTCTGTGCGGGGCGCGGACGCGCGGCTGACGCCGCGGCCGGGCGTGATGTGACGCGAGTGAAGCGCAGGGCCGGTCCGGCGTCACATAGAGCCCATGGCAAGGCAGGAGCGGGCGCGCCGCCGTCGCCGCCGTCGGCGGCACACGTCGCGGCCCGCCCGCCCACCGGCCGACAGCGGAAACGTCGTTCAGTCAAAGAGAGAGAAGCCCATGTCTTGTTGGAGAGGGCGGGGGATGTGGGAGTGAGCGGTGGAAGTGGCGGGAGGGCGCGGCGCAACTCCCACCCTCGGCCCCTCTCACCACCCTCTCTCCCACCACCGATCCCCACCCCAGACTCACCGTCGTCCTCCTCCTCCTCGGCCTCCTCCTCCTTCTTCTCCTCGGCCGCCGCGCCGCCGCCGCCGCCGCCGGCGGCCGCACCGCCGCCGCCGCCGCCGCCGCCGCCACCGCCGCCAGACGGCACGGACGCCAGCTTGGCGAGGCCGGCCGCAATCACTTCCGACGCGTCCTTGCCCTCGAGCTCGGCAAGGAGCTTGGCGACGCGGTCCGAGTCGGCCTCGACGCCGACTGATGAAGAGAGAAGGGGTGGTTGGAGCGTGGCGTGGGTAAATGGTGCCGTTGCGGCGCTCGCACGGTGCTCCTGACCGCCCTGGGTTGCGGCCGGCGCGGGGTCGAGGGCGGGGCCGGCTGCCGCAGAAAGTGCGCGCAAGCGCAAGCGCGGGGGCGGCCGCCGCCGCTGCCGGGGGTTGCTGGCCTCCCGGGGCGGCGCGTGGCGGCGATCGGACCCCGCCACTGCGGCGCGAGGCCGCGATCGGTCCCCCTCTCGCGCTCGCAGGGCGGCCGCCTCGGGCGGGCGAAGGACGACGCCCGCTCCGGCCGACGCCGGCCGCCGCCCAAACCGCGCCGTGTGCAGGGCGAGCATTCGCGCTCGCCCTGGGGGGGCGGGCAGAAGGCGCGGCGGCCCCAGCGCGCCGGAGCAGCCCGCGGCGGCTTGCGCGCCCGATCGCGCCGCGCCGCCCACCCTCCACCCCTCTCCACGACCCTCCCCGCTCTCACCAGACGACAGGATTTTCTCAATGTCGCCCGCCTTGGGCGCGGCATTCCCGCCGAGCAGAGCCTAACGAGGGGAGAGGGGCGTGAGGCGGCGGCTTTCAATCGCGGCCGCCGCAGAGGGCGAGCGTCTCGCGGGCGTGGCGCGGGGCGCGGGTGGACTGCCACGCACCAGCAGGTAGGCGGCGACCGTCTTCATGGCGGCGGGAGGGGGGAGGGTGTGTGGTGAGGCCGCGTGCGCACTCTTCCGGGGGTCGGCGCGCCCTCCCGAGACGCGCGCCGCCCCAGGGCAATTTATGCCGCCTCCCTGGAGCGACGCCGAGTTGGACGCGGCGCGTGGCGCGTCGCTCGCTGCGGCCGCGGCGCTCATGGTGAGTGGTTGGGGCTCCAGAGTTTGCGGCAGCCGCGAGACGAACACGACCAACGAGGCGGGAACGCTGCCTCCCCAGGGCGACCTCGCGCGCTTTGACGGAGCTCGCATGCCGATTCCGCGCGCGCATGCCGCCCCATTCGCCACGCCCGCCACCGCCACCGCGGCCGCCACCTACCTTTCGTCAGCCCTGGCCGACCTGGCTATCCCCGGGGACGTGGCCCTGTCGTCGGCGTCCCCTGACGACGCCGCGGCGACGTGCAACGCGGTCGCCGCGCTTGTGACCCGCGTGCGCGCCGCCCTCGCCGCCGCCGCCGCCGCCGACGCGGACGCACGCGGCGAGCGCGCGGCGGCGCGGTCTGCGCGGGCCGCGGCGGCGCGGGCGACGGAAGCGGCTGCGTCCGCCGACCGCGCGCGCGGCGACGCCGCCAACCGTGCGGCGCGCGCGCTGGCCGAGACCGCGACGGCGGCGGCGAGGGCTGCGGCCGACAGGGATGCCGCGGCGGCCGACGCGGCGGCCGCCGGGCGGCGGGCGGCGGCGCTCGAGGGCGAGGTTCGCCGCCGCGACGGCGAAGTGGCGCGCCTGCAGCGCCTGCTCGGCGCGCGCGGCACGGTGGCGGCCGGCCACGGGCCGCTCTCGACCCAGGACGCCGACGCGGAAGCCGAGGAACTGCGGGGCGAGCTGCTGGCCGCGCGGGAAGGCGCGGCGACCGCCGACGAGGCCGCGCTCGCCGCGCGCGCGGCCGCCGCCTCAGTCCCTCCGCCCGACCCCCGCCTGCTGGCTGCGCACCATGGCGACCCTCA
>Ga0315283_10005788_pt1 | contig 10946 bp, 9 predicted proteins | sample YL17G09_0_MG_FD_204541 | JGI IMG/M metagenome (GOLD analysis project Ga0315283, IMG submission 204541) | Sediment microbial communities from Yellowstone Lake, YNP, Wyoming, USA - YL17G09_0 | ecosystem: Environmental > Aquatic > Freshwater > Lake > Sediment | place: USA: Wyoming | collected...
TTACATCCGTAACATCCTCTTTCTGGCCAGTTACTGGACAACCTGTTGCGAGGGTAGACTTTGCACTCTCGTTGCCGATGGAGTCATAGGCAGACACCCAGAAGTAGTAGGGAGTGACAATGTCAGAATCTATGACAAAGTAGTTTGTAGCCGCTCTAGCGATTTCAACTGCACTACCGGGAACATCCGAAGTATACCGGTAGAGTTTGTATCCTCTCAAGTCTACACTCGAGACTGCAGTGAAGGTGACTTTAATTGCCCTTTTCAGACCCGACGTTGTTGCAGTTACGCCTGACGGCACAGCAGGTGCTGTTGTATCATTCGTGACTGTCTTCGGGACATTCGCTGTGTACGCAGACACCTTCCCATCCATATTGAAGGATGCGACTTGAAGATCGTAAACAGAACCCATCACGACTGGTCCAGTGTATGCAACTGCATCACCTGCCGCAGGCTGCATCACGTCCGAGTATTCCCAAACACTTGCTCCCTGCTTCTGCCATCGAATCTTGTAGCCGGTCATACCAGATATCCGATGTACCGTGACAGCGAATAGAGAAATGAACGTACCGTCCACTGACTGCGTTGTCGCGACTACGACATCGTCAGTTCCAAATCCTGTAGGCAGCACTGGATCAATGTCAGGTACCGCTACAGATGCAGGAGGGTATATTCCGAGATCTTCCCACGCTTCAGCCTTCTCTAAGTAATCGTCGAGAAGCATCTCAGCCTTCTCGACCTCTGCTAATACTGATGTTAGATACTTCGTTACTTTGAAGACCCTTACAACAGTAACTGAGTAGCCAAGTTCAGCACAGGTAATGGTCACGTAGTCGCCAGCATGAAGGTCGTACCCTCTGACATACGCTGCGGATGGGTATCCTTCAAGAGAACAGTTGATAGGACAGCCTGTTGAGTCAGTGTTCAGGTCTGCCAAGTACTTCGCTGCAAGTGCGTCAAGAGTAGCTTGAGTAGTTGCCGTTCTATCAGTAAACACAGCAACATCGGTGCCTGTACCAGCTGAACCAGTCAACGAAGCACCAAGTGCATTCTGGCCGCGTACATATACCTTATCTCTCTTCTTCGCCCTGCTCTTTGTTCTCTTCGGTGTAATTGTGTAGTGGAGAAGACCTCTTCCGCCTGGCGATCCAGTACCAGCCGTCCCGATGTTTAGTCTCGGAGAAGCACCTGAGAAGTCAGGATACAGATCAGTCCCTAACACCCAAGCAAGGTATCGGGCAGCATCATAACAGCACGCTTTGTTGAAGTGTGCTGACACAGTCGGTGTTGTTGGACAGACACCTGCAACGACACCAGCATCAGCACAGATGGCTGCAAAGATCGTGGCTGGATTGACTGCTGAGTAATCTCCAGTATGCACTTTTCTTTGTGCTAGTTCAATCGCAGTTTGGTAGCATTTGCAGAGCAGTCTGTCTTGTTGGAACTCAGGGTCTTTTAGAATGCCCTTAAACTCTGATACAGCATTGTAAGTGATCTCAATCGCGTGATCAGCACCAACAAGTGTTCGATTCGTTGCATTATTCGGTAACCAGAAGATAGCTTCGATGTGGCCGTTGAGATTCTCCTCTATACTGACCACAGTAGCAGTAGTGTTCTCGATTGTATCGATTAGTACCTTATAGCCCATTCCTTCTCCTCCTAATACGTGAACACTAGGTTAGTTCCACCCATCATAAGCTTCATGGTTATCTTGTAGACAAGGGGAGTTATTGGTTCAGCATCGAAGGAGTCTAGGAAGTAACTCCCATCATAGACGGCATCAGGAGTTTGATCTACTACGATAAGTGTATGTACAAGGTTTCGAAGCGGCACTATGTAGGTAGATAGCAGTTGTGCATTTGTTAACCCAGCACTATACAGGTAAGCCTCTAGTTCGATTGTTCGTGCCTGTTTACCTGACGAAATAATCATCGGCTGCCCACCACCAGGCATAGGGTAGACTTTGGAATCAGACGGATTCTTCTCTTTAACCTTGTATGGAAATTGTGGGAGTGTTATAGTTGCGTTAATCCTGAAACTCATTACCTCTTCCTCCTAATACCTTCCGCTATCTGCCTATTAATGATGTCAGCAAGTCTCTCAGCGTCAAGTTCGGTACTAACATTCCCAATCGTGATAGTCGTGCTAATTGTGATATTCTGAGGAGTGGGCATCACCACAGTAGCGACAGTCCCTTCATTTGGTGCACCGTATTCGCCAGGCGGAAGAGTAAACCGCTCAGGCACTTCCTTTCGTTCTTTTGGTGTCTTCGGAACTTCTACTCGTATGACAGGTAACTTTCCAAGCTTCTCAAACTCACGAAAACTATTATTCACCGTCTCGACTCGTTCAGTGACTGTCTTACCGTACTCAGTGATTTGGGAGAAGATCTCTGATACATACTTCTCTGATCCACCAAGCTCACGTTCTATGCTCCTCTCTGTCCGAACCACTTCCTTCTCCGACTTCGTTCCACCAGCTACTGTAGCCGATTTCGGTACAACCAGCTTTGACACAGTCGATTTTGGCACAACCACCTTTGGCGGAATCCACTTCTTACTTAGACCTTGTTTCATCTCGACGATGTTCTCAATAATCGACTTCCCTGGAACCTTACCAACTGAAGCAACCTGACCTTTACCCGCTCGTGGAAGCTTGAGTTGTGCAGCAGGTAACTTTTCAAACTTCTCAAACACCTGAAGACTGTTCGTAATGGTCTCTACTCGATCAGTAACATCCTTACCGTATTCTGACATCTGTGAGAAGACATTAGTGATGCTTCGTTCCGAACTCGTTTCTGCTCGCTCAACCTCGTGCTTAGTTCGTTCAATCCTCGATCGATCCAGGACCTTCTTCTCCTTCAGCCTACGATCGATGACGGTTTCGCCTTTCTCGAGTCTGTAGACATCCCTCTCTGGAACCCGTCTAACTCCAAATTGGCCTTTTGGAACTTCCATCTTCGGAGTTTCCCACTTCTGGTTCCATCCCTTCTTCATCTCGACGATGTTTTCAATGATCGAAGTCTTCTTCTCTTCTGGACCATACTCGCGAGTTGGAACCACCTTTTCACCCTTCTCGAGTTGGTAGATACCAGTCTTTGGAACCCTCTTGGTACCGAACTGGAAGCCTGGTATCTTTAGACTGCCAAACCAGTTACCGAGGTTGAGGAATGCATTTGCAATCTCGTGGGCTAAATCCATTTGACCTTGAACTGGTGTTGGAGGAATGACAGGAAAGCCAGTCTTCTTCTCAATCTCTTTATACCCTGGAAGAGCAGCTTCAGTCGCAGCCTCGAGTTCAGCCTTCAGTATCCTAGCAGCCACAGCAGCTGCTGTCAATCCAATCACCCACGGTGCAGCAACAGACAGCATACCGAGCACACCACTTAGACTGGTACTAAGTCCACCTGTTACTGCAACTAGTTTACCTGCTTCGTAGGTATAGATGGCTCCTGTTGCAGTTGCTGCAGTTCCTATTCCTGTCACTCCGGCAATAACCGAGCCTATTTGAAGAAGTAGTGCAGTGAGTTGGATGGCCCCCAAGGCAATAAAGGCTATATTTACCAGACCAAGTTGATCAGTCAGACCACCTGCAGCGTCAGTGAGACCATTCATACCGGTTGAGATTCCAGAAGTATCAAATGCACTCAACGCAGATGAGAGATTCTCTACACCTGTCTTGAGAGTTCCGGCTGCACCATCGGCACCGTAGAATCTGTTCGTGGCCTGATCAATAGCACCTATTATATCACCGTTGCTCTTCACTAGGGCCCCAGTCATGGTGTTGTAGTAGCCGATGATGTTTCCTGAACTATCAGATACTTCATTCGTCAGAGTATTAATCGAATACATCAAGTTACCTTGGGCGTCGGTGATGGTCCACATTCCTAACTTACCAGACTCACCCAACTTATCAAAACTATTCGAAACGTCAGTTGCTGCTGCTGTCGCAGTTCGGGACATTGCGTAGAGCATTATACCCATCAGGAGTAGTGAGCCGATAGTAGCGACGATTGACAATTTCAATCGTTGCATCGAGATGGTATTCAGATTGGTCTGAAGCATCCACCATCGTTTAGCCTTTACGATAAACTCAATTACTCCTCCTAACACCGTTAGGATTGGTCCTAGGACTGAACATACCATTCCAAGCAGGAGCATACCTGAAACAAGCGGCAGGATGATTGGTAGGTATGGCTTTATTGCGTTCAGTATGTACGTAAAGCCAGTAACCAACTGGATAATCATTGGAGCCATTCCAGCGAGTGCGATGAAGAGTGAACCGATACTACCTGCCAAGTTTGCTAGTGCAGCCTGTGCATCTTTGGTGACTAAAAACTTTCCTAACTCTGCCAACGTCTGCGTGAGTGCCGGTATTAATGCAGTTGCCAGTGTTGTCTGTACGCTTGTCCAGACAGCATTAAGACCTAACCACAACGCTTGAACTGTTGGTCCTTTTGACGCCAAATCCGTCATAGTACCGGACAGCAACTTCATCGTATCTGATGTACCAGCACCAGTGAACTGCAACATACCCATCGCGTAGGCGACTTCACCTAACTTATCAGGCCAGTCAGCGGTTGCCTTGATGGCATCTATGAAATACTTCGTAAACTGCTGCAGACTTCGAATTATCCTCTGAACACTAAAGGCGACTATGAATCCCGTAAAACCGACTTTACGTCCGAACTTTTCAATAGCAGCCCCTATCCCTTCCCACTTCTTATTACCTGCCTCTGCTTGCTCATCCATTCGTTTTTGGGCTTCTTGGGCCATTTTGACTGCTGGAATTTGTCTAATAATCTTATTCGTCGCTTCGTCTCTAACTGCATTCATCGCCTCATGTACTTTAGCTTGCTGTTCGAGTGGTTTAGTAGTGTCAACCAAAATACTCTTCATAGCCTTATACTGGTCTTTAAGGCCTTCTAGCTTCTTGATTACGTCCTCGTACTTCTTCGGATGCTGCTCTATCCACTCAATAAAAATACGCAGACGTTCCTCAGCCATAGTCTTGGTCTCCGATCTTATCTCTTACGGACTTCTTCTTCTTTCCAACTGTCTCACTCAAAACCGCCATATCAAAGAAAAGTTTCTCGGCAGCTGACCCGTGAAAATCCGCGATGTCACATGGTCTCTGCCCGAGATTGATGGCAACTAATCCAACCTGTTTACCTATTGGACTCCGGGCGAAAGGTTTCGTTTTCTTTCATTTTGTCAGCGGAGAAGCCAGAGAAGTCGGTGATGATGCCGAATAGTTCGAATTGGTCGTCTATTGGGAGGTCGTCAATATTGATGGTAGTATCGGACGATGGTTCAGTTGAGGATACTTTTGGATCTGTTATACATTGCGGTAGTACTTCACGCATTGCGAGAATGAGCTTTTCGGTCTTTCCAGGATCAGTCATCTGTTCTTGCATGTTGGCATTCATAGTGTTTATATCTTTTGACAACTTCATGTCGATAGCATTGAAGAACTTTGCCATTGCAGGCAAGGGCATTTTGCGGATTTTGTAGACGTTCCCTGATTTGCAGTTGACAATCTTTGTTCCTTTCTTTAGCAATTCACTCACTTTCGTTGGTTCAGACATAACTCCACCTCCTAACCAACTGCTGTTGTGTTTCCTAGTAGCACTTCTAGCAGATGCATGCCTGTTGTGAGATTGCCTGTACCACGATAGCCTTTGAAGGACACTGTCTGCATTATCTTGTCTCTCAGTTCAACTGGAGCATCAACTGCTGTCAGAACAATCTTCGGGCACTGTATGCGGCAGGTGTATTTCGTGTATGATGTTCCACCAGATGAGTCACCGGATAGGATCAAATCCAAAGCCATTGCTACTGGGGATTGAATCGGTACTGCTGCAGAACTAACCCCTGACCAGAAGTATCCTTGTGCGTCCCAGTCAGAGAACATTATGTCCATTTCGCCTTCAAGAGTTCCCTCGCCTGGTACGAAGCATTTGAGGAGGTAGTCAGTCATTGCGTATGCGTCGTCAGGAATCTTTCGTGTGTAGGTCAGACTGATGCTGTCAACATTTGCCAACGGTACTGCTTTCGCGATGTCCCAATACAGCAATCCGTCGATTGCAAAGAAGGGTCTAACAGTACTTACTGCACCTAATGCAGTCACAGCTACCTTAGCGTCTTTCTGCGCCAGCATACCGAACGTTGCTGAGACTGGATCACCTGTCCTTGCTTCTATTCTCATAGATGTTGGTATGCAACTGGTGAATTGGTGTGCACTAGTGGTTACTGCACATATGCTTGGTACTTTGTAGTATGTTCCGAACTTCAGTGTATCACTTGGGACGTAGACATGGGTCCACGCTGAACCATCAGCAGCATCTATTGAGGTGGTAAACATGTGTCTGAGCAACTTCATCAGGTTGTCTGCAGATGCCCACAATGCGATGTCACCTACACATTTGTACTGACCAGGTGCCATGTAGATTGGACCAGAGTATATCATACTCGGTGCAGAGATGAACTCCCTCTCAGGGTGCATACTATTCGACTTAATGTCAAGGAAAGTTGTTGGAGGTGTAACTGCTGTTCCAAAAACTGTCTCGTCTGCTATTCCTAGATATCTTTCATTCGCCATTCTTCTTCACCTCCCCCACGACCTCAAATTGTCCGGATTCAACTAGAAGTTCTGCGATGTCTAAAGGAACTTCCTTAACTTCGCCCGGCTTAAAGTTAATGCCTTGGGCTATGCCTTCGTAGCCGCCGTTGTATTTTACTTTTACGTTTTCCATCCCATTTCACCTTTATGCTCTTATTCTGGTGAATTTGACTCTCAAACCTGTCCAGAAGCCTTCGACCCCGGAACCTAAGTTACGCCAGTTAGGGAGGATTTGTTCAGGTTCCGTTCCACACACCTTGCCACCTTGTGAGCGGTCTACCACTAGTGCATCGTAGATTTTACCTATCAACTCAAACGACGTCAGGTAGCCTTGTTTGGTGTTGCTGTTGGTAGTTACGACCCCAAATTCGAAGTAGTAGGAGTTAGTGGATTGGAGGAAGGTTAGGGGAGTTATTGTTATAGGCAATGGACAGACAAAGCAGCTTGGGTATTCGTCTGGTGGATATTTTTCGCCGTAGTAGACGTTTTTGGACTCGAAGATGTGGTTCCCATCCGCGTCGACGAGGTCTTTGACTAAGTTACATAAGACGTCCCAGAGAGCGACGTATTCGGAATACCAGGTCATGCAGCCCTCACCTCATCAAGCATCCAGTCGACTGTATAGGCTTTGAGAAGATTGACGATGTGTTGGGAGAAGTGGTGACGAGGAACGCCAGGATGAGTGCCGATGTTTTTACGTTGACCAGCAGCAATCTTTGCCAAGTATTCTGCCCTAGGTTCAGGAAAATGATAACGAGCGTAACTTGGCTCTAACTCACCAGCCTTATGTTGAACAGCATGAGCTAGTTCGTGACGAATAGTTGCTGCTTTATGTGGACCACCCGCAGCAATTTCAATTGACTTAGTCCTTTGTTCGTAGATTCCATAAGCCTCTATATCAGGATATCCAGGTGTACGACTTTTAAATGCAACTATGGATTTGCCTGGAAGTTCCTTAATAGGAGTAGTAAGAGCAACCCTTGCTTCTTTCTTTGAGTATCCTCTTGCTAACACCGCTTGATAAACTTGCCGTCTGGGAGAAAGTTCAGTATTAACCAACCTCTTCCCTATTGCCGGAACATATCTACCTGGGGAATCAGGTTTAGTACCTTTATCCACATAGTTTGCGTAAGGAGCTTCCCAGTAAAACTTCACCGACCTCTCTGCCTTCTCATGCGTGAAGGATGCTTGTAGTTTGCCAGTTTTGCCTACCGGAACGTAATCCCTATTAAGCTCGTACGCCTGTGTAATCAACTTATCGATTGCTTTCGGAATCAGATGAGCAGGATCTACCTTAGCCCAACGTACCTTTCCTGACACTGACATCGTTAGGCGAACGCTCATTCTCTCATCTCACGTTAATATGGTGTACGTAGTATATATATTTTAGGGTTTACTTGTTTAGTCCGTACTATACCTCGTAGTTCCCGTCTCTGACTTCAGTGATGAGTGATTTAGCCAATCCGATTACCGGTGCAGTTCCCACAGTTCCTCTCATGGCCACTCCAAGGTAATAACCAGCAAACCTCTCGTATATCTGTAAGTTCATTAACATGGGGGCAGGCAACTGTCCAGCAGTCCTCTCATACTTCGATGCGTACGCTAGGTAGACTTGATGTCCAGCGATTGCCAATACAGCATCGTCAACTACAGTCGCAGCCGCGACCTCTGACTTCTCTGCAGTAACCTGTGAAGTTGCCATTTCAATCCACCTCTGCACCACATCATCACTGACCCTATCCTCTGTTAGTCCCCCAAGGTATTCACGAACTGTTTTAACTTCCACTGTCACATTCTCACCTCTATACTGTTGGCTCCTTGTCTATGACTCTCCAAACAAACTCCTGAGTGTGCTCTATCACACCAGCTTTATAGAAGACAAACATACCGTAGTAGATGCCTGCTGCAACGTTGAAGTCAGCAGCTGACGGAATGTATGATACTTTAGTATCTGGAGTTACGAATGCTACTGTACATGCGTGGCCGTCAATAACCACCACTGTCCTTGCTTTGTTCCAAACGTATATCTTTGCAGTACAGTCAGAGTAGTTGACATTCTCTACTACTCCAATGTATGTTCGTCCTTCGTCGCCTTTTACTATTTCGAAACTCATGTGTTTTGTCCGACCTGTTTAAGTGCGTCTATGACCTTGCGCACTAATGGGATGTTACTAAGTTTGTTAGTAACTGGGATTGATAGTGTTTTATTTGCCAAGTACACTATCCGGGTCATTATTACTACTATGACTGGAGAAGTGACTGCTGCACCTGCAGTTATAATGACACCTACTGTATGTCGAATGAGTCTTACAACTCTCCATGCAGTTGTACTAGTAGCTATCCCTGCACTGCTGAATCTCGTCGCAGCAAGTGAGTATAGTGTGGTAGCGGTTGCTACAATTGACGCAGAGACTGCAGCAAAGTACGCTCGGAAGCCTCCTACAGTTGCAGCTATCGTTAATTGACCAACTGTACCTCGGATAAGAACAAGCACTCGTTCTGCTGGTCCAGTTACGGCTATACCTGCCACTATCGCTCTAACTGCACCTAACAGCTTTTTGGTGGCGCCGACTATCGTGACTCCTACTGCTGCAAAACGAGTTCTGATGGTCGTACGAGCACTCGTACTAACCACCGTGATAGTTGCAACCCCACTTCGAAGTGCACCGAAGATACGTCTTGCTGTCCCTGCTGCGGTTGCTGTAGCAGCAGCAAATCGGGTCAACACAACACTCCTCACTGCTGCTCCAGCTACTCCTATCCCTGCTGAAGCCAAAGCATATAGTCCTGTTAGTGCTGCTGACACAGCAGTAATAGTGGTAGATACCGCTGCGAATCGAATCAAGATAACCGTACGAACTGAGGTACCGATAGCACCCAGACCACCTGCAACAGTACGCACTTTGCCAGCAACCCGTCTGGAGATTCCTGTAGCAGTCACAGCACTAGCAACTGAACGGATAGCGGATATGACTCTATCGGAGATTCCCGTAACAACTGCTCCTGCAGCCGAGAACCGAACTGCCATAATCCTCTTTGCCGTCACTGCCACTGCCGTTATGACCGCTACTGACGAAGCTAGTCTGGTTTTTAGTTTAGTTGTAACTCCAACAACCACTACAGTGCTAGCAGCAAATCGGGTCACTATTACCCTTCGTATAGAGATCGCGACTGAATTGATCCCTGCAGCAGCAATCGCGTATAACCCCGATAGTGTGTAACCTTCTGCAGCTAGAAGTGCTGCAGCAGTTGAGAATCTAGTCAAGATCACAGTTCTAATGGCACTTCCGATAGCACCTATGCTGCCTGAAACTGCACGGATCTTCGCAGTCACTTTCTTGGTAACTCCTACAGCTGTAATCGTCTCTACAACTGCTCGAACTGCCATCAGTAACCTGCTAGTAACACCCACAGCAGTCACTGAACCTGATGCTACTCTTACTACCACCAACACCTTGACCGTTCCTGCGACAGCAGTCACAGTAGCTGCTACCGACCTGAGTCCACTCTTTACCCTGCCAACTGCACCTACTACCGCTACTGCGCCTGCCGAGAACCTTGTCTGGATCATGACTCTAACTGCAGCACCTGCTACTCCAATTCCAGCGGATGCAATCGCGTAGAGACCAGATAAGTACCCAGTAACAGCAGTTAGAGTTGTTACTGCAGCTGCGTAGCGGGTCACGATGATGCTACGGATCGCACTTTCGGTAGTTGTGATAGAAGTGGTAATAGAACGAGTTATGGCTGTCAACTTCCCAGTAACCCCTACAGCCGATATTGACCCAATAGCCAAACGTATAAACGCCTTCACTCTACTGGCTGCACCTATCACTGCTATTGCTGCAGCAGACAACCTAGTTGTAAACAGCTGTTTCATTGTAGCAGCTGAGGTTGAGATTGTAGCTGGAAGTAAACGAATTGCACTTAGTACTTTACTAGTAGCTCCTACTAATGTAGTAGTAGCTGTTGAAAACCTCGTCACAACAATACTACGCGCCGCTGATGCTACCACTCCTATTCCCGCCGATACTGAAGCGAAGATGCCTGAGATGTTGTTTGCTAGTGCAGTGATAGACACAGATGCATTGAGTAGCCTAGTGTAGGCGACACGTTTGATTATAGCACCAACTGCAGTAATAGAACCACCCTTGTATCGAAGGGCAAGTTTTACCCTGCGTTGGGTTCCAGCAATCGAAAGTGATGGACTTATTCTGCGCAGCAAGACTTTCAGCCTCGCCGTGGCTCCTACTAGACCAATTCCAACTCCGGCTGCTCTAGAACCGATCCAACCTCGTGCTGATCGTCCAATGGTGCTGATTGCA
>Ga0315283_10005789_pt1 | contig 10946 bp, 10 predicted proteins | sample YL17G09_0_MG_FD_204541 | JGI IMG/M metagenome (GOLD analysis project Ga0315283, IMG submission 204541) | Sediment microbial communities from Yellowstone Lake, YNP, Wyoming, USA - YL17G09_0 | ecosystem: Environmental > Aquatic > Freshwater > Lake > Sediment | place: USA: Wyoming | collected...
ATTCCGGCCCAGGATTGCCAAGAGCGACGAGCAGATGGACGGCCGCGGATTCCACTTATGTCGCGGCAGCTTCCACTGCCCCGGAGCTACTCCTCGCTCTTGGCGCCGCCGATGACCTCGGGCTCGGCGACCTCGATGACGGGGACAGCCTGCTCGACACGCGGCGGCACCAGCGCGACCACCATGGTCTGGGGATCGTCGAGGATCTTCGTGCCGGCGGGAGCTTCGAGAGCCTCCACCAACAAGTGCTGGCCGATCTGCAGACTGCTGATATCGAGCACGATGGCATCGGGTATGGCCGAGGGCAGGGCGCGAACGGTCACTTCCCGGTGTTCCCAGTCGACAACGCCGCCGTCCTCGGCGCCGGCCGGCGTCCCGACCAGTTCGATCGCCACCGGGGATTCGATCTCGACGTCCAGGTCGACCTCGAGGAAGTCCGCATGGAGGAGGTTCCGTCTAGTGGGATGGAGCTGGATCTCTTTGACGACGGCGTAGCGGAGGACGGCCTTCTTCGAGGTTCCCGCCTTGCCCGGCTTGGCGGCGCCACCCAGGTCCAGTTCGAGGATCACGTTGTGGCCATGATGCACTATTGCGCTCCTGAGCTCATCCACGTCCACCGAGAGAGCTTTGGACTCCACACCCTTGCCGTAAAGGACAACGGGGAGGCGGCCTTCGGCACGCAGCCGGCGCGCCGGGCCGTTACCCGTCTGCACCCGCTCTTCGATCGACAGCTTCACGGTGTCCATGTTCTTCTCCCAAAAAGCTTTAGGCAGCTAGAAAAGCTGGTTGTCACCCTGGAAGAGCTCGCTCACCGACTCGCCGGTGAAGACGCTCTTGATGGTGTCGGCCAGGATGCCGGCCGTGGATAGTACCACAATCTTCTGGTGGTCGACGTCCTCGCGCAGCGGGATGGTGTCGGTGACGACCACCTCTTTGAGCGGCGACTCGGCGATGCGCTCGTAGGCCGGGCCGGAAAGCACCGGATGGGTACAGGCGGCGTAGACCTCCTTGGCCCCCTGCTCGATCAGCGCGTGGACGCCGTTGACCAGCGTGCCGGCTGTGTCGATGATGTCGTCGACGATCACCGCGGTCTTGCCGGCCACATCACCGATCACGTGCATCACCCGCGAGACGTTGTGCTCGGGACGCAGCTTGGTCAGCACGGCAACCTGAGATTCCAGGCGATCCGCCAGTCTCTTGGCCGTCTTCAGACCCCCGGCGTCGGGTGACACGACGACTATTTCTCCCAGCCCCTTGAGCTTGAAGTAGTCGGCAATCATGGCGAGAGCGGTCATGTGGTCCACGGGCACGCTGAAGAAGCCCTGCAACTGCCCTGCGTGAAGGTCCATGGTTATCACCCGGTCCGCCCCAGCGGCCTCCAGGATATCGGCGACGAGCCGCGCCGTGATAGGCTCACGCGGGCAGCTCTTTTTGTCCTGCCGCGAATAGCCCATCCAGGGGACCACGGCGGTGACGCGGTGGGCGGACGCGAGCCGGGCGGCCTGGATCATGATGAGCAACTCTACGAGGTTCTCGTTCACAGGCCTGCACGTCGACTGGATGATGAACACGTCGGCGTCGCGGACGCTCTCCATGTACTTGACGTAGATCTCGCCGTCGGCGAAAGTCCGTATGTCAACCTTGCCGAGCTGGATGCCCAGCTTCTCCGATACTTTGGCGCTCAGGTCCGGCGTGCCGCGGCCCGCGAACACCATGAGCGAGCGCTCAGGCGTGAGTCGGGCACACCGGCGCGGCTCCCAATCTCCCATCCTCGTGGTCCTCCTGGTCCTCTGGTCTCCCCCGCTCGTCACTTCGTACGGTATCACTATGAGCCGGAGTGCGTCTGCTCTCCTGCCGGCTCTTGTGCGCGGCGACACTTCGCCATGGTCTCCTCGGCCAGCGCCAACTCCTCGCGGGAGTTCACCCCGAGCACGAGCGAGGCGTCTTCGGTCTTGCAGGCGGCCACCCGCTCTCCGCGCCGGCGGAGGCCGGCAATGACGTCGGTGAGATAGATCTCTCCCTGGTCGTTGTCGGAGCCCACCTCTGTGAGGATATCCAGGGCGAGAGGGGCCGGCAGGACGTACATCCCGCTGTTGACCTCGCTGATCTCCCTCTCGGCGGAAGTGGTGTCGCGGTGCTCCACGATCTTCACCAGGTCGCCACTCCCGTTCCGGACCACCCGGCCGTAACCGGTGGGATCGGGAAGGTCCATGGTGAGGACGGTGGCGACGGCGCCGGAACGCCGATGATGATCGACGAACCCGCGCAGTAGCTCCCCGGTGATGAGCGGGGTGTCGCCGGCGAGCACCAGCAAAGGGCCCGGCAGGATCTGCCCGGCCGCCGAGAGCACCGCGTGGCCGGTCCCCAGTTGCTGCTCCTGGAGCGCCACCAGGCACTCCGGCGGCAGAAGAGGCTCGACCTGGGCATGTCCGTGCCCCAGTACGACGACCATCCGCGCGGCCGCGATCTCGTCCGCCGCGCCCAAGACGTGAAGAAGCATGGGCTTTCCGCAGACCTCGTGCAGGACTTTGGGCAGCTCCGATCTCATGCGCTTGCCCTGGCCCGCGGCCAGCACGACGACCGTAGCGATGTAAGAGCTAGGAGGCTGCCTTCTTGAGCCCAGGATATCCACCTCGATGAAGACGAACACGAAAAGAGGAAGCTGGGGCGGCAGGATTCGAACCTACGCATGACGGGACCAAAACCCGTTGCCTTACCGCTTGGCCACGCCCCAACGCCTCCGGCTGCGCGGGCAAACGCCCCACGAGCGCACGAAGTATAGGTCAGTCTCCATAGCGGTGCAAGATGAGGTGCAGCGGCCCCGCACCGCGCGGGTCGACCGCTCAGGCGCCCGGCGGGGACGTGGCGACCCGGCAGTTCATGCCGTCGGCGGACACTTTCGCGCAGAGGGCTTCGGCGTCTTCCTGGGACGCACAGACCCCGTATATCGTCGGGCCGGAACCACTCATGAGCGCGCCCAGCGCCCCCTCTTGGAGGAGGGTGTCCTTCGCGTCGCACAGCCCCGGCAGCAGGTTGCAGCTGGTCTCCTCCAGGTCGTTCCGCAGGAGTCCGGCCACTCCTTTCACGGTCTGCACCCGCCGCCACTGCGCCTCGGCCTCCGATGAGCGAGCTGTGAAATCGGCAAGGTCCTCGGCGGCGCTCTGAGCGTCGAACTCCCGGTAGACGCGGGCGGTGGAGAGCGGCATGTCGGTGAAGATCAGCAGAAGGGGCAACTCCGGCAGGAGCAGAGGCTCCAGAAGGTCCCCGATGCCCCGACCTATGGCCGGTCGAGGATCCAGGAAGAAGGGGACGTCCGCGCCCAACCCCCGGGCCAGCCGGCGAAGCTCGTCGTCGCTCGGCGCCGGTCCTCCGGCCTCGCGGAGCACCTGGACGCCGACTTGAAGAGCCGTGGCCGCATCGGTGCTGCCTCCTCCCATGCCGGCGGCGAGAGGGATGCCCTTGTCTATCGTCACGCGACCGGTGAATACCCAGCCCGTGTGGCGCTCGAGGGCCCGCAGGGCGTGAGCGACGATGTTGGCCTCCGCCTCGATGGCGTGAGCCCTGACGTGCAGGTCCCCGGGACCCCCGGACGCCGGCTTCGCCTCTAGAGCGAAGCTGAGCACGTCATAGACGTCGACCGGGACGAAGACGGTGAAGATCTCGTGGTAGCCCGAAGCCCCGCTGGGACCGACCAGAAGGGAGAGGTTGACTTTGGCGGGGGCGCTCCTGGTTATGTGCATCACAAAACCCCTGTCATTCGCTCTGTTGTCGTAGCGACTCCTCACGGGAGATGAGCGGCCTGCTGATGGCATCCAGCAGGCCCTGGGCGATCGTCCCCCGCTCCACCAGCTCGCGTCCGGCCCGTTCGACCGTCCGCAAGACGGCCGCACCATCCGAGGTCAGCTTCCCGCCGGCCGTCATCGCATACGCGTGCGGCCTAAGGACGGCCCCGGCGAATTCCACGCTCGCGTCCTCGGCCAATTCTTCGGCGATCCGCACGACGGTGTCAAGGTTTTCCTTTTCCCACCAATAGCCGGTAGCCAAGAGAACCAGCTTCTTGATCCGGACCCCCTCCCGGAACCTCGCGCGCGTCCGCTCCTGCCGCGTCTCCAACACCGGGTCGAGCAAGGGCACCAAGCGGTTGATGAGATTCTGCATGTCGCCGGGCAAGGGAACGTAGACCGGGGTGGCCAGGACCAGCACGTCCGTCTCCCGCAATCGGGGGTAAAGATCGTTCATGTCGTCCGTGTGATAGCAGGTTCCCGGCGTGCGCCCCCAGCAGTACATCTCCCCGCAATCGCAGGGATTGATGTGGAGCCGGCTGGCGTAGACCACCTCGGTCTCGGCCCCGGCACTCTCCATCCCGCGGATGAACGGCGTCAGCAGCATGGCCGTCTGGCCCTTTTCCTGGTTAGGACTGCCGTTCACTGCAAGTACCGTGGCCATCGAGCCCTCCTGTCCAAGCTCTCGGACCTCTCCCGTGGCGCTATTTGACTATCTCTACCGGCGTGCCGACGAACACTCGCGCGAACAGGTCCTCGGCCTGAGGTATCAACATCCTGATGCACCCATGCGACGCGGCCGTCCCGATGGACGAGCTGGTCGGGGTGCCGTGTATCCCTATGCCGGGACTGTTGAGGCCCATCCAGCGAGTTCCCAGCGGGTTCCCCGGACCCGGTGGGACGGGCCCCATACCGGCCGCCCATGCCGAGTCGGGCGGGTTCCACGTAGGGTCGACTTGTTTGGTGATGATACGGAGATTCCCGGTCGGCGTGGGGTACTTGGGCATGCCGACGGCCACGCGGTACGTCGTGACGACCGTCCCGTCGCCGCCGTACAGGTAGAGCTTCCGCTCGGAGAGGACTATGCGGATCGAGCCGAGCAGATACTTCAGCGTCTCATTGGTCACCACGGGCCCCCCGTCGAGGCCGTGTTCCGCGTTGAAGGCCGCCACGGAGGCCGCCGTGCTTTCCCCATAATCCCCGTCCGGCTCGCCCCCGTAAGCGCCCTTGATGGCCAGGATCCGCTGGAGCTGCGCCACGTCGCCGCCCACAGCGCCCGACTTCAGCGTCCTCGCGCCGAACGTGCTGGAGGTGTCTACCAGGAAGCTGCGCTTCAGGGTGGTCACGTGTCGGGCCAGGTCGGTGGCCGACACCACGACCTCGTGAGTGCCTTCGGCCAGAGCGCCCGTGTCAAAGACGTAGGCGCGCCGGCCCGCGGACACCGTTTCGCGCTCTTCGAGGGCGAGCGCGCGCCCGTCGAGCGTCGCGGTGACCACAAGCCTGTCGGCGAAGTAGTCGGTCACGGTCAAGCTGACGGCCGCCGAATTGTTCTCCTTCCACACCTCGTCGTCCGGGAGGCCGTTCGCCGTGACTTTTGGGGCCTTGTAGTCGACGACGAGGTCCCATTGCTTGTTCGTGACGTTGCCGGCGCCGTCGGTCGCGGTGAGCGCGAGCGCGTGCTCCCCCTCGTCCGCCACGATCGTGGCTTTCAGCGACCCCCTTGAAGACCGGGCCGGATCGACCGTCACGGCCCGGCCGTCCAGGGTAAGCACCACCGCCGCCTCTTCGGTCATGTTCAGGACCACCTCGCTGCTCCTGGCCAGCAGCAGCGGGAAGGAGGCCGGTGACCCCGCGTCGACGGCGGGCGCGACGGTATCCACGCGGAAGCTCCACGTGCGGGCGAGATGCCGGGAAAAGACGTTGCTGGAGTCGTACCGCAGACCCACCTCATGCTCTCCGTCGGCCACGGCGATCTGAGCCTGCACCATGCCCGGCTGCAGAGTGACGTCGGCGGCCGGCACGGATTGCCCGTCGACCGTGAGCAATACGGAGCCCTTGCCGGGGACGAAGCGCGAGAGCTCGCAGGAGATAGTCACCGACTTAGCGTTGAGAAGCGAGCCGGCCGCCGGCGAGATCTCGCCGAGAGCAACGGCGCGTGAGTTCTGGACCGCGAAGAACGCTCCCGCGGCCACGGCGAGCACCACGACTGCCGGCACAAGCCAGAGCCAGCGTCGGCGCCGACGCCGCGGCCGAGTCCGCCTCTTGTCGCTATCGGGGGTCGTCCCCCCGTTCGTATGATCGCCCGCGGTTTCGCTCATCCGCCCGACCTTCGACCGTGTTCGCGTCTGACAATACAGCAAAGCGTCAGTTCCCTGCGTTCCTCCACCGCTGAAGCTGTTCCGCTACCTGGGCAAACTCGGCCGGTTTGAGGCGTTCCGCGCGCACGTCGGGGCTCAGCCCGAGGGATTCCACCACCTCGACCACCCACTGCCGTGGCACCTCGAGTCCCGAGCTCAGCGCATTCGCCAGTGTCTTCCGCCGTTGCCCGAAGGCGGCCTGGACGACTTCGCGCACCAGGAGGGGGTCGAGGGCCGGAAGCTCATCCTGCTCCAGCCTCTCCAGCACTATCAGCGTCGAGTCCACGCGCGGCTGAGGGTAGAAGATGCTGCGGGACAACTGCCGGGCACGCACGAAACGGGTGTAGAGCCCCACCCACACCGACAGCGTACCGTAGGCCTTGGTCCCTGGTGCAGCCGCCATCCGATCCGCCACTTCCCGCTGCACCATGAGGCAGTAACGCCGCACGCCGGGCAGCCGCTGCAGCGCCTCGACGACGAACGGTCCGGCCACCGAGTAGGGGAGGTTGCTGGCACAGACCGTGGGAGCCGGATGAAATTCCTCCAGAGGGGCCCTGAGGATGTCCTCGAAGTGCAGGCTCACGTTCGGGTGGCCCTTGAGTGTGACCCCCAACGCGGGCCCGAGGCCGCGGTCCACCTCGAACGCATGGACGTGAGCGGCGACTCCGGCGAGGGCCGCGGTCAAGACGCCCAGTCCCGCCCCCACCTCGAGGGCCACATCGTCGGGCCGGCACTCCAGTTGACCAAGTATGACGCCGAGGATGTTGTCGTCGATAAGGAAGTTCTGCCCCAGGTCGCGTTTCGGTTCTATGCCGAACTCGGCCAGCCGGGCCAGCGAGACCTGGCGGAGCCCGGTCGCGCCGGCTGCCGGTTCGCCGGGGGTCACGCCCCGCTCCGGGAGGCCGCGATCCGGGGGAACGCGCGCAGCACGTTGGCCTCCACCTGCGCCTCCAGGTCGGAGACGCCGATCTCCCGCAGCGCCGCGACGAACTCGTACACCTTCGCGACGAGCGCAGGCCGGTTCGGCCGCCCGCGGAGAGGCGCCGGGGTCAACCAGGGGGCATCGGTCTCGAGGACCAGCAGTTCGGCCGGGACCGCGCGCGCCGCCGCCTGCAGGCCGGCGGCGTTCTTGTAGGTCACGTTGCCGGCGAAGCTTATGTAGTAGCCGCGTTCTACCACCTCTTCAAGCCGGTCCGGCAGCGAGAAGCAGTGGAGGATGACCGTGAGACCCCCGGCGTGCGCGCCGAGCACTCGCAGGGTCTGGTCGGCGGCATCACGCGTATGGATCACCACGGGGAGACCCGCCCGGCGGGCCAGGTCGATGTGGTACAGAAAGACTTCTTCCTGGATCTCGTGCGGCCAGTTGTCATGGTAGAAGTCGAAGCCGGTCTCACCCACGGCGACCACCCGGGGATGACGAACCAGTTCCTCCAGACCGGCCCTCCCCTCGTCGGTAAGAAGCCCGGCCTCCTGAGGATGGAAGCCGACGGTGGCGAAGACCTGCGGAAAGCGTTCAGCGAGAGCGACCGAGTAGCGGGACCTCTCGAGATCTATCCCGGATTGGATGATGAGGTCTACCCCGGCCTCACCCGCGTCCTCGACAAGCAAAGCGGCATCTTCCTTGCAGTGGTCCAGGTGGGTGTGGGAGTCGATGAACACGGCGCCCGACCGTGCCTGTCAGTCTTCGATGCGGGGGAAGAGCGGAGGACCGGTAACGACCGTGAGCCCCTGGGGGAGCAGGCCCCAACGCGCTTCGCTCCAGCTCGGGTCGGCAAGGAGCGCCTCCGGCGTGGCGCCGGCCTCGGTAGCCGGAAGGCCCAGCCGCTCGCGAATAGCGGCGGCGGTCTGCGGGATGAACGGGTGCAGCAATAGGGACAGCAGGCGCAGCCCTTCAGCCAGGTCCCAGAGAGTGCCGTCGAGCGCGGCCGCCGCCCCTGCGCCGGCGCCGCCTTCGGCCCCGGCTTCCTTGGCCAGCTTCCACGGCGCCTGTTCCTCGACGTAACGGTTCAACCGGCGGACGAGCACCCAGATGGTCTCGAGAGCGCCGCTCAGGTCCATGTCCTCAAGTTGGGCTCGCGCTTTGCCGGCGGCGTCGCCCGCCTCGGCCGCGAGCGGCGAGCCGGAGCCGGGGGCTGCGCCGGCGGCTCGTTCTGGGGGCGGCGCCGGCACGGCGCCGCCCCGGTACTTGCCGATCATCGACGTCGTCCGCGACACCAGGTTGCCCAGTTCGTTGGCCAACTCGGTGTTGTACCGGGCCTTGAACCCTTCCTCGCTCACCACCCCGTCCTGGCCAAAGCTCACTTCCCGCAGGCAGTAGAACCGGAAGGGGTCGGCCCCGTACTGCTCGATCAACGGGAAGGGGTCCAGCACGTTGCCCCGGGTCTTGGACATCTTCTCTCCGCCCAGCTTCAGGTAGCCGTGGATGAAGAGGTGCTCGGGGAGGTCGTAACCCGACGACATGAGCAGCGCCGGCCAGATGATCCCGTGGAACTTGAGGATGTCCTGGGCCATCACGTGGTAGGTCGCCGGCCAGAACCGCGCCACGAGGTCACGGCCCGGGGCATAGTGCAGCGCGCTCAGGTAGTTGATCAGCGCGTCCACCCACACGTAGATCACCTGGGACTCGTCCCAGGGGACGCCTATCCCCCACTTGAGCGTGGCCCGAGAGATGGAGATGTCCTCCAGCCCCTGCTCGATGAACGAGAGCGCCTCGTTGTAGCGGTGACGCGGCCGCACGAAATCGGGATGACCGCGGTAGTGAGCGGCGAGACGCTCCTGGAACGCCGAGAGCCGGAAGAAGTAGTTGTCCTCCTCCATGCGCACGGGGGCGGTGCCGTGATCCGGGCAGAGCCCATCGACCAGGTTGTCCTCGGTGTAGTAGGCCTCGCAGGCCGGGCAGTACAGGCCCGAGTACGAGCTCTTGTAGATGTCGCCGGCGTCGTGGCAGCGCTGGACGAACTGCTGCACGAAGCCTTCGTGCTCGGGGTCGGTGGTGCGGATGAAGAAGTCGTTACTGGCCCCCACCTTGCGCGCCACATCCTTGAACTTCCGCACCACTTCGTCGACGTGCTCTTTGGGCGTGAGCCCCCGCGCCGCGGCGGCCTGCTCTACTTTGGTGCCATGCTCGTCGGTACCGGTGAGAAAGAACACGTCGTCGCCAACTTGCCGGTGGAACCGAGCGGCGACGTCGGCCGTAGCGGTCGTGTAGGCGTGCCCGATATGGGGGACGTCGTTGACGTAGTAGATGGGTGTGGTGATGAAGAAACGGCCCATGGCCGGGCTATTCTAGCAGACGCCCTCCCGGGGCCCTCCCGTCGCGGGCGGCCCGCCGAAGCGGCCCCGAGGCGCCGGGGCCGGGGCTCCGCGGCACCCGCCGGAGCGCGGGCGCCGGCCCCAGACGCAGGCCTGTCAGCGCTCGGTGCCCGAAGACCCCGGCACTTCGCCGGCGCGGATGCCGAGCGCCAGGTCGTAGACTTTCCGTCGCGGGAGCCCGGTGAGACCTGCCACTATCGACGCCGCTTTCTTGGTCCCTACGCCACACCCCAGCAGGTCGCGCAGCGCCGCCCGGGTGGGGTCGTCACCCCGAGCCCCCGACCCCGCGCCGGGCGGCGGGGCGCCGCCGGCGGCTCCGTGCCGCCCGGCGGGCTCCAGCACCAGCACGATCTCGCCGCGCACCGGCTCCGGAAGCGCGTCCTGCACCTCCGCCGCCGTCCCTCGGATCACCTGCTCGTGTAACTTGGTCAACTCCCGGCAGACCGCCAGCCGGCGATCGGGCCAGCGCGAACCTATCGCTTTCAACGTCGCTCTCAGGCGGCGAGGCGCCTCGAAGGCCACCACGGCCGCCCCCGTGCCATCGAACGCCGCGATCTGCTCGACCAGCTTGTTCGCTCCCCGGGCGAGGAACCCCACGAACGCAAAGCGCTCGGATGGCAGCCCCGAAGCCACGAGAGCCGTCGGAACTGCCGAGGCGCCGGGCAGCACCGTCACCGGGAGGCCTTCGGCGGCACATGCGCGCACCAGCGTGAAGCCGGGATCGGAGAGGCCGGGCATCCCCGCGTCGCTCACGACCGCGACCTCTTTCCCCTCACGGAGCAGGGGCAAGAGGGAGGCCAGTCTCTGTTCCTCGTTGTGCTCGTGGAAGCTGATCAGCCTGGCTGTGATGCCGTGGCGATCGAGCAGTATCCGGGTATGCCTCGTATCCTCGCACGCGATCAGCTCGGCGCTCCTGAGGACCGACAGCACCCGCAGAGTCACGTCCTCGAGGTTGCCGATAGGGGTGGGGCAGATGTAGAGCATGGCCGGGCTCGGCGCTCGCCGTCAGCTCTCGACACTCGGGGCCGTTGGGGCGAGAGTCGTCCCTTCCAGCCACTGCCAGGCCGTCAGTGCACCCCCGACGAGGCCTGCTCTGTTCCCCAACAGCGCGCCGGCGATCCGGACGCTGCCGCGGCCTGGGGCGATGGCCAGCTTGCGCACCGTTTCCCGGGCCGGAGTCAGGAGGAGCTCGCCGAGCGCTCCGACCCCTCCGCCCACCACGATCATCTCGGGATCGAAGGCGTTCGTCATGCTCACCAGCCCGACCCCCAGCCAGCGCGCCAGCTCGCTCACCGCGTCCAGAGCCCCCTTGTCTCCCGCAAGGGCCAGCCGGCTCACCGCGCCTCCGGTCAAGCGGCCCTGCTCCTGGAGCGCCGTCAGCTCTCCCGACGGGTCGCCATCGGGGTCGCCCGCCCGCGCCGCCGCATACCGGACGAGCGCCCGCCCCGACGTGTACATCTCCAGGCAACCACGCGATCCGCAGGGGCAGGGCAGC
>Ga0315283_10005791_pt1 | contig 10945 bp, 12 predicted proteins | sample YL17G09_0_MG_FD_204541 | JGI IMG/M metagenome (GOLD analysis project Ga0315283, IMG submission 204541) | Sediment microbial communities from Yellowstone Lake, YNP, Wyoming, USA - YL17G09_0 | ecosystem: Environmental > Aquatic > Freshwater > Lake > Sediment | place: USA: Wyoming | collected...
TAACTGGTAACTGGGAACTGGGAACTGGGAACTGGGAACTGGTAACTGGGAACTGGGAACTGGTAACTGGTAACTGGGAACTGGGAACTGGGAACTGGGAACTGGGAACTGGGAACTGGGAACTGGGAACTGGGAACTGGGAACTGGTAACTGGTAACTGGGAACTGGGAACTGGGAACTGGTAACTGGGAACTGGGAACTGGGAACTGGGAACTGGTAACTGGGACCTGGGAACTGGGAACTGGGAACTGGGAACTGGTAACTGGGAACTGGGAACTGGGAACTGGGAACTGGGAACTGGTAACTGGGAACTGGGAACTGGGAACTGGGAACTGGTAACTGGGAACTGGGAACTGGGAACTGGGAACTGGGAACTGGGAACTGGGAACTGGGAACTGGTAACTGGGAACTGGTAACTGGGAACTGGTAACTGGGAACTGGTAACTGGGAACTGGGAACTGGGAACTGGGAACTGGGAACTGGTAACTGGTAACTGGTAACTGGTAACTGGTAACTGGGAACTGGGAACTGGGAACTGGGAACTGGGAACTGGTAACTGGGAACTGGGAACTGGGAACTGGGAACTGGGAACTGGGAACTGGGAACAAGTTCCTGCTCATTGCGGCGTCGTACACGACCGTTCGTTCGCATGAAGAATAAAGTGCATTTATTGTCCAATCAACAATTTTTCAGTGTTCGCGTGCGCGAGCCTCACGTCTGTTCGGTCGGCAGCGCATCGCGCGCAATCTCGACCTCGTTTGCACTGTAATCGGTGCCGTGGCAAGCGTTGTGATGCGCGACAGTGTATTCGACGGCGCCACGCAGCTAACTGCACTCGACCCAGATGCGATGCATGTACGGCGATTCACGCGATATACGCGTAATGTGCAACACGTACATCACACAGACAGTAGTGGCAGGCATCTCACCGGACGACGAAGACGTGCTCGCGCGACCGGAGCTCTCGTTGAACATGAAACCAAACGGGACCTGGGTCACACTGGCGTCGCGCTCGCCGCGCGCTTTCAGCTTGCGTTGTCTATTACTCTTGTTGTCTATTGTTGCTGCGCGCAGGCAAGTTGTGCACACGTGTCACAGTCTATTTAATAAAAGTGACACCGATGGAGAATCCCGAACAACGAGCAAGTCCTCTGCTAACCCGTCTATTGGTGAGTATAATTGACGACATGATTCACAGTGTCGAAGAAATGATTGTGACCAGCAACGAAGAATCAGTGCGCCGCGCCTGTCAATCTCTCCTGCGCGAGTTTCGCGAGAAGAAAAACAATGTCCAATTCCTCGGCCTGGATTATTCGGAGCCACGACTCGCGAAATCGACGGGTTCGGTCTCGTCCACGACCACCGACGGCAACGACTGGTGGTCGTCCACGACCACCAGTAGCACCAGCACCAGCAGTAGCAGCAGCGAAAGCTCTACAAGCGAAGACGAGGAAAGCGACGACTCTGACGACATTACATTAATACCCACGAGTAAGTGCACCCGCGTTAATCAACAAATGCAACGTGTGATAAACGGAGAAGCGCCAAACAAACGCAAACGTGGCACCGAGCGACCGGTCAACACCATTCGTGTCGATGATATTCTTACGGACGAAGAGGGAGTGATGAAAGTCTGTCGAATCTGTGGACACAACAAGTCATTGGATCGTTTCGAGGATTATAAGAACGGAACTAAAGAGTATAAACGTAGCAACTGCAGGGATTGTCGTAACAAAGCACGTAGGCATGGGAAATAAAAGATTCTTTTGTCACTTTTAATAAAAAATTTCGATGAAACGTCACTGTGAGACTGAACAAAGCGCGGCGGCGTCGCCGCTGCCCATGGAAATCTGGGGCGAAGTGGTAATGTGTCTGGTGGACGCAACCAGCGTGTTGAATCTCTCAGTGCTGTGCCGATCGTTTTACACCGGTCTGGAGCCGGCCATCATGGTCTGGCTCCGCCGCCACGTCAACAGAGACGACCCTGACCAGGGCGCAGTGTATCTGTTTAGGACAGAGATCACGGCCTCGCTGTGCCCGGCATTGGTCCACGAGATACTCTACCATTCACACCTGGACCATCTCTACACGTCCCATCTGCAGGTGGCGAATGTGTGTGTTGTGGCTAACCGTGGAGACACGGCTAGCCACTGTTGGTACGTCGATCCGGTGCAGCGACGCGCCGCCCCACTCTTGGAGATGAATCCGTTGTGGGTCCAGTTCGACACGCGGAGTGTCACGAAAGCGCGTGACACGCTGGAAAAACAAAAGCCGCCGCTGTGGAATTTTTTGAGTCATCACCTCTGGTGTCACAGTGATGGCTGGCGCGACGTCGTTTGGCACATCATGGGTGCGACGGGCACAGAGATTGGACAACGGCCTGCCGTAAAGACAGATCTGCTCAATGACCACCTTGTGTTGGATGATCAACTGATTTGTCAAATGGGCGAACCGTCGCCCCAGTGTCTGATCCTGGACCACGCCAAGAGTCGCCACCGCATGGACAACGAACGCATCGTCATCAAAACGTATCTTGCCGAGTGGTGTTACACCAGGGCGTACGAAAGATTCATGCGACTCTGTTGAGTACAATAAAGATCATTTATTGAATGTTTTCGCCAACTGTTGTGTGGCCTGTTGCAACAGCAGGTTGTTGCGCTCGAGGCGTTTGGCCGCGGCGCGCACCTCCTCGTCGATGACGCTGGCCTTGGCCTGTCGCATCGCCTCCAACGCCGTGTCTTTCTGTGTGCGCAGCTCCTCGGCGATGCGGCGCTCCTTGCGCGTCTGGGCGTCCTCCTTTGGCGGCTTGGCAATCTTGACCACAGGTTTCACAGTCTTGACCGCTGTCGCGGGTTTAACCGGTTTGGCTGCGGCAGCGACAGCGGATTTGGTCAGTTTCGTGGTGGGCGCCGCTTTCGCGGGCTTGGTCGCCTCGACAGGCGTGGCCGCTTTCGCGGGCTTGGTCGCCTCGACAGGCGTGGCCGCTTTCGCAGGTTTGACTACCTTGTCTACAGTCGCGGACTTGGTTGCCTTGGCCACCTTCGTGGGCTTTGTTGCCTTGTCTACAGTTGTGGACTTTGCCGCCTTGACCACTTTTGCGGGCTTGGCTACCTTGTCCACACCTGTAGACTTGGCTGCTTTGGCAGGCTCTGCCGCGACGAGCGGCCGAAAGACACGTCGATGGACGGGCCGTTTCAGACTGAGTGGCATGTCCTTTTCGAGCTGGGCGTAGAGGCTGCGACGGTGTACATTGTCGGCGGCGCGCACAGCGAGCCGGATGTGGCGGTTGTCGAGGCGTGGCCGATCGTTGTCGCAGAGGCGCGCGTCGTTCGCCGTGTGGAAGATGTGCACCAGCTCGTCCTCCAGCGCCGTGTGGAGGCCGAGCGAGGCGGCGTCGCTCATGCGGCAGACTTTGCTGTCAAACTCGGCGGCGCGCTCACAAATCATGGCGCGCAGGATACGGCCTATCGTCCGCTTGCCAATGTAGAGCTTCGTCTCGCGCTGCGCCTTGTTCACGGCGCGGATGCCCAGCGTCTCGGACCGGAAGCGTGGTCGCCGACGCTGTTTCTTTGTCAGCGCGATTGCAGTGGATTGTGGTGGCGATGGTGGTGCGCGAGGCATTGGCTTGTGACGAATCTGTGTTTTATTAAATAATAACAGGACGCACGCACGTTTTCGTCGTCACCAAGCGACTGCGCGCAGGCCGCTCAGAGGCGGATGTGTTGCTGGTAGACCATCGGCGGCTGGTGATAGACGATCGGCTCCGCGGACGGCTTGCAACACGACGGTCGGCGACAGCAGCAGAGCAGGCAGCAACAGCAGAGAATGAACAGCACCAGTGTCAGCACGACGAGAACGACGACGATGGCGATACCCAGACTCGTCAGTTGACAGGTGTTGGCCTCGCAGCTCGTCAGCCAGCCCGCGCCCACACAGGCGCACTCGGGTGTGACACCACCGCAGCCCGTCGTGTAACAGTAATTGGCGCGCGCCACCCCACACCACAGGAGCAGCGATAGCAGAAGCAGGAGCACAGTCATTTATTCCTGGTCAGAGTTTACTGCGTCGCGGGTAGCGGACGAGGATTATCTGTGGACAATTTAAATGCAAGTGACGGAGGAGATTAAGGAGCTGCTGCAGTGCGGCGTGGACAGTGTGCAGTGTGAGGCGCGGTGGCGCGATCGACCGTGGCGTCTGGGCCTGCTGCGGTTGACACCGGAGAACCAGTTTGTCTTTCTGTACACGACGCGGCGTGGCACACAGCGCCAGCGCAGTCTCTTTGTCGACGGCGGGGAAACCTGTTGGCTGCAGTGGCATTTATTTTAATAAAATTTGCAGCGGTGATGTTTGTGACAGGCCTCTGTGTTGGCGCCGTGTTTGGCGTACTATTTGGGTGGTCCACGAACAGGAAGACCAAGCGAAGGATGTACGCTGCGATCGAATCCGGTGGCACACAGTCGATATCAGTCACGGGTTCACTCGTCGGGAGTAGCATACGACAGTTCAGTGCTGGTAGCTCTAACACGTACGATATGAGCGGAAATACACTCATCATCAACGGCCAGGAGTACATGGAAGTACTGACGCTCACGGTGGCGACACAGACGGAGGTGAAGCGCCTGGACACAAAGTACGTGAACCTGCAGCTGGAAATCAAAGGCGACTGTCACGGCGACCTGTGTCTGACTACCGGGCAGGTGACAGTGACGGGTAACTGTGCCCGAATCACAACAAGCTCCGGCGATGTCACGGTTGGGGGCAACTGCGCTGGCAACATCGGCACGACCACCGGTGATGTCTCTGTTGCAGGCAAATGCGAAGGCCGTATCGAGACTGTGACGGGTGACGTGCGTCACGGTTAAGCGCTGTTTATTCCAGTGAACACTGACCGTCTGAACAGCGGACGCGGAGCAGTTGTCGCGGTTGGTTGTCCCGACAGCCGTCTCTATACACTGTAATACCCTTGCACCCTGTGGCATAGGCAACACGATAAACCATTGCGACGTCTTCTACTGTGGCACTGCGCGGCAAATTAACAGTCTTACTGACGGCATTCTCGATGTGACGCTGCCAGGTGCTGGCCATGCGCACCGAGAACAGGGGGGAGACGGAGAGTGCCTCGTTGAAGAGGGGCTCGATGGAGAACCCGTCGTCGGCCACCAGACCCCTGATCCCACCCGTCGGCGCCAGACACGTCGCTGTGATGTTGCGCCGCTCACGGGAATACTTGTGGGGCCCGTACAGACGGCCCAGTCGTCGGCTCTCCCTGTCCGCTTCCACTGTCAGACAGGCGGCCAACTGCGACGAGAAATCCAGCGCCGCCTGTGACTCGTACGCGATGCCGAGACGCACGAGCAGTGTCGCCAGGCCCATGACACCGAGACCGATGCGGCGCAGTTCGCGCGCTTTGCGCTGCATGGCGGCGTCGGGAATCACCAGGTGGTCAATCACACTGTCGAGGAAGAGTACGGCCAGGCGAATCGTGTCGCGGTACGCGTCAAAATCGAACGCGCGATCGTGGCCAACAAATGCGTCGAGATTGATGGCGCCCAGTGTACACGTCTCGCCCTCGAACATGAATTGTTCACCGCAGGGCACAGACGTCACGATCGGTGCCTCGTCGTTCGGCAGCAGACACTGGACGCGATCGATGAAGATGACGCCGGGATCACCCGTCCGGTGTGCCGCCGTGGCCAACGCGTCCAACAATGGCGCCGACGACGGGCGATACATGAACGCGTCGCTCAGCGTCACGCTCTGGTTGAAAATGGCCAACTTGCCAGCGGCGCCGTCTTTACACGCCAGGAATTCTCTGATGCGCGGATGTTCTGCGCTGAGCGTGACCATACAGCCACGCAGCGGCCGCTGCCATTTCAGTTTGATGGCGCTGGCCACGGTGGCAAATTTGTGCAGCGTCGCCACCGGGTCGTCACACTGGCTCACGTCGATGCCACAGCCGATGGCCATCGACAGCAGCCGTTCAAAGAGTGCCAATTTCTCCTCCTGGTTCGTCTCCGTCACGGCGCCCAGGATGGCACAGTTGGGCGTCAGCGGTTGTACGCCGGCGACCAGCGTATTCCCCGCCGGGATGAACTTGTCGCTGCACATGGCATCGTAAATCTCTGCCGCAGAGTCGTGTGGTGTGATGTGTCGCAGGACGCGACTGTAAAGAGCGTGTTTATCGCCGTCAAATTGATATCGCTCTAGTGTGTGGCGTGATAGTTGACGTCGCATTGTCAGAGCTACGCTCCGATCGATAAACGGCGATGCCGGGTAAATTTATAAAAAATAGCGAGGGCAATCATTCATGTCGAAGCGTCGCTGTGTTGCTGTTGCTGTCGCTGTGGCGCTGCCCGATGATGTGTGGCAGTGCATCATGGACCAGGTCGAACTGGACGACGTGACCACGGTGTTGAATCTGATGGGGACGTGTCACGCGACCGGCCGGATGCTGTGGCCGCGTCTCAGTGCCTGGCTGGTGGAGTGGTGCAATATATTTAATCGTTTAACAGGCAGCGAAGGCGCGTTGATGCGTGCGGTGGCGCATTTCTGGGACGGACGCCGTGACCACGCGCGTTTCTGGGACACCGTCTATCTGTACGCACAGCGAGCGGAGCTCGTTCTGGCGCCAGTCAGCACGCTTCTCTACGTCAGTCATCTGGCACAGCTGTCTATGCGGCTCATCTACAACCCTGTGGACACCGCAGGCAAAAGCCGTATATGTACGCGCGATCGCTCCATGCTACACGCCCCGCTGTCAGAGGTGTATTGCTACCACGAAGAGAAGGTGACGCCAGTGCTGCAGATGGATGGCTTTCGAATCATGGAGATGGGTGTCGTCGTCGACGCCCACGACGAGAGAGACCTTCATATGACGAGACTGATTACCCGCGACCGTGCATCCATCGGCACCGCGGGCGTCCCAGACTGTGCGCTGCGCGCGCTGCTACTCATGAACACCGAGCTGGAGTATCCGGGATCGTTTGCGGACTTTATGAGGGGACGCACTGTGACGTACCGCGAGCCACGCCCCACGGACCTGGTCTGTGACCTGGTGACGCTGGTGGCACAGCGCGAGGGCCCGCGTCGCTACGAGCCCGTCTGGTTCGGCAAATACACACTGTGGTGGCGCTACATCTACTGGTACCGGGGCAGTGGTGGCACACTCGAGGAGGCCACGCAGGCGCTGCCGTTGTTTGTGAAACACGAGGCGCTGCGCAAAGCGGAGGGGAAGCGTGTCAAGGCGTTGTATAAAAATGGAACTTTATTCTAGTCATGTCGAAGCGGTGCGCTGATGCGATAGCAACAGCAACAGCAACAGAGCGTTGCGTTGCGCTGCCTGATGATGTGTGGCAGTGCATCATGGACCAGGTCGAACTGGACGACGTGACCACGGTGTTGAATCTGCTGGGGACGTGTCACGCGACCGGTCGGATGCTGTGGCCGCGTCTGAAAGTCTGGATGACGACGCAGTGTCACTACAACGACAACGACATTCTCAACTCTCTACACTGGGCGACGAAACGCTTCTGGGGATATTACAAACATTACAACCGCTTCTGGGGCAAGATGTGGGAATGCACAGTAAAGAAAGAGCTATGCTTGTTCGCGCTGAGCCAACTGATTTACGTGTGTCACCTGACGGTGCAACACGACCGTCTGCTCTACACGGATTCCAAGTGCCTGGTCCGAACCGGTGACCGATCAGTGTTGTCCGCACCACTCTCGGAGGTCTACCACTGTGGCGAGGACGGCGTGGTTGCGCCCGTATTGGAGGATCACGCGTTGCGTGTGATGGAACTGGGCCCAGACAAGGTCATGGACGCACACATGGCTCGCCGTGTGGACGAGAGACGCGCACTCCTTCACAAGCCTGTACCCGACGACGTCCTACGTGCGCTGGTGCTGATAGATGACGAACATGATATGCGAGGTTCATTCGCGTACTTTACACGAGACCGTGTCACGTATCGCGAGCCACGGGCCACGGACACGGTATGTGACCTGGTGTATCAACCAAGTCCACATGAACATCCGCTGTACTATGTGCCCGTTTGGTTGGCGCGTCCCATGTACCGCTTTCTCTACCGCTTCACGGGGCAGGCGCAGGACGCCCGCGTCGCACTGCGTCTGGGTCTGTTTATCGAGAAGACGGAACGGAGGCGTGTGAAAGAGTTATATAAAAATGTAATTTAATCAATTCAATTAGGCGGTGTGTCTGCGCGTTTCGGCGAGGAGAGAATGGACGATCTTCTGGCCTGTCTCTACACTGACCTGGTTCCCGAGGGAGTGAGCAGTGAGCGCCTCATCATGCGCCACTGGTTGACGCCATCGGACGACGACGCGCTAACGACAGAAGAGTGTTCGCAACTGCTCGCGCAACAACTGTCGCTCATCGAACGGCGCGCTACGGAGCAGACGAATCGGGCGGAGGCGGCATTGCAGTGGCTGCGTAAACAGTTGCGCGCCGACGAGGAGCTGCTGGTGGTGGGCAGCGTTGGTCTCGCGATGCACGGCCTCGAGACATCCGACCTGGACATATTACTCGGCGTCGACGCGGACCGCGTCACACAACTGCGTGACTCTCTGGTGGGCGGCGGCAGCGCGCACATCTACGAGGAGAACCTGTGTCCAGAGGGACGACGAGGTGCGCTGCTGCGTCTGTGTCTACCAGAGCAAGCAACAAAGCTCGACCTGCTACTGGTGAGTGCCGATGAGCTGGCGCTGTGGCGCGCCGCTCTCGATCGCTGGCACCAGACGACGGAGGCTGTGCGCAGGAGCGCGCTGATGGCCAAGCTGCAGGCCTATGCATGCGGCGGTATCCACTACCGCGCGTTCAAGATGCGTCTCTACCGTTTCCTGTTGCCCGAGCTGTGCGCCTGGTTCCCCGAGTGTGACGCCGGTCAAATGTGCTGTGCGTTGACGCGGCGCAGCGCTGCGTCGCAGCGCGACGACTGGCCATGTTCACGGAGACGCTGTGCGCCAGACACCCTTTTCTGTGGTGAGCACCAGCATGCGCACCAGAGCGGACAGACGCCATCGCTCTGTGTGACTGACGCCTGGTTGCGCACGGCCGGTATCGGCGACGGCACGATCGTGGCGCTGGCCGGCCCGAGCTGCGTCGGCAAGACGAGTGTCGGCTCGCCGGTGCGTCGCCTGTACGAAGGTGTGTGTGCCCGCAGTGTGACGACGCGGCGAGCCCGGAGCGGTGAGACCGAGGCCTGTGAATACCTGTTCGAGAGTGAGGCGCGCTTCGAGGAGCGCGTCGTGGCGGGCCACTTCTTCGAGCACTCGCACATCTACGCCAACCAGTACGGCAAGCTCTGGACCGAGCTGCTGCCGCCACTGCTGCGTGGCGAGCGTCTCTTCCTGTCGCTGCATCCGGACACGGTGCACCACTACAGACAGCGACTGCCGGGTGTGCGCCTTCTCGCAGTCTATCTGGTGCCACCGTCACTGGCCTGTCTGGAGACGCGCCTGTTTGATCGTCTGGCCGCCGCGCAGTCCGACCCAACACAGACCGCGCTGCGCCTCCGCGAGGCCAGGCGTGAGCTGAGACGTCTACGCGAGGACCCGGGACATCGCGCGCTTTTCGACGCAGTGCTTGTCTCGGGCGACGGCGCGGGTGGTGCATACGCACTGGGGCGCGTTTCCACGGAGTTTGCGCAGCTCTGCAAGAGCGTATATAAAAATACAATTTGATCCGTCTGGCTGCACGCAGGCCTGCGCACCGACGAACGCGCACGCCCGTGGTGACGTTGACGACCGGGATGCAGACGCTGTGTGAGGTGGTTGGCGGCGGCGCTCACGCAACGGTGTTTCGTCTCGTCAACGGCGACATCCTCAAACAGTTTCGCGTCGACGTCGGCGTCAAAGAAGAGTTTGCGCGACAGGCTCGCATCCACAACGCCTTCCATCATCTCCTCCGTCGCTGCTGCGATGGTGACACCGTCAACAGCTCGATCGCCGAACGGGTCCGAAGTCACATCCGCGTCAGTGAACCCCTGCACTGCGGCGCCACGACGCTGACGATGCGCCCACTGGTTGGTGTGTCGCGCGACAGCCTCGCTCCACTCCTGGCCACTGTGCCACCGGCCTCGACGACAGTGCCCGATACGCTGCCACACCAAGTCATGGTTCACCTGGCGCTCAACAACACAGAGAGCGCACCACAAGTCATTGGTGTCACGCCCACGCTGCCAGTCCACCCTGTCACCAATCCGGTGCGTGGTTTCTTTCTCGGCGGCGACGTGGACACATTGGAGGAGAGTCTGGAACGACTGCACTGCCCGTGGACGCTGCGCGAGCTGGACCAGATGATTGGCTTCGTCTATGGCTGGATCTACTTTGCGTGTGCGCTGTTGCCGTTGGACGTGGAGCTGACGCTGGGCCACGATCCGACGAGCGCACAGTGGCACCTGAACGTGCTGGATTTTGGCCTGTGTACAGAGCGTGGTCCACACAGTCCACAGAGCGAGCGACGACTGCGTCAACGTGTGAGTGATGACGTGTATTGTGACTTGCTGGGTAACGCGGCGGCGTGCGCCGGCTTCGAGGAGGCGCGTCGCGTCGCCACACTCACTGTAGACGACGAATAAGAAGTTCTTTTATCACTGTGATTTTTTGTTGATTCCGCATCGACCATGCCGCGGACACCGCTAAGCGCTGGCGACGATAGACAGCGCTCGCGTATCCATGTCTTTCATCTTTAACGGTGATGGTGTGGCCGTCTTTTTCGCCATTACACTGCTCTGCTTCGGCGACCTGTTCTCGGGCGTCTACTTTCGCATGGCCGGCAAGGACGGTTACGCCATGAGTGACTGGTATCAGAAGGGCGTGAAACGCATACCGGGCATGCGGTTCTGGCGCTGGTGGATCTTTCCCATCGTGTGGTTCATCCTCAAGGTGCTCATCATCACCGCACTCTACATCTTCTACCAGCAAA
>Ga0315283_10005793_pt1 | contig 10944 bp, 10 predicted proteins | sample YL17G09_0_MG_FD_204541 | JGI IMG/M metagenome (GOLD analysis project Ga0315283, IMG submission 204541) | Sediment microbial communities from Yellowstone Lake, YNP, Wyoming, USA - YL17G09_0 | ecosystem: Environmental > Aquatic > Freshwater > Lake > Sediment | place: USA: Wyoming | collected...
GCGAGGCCGACTCCTTCCAATGGCGTCGGGCCGTCTGGGTGGTCTGGGGACCGAGATCTGGTGCTATGCAGATCATGATGACGTGCGACACATAGGCCGGATATTTCTTCGCGTACTCGAGGGCCATGTACGCATGTCCGGAATGACCGGCGATCGCAAACTGCGTCAAATCCAATGCCTGACGTATCAACTCGATATCTTCGACGATCATCGTCAGATCGATCGAGGCTGGATCGACACCATCCGGCAATCTCGTAAAGCCGCGATGGTCGACGAAGATGAGCTGTAGATGCTCTCGCAGATTGCTCGAAAACGTGCGTGGGTGTTCTACCGTGCTGCCGATCACGATCGTCGGCAGTCCGCTGCCTTCGACTTGGTAGCGCAGCTTGAATCCGTCGATGTCGACGGTACCGCCGTCGTTCTGCATGGTGGTCGCTCCGAATTGGAAATTCCGTCCGACCGGGCGTCATGCCACGGACCCAAACAAAACAGAAGGTTCGTTGGCGACGTACTCCTCAAAACAGTAGTGGCACCAAGTGCCGTTATGTTCACTCCCAGCAGTTGTGCCATTGAAGCGACACTCGCGTTTGGCGTTGAAGTACTTCGTATACGCCAGTTCGATTTCACCCGCAATGGGCGGAAACCTGCGACTTGGCTTCCCAGCCAATGCTGACAGTTCTACTCTGGCGCAATCTAGCAGGAGGGGGCGAAAAGAACTGGGAAATGATCCCCGCCATCGTGGAAATGCTGCGGTCGCTGGCCGTATTCATCACTCTGGGGCATCTGGCGGTGCAGGTGAGGCACGCGAGACGAGAGGTGCAGCGGTCGGTTGGTCAAGTCGCTCGGAAGGCGTTCGCGAATTGCCTTGAATCGGGCGAACAACCATTAGTTGAGTAGCGCCTTTCTAAGCGCAACCGCTCGGCAGTCTATCGCCCGTATCCTCTCGATCTGTTGCTGTGGAATCGGCGTAAGGTGTACTTGGACTGATACCACGGGGCCGCACATGAAATATCTGCCGCTGCTGTGGGCCGGGCTCTGGCGTAAGCCGGTTCGCACCGTGCTCACGGTGCTGTCGATCGCAGTCGCGTTTCTGCTGTTCGGTACGCTGCACGGGGTGACGACCGGTTTCGATGTCGTGCTGGCGAAATTTAGCGAGACACGTCTGTGTGTCATGAATCGCGCCAACCTCACTGAATTGCTGCCGATTTCCTATGCTGCGCGGATCGCTCACGTTCCCGGGGTTCGCGCGGTAGCACCGATCGTCATCTTCGTCGGTTACTACCAGGACCCGAAGAACAATATCAACGGGAACGCGCTCGATGTAGACACCTACCTCGACATGGTTCCAGCCGTGGCGGTATCGGCCGATCAACGCGAAGCGATGCGCCGGACGCGCACCGGCGTGCTCGTTGGGGCCGAACTCGCAAAGCGATTCAACTGGAAAATCGGCGATCGGATCACGCTCCACTCGATGCTGTGGAACAACAAGGATGGTTCACCGGACTGGCCGCTCGATGTCGTCGGCGTCCATAACGGCAATCCGGACGACGAGCCCCTGTACGCCAACTACCTGTTCTTCAACTACGACTACCTCGATTCCGCACGCGCAAACGGCGCGGGAACCGTGCATCAGTTTGTGGTCTCGATCGATGACCCGGCGCGCGGAAACGAGATTGCGATCGCAATCGATCGACTGTTCGCCAACTCCGGCGCCGAAACGACGACCCTCAACGAACGCGCCTGGGCTGCCTCGCTCATACGTGATGTCGGCAACGTGCAAGTCTTCGTCGACGCGATCATCGGCGCGGTGTTGTTCACGCTGCTGTTTCTCGCGGGCAACACGATGTCGCAATCCGTTCGCGACCGAGTCGCGGAATTCGCCGTACTCAAGGCGCTGGGTTTCAGCGACACAGCGGTGTGGGTGCTCGTTGTCGTCGAATCGATCGCACTGACGGTGACCGCGGCCGTCATCGGTCTAGCCGTCGCCGGCGTCACTCTTCCGAAGGTCTTTCAATCAAGCGGCATGGGGCCGATCCCGTTGCCCCACATCGTCTACGGCGTAGGGTTCGGAATCTCAGTGCTGTTGGCGCTGATCAGTGCGACCATTCCGGCGTCGCGCGCGCGCCGGCTGACCATCAGCGAAACGCTATCGGGCCGGTGAGGGGAATGGCATGAACTCGATCAGGCAAACGCTGGCGATCACCGCGATCAATCTGCGCAGCATCCCGCAACGGATCGGCACGTCGTTGGTGATCTGCGTCGGTATCGCCGGCGTCGTCGCGGTGTTGACGACCGTGCTTGCGATGGCAACCGGACTGCAGAACGCGATGTCGAATGCAGCGCGCGACGATCGGGTGATCGTGTTGCGCACGGGCTCCACGGCCGAAGCGCTCAGCGCGATATCCCGTGACGACCTCGTCGCAATCGAAGCAGCACCGGGCATTCATTCCACCGCCGACGGCAAACCGGGCATCTCGCCGGAAGTGCTGGTTTCGGTGAACCTGCCGCGCAGGGACACGGGTCAACTCAGCGCGTTGTCGATACGTGGCCTGACGCCGGTCGGGACCAGCGTTCGGCCCGAGATCCAACTGCTCAAGGGCCGCATGTTCGCAACCGGCGTGCACGAGATCATCGTCGGCCAGTCAGCGCACGATCAGTTCGCGCATCTCGACGTCGGCGACAGCGCTGCGTTCCACAACGGCACGTGGAAAGTCGTGGGGATTTTTTCGAGCGCCGGCGACGTACACGAATCCGAAGCGATGACCGACGCAAATACGTTGATGTCCGCAACGCAGCGGACAGTGTTCAGCGCGGTCACGGTCTGGCTCGATTCGCCGGCCGCGTTCGATGCTTTCAAGGACGCGGTGAAACACGATCCGGCGCTCAAGGTCGACGTGCAGACCGAGACCGAATACTACGCAGGTCAATCGAAGCAGGTCGCCGCGCTGCTCACGGTCGTCGCGAACACGGTCGGCGGCATCATGGCGATCGGCGCGCTGTTCGGCGCGCTCAACACGATGTATTCCGCCGTCAGCGCACGAACCGTCGAAATCGCGACACTGCGCGCCATCGGCTTTGGGGCGCTCCCGGTCGTGGTTTCGGTGCTCGTCGAAGCGCTCGCGCTTGCGCTGATCGGCGCCGCAGCGGGCGGCGCAATTGCATGGTTGTTGTTTAACGGCAACGCGTTCAGCACCGGCGGGGTGCTCGGCCAGATCGCCCTGCGTCTGCACGTCGGCGCGTCGTTGATCGCGATCGGTATCCTGTGGGCTGCGGTGATCGGCCTGCTCGGTGGGTTGTTTCCGGCGATCCGCGCGGCGCGCGCCTCGGTCGCTGACGCGTTGCGCGTCGTGTGATTACTATCCGACGATTCCACGCAGTCGCGGCACTTCGTCGTGCGGCAACGGGTGGATGACCCATGGAGGAGCATGCAGTGGTGCATCAACCCAAGGCATTAAATCAGAAACGCCTACTGATTAGCGGTGCCGGTGCGATTGGCCAGTTGCTCGGGTGTCTGACGGCTGCACGCGGACACAGGTGCGTATTCGGAACTGGCTTGCAGCGAAGCGACGGTAATTCGTTTCAGCCCAAGCGAATACGGAAGATTCGAGCAGCGCACCCGAAGCGATCGAATGCGATGGCTATGGGATCAGATCTTGAACGGTGAACTCCCGCGTAGGTTGCTCTGATGCACGAACTCACCGCGCCCCACCTCGACCGTCTGCGCCGTCTTGTGCCATCGCACCGGTCTGCGGGGCACATGGCAACGGTTCACGCCGTCATCGATGGGTTGCAGCCGGGCAATGTGTTCGTTGACGATCTGCGGTCTCCCCGATCTGCGCTGGTATTCAACCAATCCTTCGGCTTTGCGTTGGGAGAGGCTCGTCCGGAGCTCGCGGCTCCCATGCTCGCTTTGCTCTTGGCGCAACCATGGATGTCCGCGCAGGCCACCGCGTTGTGGTGTACGGCACCGGCGTGGGGACCGGCGCTGCGTCCGTTCTTTCGAGAAGAGCGCTCGCGTGATGAGTTTCACTTCGAACCGACACGGGTGCCGGTCGCGCCGCGGCTCCCGGAGGGTTATCGGTTGCAGCCCCTCGATGAAGATCTGGCAACCCGATTGGGCAACGGGCTGGATGCGTGGGTGGTGCGGACGTGGGGCGGCCCCGCGCGGTTGGTGAAGCTGGGGTTCGGCATGATCGTGCTGTGCGGCGAGACGCTCGTGACGAGCTGCACCGCATGCGCGCTCTGTGGACACCCGGGCGAGGTGGAGGCTGAGATTGCAATCGCAACGGACCCGGCACATCGGCAGAAAGGACTTGCCCTGGCTGCGGCCGTTGCCTTCTTCGAGCAGTGCCGCGAGCGCGCGGTCACGCCGGCGTGGACGTGCGACTCGAGGAACCTGCCGTCACAACGTGCTGCGGTCCGGCTCGGCTTTCAAGAATTTCGCAAGATCGTTGGGTTCCGGATGCGCCCGGACGCGCTGGCGTGATCGCTAACCATTGTCGGCGTTGTTCGTGAGCGACCTCTGCCATCTGCGTCTGCCGGTTGAACGCACGTGATCGCCCCCGAAATTCTCTCGCTCGCCGAGAACGCGAATACGCACGGCCCGCTCGGTCCGGGCGACGAGCGGATCGAGAACGACCGCTTCGTGCTCTGGATGGGGTCGAGCCACCATCCCGCCTACAACGTCGCGCAGCGGTTGCGGCTCACCCCGGGGTCGGTCGATGCGACGATCGAGGAGGTGCACGCGCGCCTGCGCGAGCGTGGCCGGGGCGCCTGTACCTGGGAAGTCGGCAGCTCGGCGACGCCGTCCGACCTCGTCGAACGCCTCTACGCATACGGGCTCACCGACAACGACGATCCCGACGTGGCTGCGATGGTGCTGGTCGCGCCGCCGCCGCGCGTTCACGGGATCGAGGCGCGGCCCGTCCGCAACGTGGACGAATACGTCGCGGCCAACCGCGTGGCCGAGACCGCATTCGGTGGAACCTCCGACCCGAACCGGATTGATGAGTGGCACGCGCGCTTCGATGAGCAGCGGACGCTGGGCCACGGGCGCACCTTCATCGCACTGCTCGACGGGCGGATCGTGGCGCACGGCACCTCGACGTACACGGAGCAGGGCGTGACGCTGAACGGCGGCGCGACGGCGCCCGAGGCGCGTGGCCGTGGAGCGTACCGCGCGCTCGTCTCGGCTCGTTGGGACGATGCCGTCGAGCGCGGCACGCCGGTGCTCGTTGCGCAGGCTGGGGCGATGTCCAAGCCGATCCTGGAACGGCTCGGCTTCGTCGAGGTCGCCCGCATCCGGATTCTGTTAGACCACTTCGCGTCCACCGCGCCGGCGTAGGTCGCTCGTTGACGCCGATGACTGGCGCGCGACGCACGCGCACGCGAGCCGTTGACAAGCATTCGAGCTATGACCACGGCGAGCGCCGACTTTGACGCCGACCTGGTCAGGGAGTTTGGCGTAGTAGCGGAAAAGCGACGTCCCGCAGTTCGGACTGGCCCTACTCGGTGCAGATTCGACAGGATCGCTGCGATCGGTCACGCTCCGTCGTCCAAGACTGTCAGCATCGATGATCCGCATGTCCGACGTCTTCATTTCGTACGCGCACTCGACTCAAGCGCAGGCGAGGCAGGTCGCCGAAGCGTTGCGCGCGCTCGGCCACGACGTGTGGTGGGACGAAGAGAACCCACTGCACCGTCCGTTCTCTGCTGCCATCAATGAGCACGCTCGCGATGCCAAAGCCGTGTTGGTGCTCTGGTCAAACGACGCTTTGCAGTCGGATTGGGTGCACGCCGAGGCGGACGTCGCCCGCCAGGCCCGCGTACTGGTGCAAGTCAGCCTCGACGGCTGTCTCCCGCCGATCCCGTTCAATCAGACGCCCTACGCCGACCTGACCGGCTGGACCGGCGACACGAAAGCGCCCGCCTGGCGCAAGGTGGTCGCGAGCGTCAACGAATTGGTGGGCGACGAACGCACGGCGGCAGTCCCGGTCGCTGCGGCCGAGAAGCGTGTGTCGCTAAACGCACTCGCCCCGCGCAAAAGGATGTTCGCGGGACTGTTGCTCGGCGGCGTCGCGGTTGCCATCGCTGCGACGTGGTACGGCTTGGCGACTTCGTCGCACCCTGCGCGTCCCGACGCGGCTAGCAGCGAAACGACAACGACCAGCGTCAAAGACAACACGCCCGACGACTTTGCAAATCGTCCGGCCATCGCGGTACTGCCGTTCGAAAATCGCTCCGACGATCCGAAACACGCGATCTTCGCCGACGGCCTGGCGGAAAGTCTGATCTCACGGCTGTCGGCGTGGCGCGCGTTCCCGGTGATCGGCCGTACCTCGAGTTTTCATTACCGCGGCGACGTAGACATCAAACGCGTCGCGAAGGAACTGAACGTGCGTTACGTCGTTCAGGGCAGCGTGCAGCGGGAGGCCGATCGTATCCGTGTCAGCGCGCAGCTCATCGATGCGCAATCCGGCGCCAATGTATGGAGCCAGACCTACGATAGAAACGTCGCCGATTTGTTCGACCTGCAGGATGAAATCAGCGCGTCGATTGCAGCCCCGCTCGTCGGCGATCTCACACGCGCCGAAGCGAAACGCGCACAAAGCCGCGGGTCGCAAAACGTTGACGCTTGGAGCGTCTGGCAACTCGGTGAGCAGCACGAGGTCGGCTTCACGCCCGAAGACATCGCGGCTGCACGTCCGTTCTTCGAGCAAGCCATCGCTCTCGAACCGCAGTTCGCGTCTGCGCATGCGAGGCTGGCACACACACTCGTCTGGGAAACTCAGTTCGGGCTCGCGACTTCGCCCAAGCACAACCTGACGCTAGCTCTGGAATCGGCCCGCCGCGCGGTTGCGCTCGATCCCCTCGATCCGCTCGCCCACGATGCGCTCGCCTTCGCACTGCTGATTTCAAAGGACACGTCCAACGGTCTCGCCTCGGCGCAACGCGCGGTGGACCTGAACCCGAGCTCGCCCGAAGCATGGAGTCTGCTCGGGTATGCGAAGTGGTTGGCTGGCGACCCGAAGGGCTGCATCGCGGCGAACGATTGGGCACTAAGGCTCGATCCGCAATCAGCGCTGATTCCGGGCATCTACGAAAATCTATCGGATGCGTACTGGGGACTGGGTGAATACGAGGTGGGTCTAGAGTACGCGCGGAAAATCCTGGCAGTGAAACCCGATTACTATTGGGCCCATGTCGACATCGCACTCAATTCCGTCGGGTTGGGTCGCCTCGACGAAGCAAAGGCCGCGATCGATGAAGCGCGTCGCGTCCAACCCGATCTATCGCTGGAAATGATCCGACAACGATCCGGCATCGTTCGCCCGGAAATCATCGCCCGCCACAGCGCGGCACTGCACGAGGCCGGGCTGAACTGACGGATAACCGAGGACGCCCGCCATGAGAATCGTCGTCGATCGGGATTTGTGCGAATCGAACGCGCGGTGCGTGCGCGAGTGTCCTGAAGTTTTCTGCGTAAACGACGAGGATCGGCTGCTGATCCTGCTCGAGCGGCCGTCACGTGCCATTGAGCATCAACCCAAAGGTGCTGAAATTCCCGGGCTAACGTGACATTCGTGCGCTACTTTTGTTCTTCACGCGCGACAGCGAGTAACGTTGCTTACGTCATCCAAGGCGTCTGGTCACATGAACGCGATCGTACTGCGGATTCTGAGTTCTTCGATGCAACTCGGGCTTGGGGTGTTGCGGCGGTTGGACTACTACTTCGGCGAAAGTGTCGTCAACCTGCATCCGGCAAAAGGCTCTGACGATCCCTACGCCTCCTTCAACACGCTTCGCGAACGCGGACCGATCCTGCGCTCGTACTCATGGGGCGGTTGGATCGTCAGCGGCTACAAAGAGGTCACTGAACTGCTCCGCGACCCTCGCGTCAGCAACGACATACGCGGCAACAAGCTGCTTGGCCGTGTCGTGAGATTCGCGGCCGGTGGTCTTCCTGTACTAAATGTCGATGACCCTACGATGCTCGGTGTAGACGCCCCCGACCATACCCGCTTGAGAAAGCTCGTGGCGCACGGTTTCCTCCACAAATACATCCAGTCGTTGGCGCCCTCAATCGAACGCATGGTCGACGAATTGCTCGACGCCATTGCACCTGATGCGCAACGGATCGAGATCATGCGGGCAGTGGCAAAACCGCTCCCCGCCATCGTCATCGCCGAGATGATGGGAGTGCCTCAAGGTGAACGACATTTGTTCGAAAGCTGGTCCGACGCGCTGCTGGGCGCTACCGACATCGTCAATCCCGCCAATATCCGAAGATCCGCCGAAGCGACTCTGGAGATGCGGGAATATCTTGCCAAGCTGACTGCCGCAAAGCGCCTCAATCCCGGGCAGGACTTGATTTCGCAGCTGATCGCTGCCGAAGAAGACGGCGATAAACTCACGCTCGATGAGCTCTATTCGAACTGCATTCTGCTGCTGGCCGCCGGTCACGAAACGACGACGCGCCTGATCGGCAACTGCCTGTTTCTGCTGATGCAGCACCCGGAGCAGATGGCGGCGGCACGCCGTAGCGAAGCGGTCCTGATGAATGCGATCGAAGAGAGCTTGCGTTTCGAGCCACCGGTGTTGTTCACCGCGCGTACCGTCAAAGAGTCCATATCGATGCACGGACTGACCCTCAAGCGGGGCCAGCTGCTGTTACTGTCGATCGCAGGGGCCAATCGCGACCCGACCGCGAATGCAGACCCGGACAGGTTCGACGTCGAAAGGGAAAAAGTGCTGCATGTGAGTTTTGGCTACGGAATTCACCTCTGTCTGGGCATGTCGCTCGCTCGCCTCGAAGCGAAGATCGTGTTCACCAAATTGTTCCAACGTTTTGCATCTCTCAAATTCGCTGAAGCCAGGCCGAATTGGGGGCACTATCCGATGTTCAGAGGATTGGAGACCCTGACAGTCGAGGCGAGGCGCGCTGGACTTCGATCTCCGAGCAAAGCAGCCGTCGGCTGAGTTAGCGACATAGCTCGCTGCGTGCAAGCATCGCCCGCAAACGTCGAAAGGACACGGACGCGTCGCCTTACATCAATCATTCGCTGCGCGAATGGATGCGTACAACGACATGGTCGCGAAGGACCCCGAGTGGGCAGAATTCCTGGCAGCCGTGCGTTCAGCTTCTGATCATCTCGGCGTGGACCAGCCGCTGCGTTGGTGGATTTTGATCACCTTGCCGCGCGTGTCACCGCCGCTCGCCGGCAAACCAGTTCTGAATGCGGACCAGCGGTTTGATCAGGCGGTAGCTACGCACCTGTGCGGGCGGCAGCGCGTTGTCGTTGGGCATTGCCGGAGCGCTCGGAAACGAAACAGCCGTTGTAAGCCATGCAGCACGCGCGGCCAGCGCTTCGGCATCGAGTGCGTGATCGGCGTGATACCACTGGACGGTCTTGGGTCCTGCGGCTGCCGCGACCTGCGCCCCCGCGTCGGCCCGCGTGATCCACTCATCCCGCTCCGCAAACTGGAACAGCAACGGGATCGAAACGTTGGGAAGATTGACGACACCATCGAAGGTTGGGAGCCGCCCGGTCGAATCGGGCTGCGTCAGCCAGAATTTCGAGAGTCGACCGGTCGGGGTCATCAGCACAGCAGCTCTTACACGCGGTTCGCGCGCGAGGAAGGCGCCCGCGATTGTAGCACCCAGGCTGTGACCGACATAACCGAGGCGCGCCGGATCGACGCCCGGCTGCGCCGCGAGAAAGTCGAGCGCACATGCAAGGTCGCCGAGGAAACGCATCGTATAGGCCTGCATTAGCACCGGGTCCTTTGCCCCAACGCGCGGACCTTTGCGGAGGCCGAAACCCGGTGCATCGATCAGCAACGAGGTTGCGCCAGCCTGCGCATACGACGCCGCTTCACGTTCGAAGCTCGTTCGATCGCCAAAGCCCCAATGGACGAACAGAAGACCCGGACCTGGCGCACTGGAATCCGTCGGCGCCAGCAGCAGTGCGCTCACTTCCTCGTCAGCACCGGCAAGGGTAATTGCGCGAACGTTGATGCCAGGCATTTGTGATATCTCCTCGTCCGAGCCACACGAGAGCAGCACGGGCACGATCAAGATGAGCAGCGCGACGCGCAGTGTTCGAGCTGCGAAGCAAGTGCGCACTAGGCAAATTCTCCTACAGTGAGAATCGAGCAAAGCAAAGCACGATTCAAACGTTGCATTGTTCCCCCGCGATGAGAACAAATCTGATCGAACTCACGGATGGCTCGCCTGCGCCTAAGTCCGCTTGTTGGACACTATTGGCTCCGGCGGAGAAATGCATTTGGAATCGTCGGCAGTGGAAACCGTGTGGATCGTAAGCCCTTCGTCCTCTGCGGTCATCTCACTCTCCATCAGTGGCTCCCAGCGCGGACGGGCACTGCCAAAGACAGTATCGACTCTATTGAGGAGACCAATCATTCGCTCGTCGGTCGCAAGGGTCATTAAGAGTTCGCGACGCGAACTCTGCATGCGAATACGGCAGACGCGATTGGGTCGTTCGTTACGCTTGCGCAGCAGGCTGAACTGCCACTGGCGGAGGCGTTTGCACTGAATTCGTACTACTTTGCTCGATGGATGAACATGGCTGAGACCATTCTTCATCGAGACGAAATGCTTCCGGTCGATCAAGAACAGTTTGACATCGGCGCTCGTGCCGCGGTGTCCGACCCGGGTTTTCAGTTCTGGTACCAAACGACCAAACCTACCCTTCATCCGCTCGCTGTCAGGTATACCGACAACGTATTGGCGCAAGCGAATGCGGAGGGGGTGCGATGAACTGGGATGCCATTGGGGCTGTCGGTCAGGTACTCGGGTCCATTGCCGTGTTCGTGACGTTGGGCTATCTGGCGGTGCAGTTGAAGCACGCAAGGCAGGATTCACGGCGTGCGTTGAGCCAAAGCCGTGGAGATGCACTTCGCGACCTATACGCCAAGCAAGGC
>Ga0315283_10005794_pt1 | contig 10944 bp, 9 predicted proteins | sample YL17G09_0_MG_FD_204541 | JGI IMG/M metagenome (GOLD analysis project Ga0315283, IMG submission 204541) | Sediment microbial communities from Yellowstone Lake, YNP, Wyoming, USA - YL17G09_0 | ecosystem: Environmental > Aquatic > Freshwater > Lake > Sediment | place: USA: Wyoming | collected...
GCGAGCGAGACGACGCCCTCGTGGATGCGCGCGCCGCCGGAGTCGTTGATGCCGATCACCGGGACGCCGACGCGCATCGCGTGGTCCATGATCTTGCAGATCTTCTCGGCGTGGGCCTCCGAGAGCGCCCCGCCGAAGACGGTGAAGTCCTGCGAGAACACGAACACCGCGCGGCCGTGGATCGTGCCGTAGCCGGTGACCACCCCGTCGCCCGGCACCGTCTTGCCGCCCATGTCGAAGTCGGCGCAGCGGTGCTCGACGAACATGTCCCACTCCTCGAAGCTGCCCTCGTCGAGCAGCAGTTCGATGCGCTCGCGGGCCGTGAGCTTTCCCTTGGCGTGGTGCGAGGCGATACGCTCGCGTCCCCCACCCAGCCGGGCTGCGGCGCGCTTGTCCTCGAGCTTCTTGAGAATCTCTTGCACGTAGGTATTGTATCAAAACTAAATGGGGACAGAATATTTATTTTGGAATAATTAATCTGTCCCCATTTTCAGTTCACCTCGCTGTCCACGAAGACGCGCACGCGCCGCGGGCGAACGAAGACCGTTTCGCCCGGCAGCAGATCGAGCCGGCAGAATCGTTCGGCGCTCAGGGCGGCCTCGAACGTCTCTGCGGTGTCGTGGCGCCGCAGTTCGAGACGCACGACCGGGCCGAGCCGGCGCACCTGCACAACCGTGGTTGCCAGCCCCGCGTTTTCCCCGTCCTCCCGCCTCACCTCCAGATCGTGATCGCGGACGTAGCCGACCGCCGCCGCGGCGTGGGTCCCGGCGTGTTCCGGGACGTCGATCTCCATCCCGCCGATACTCAGGCGGCCGTGGTGCACGCGGCCGCGGAAGAGGTTGACGCTCCCGAGGAAATCGAGGACGAAGGGGGTGCGCGGGTGTTCCCAGACCTCCTGCGGCGTCCCGATCTGCTCGATCCGGCCGGCGTTCATCAGCACCACGCGGTCGGCGACCTCGAGCGCCTCCTCCTGGTCGTGCGTCACGAAGACGCTGGTCACGTGCAGCTCGTCGTGCAGCCGGCGCAGCCAGAGGCGCAACTCGCGGCGCACCCGGGCATCGAGGGACCCGAACGGTTCGTCGAGCAGCAGGATCCGCGGTTCGACGGCGAGGGCCCGCGCGAGCGCCACGCGCTGTTGCTGGCCCCCCGAGAGCTGTCCCGGCGTCCGGTCGGCGAAACGCTCCAGCTGCACCAGTCGCAGCAACGCCGTGACGCGCTCGCGAATCGCCTCGCGCGAGGGGCGCTCGCGCCGCGGCCGCACCTGCAGGCCGAAGGCGACATTGTCGAAGACCGTCATCCGCCGGAAGAGCGCGTAGTGCTGGAAGACGAAGCCGACGCGCCGTTCACTCGCCGCGAGCGCCGCCGTGTCCTCGCCGGAGAAGCGCACGTTTCCGGCATCCGGCCTGTCGAGGCCGGCGATGATGCGCAGCAGGGTGGTCTTACCGCAGCCGGAGGGGCCCAGCAGCGCCACCAGTTCCCCCGAGCTCACCTCCAGGTCCACGTCGTGCAGGACGGCGGCGTCCCCGAAGCTCTTCGTGACCCCGCTGACCTCGATGCTCATGTCGCCATCCCCTCCGTGAACCCACCCCCGGCCCGCCCGCCGCCCGCCCGCCGCTGCAGCCATTTCTTGATGCCCACCGTGAGGAGCGCGAGCAGCGAGAGCAGCGAGGCGACGGCGAAGGCGGCCGCGAAGTGGTACTCGTTGTAGAGAATCTCGACCTGCAGCGGCATGGTCGTGGTTTCGCCGCGCACGTGCCCGGAGACTACCGACACGGCGCCGAACTCGCCGAGCGCCCGCGCACTCGCGAGTACCACGCCGTAGAGCAGACCCCAGCTGATGTTCGGCAGGGTGACGCGGCGGAAGATCTGCCACCCGCGCGCACCGAGGGTCAGGGCGGCTTGTTCCTCCTGGGACCCGCCCGCCTCCATCAGGGGGATCAACTCGCGAGCGACATAAGGGAGGGTCACGAACAGTGTCGCGAGGATGATCCCCGGAAGCGCGAAGATGACCTTGATGCCGTGGGCGGACAGGAACCGGCCAAAGACCCCGGCGTCGCCGAGCAGCAGGATGAAAACGAGACCGGCGACGACCGGGGAGATCGACAGCGGCAGTTCGATGAGCGACGACAGCAGGCGCCGCCCCGGGAACCGGAAGCGGGTGATGCACCACGCGGCGGCGAGGCCGAAGACCAGGTTGGCCGCGACGACCGAGACCGTCACGAGGATGGTCAGCCGCACCGAGAACAGCGTTTCGGGGTCACGAACCGCCGCCCAGAAGACGCCGGCGCCCTTTGCGAGCGCCCCGGCGAAAATCGTGCCCAGCGGCAGCACGATGAACAGCGCGACGAATGAAAGCGCCGCGCCGGTGAGCAGCAAGCGCACGGCGAGCGGGTCCGTTGTTTTTCGGCGTGGTGTCGCGGCCGCCATGGCGTTCACCGGTGCGCGCCGCCCGCGGCGGCGCCGCGCCCCTGGAGGGCGTTGACCGCGAGCAGCAGCGAGGCGGCCAGCAGCAGCATCAACACCGCGACCGCGGTCGCCCCGGCGTAGTCGTACTGCTCGAGCCGCGCAAGGATCAAAAACGGCACGGTCTCGGTGCGCAGCGGCATGTTGCCGGAGATGAAGACCACGGTGCCGTACTCCCCGAGGGCCCGCGCGAAAGCGAGCACTGAACCGCTGACGATCGCGGGCGCCGCCTGGGGGAGGATCACGCGGCTGAACGTCTGCAGGCGGTCGGCGCCGAGCGAGGAGGCGGCCTCCTCGATGGCGGGGTCGAGGTCCTGGAGGACCGGCTGGACCATGCGCACCACGAAAGGAAACCCGATGAAGACCAGCGCGACCACCACCCCGAGCGGCGTGAACGCGACCTTGATCCCGGCGGTCGCGGCGAGTTGCCCGAGCCAGCCGTTGTCCGACCAGAGCGCGGTCAGGGCGATGCCGCCGACGGCGGTCGGCAGCGCGAAGGGCAGATCGACGAGGGCGTCGACCGCGCTGCGGCCCGGGAAGCGGTAGCGCACGAGCACCCAGGCCAGAAGAAAGCCGAAGACCGCGGTCACCAGCGCCGCGACGAGCGAGGCCGCGAAACTCAGCCGGAAGGCGGCGAGCACCCGCGGCGACAGCAGCGCCGCCTGCAGGTCTCCGAGGCTGAACGAGGCGGTTCCCGTGAAGAGCGTCGCGAGGGGGATCACGACGATCAATCCGAGATAAAGCAGGGTGAAACCGAGGGTCAGGCCGAACCCCGGGAGGACGCCGGCCCGTTTCACCGCACGGCTCCAGTCAACTGGTCGAAGGTGGCCCCTTCGGCGAAGTGCTGCGCGTGGGCCTTCTCCCAGCCGCCGAAGATCTCGTCCACGGTGAAGAGGCGCACCGCCGCGACGGCGGGGGCGTCGGGACCCGGCGTGCGCGGGCGGAAGTGGTGCCTGGCGGCGATCCGCTGTCCCTCCTCCGCATACAGGAACTTCAGGTACGCTTCGGCGAGCGCCCGCGTGCCCCGCTTGTCGACCACCTTGTCGACCACGGCCACCGTGGGTTCGGCGAGGATGCTCACCGAGGGCACGACGATCTGGAACTCGCCCCGGCCGACCTCTTCCACCGCGAGGTGCGCTTCGTTCTCCCAGGCGATGAGCACATCGCCGATGCCGCGCTGCAGGAACGTCGTCGTCGAACCGCGCGCCCCGGAGTCGAACACCGGGACGTTCTTGAGGATCTTCCCGACGAACGCCCGCGCTTGGGCCGCGTCGCCGCCGGGCTTCCCGAGGGCGTACCCCCACGCGGCGAGGTAGTTCCAGCGCGCGCCGCCGGAGGTCTTGGGGTTCGGGGTGATCACCGAGACGCCGTCGCGGGCCAGGTCGTCCCAGTCGCGTATGTTCTTGGGGTTGCCGGCGCGCACCACGAAAACCACGGTAGAGGTGTACGGGGCGCTGTTGTGCGGCAACCGCTGCTGCCACCCGGGCTTGATGAAGCCGCCGTGGGTGACGAGCGCCTCGACGTCCCAGGCCAGCGCCAGAGTGACCACGTCGGCCTCGAGTCCGTCGATCACCGCGCGCGCCTGCTTGCCGGAGCCGCCATGCGATTGGCGCACCGTCACGTCCTGGCCCGTCGTCGTGCGCCAGTGCTTCGCGAACGCGGCGTTGAACTCCTGGTACAGCTCGCGCGTCGGGTCGTACGAGACGTTGAGCATTTTCTGGGAGGCGCCCTGCGCCGGGCAGGCGGCGGCGAGTAGCAGCGCGGCTGCGGGGGCCGCGAGCACGCGGCGGATTCGACGCGACGAAAGCGATATTGTCATTACGATGTAAGTCTATGGGAAGAATAGACTGATAGTCAAGAAAAATTATCGGGGGCGGTGTTTCAGCACATCGGCCAGACTGGTGGCGTCGAGCACCGCGCTGCTCGCGTCGCGCACACGCTGCATCACCCCGCGAATCTCGCACAACTCCTCCGAGACGCACTCCTCGCAGCGGTGGTAGGCCGTCGCGCTGACGCAGGGTACGGGCGCGAGCGGTCCGTCCATCATGCGCACGATTTCGCCGAAGCTCACCCGACTCGAAGGTCGGGCCAGCGCGTAGCCGCCGCCGCGGCCCTTGCGGCTGACGAGGATGCCCCGGTTCTTCATGGTGAGTAAAATGCTCTCGAGGAATTTTTTTGGAATTTTCTCCGCTGCAGCGATCTCGGCGATGAGCACCGAGCCCTCGGATTCCCGCCGCGCAAGGTACAGCGCCGCCTTGAGCGCGTATTTGGCCTTCTTCGTCAGCATCGAATACCCACTAGCGGGCTGCGCTCAGCAGTTCAAGCACGCGCCGCGCAGCCTCCGGGATGCGGGTCCCGGGTCCGAAAACCGCGCCGACTCCCGCGGCGGCAAGCGCGGCGTAGTCCTGCGGCGGCACGACCCCGCCGACGACCACGAGCAGCTTTGCCGCCCCGGCCGCGCGCAGCCCTTTGATGACGGCGGGAACGAGCGTCATGTGCCCGCCCGCGAGCGTCGAGATGCCGACGGCGTGGACGTCGTTCTCGATCGCCTGGCGCACGACCTCCTCGGGCGTTGCGAAAAGCGGGCCGATGTCGACATCGTAGCCGGCGTCGGCGAAGGCGCTCGCGACGACCTTTGAGCCGCGGTCGTGTCCGTCCTGGCCGATCTTGGCGACGAGCAGGCGCGGCCGCCGGCCCTCGGCCCGCGCAAAATCAGCGACCGAGCGGCGCAGGTCCGCGAACTCGCCCTCGTCGCCCCAGCCGGCCCCATAGATGCCGCCGGAGACGAAGGTGTCGGCGCGGTGACGGCCGTAGACCGCTTCGAGAGCGTCGGAAATCTCGCCGACGGTCGCGCGTGCGCGCGCCGCCGCGATCGCCAGCGGCAGCAGCGGTTCGTTGCGCTCGGCGGCGGAGGTGATGGCTTTGATCGCCTCGCGGCAGGCGCGATCGTCTCGCGTGGCGCGCACCGCGGCGAGGCGCGCGACCTGGCTGGCGCGCACCGCGGCGTTGTCGACGGTGAGGACATCGATCAGCTCCTCGCGCTCGGGGCGGTAGCGGTTGACGCCGACGACGGTCTCCTCGGCGCGGTCGACGCGGGCCTGGCGCCGCGCGGCTGACTCCTCGACCCGGCGCTTGGGCAGGCCGTTCTCGACGGCGCGGGTCATGCCGCCGAGCGCCTCGACCTCGTCGATGAGCCGCGTGGCCTCGCGGATCAGGGCGTCGGTGAGCGCCTCGATGTAGTACGAGCCGCCGAGCGGGTCGACCACGCGGGTGACCCCGGTCTCCTCGCGCAGGATGAGCTGGGTGTTGCGGGCGATGCGCGCCGAGGCCTCGGAGGGCAGGGCCAGCGCCTCGTCGAACGAGTTGGTGTGCAGCGACTGTGTGCCGCCGAGCACCGCCGCCAGGGCCTCGATTGCGGTCCGCACGACGTTGTTGTACGGGTCCTGCGAGGTCAGGCTGACCCCTGAGGTCTGGCAGTGGGTGCGCAGCAGCAGCGAGCGCTCGTCTTTCGGGTCGAAGTGCTTGCGCATCAACTCGGCCCAGAGGCGGCGCGCCGCGCGCAGCTTGGCGATCTCCATGAAGAAGTTCATGCCGATCCCGAAGAAGAACGAGAGCCGCGGCGCGAACTGGTCCACCGTGAGGCCGGTCTTTTGGGCGGCGCGCACGTATTCGATGCCGTCGGCCAGCGTGTAGGCCAGCTCCTGCACCGCGGTCGCCCCCGCCTCCTGCAGGTGGTAGCCGGAGATCGAGATCGGGTTGAACTTCGGGGCGTTGCGGGCGCACCAGGCGATGATGTCGGCAACGACGATCATCGAGGGCACGGGCGGGTAGATGTAGGTGTTGCGGACGAGGAACTCCTTGAGGATGTCGTTCTGGATCGTGCCGGTGAGCTTGGCTGCGGGCACGCCCTGCTCCTCGGCGGCGACGACGAACATCGCCATGATCGGCAGCGCCGCTCCGTTCATGGTCATCGAGACGGACATCTTCTCGAGCGGGATGCTGTCGAAGAGGATTTTCATGTCCTCGACCGAGTCGATGGCGACCCCGGCCTTGCCGACATCGCCGACGACGCGCGGGTGATCCGAGTCGTACCCGCGGTGGGTCGGCAGGTCGAAGGCCACCGAGAGGCCGGCCTGCCCGGCGGCGAGGTTGCGGCGGTAAAAGGCGTTGGATTCCTCCGCGGTCGAGAAACCGGCGTACTGGCGCAGCGTCCAGGGACGCCCGGGGTACATCGTGGCCTTGACGCCGCGCGTGAACGGAAAGAAACCCGGGAGCGCGTCGACCGCCTCGATCTCCTCGAGGTCGGCCGCGGTGTACAGCGGCTTCACCGCAATCCCTTCGGGTGTCGTCCAGGTCAACGACCTCGGATCGCCCTTGATCTCCTCGCGGGCGAGACCCTCCCACTCGACAAGCTTCTTCCGATCGGAGTCTTTCATTGGCGCCTCGTCCTGTTTCTGCGGCGGATGCCCCGTTTCCCTTCGAGAGCAAGGTATCCTCGCAGTGGGACCTCTGTCAAACCCGTCTTCGGCAGACGCTTTGTGCACCACCCGGGATTCCGGTTCTGCTAGCATGAAAGAGCAGCAACGGTCACCCCCGCGAACAAAAGGAATGCCGGTCGAGCTGATGCGTCCGACAACCGTGAGATTCGATCGCGCGACTCTGGCGTTTGGCAGGCTTCTGATCTCCCTTTGTCTGGGTCTGGTCTTCAGCTGGTGGTGCGCCCTGGCCGCTGCAGAAGAGCCGGCCCTTCGTGTGGGAAGCCCGGCTCCGGTTCTGGCGTTCAAGGATTGCCGCGGGGTATCGCACAGGATCGATTGGTCGACCGGCACCCCCAAGGCAGCGGTCCTGTTCTTTTTCGATCCTCAATCCCCACCGTGTCTGATGGAAATGACGTTCTTGGACACGCTGCTCGCGCGGGCCAGGGACTTCGGCCTGGCGGTCTATGCCATCGAATCCAAGGGGCGGGCGCCGACCGACATCGAACAGTCCCTCGAACGCTACTGTGCGCTCTATCGAAATCCGTCTTTCGCCATGGTCCCTGATTCCTCTTTCCGCCTGGGCGCGCTCTTCCGGATTCGCCAGGCGCCGACGACATTCCTGGTCGACGGGAGCGGGGCGATCGTCTTCCTTCGTGAGGGTTTTGAGCAGATCACCGCGGTCGAGTTGACGAGAACCGTCGAAAGGATCCTGAAGCTGGATGCGGGTTACTTCTCCTTCGCCCTGCGCGGCCTGGGGATCAGTGAACAGGACGAGACCGCTTTGCTGTCGCGTCTTGCCGCCCGGGACGGGGAGAGCGATCGCGTCACCCCGAAAGGGCTGCTGGCCGGCGACCGCGTTCCAGCGCTGGAATTTGTCGATCTCATCGGTCGCAGTTCGAGCTGGGAGTGGCCTGCCGCCGGCGCGCCGGCGCGCGTGGTCTTGTTCTGGGGCGGCTTGTCGGTCCCCGACGTCGAGGCGCTGGCCTTTCTCGACAAAATCTACCTCACGGCTCACGACGCCGGTCTGGAAATTCTCGCGGTGGCGACCGGCGGGCTTGAAGCCGCACACGTTCAGGAGCTCATGAATCGCTACCGCAAGTACCACCCGCTCCCCTCGTATCCCATCGCGGTGGACCCGGATGCGCGTCTCGGCGGGCTTTTCGGGGGGAACGATCGAACGCCCCGGATGTATCTGATCGGCGCGGATGGGGTGGTCGTGTACGAAACCGCCGGTTTTTCCGAAAGCCTGGCGGCGACCCTGGCGGGGAAAATCGAGAGGGTGCTGCGAACCGCGGGGAAGACGCTTCCCGCGCTCGGGACCTCCACCGAGGGGTCCCTCGTCCCTGCCCCTCCCGATGAGGCGCCGAGCATCCGGCAGAAGCAGGAGCATCAAGCCGAGCTCGACGCCAACCTCAGCCAGGGCGATTACTATTATTACAACGGGAAGTGGGACAAGGCCTTGTCGTTCTACCTGCGGGTGATGGAGCTGGATTCCCGGCAGGTCTCCGTTCTGGTGCGCATGGCGCAGATCTATGAGCGGCTCAAGGATCCAGCGAAGGCTCGCGCGACGTGGGAGAGAGTGATCACCCTGCAGGCCGACAATGCCGAGGCCCGAAAACAACTTCAGAAACTCGGGCGCTGAGATAGCGCTGCGCCGGGGAAGAGGGAACTTTTTGACTTCTGGTATCATCCAACCCGCGCGGAGATGTTCAGCTTAACGAATAACCATAAGAACTCTGGGTTGGCGGTCGTTTGTTGATGGAGGAAACGATGGATATTCAAGAGATTACGCAGCAGGTCGAAAAAGAGATCGTCGTCATCCGCCGGATCCGGGCGGAGATCGAAAAAGTCGTGGTCGGGCAGCGGGAACTCATCGACCGGATGCTGATCGGGATGCTCTGCGACGGGCACATCCTCATCGAGGGGTTGCCCGGACTGGCCAAGACCACGGCCGTCAAGACTCTGGCGGCCACCATCCGCACCTCCTTCCAGAGGATCCAGTTCACACCGGATCTGCTCCCTGCGGATATCCTCGGCACCCAGATCTACCGGCCGGACACCGCCACGTTCGAGATCAAGAAGGGCCCCATTTTCCACAACATCATCCTCGCCGATGAAATCAACCGCGCCCCCGCCAAGGTCCAGAGCGCCCTGCTCGAGGCGATGCAGGAGCACCAGGTGACCATCGGCCAGCAGACCTTTGCGCTCGGCAAGCCGTTCCTTGTCCTGGCCACGCAAAACCCCATCGAGCACGAGGGCACCTATCCGCTCCCCGAAGCGCAGATCGACCGTTTCATGATGAAGATCAAGGTCGGGTACCCCTCGGCGGAAGAGGAAAAAAAGATCATGGCGCGGGTCTACGAGGGCGCCGCCGACCAGGTGGCCGGCGTGGTCGAGTACGAGCAGGTCGCCGCGGCGGCCCGGACCATGCGCATGATCCACATGGAAGACAAGGTCGTGGATTACATCATCCGCCTGAGTTCTGCCACCCGGAATCCGAAGGAGTTCGGCCTCGACATCGGCCCGATGATCAACTTCGGCGCCTCCCCGCGCGCCTCCATCTGGCTCGGTCTGGCCGCCCGGGCCTCCGCCTTCCTGAACGGGCGCGGCTACGTGACGCCCCAGGACGTCAAGTCGCTGGCCCCGGATGTCCTGCGTCACCGGATCCTGCTGAGCTACGAGGCGGAAGCCGAGGGCCGGAGCACGGACGATCTGATCAAGATCCTGCTGGAGCGGATCGAGGTGCCGTAGATGATCCCGGAGGATCTCTTCAGGAAGATCCAGGGCTTTCATTTCCGGACGAGGCGCCAGGCGAACGAGCTGTTCGCCGGCGGCTACGAGAGCGCCTTCAAGGGCCGGGGAATGGAGTTCGCCGAGGTGCGCGAGTACCAGGTCGGCGACGATATCCGCGCCATCGACTGGAACGTCTCCGCCCGTTTCGGCCATCCGTACGTGAAAGTTTTCCACGAAGAGCGCGAACTGACCGTGATGCTGCTGCTGGACATCTCGGGTTCCCAGGCCTTCGGGACCAGATCGAAATTCAAGAGGGACCTGCTGGCGGAGGTTGCCGGCATGCTGGCCTTTCTCGCCGTCCGCACCAACGACAAAGTCGGCGCCATTCTCTGCAGTCAGGGCGCCGAAAAGTATATCCCCCCGAAAAAGGGGGCCGCGCACGTCTGGCGGCTCATTAAAGAAGTGTTCACCTACCAGCCGCAAAACCCGCGGACCGATCTGGATGCGTCGTTCTCCTACCTGAACCGGGTGGTGAAGCGGCACGCCATCGTGTTCCTGATTTCCGATTGCCAGGATGTCGGGTTCGAAAGATCGCTGCGTCTGACCGCGAAGAAGCACGAGCTGTCGGTTATCCGGATCTCCGATCCCGCGGAGGACGAGTTGCCGGACCTTGGGCTGGTCACGCTGAGAGACCCGGAGACCGGCGAGGTCGCGCTGCTGAATACCGGCAGCCGGGAGCTCAGGGAACGCTGGCGCCGGCATCGGAAGTCGCAGGCCGCGACGCTGTCGGGGATTCTGAAGAAAGCGGGCGTGGACCTCGTGGATCTTTCGACGAACGGGCCGGTGGTCGAGCCGCTGATGAAGCTCTTCGCGGGCCGGAAAAGACGGATTTCGGCGTGAGCGTGACGGCACCACAGAACAGCACATCATTACAAGGCGGACTGCGGGGTCCTGTCGCTGCGGACCTCCATCGTCCTCGCTTCGCTGCGGCGCTGGAGACCTCCCCTCCGCGCCACCCCTTCGTCCAGCGCATATTCAGGAAGAACCACCTCCGTATAAAGCCGGTGTCAGTACTTGTCGTGATCGTGTGCCTGCATTGCGCTTCGCTCACGTTTGGTGCTGAAGGAAGGGCGGAGGGTGCCGGGTCGCTGACGGCGGCGTTGGACCGGAAATCGGCGCCGTTCGGCGAGACGGTCGTGCTGACGCTGGGCTTCACGCTGCCGGCTGGCGGCGCGGTGCCGGATCCGCCAGCGGCCGGCGGGTTGGAGCA
>Ga0315283_10005796_pt1 | contig 10943 bp, 8 predicted proteins | sample YL17G09_0_MG_FD_204541 | JGI IMG/M metagenome (GOLD analysis project Ga0315283, IMG submission 204541) | Sediment microbial communities from Yellowstone Lake, YNP, Wyoming, USA - YL17G09_0 | ecosystem: Environmental > Aquatic > Freshwater > Lake > Sediment | place: USA: Wyoming | collected...
CGTATCGCATGGAAAATCTTTCTTGGCATAAGGAAACTATAGAGATTTTAAAGATCGCTCTCATCGTGATAATCGGAGTAGTAATAATACCTATTAGTGTTGGTTTTTTCGATAACATTGCCTTTCCAAAGGTCCTTGGCCTCATCGTATCAATTCTCATTTTCCAGCCTTTTGCAGTTGTTATAGGACTTGGATTGGGTTTTGATGCCCTTCCATTGATGTTCATAATGTGTTCCATCGGGCTCGCAGTGATTTTTGGGTTGTTAGGAACCTGCGACATGTTTGCAAACCGATCGGGATGGCTTCACCGGCATCTTGATAACGTTGAAGCAGTTACCCAAAAATCAAGACTGTTTAAAAAATATGGAGTTGTTGCATTCATCCCATTCATGTGGGTACCCGGAGTCGGGCTTTATGGATGTGTGATGATTGCCTGGCTTTTGAGATGGCGGGGTGGCTTTGCCATCACTATGATATTTATCGCATGGATGCTGGCGGCACTCATCGTCCTGCTGACATCAATGGGTATTCTGGCATTATTTCGTTAGACAAGAATTAGCCAGAAATATTCTCGCTGACCGCAAAGAGAGTTTCTCCGGTGTATTTTCATTGTCTTGATCTCTTTTCTCTTTGCATTCAGTAATGGAATTTTTAAGTTCCTGTGCGGCGATAGTGATGTCCGGGCTCCCCACCACACCGGATATTACCGCTATACCATCCGCTCCCGCCGCGATTACCTCAAGCACATTGTCCCGGTTAATCCCACCAATAGCGATTACCGGAAGAGATACATTCTGCCGGATTTGTCGTAATACTTCCAGCCCATGCCCGGGGCCTGCGTTGTATTTTGATGCAGTGGAAAAAACCGGGCTCAGGGCGATATAGTCCGCACTTTCCTGTTCTGCTCTTACTGCTTCCTCAACAGTGCCAACCGAAATACCGATGATAAACCCGGGAGGTGCAAGCTGCCGGGCCACACCTGCACAGATATCATCCTGGCCGAGATGAACCCCGTCTGCACCGCAGGTAAGCGCCACGTCAAGACGATCATTGATGATGAAAAGCGTCCCGCTTTTTTTGGTAATCTCACGGAGTGTCCGTCCGATCCGGATCAACTCCGGGCACCCGTGAACCTTATCCCTTAACTGGATGACATCTGCCCCCCCGGCAATTGCCAGTTGTGCTATCTCAGCGTGGGACAGGCCACCTGCGATTTCCTCATCGGTAATGACATACAGGTCGTACTTCATGATACAACGATTATCGTGTGGTTATCCTTGCACCGGATGCAAGATCCCCGGGTTTCAATGCAGCCATTTCATCAAATAATGCAGTCTTGAATGAACCGGGTCCACGTGCAAATGCTGCGGCTTTCTCCCCAGCGAGCCCGAATGCTGCGAGTGCAGCTGCTGATGCGATTACGGGATCATCAGTTACTGATACAAATGCCCCGATTACAGAAGCTGCCATGCATCCGGTACCGGAAATACCCCCCATCATCGGATGACCATTTTCAACAAGAAGAATACGCCTGCCATTGGTCACAATGTCGGTTGCGCCGCTTACAACAATCGTCATACCCGCTCGTTTTGCAAAGTTTCGGGCGATCTTTTCGAGGTTTCCGGTTACTCCATGGGAATCCACGCCTTTCACGTGTGCTTCTGCACCGGCAAGGATTCCTATCTCACCGGCATTGCCCTTGAGGATCGTGATCTTCAGTTCATCGAGTAAACGCTGTGCACTTTTTGTCCTGTAACAGGTAGCACCCGCACCTACAGGATCAAGAATAACCGGGATCTGCCGATCGTTTGCCATCCCTCCTGCAAGCAGCATGGACTCTATCTGACCTTTATTAAGGGTCCCAATATTGAGGACAAGGGCTCCGGCACAGGTAACCATCTCACAGACTTCTTCCGGGGCATCTGCCATGACCGGCGCTGCACCTGCAGCTATCGTGATATTGGCACAGTCATTGACCGTGACATAATTAGTGATATGATGAACAAGCGGGCGCTTCATCCGCACGCGCGTCAGGAGTTCAGAGATATGTTTTTCGGTGATCATGATTTTCCTGTATTAGCGAATTCTCCATCTTTCAGAGGTTATTACTGTTAGTTCATATCAGGGAAAGGAAATCAGAGAATATTATGAGGGGGGATACTTAAAGTGTTCCCGGCAGTATGTTCAGTTGCATAAGGAATAACCAATAAATGAATTTATTCTGTGTTTCTGTTACCGTGTAAGTTCCCCGAGAGTCGCGATAAGCATGTCAATTTCGTGCTCTGTATTATAGAGTGCAAGACTTGCCCGCACCGTTCCTTCAGATAACCCGAGGTGGCCCATAAGAGGCTGGCAGCAATGGAATCCGGATCGCACCATAATATCAGCAGATTCATCGAGGTGCTGGGCAACTTCATGGGGATGGATTCCCTCTATAGTGAAAGAGACAACTCCTATGCGTGGTATGGGAAGATCGGGTGCAAAGACATGAATACCTTTGATCTGTGCAAGTCCGTCAATCAACCGTTTTGTCAGCGCTTCTTCGTAGAGCTGGATCTTTTCCATACCAATCTTCTGGAGGTACTCCACCGCGACACCCAGACCAATTCCTCCAGCAATATGGGGAGTTCCCGCTTCGTATTTCTGGTAGCCTTCTGCGGTTGTAAAGTCCGTTTCGGTAACCGTTTCAACCATCCCGCCACCATATTGCACGGGCTCAAGCACAGGTTTTTTCATCCAGAGGACACCGGTACCCGTAGGCCCGAGCATCTTGTGACCTGAAAAAGCAAAAAAGTCACAGCCAAGGTGTGCAACATTCACCGGCATATGAGGAACCGATTGGGCACCATCCACCAACAGAAGAATTCCTTTTTCCCGGCAGATATCTGCAATTTCTGATACCGGTGTAACCACACCAATCACATTTGATGCATGAGAGACTGCAACGAGCCGGGTTGAAGGTGTAATCGCACGTTTCAGTGCATCAAGATCAAGGGAATAGTCAGCGTTAATACTGATGACATCAAGCCCCACACCCTGCCTTGAGAGATTCCTCCACGGCAGCAGGTTTGAGTGATGTTCAAGAATGGTAGTGATTACCCGATCACCGGATTTCCAGGTAAGTCCCTGTGCGACCATATTGATTGCTTCGGTGGTATTTTTGGTAAATACCGTAACGCCATCATCGCCTCCGATAAACTGGGCCACTTTATCATGGGCATGCCAGTAACGCTGTGATGAGATCTGGGTGAAACGGTGTATACCCCTGCCGACATTGGCACGATAGCGGTGTTCGAACTCAACCATAGTTTCGATAACCGCTTCCGGGGAAAAACTTGTTGCCGCGTTATCCAGGTAGATGATGTCCCCGAGAATCGGGAAATCCTTGCGGATCTCATTAACCTCAAATCCCTCATTTGACGGATGTACTATTTTTGTTTCCATACTTTTTCCTGCCTTTTTTTCATCCGTTACCTGCGGTGCCCGCACCGGCCCAACCTGCAGCGTATAATCATCATTGATTAGGATACCCTTCGATCTGCACAATTCTCTCATCTTCGGGGGCAACGCCCGCCATCGCCAGAGACCCCATGTCCAGAAAGCTTCCGGAAGTCCTTTTTTATCTGCCCATTTTTCGAGGAATGCATCCCACCGCCGGCCAAACTCCGGCTGGATACTCCTGAGTTCTTCATATTCGCTTTCAAGCATCGCCGGGCAGAGGTAACAGCCGATGCGTTCCAGTCCTTTTTCATAGAGCGGGTTAACCGGTAACTTCTGCCACCAGAGGTAGAGGAACACCTCAAGCGCCCGCCAGTTCCTGATCGGAGAGATGTTGAGCTGAAGCGGGTTGGCCGGGTTCTGGCTCGTCTCATCAAGGTCAGCCCGGTTCCAGGATTCATACCAGCGGTTCCCCTGTACGGTGACACACGGTCCGACTTCGGCCAGATAGAGTTTCAGCGGGTGGAGTTTCAGCAGCTTACAGCACCACCGGTTATCCTTGCCGGGCGGGCCTGCTTTTTCCACCGCCTGCCAGAAGTCTCCGGCTCTCTGGATAACGTCGACACCCTGGGATTGTACGAATGCTACGGTTTCAGGAAATTCAATACCGGTGTCTATAAAAAACGCTTTTGTCACACCGGCTTTTCGCGCAAGATGGAGAACCGCAGTGCTGTCCTTACCACCGGAGAATGAGACATTGGCAGTCGGTCGGTCGTTGATATGTTGTTTGATAGCTCGGATCGCATTCCGTTCCAGGTTTTTTAAATGATACCGGTTCTTTTCGATTGCCACTTCCCAGCCAGGATTTGGCGGGGTGCGAGGAACTACCATATTGAGCTCTTTTACTTTGACAGACCCCTCTTTGACCATCCCGGTCCCGAACCGGTTTTTATATTTTACAATTACTGTGCCTTCAGGTGCCGGTGTTTTAAGCGCAATCCGTTTTCCACCAATTCGTCCCTGTTCTTTGTTAGCATCGGTCTGGAGCTCGAGATCAACGATACCCTTTTTTACGTGCGCCAGGATATACGGGAGTGCTTCCGGTGCGATGTCAAGACTGAATTTTCTTGTTACCGGATCAAACGTGAGCCACCCAAACCGTTCGCCATGCATTATCACGAGGTCCGCGCGATCGACCCCCCCGGTTTTGTTTAAGAGGAGAATTCCTGCAAGCGGGACATTCCCAAACCGCTCATGAACGAGTCCTTTGATAAGAGTTATATCTGCTCCAAGAGCCGGGCGGACATCAAAAGGCTGAAGGAGTTCGATTTTTTTCCCTTCCTTTCCACACGCACAGCTCTTTGCGATCAGGGGGACATTGCATTGCCCGCACCAGTAGAGAATCTTTTTTACCGGCGGTTCTCGTAACACACACATTGATTGCGCGCTTCAGGAGATAAGAGAAACGATCGGGGAATGATTTGCCTGGTATATATTTTCACTATTCAGATAAGGTGAGATATCCGGACACTGTTTTTGTAACCGATACATTTTCAACACTAAAGTATATACGACAGAAATCCTGAAAGAACATTGGTGAAGGTACCATGGTGAAGTTAACTGCGGAGATGAAAGAGGCATTTGGGAAGATGAAGGTTTTCCCGGTCGCCACGGCAGCAAAAGATGGAACCCCCAATGTAATCCCTCTCGGGATATCATGGCTCATGGGAGATGACACCATCTGGTTTGTTGATAATTTTATGAACAAGACGCTCTCCAACCTGCGGGTCAACCCAAAGATTGCGTTCTTTGTGTGGGGGCCTGAGATCAAGGGCTGTTACCAGGTCAAGGGTGTAGCTGCCATCAGGTCAAGCGGTCCCGAATACGATGAAATGAAAGCAAAGATCAATGAGAAGAATCCTGCACTTCCCGCCCGCTCACTTGTCATCGTGAAGATAACCGAGATCTTTGAGTGCAAGCCCGGCCCTACTGCCGGTGCAAAAATCCTTTAGTCTCTTTTTTTTGCAATGGAATTAAAGAATGGTGTTTAATCGTATTTTTTTCGTTTTTTGATCCAAAATACCATAGGCTCCATCCGGGTCCGGATTGGGTTCCGATAGACCAAAAAGGAGCCCGCAAATTGCCCGGATTACCAAGGTCCCAAAAAAACCGTTATTTTGGCAAACGGGCGATTTTATAGCACCCCAAAAGATGGGTGAGTTTTTGACAATCCGTAGGGGTCGGCACCAATTGATGATGATAAAAAAGGAGGCTCTAAAAAGCGCAATAAGGTGCATTAAAATCGATTATAATCTCTTCAGATTTGGCTTTGTTTCAAAATCAGAGGGCAATTTGGGTAATAACATTTGAGCCTCTGTCATATGAGGTAAGCTTAGCAGATCATAGGATATTCTGGATTTTACTCTTGAATACCGATGATTTGTACAGGACAGAGATCTGCCGCATCCTTTGCACAGGGAACAAGATCACCGGTCGGAATTCCCTCTGCGATATTTCCATTAATCCGGTATTTTTCAATGACCCGGCTGAATGAATCATCCGGGTCCTGTTCAAATAATCCCGGGCAGGTCTCCCAGCAGGACCCACAACTAACACAGGTCGCACGATCAATTATTACGTTCACGGATGTACTCCTTGATAGTGGTTGATAGTAAAGCGGACACAATAAATCTAATTGTCATAATTTCAGGCAACTTTTTTGTAAAGCAGCTGTACTAGTACATGATAGTTCAAATCAACGAAAAGAATTTCCAACAATCGGGAGTTGCTGGTGAACACATGGATTTTGGAATGATACTGGATGATGCCCTCGCTTATACGAAACAGGGTGTTTTTGAAAATTCGGACAGATGGTTGAAACTGATCATAGCGATCCTGTGCCTCGGCATTCCGATGAACGGATATGTTATGCGGATTTACCGTGATGTACAACCAGCACCGGAAGTTGATAACTGGGGATCCTTATTTGTCGACGGTCTGAAGCTGATACTTCTGGGCCTTGTTTATGCTATCCCGGTCTTCATCCTGTATACAATTATGTACGGCAGTATATTCCTGGCAGCAATGTCAGAAAGTCCCACGCACCTTGATGCAGCCATGAAGTCAGGATGGGCGCCAAACCTGGGACTGGTAGTGCTCATATTCATTGTCGAGATTGCTGTCGGGCTTATTATGCCGGTTGCTTCAATACGGTTTGCAAGGACCAACAGTTTTTCTGAAGGTTTTAATGTCGGCGCGATTCTTAACTATATCGGGAAAATCGGATGGATCAACTACATTATCGCTCTCATTCTTATCACCCTGGTTATTGCCATTCCAATCGGTATCCTTGTACTGGGTTTTATCCTGCTTGGGGGGATTACCATGGTTATTTTCAAGGTCAGCTCTATTGCAATTCTCGGGTTTATCCTTGCGATGATTCTGGTAATCCTGGTACTGGCACCCCTTTTTGCTGTCTTCCAGGCACGTTACATGACATGGGTATATGACAGCGTGGCACAGGAAGGGTAATTTTTCAACAATTTTTGGCTCGTTGAAATACTCTTTTGTCGATATTCGTTCATTCTCTGCGGCAGCTTGGAGAATGACCCCCTCTCTCCCCCAGAGGGGGTAGCAACCCAAGGGGAGCGTCCCCTTGACCCCCTCTTTTTTCGGGATATATTTCAACCTTATCATGAGTTATCGCAACAGGGGGGATGCCCGGGCGGCGGGGGCGGAAGCATGAAGAGCTGGAACCCCCAAGAGCGATTGTTTGTTTCTATGAGGATTTCAACAGAGCCCAATTTTTTTGATCGCCATTCTTGCAATAATAAAAACTGAAATTGATAAATTCCCGTATCAGCAACCAGGGTTCTCACAAAGACAATGCTATTTTTTGTAATAAACTGAACCGGGTGTTTTTACCATCAATGTACCCTTTCCCCGGTTTGCAATATCCCCTTTATACACATCCGCAGTGATCTTCCAATCCGCAAGCACCCGCCTGTCAATCTTTTCAAACGTGGGAATCATCTCGTGCACCTGCCCGAGGATCACACAGGTGCCATCTTTCATATTCGCACAGGGCCGGGTGGCATCACCATCAATAATCAGCTGGCCTCCCCGCATCTCAATTCCAGGAAAATCCCCGGTGCTGCCATGAATATGCACTGTGCCTCCTGCAAGATACTCAGCACAGAAATCACCCGCATTGCCAAACACCTCCACACTCCCTCCCTGCATGCCTTTTTTCTCACCACGGTATCCAGTGGCACAATAATGGCCGGCATTGCCCCGGCAGAGAATCGTCCCGCCCCGCATCTCGCGCCCGAGCCAGGAATCCGCATTACCAATGATCTCGATCGTCCCGCCACTCATGAAATTTCCGCAGTGCATCCCGATGTTTCCAGTAATCAGGATACTGCCGGTGTCCATATATTCCCCTACCCGCTTGATCCGCGATGTGTCACCATTCAAGACAATCTCGATGTTTTCTGGAGATACGGCAGTACCTTCAACAAAGATCCAGAAGAGTTCTGAGAGCTTACGTTCCTTGTTACCCTCAAAGACCACCAGATCGGTACCCTTTAAAAAATTGCGGGGAATAATCGCTTCTGCTTCAATCGGGAGTGTGGGTTTTTTACGCACCTTGCACTCTAAGATCACTCTCATGTGAATGCCTCCGTTTCTATGCACCGCCCACGGGGAAGGTACACATCCTGCACCGGGTAATTACTCATTCTCACGGTGTAGAACTGCTCAAATCTCCTGATAAATTCTGGATCGTTCTCCATTTTGAGATCCACGGGTACCTTTGCATTCACCCAGAAGGTGGCATTTGCACCATCAACAATGATCTCCCCGTCCCTCGATACCACGCGCCCCCGCTTTATCGTATACCGGGTCTTCTGGAACCCTTCCACAACTTTGCGGTATTCCCGGGCCGGGTCTACAGAATCCGTCCGGATAGGGTAAATGGCAATATCAGCTTCTGCACCAATTCCCATGTGTCCTTTGCCCTGGTTGATGATCCCAAGCGCCTTTGCCTGCCCGGCCCGGGTCATTACAGCAATATCGTGCCAGTCCATCTCACGCTCAAGGGCACACAGTGATGTCCTCCCTTCAGTGTCGGGATGGAGCGTCGCACATTCCTCGTCACGGTACTTCTTGCTCATCAGGAGCCCGATGACCTCGGGATACTTCACAAACGGTGCACCATTGGGATTATCTGTTTCAAGCAGGCACTGCCATGGACTTTTTGTGAGAAGTGCCAGTTCAAGTCCGATTGCCCACATTATGCAATTGACCGCACTCTTCTTTGAGTAGGTTACCGGGATTATTCCGGACCCTGTTTCCAGTTCTACGTCGTGATTGCTCCATTTGTTGTGGTGGAGGCAGTGGAGATTGAACTCCATAGGCCCATCAGCAGTCATGGTCATGGTCCGGCAGAACATGATCTGGCCCATGTCCATGACAATCTGGGGTTTGCTGTTGATTGAACGGGTAATCTCTTCTGCCTTTGAACAGATGTTGCGCCACGTCCCGCCACCGTATGCATGAAACTGTACATGCGTTGCATACAGGGTCTGGCGATTGGGATTCAAATCAGGTACGAGCTCGAACGTATCAAGGGTGGTCTGGTAATTCCCGGGTTTTCCGAGGTTATTACAGTGCAGGTGGACAGAATGAGGGAGTTTAAGGAGTTCGTTTGCCTTGATCATGGTAGTAATAATCTCAGCAGGTGTCACGGCAAAATGCGGGACGGATTCATGGATGCTTGTTAAATCCTCACCCCAGCCCCATGCTTCGGTCCCACCAGGGTTTGTCAGTTTGATCCCGTAGCCTTTTACCGCATTCAACGTCCAGGCGACGATAGCAGCTGCCTTTTTAATGTTCTTCTCCCGCACCGCGTCCATGACTGCCCAGTTGCCGTCAAAGAGGGTGTTTGCCATCATATCCTGGTGAGGAGTCGCCGTGAACTCTTCATGGGTGTGCCGGGCTTCAAGCGGTGCCATCGCACCTTCGAGCAGTGTGGTATAGCCCATGGCACTGTACCGGTAGCTGTTCCCGAACGTGGTGGGAACGTAGTACCCGCTCGTTACATGCATCTTTCCACGCCGCTGCGTCCTGCCAGCCCGCATATCCTCGGGACTCATGTACCGCCCGAAGTTTACCTTGGTACCGCAGACATGGGTGTGCGAGTCAATGCCCCCGGGTAGTGTAAGACACCGTTGTGCATCGATCGTTTCAGACCGGTCAGATACTGATTCCACAATCCGTCCGTCACGGATAGCGATGTCCATGATTTCACCGTTGATACCCCGGATCGGATCAATGACACAGGCATTTTTCACTAACAGCTCACTCATGGACCCATCCCCCCGTTCAACAGATCATAGATCTTTTTTAAGATTTCTGCGTCATCGGGATACCCGCGTTCAATCACTTTTTTCAGCCGTATGGGCACCCCGTCCATCCGGTATGCGGTTCCCGCGGCGTCGATACCTGCAGCTGTGCAGGGAATATGGATACGGGAGAGGGCAGTTGTGGCATTGACGTGTGGATCAATAACCACTGTCGGGATCTTTGCAAGATGGGCAGCAGCAGCCCGGGGGAAGTTGGCACCCGGATCGCTTGCAACGATAAGGGCAGCATCGCATTCTTCCCGCCGCAGGATATCTACGGCAGTTGTCTCACCCGGGTTGTAAAACGCGATACCTCTGGCAAAATCTACGGCGAAAGGATACCCGGTCATCCAGGTGAAGACTTCATTGGACCCATACACATTCCCATGCCCTCTCATCGGGGATATAACAAATTTCGTATGCCGGCTGAGTTCATCGGTGAGCTCAATGGCATTTCTGATGTTCTTGTATTTTCCCCGGCTCATGGTCAGCCCGAGACCAAAGAATATCGCCCCGAACTTTGCTTTTTTGCACAACTCTGCGACACGGATCAGTTGCTCTTTTGTAATACCGGCAACTTTTTTGGGGATGACTGCATCTTTCCCCCTCACGATTGCCCGGAGGGCGGAAAGAACGGCATAATCACCTCCGGGTTCAACCTGCAGGAATTCATCGGCAATTCCCGTGGTGTCATTCCTGCGGGTATCAACGACAATCACGGTGCGTTCCAGTTGTGCATCCGGAACAAAAAAGCCCGTGGCATACGTCGTATACCTGCTCATATGGCGGGGATGCGCCTCGATCGGGTTGCATCCCCAGTAGATGATCACATCAGCCCGGTTTTTCACCTGCCCGAGAGTGCAGCCGGGATGGCCAACCTCCTGGATTGCAAGGATGGATGGGCCATGGCAGACGGTACTCGTATTGTCGATGACGGCCCCTATCAGCTCGGCAATATGCACGCCCACGCTCTGTGCCTCCCCGTGCGTGCTGCTCCACCCGTACAGGAGTGGCCGGTCAGCCTCCCGGAGGATATCTGCAGTCTCTTTAATCGCCTCGTCGTACGAGATGTCCTCCCAGCCGCTTTTTGTGCGCCGGATG
>Ga0315283_10005797_pt1 | contig 10942 bp, 10 predicted proteins | sample YL17G09_0_MG_FD_204541 | JGI IMG/M metagenome (GOLD analysis project Ga0315283, IMG submission 204541) | Sediment microbial communities from Yellowstone Lake, YNP, Wyoming, USA - YL17G09_0 | ecosystem: Environmental > Aquatic > Freshwater > Lake > Sediment | place: USA: Wyoming | collected...
AAGGATGGGGGCTGACGGCCGTCAGGAGCAGCACAATCGGCGCGTAGAGGGTCACGGCGGACCGCACCACGTCCCGACCGAGACGCAACAATGAGGTCGCCACCAACGCCGGTCCACGCCACGCCGGTATGCCGAGCACACGCAGCTTCCACGCCAGGGTTGAGGATCCGGCGGCCGCGATCAGCAGGGCTACCAGCGGTTGACGGAACAGCAGCGCGAGTGCGATGAGAACCGGCAGCGGTGCAGCGATCACCGGCGTGAGATGGCCTGGATGGCGGCACGCGAGCGGGCCGGCCGAGGTGCCATACAGGAATCGCCGCGCCAGCATGGACCGCCAGCTGCGCGGTTCGCGATGTGCGACGATCACCGACGGGTCATAGCGCACCTGCAGGCCGCTCGCTTGCAGTCGCCAGACGAGGTCCACGTCCTCACCGTAGCGCAGGCTTTCATCGAAGCCGTGCGCAAGCACGGACCGGCGCACCAGCAGCGCTGCCGTCGGTACGTAGGGCACGGGCGATAGTGGACGCACGGCAGCGTGCCGCTCGCCGAGATCGAGCGCGCAGCGTCGATCGAGGTAGCGAGCCAGCACTGATGTGCTCCCGGTGTTGGCGTCCACAGGCAATGGGCGGATGCACGGCGCCACTGCGCAGACCAGCGGGTCGTCGAGGTGGCCGACGAGCAACGCCAGCCAGTCTGGGGCGGGTTCGCAGTCGCTGTCGAGAAAAGCGACAAACGGGGTATCGACGGCGGCGAGGCCCGTGTTGCGAGCCGCAGCGGGCCCCCCGTTCACATCGCGGCGTAGCAAGCGCGCGCCATGGGCCTCGCAAACCTGACGGATCCGCTCCTGGTCACGCGAGGCGTCGTCGACCACCAACACGGGTCGACGCCCGAGTGCAGCGAGGCAGCGCTCGAGCTCGCTGGCGCGATCACGCACTGGAATGACAACCATTACGCCGCTGTGGTCGGATGGGCGGGGAGGCAGCGGATAGGCAAGCCCGGCAGCGACAAGCCGCCGACCGAGCCGCCGGCCAATGGAACTGAGCGGCATTGGCCCTTGCGCCAGCCGGAGTTCGCTAACACCGGCGTCCGTGAGCCGCACCACGCTCGACCCTGTTCCGCCCCAGAGAGTTCGTCCATCCCGCTCGACGCGTGTCGTCGGATTGAGACGGAAGCCGAAACCCACCGGGAGCGGTGGCGTCACTCGATTCAGGCCCGGAAGTTCAGAAGTTCCGCCCGCTCGCAGACCATCCGCCGTCGACGTTGAAACACACGCCCGTCAGGAAGTCGCCATCGTCGGAGAAGAAATGGGCCATCGTGCCAGCGACCTCCTCGGGTTTGCCCAAGCGCTTGATCAAGTGAGCGTTGGTATTCACCTTGCGCATTTCCTCGGTGATGTTCTCGAAGATCGGCGTGTCGATCGCACCGGGCGCAATGGCGTTGATGAGGATGTTGTGGGGCGCATAGTCCAACGCTGCCTGCTTCGTCAGGCTGATGACGGCGCCCTTGGCCGCGGAGTAGGAGGCCAGGTTGGTGAGAGCCCTGAGCGCAACGATGCTCGATATGTTGACGATCCGGCCGCCGCCGTTCTTGATCATCGACGGAATCACGGCCCGCATGCCGAGCCAGACGCCCTTGAGATCCGTGTTTATGACGAAATCCCAGCCTTCCTCCGTGAGACCGACGATCGTGTCCTCGCTCTTCATGTTGACCACGCCCGCCACGTTGCCGAGCGCGTCGATCCTGCCGTAGCGCTGCAGCGTGTCGTTGACGACGCGGGTCCACGCATCCGCGGAGCGCACGTCCTCGGTGTAATGGCGTGCGGTGCCGCCGCTGGCGTTGATCTCGTCGGCGGTGCGCGTGTTGGCCTGCAGGTCCATGCAAATGACCGTGGCACCTTCGCGGGCCATGCGCAAGGCACAGGCCCGTCCGATGCCCTGTGCGGCACCCGTGATGATCATGACGCGATTCTCGAAACGCATGGCAAGGCTCTCCTGCAGCGGGGTTAGAACGTGCGACCGCTCGCGGACCAGCCGCCATCGACTGCATAGCACACGCCGGTCAAGAAGTTGCCGTCGTCGGAGAAAAAGTGAGCCATCGTGCCGGCAATCTCCTCTGGCTTGCCGAGCCGCTTCAACAGGTGCGCATTGGCGTTGACCTTGCGCATCTCTTCGGTGATGTCCTTCAGGATCGGCGTGTCGATCGTGCCCGGGGCGATCGCATTGATCAGGACGTTGTGCGGGGCGTAGTCGAGCGCCGCCTGCTGCGTCAGGCTGATGACGCCGCCCTTGGCCGCGGAGTAAGAGGCGAGGTTGGTAAGACCGCGCAGTGCAGCGAGGCTCGAGATGTTGACGATCCGGCCCCCGCCGTTCTTGATCATCGAGGGGATCACGGCACGCATCCCGAGCCACACGCCCTTGAGGTCGGTGTCGATCACGTAGTCCCAGCCTTCCTCGGTGAGGCCGACGATCGTGTCCTCGCTCTTCATGTTGACTACGCCCGCCACGTTGCCGAGCGCATCGATCTTTCCGTAGCGCTGCAGCGTGTCGTTCACGACGCGGGTCCATGCGTCGGCGGAGCGCACATCCTCGGTGTGGTGACGTGCCGTGCCCCCCTTCCCGTTGATCTCGTCCGCCGTCCCGGTGTCTGTCTGGCGATCCATGCAGACCACCGTGGCACCCTCGCTGGCCATGCGCAGGGCACACGCTCTGCCGATACCCTGGACAGCACCCGTGATGATCATGACCTTGTTCTTGAAACGCATTTTGAATACCCCCTGCTAATTCGAGACTAGTGGTCTTCAGTTCAACCGTTCGAGGATCGTCGCGGTCGCGAGCCCTCCGGCGCAGCAGACCGTCTGCAGGCCGAGCGTTACGTCGCGGCGGATCATTTCGTGCAGCAGCGTGGTCATGATTCGCGCACCACTGGCGCCCAGTGGATGACCGAGCGCGATGGCGCCACCGTTGACGTTCAGCTGGTCGTGCGGGACGCCGGTTTCGCGCATCCACATCATCGGCACGGAGGCGAAGGCCTCGTTGACCTCGAAGAGGTCGATGTCGCCAATCGCGAGGCCGGCGCGCTTCAGGATCTTCGCGGTCGCGGCGACCGGGCCGGTCAGCATCAAGGTCGGATCGGAACCGACCGTCGTGACGCAGCGGATCCGGGCTTTCGGCGTGAGGCCGAGCGCGCGTGCTGTCTCCGCGGCCATCAGCAGGACGGCCGATGCGCCATCGCAGATCTGTGAAGAATTGGCGGCGGTAATGCGTCCGCCCTCGGGCCGGAAGCTGGTCTTGAGCGTGCCGAGCTTTTCGCGCGTCGTGTCGCGGCGGATGGTCTCGTCGCGTGTCAGCGTGACGTCGAACTGCGATTCGCGGTCCTGGCACCAGGCGGTCACCGACACCGGGACGATCTCGCGGTCAAAATATCCCTTGTCGGCTGCAACTGCGGCGCGTTGATGGCTGGCAAATGCAAAGTTGTCCACGTCATCACGGGTGAAGCCGTACTTGTCCACCAGACGCTCGGCCGCCTCGCCCTGGGGAATCTGTGGATAGGCCTCGAGCAGCTTCCAGCCAAACGGCTTGCCGTGCACGTCGCGGTTGCCACCCATCGGCACGCGAGTCATGTTCTCGGCGCCGCCCGCGACGACGACGTCGTTCACCCCACTCGCAATCTGCGCGTAACCCACATGGATCGCGGCCTCGGCGGATCCACATTTGCGGTCGACGGTCATGCCGGGAATTGACTGCGGCCAGCCCGCGCTGAGCAGCGCGGTGCGCGCGATGTTGCCGCACTGCTCGCCGACCTGTGTCACGCAGCCAAACACGACGTCGTCGATCCGCGCAGGGTCGAGTCCGGCGCGGCGGATAAGTTCTCCGATGACGATCGCCCCGAGGTGGTCGGCGCGGATGTCGCTCAGGCTGCCGCGAAACTTGCCGATCGGGGTGCGTCCCGCTTCGATGATGACGACTTCGCGCATCACAGCTTTCCCAGCCCGGAGCCGGGGACCTTCTGCCCGTCAACGTAGCGGTATACACCGTGGCCCGTCTTGCGGCCGAGGCGGCCGGCCTTGACCATCTTGGTGATGAGAGGGCAGGGGCGGAATTTCTCGCCGAAGGTCGTATGCAGGTACTGCAATACGGCAAGACGCGTGTCCCATCCCGTGAGGTCACCGAGTTCGAGCGGGCCCATCGGGTGATTGAAGGCGCCCCGCATCGCGGTGTCGATGTCCTCGGCGCTCGCGACACCTTCCATCAGCATGTACATGGCCTCGTTACCGGCCAGTGCCGACATGCGGCTGGTCGTTAGCCCGGGCGATTCCTCGACCAGGATCGACGTCTTGCCGATCGCGGCAGACCAGGCGCGCGCACGCTCCACGGTCGCCGCGCTGGTGCCGAGGGCGCGCACAATCTCGACCAGCTTCATCTTGTGGACCGGGTTGAAGAAATGCATACCGATCACCCGGTCGGCACGCTGCGTGGCTGCCGCAATCTCCGTGACGCTCAACGCGGAGGTGTTCGTCGCGATCACTGCGCGTTCCGGCAGCGCGGCATCGGCCGCGCGGGCGATAGCGGTCTTCAACTGCATCGACTCGGTCACGGTCTCGAGCAGCAGTCCGACATTGGGATTCTTCAGGGCCGCGGCGAGATCTGTGTTGGTGGACAAGCGCTGAGCAGCGGCGCTCGCCTGTTCCTGCGTGATCTTTGCGAGCTTGACGCCATCGTCGAGAATTTTCCGGATGACGGCCGCGGACTTGTCCAGCGCCGCCGCCTGCACGTCCACCAGCGTGACGGGATACCCGGCGATGACGAATGCGTGGGCGATGCCCGTACCCATCAATCCGCTGCCCACCACGATTACCGCTTCGTCGATCGAACCCGTACTCATGCTTGCGATCCTCACTTTTCCTTGAATACCGGTGCGCGCTTTTCGCAGAACGCCGCGGCGGCCTCGAGACGGTCCTCCGTAGAGAGCAGCATTGTGAAGAGGTCCTTCTCGAGACGCAGCCCGGCCCCGAGTTCGAGGTCGATCCCGCTCCGTGCTGCCTCCTTGGCGAGGCGCGTCGCCAGCGGCGGGCGCTGCGCGATGCGCTGCGCCAGCTTCAGCGTCACGTCCCCGAGGGATTCGCCATAAGCGGCGACACGGTTGATGAGCCCGATGCGATAGGCCTCGTTGGCGTCGATGCGGTCGCCGGTCAGCAGCAGTTCGAGCGCGCGACCCAGGCCGACGATGCGCGGCAGCCGCTGCGTGCCGCCGCCTCCGGGTATCAGGCCGAGTCCGGTCTCGGGCAGGGAGAACACCGCGTCCGCCGATGCGACCCGCAGGTCGCAGGCCAGCGCGATTTCGAGCCCGCCGCCGAGGCAGAACCCGTGGATGGAAGCGATCACCGGCTTGCTCACCGTGTCGAATGCGCGGATCCAGTTGGAAGTCGATTGCGGGCTGCGGGTCGCGAACGGAGTGGTGGGCGGGCGCGACTCCTTCAGATCGGCGCCGGTGCAGAAGCCCCTCGGGCCGGCGCCGCGCAGCACGATCACGCGAACCTCGGGATCGTCATCGAGGGCGCGCAATGTCGCCGGTATCCCGACCCGCAATGCATCATTGATCGCGTTGATTGCGGCGGGTCGGTTGAGCGTGATCCAGCCAACGCCGTCCTGACGCTCGACCGCGATGGCTTCGTCGACTGTACTGGTCATCGCTGTTCACCTCGGTGCCGCCTTGCTGCAGCGTCGATCGCTGCAGGGCAGCACGGAGCCCACCCGACGGGGTGATCAAACTTGAATCCTATTCAATCTAGGCGACGAGGACAAGGCGGGTTCTTGCTGCGGTGCGTCGCCAGATTTGGCGACGTTGGTCGAAGCGTCGGCCCACCATCGCGCTGGCGATGTTGACCTTCTGGATGTCGATTGCGCCGCCGTTCGGCCGGAGACTCCTTGGATATGAAGCGGTGTAGGGCGGTGTCGTGTCCGCGTGCGGCGGGGGTCACGATGCGGGGCTCTCGAGCCGGTAGACGCGCGTGGCGGTGTCTCTGAACAAGGCGGAACGCTCCGCGGGCGAGCAGTTCCGCGCGAGTCGCTTGAATGCGTTCCACAGGACGGTATAGGAGCAGGAGGCCTGGTCCACCGGAAAGTTGCTCTCGAACATGCAGCGCCCGGCCCCGAACAGTTCCAGACAGACAGAGAAATACGGGCGCATCGAGTCGGCGAGTTCGATGGAGCCGGGCGGTGCCGCACGCTTGTGCCAACCGAAGCCGCTCATCGTCATGGCGAGTCCGCCGATCTTGACCATGACGTTTGGGCAGCTGGCGAGTTCAGCCATAGACCGACGCCAGGCCGCAAAAACCTCGTCACGTCGTCCTGCGTACGGTCCGACACCGAGCGGTCCGCCCGCATGATCTAGAACGATGGTCATCTCGGGGAATGCGCGAGCAAGCCCGACGGCCTCCGGGATCTGCGTGTGGTACAGCCACGCGTCGAAAGTCAGGCCGAGATCGCGCAGACAGCCGACGCCGGCGCGAAATTCCGCGCGTCCCAGCAGCCCGGCTGGCGGATCGGTATGTGCCTTGCGTATCTGGTCGCTCGCGTCCCACGCGCTTGCGTGTCGGACGCCGCGGAATCGCTTGCTGGCAACAAGGTGGGCCTCGAGCACTTCTCGCACTGCGTGGCCGAGGCACAGGTCGGCGAAGCCCACGATTCCGGCCGCGACCTGCGTTTTCGCCGTGGCATCCTGCAGGGCCGATGTGCAGTGGTCCACGAACTCGGTCTCGCCGACCGGCCGCAACCCAATCGGGCCGTTCGTGCGGTACCGTTGATGACACTCGACGTAGACCGTGCGTGTTACGCGGTGGCCGCCCCTCGCGTCGGCCAGAAATTCTTCGACGAGATAGCGGTTCGAGGGGAATTCCCAGAGGTGATGGTGCGGATCGCAGATCTCGATGTTGGGCTCGATCACTTCCTCGACCGTGCGCGCGAGCCATGCGAGCCGTTCCGTCATGGCACTTTGGTTCCAGCCTAAAGTCGGGTTGCTGCCGGCCGGCCGTTCTTTCCGGCTCCGCCGTTGCCGGTTTTTGCCCGGGCCCGCCGGGTGACCGAACGCTTTGAGTTCGCGATGCTTAGCATCTCGCCACGGAAGATCTCGAGTGCCCGCTGCGGTCCCAGCCGCTCGTCGAAGTAGGCGGCCGTGCGCAGTCCCACGAGCAGTGCGTACGCAACCTCGGCCGATTCTGCAGCCTTGGCCGGCCCGCACGGCGACTGCTCGAACAATTCCTGCAGGTAGGCCTTGCAGTAGCGATCGAGTTCCGTCTTCTGCCTGCGCAATTCCGGGTCGTGCACCGCGACGCCGAAGCACTCGAGCATGAAGCCGACCTCGGTCTTCGAGATGCCGCGGCCAGAGAAGAACAAGGTCGCCAGCATGTGAATCTGGCGGTCCGGAGTCTCGGTACGAAACGATTCGAGGCGATTGATGATCCGGTTGGTCACATGCGCGAAGTACTGGGCGAGGATTGCATCCTTGCCCGGGAAGTAATAGAGCAGGTGACTGGGTGACATCCCGGCGGTCCGGGCAACGTCCGCCAGGCTGGTCTTGGCGTAGCCCTGGTCGATGATGCAGTCGTGCAGGGCCATGAAGATGCTGTCCCTACGCCTGCCTGCGGCGGCCTCGCGCGACGCCTGCACGGGCGCGGATCTGCTCTTGGCGGTCAATGGAACCTCCCGTTCCAGCTTTGCAGTCACGCGACGCTTATAACTTGCTGGATTCACCACCATCAATCACGAACACGGCGCCGGTGACGAAGTCGGACAGCCCCGAGGCCAGGTAACAGATCAGCGGACCGATCTCGGAGTCCTGGCCCATCCGCTTGGCCGGGATCTTGCGCAGGCGTCGCTCGAGGACGGTCGGCGAACCCAGTACCGCCTTCTGCGCATCGGTGACGAATGCGCCCGGGGCGACCGCATTGACTTGCACGCCGCTGGCAGCCCATTCACCGGCAAGGGCTTTGGTGAACTGGAGGAGGGCGCCCTTTGACGAGGAGTACGCGACCAGCTGTGGTTTGCCGAGGATCCCGGAGGTCGAGGCGATGTTGATGATCTTGCCGGAACCCTGCGGCACGAGGATTCTTCCGGCGGCACGGGTGAGGACCGCCGGCGCAGTGACGTTCACGGCGATTACGTCGTCCCAGACGCTGTCCGCCTGCTCGAGGAACGAGCCGGCCGGAGCGATGCCCGCATTGTTGACGACAATGTCGAGGCGCCCGAATTCGGCCACCGCCTCCGCGGGCAGGCGTGACACCGACTCCGTGTCGAGCATGTTGCACGGCCGCACCTTGACCTGCCGTGGTGCAGCCGCACGCAGCGACTCCAGGTCCGCGACAGTCCGGGCGGCCGCCAGCACGCGCACACCTTGCTCGATCAACGCCTGCGCCGCGGCGCGGCCAAGACCACGGCTCGCACCGGTCACGATGGCGACCTTGCCGTCGAGCCTGAGGTCGATCATTTGACCTCCTCCGTAAGCTGGCGGGCGATACCGAGCCGGATCACTTCGGAGGCGCCCTCATAGATGCGCATCGGTCGAGCCTGCCGATAGAGCCGTTCGATCTTCGAGTTTCGAATCAGGCCGAAGCGACCCATCACCTGGACGCAGCGATCGACCACCCTCGAAGCGCTTTCCGTCGCGGCGAGCTTGGCCATCGACGAATGCTGTAGCGATGCCGCGGGATCGGAGATGGCATACGACGCCGCACGGTAAGTGAGCAGACGAGCCATCTCGATCTCGGTCCAGCTGTCCGCAAGCATCTGGGCGACCGGGCCCAACCGGGCGAGCGGACGCCCGAACTGAACGCGGGTGCGCGTATGGCGCACAGCCTCTTCCAGGGCGGCCTGCGCGAGGCCGATCGCCGCACCCGCAACGGACACACGAAACACACCGAGTGTCGCAAGCACGAGATCCAGACCCTGGCCCGGTTTACCCAGCCGTGCCTCTGCGGCCAGCATCACGTCGTTGAACTCCAACTCGCCGAGTACGTGCGGTGCCATGAGTTCCGGCGTAGGCGTGACCGTGACGCCCGGTGAATTGGATGGCACCAGCACCATCGAGAATTTCTTGTCTTCCTTGCCGAACACGACGAAGAAGGAGGCCGCCGCGCCGTTCGAGATGAACGACTTGCTGCCCCGCAGTAATAGCCCGGATCCGGTCGGGATGATTTGCGTCGCGACGTTCTTCAGGTCGGAGCCGGCGTCCATCTCGGTGAGCGCCAGACCAGGCAGGCACTCGCCGCTGGCGACACGCGGCAGCCAGTGCGCCCGTTGTTCGGCGGATCCGGCGACCGTGATGGCGTAGCTGCCGATGCCTTGGAGCGCAAACAACGAATCCGCGTGCGACGATGTCGCCATCAGCACTTCGCGGACGACACAGATGGCGAGGGGGTCGAGACGATCGTGCAGCCCCCCAAAGGCCTTCGGGACCATGAGTCGCGTCAGGCCGCTGCCGCGCAGCGCTGCGAGGATGCCGGGATGCACCACGCTGCTCTCGTCGGCTTCCACGGCCAGGTGCTCAATCGACCTGGAGAATTCTCTGGCCTGTTGCTGGAGCGCGAGGTAGGGCGGATCGAGCTGGAAGTTCATGCGCAGGCGACCTCTGGAAGTGCGGATTGTGTGGCTGACGACGCAGCCAAGCCTACTTTTTCGCGCGCCCCGTGAAGTGCGGTGGCCGTTTCTCCATGAAAGCCGTCGCACCTTCGATCATGTCGTCCGAGCCGATCGCCTGCACCAGCATGCCGAGTCCGCTGTGGTAATTGTCCCGGCACTTGTTCCACCAGACATTGGAGCTGATCTTGGCGATCTCCAGGTAGCGCGGACTCATCTGCAGCAGTTCGTCCGCCCAACGAGTCACTTCGGCCTCGAACTGCTCCGCCGCAACGACTGCGTTGATCCAGCCCATTTTCAGCGCCTCGGGCGCCTTGTATCGACGGCACAGGAAGGCCACTTCCTTGGCGCGCTTCTCACCGATGTTCATCGCCAGGAAATTCGTGCCGCCCAGCACCGGCGCGCTGCCGATGCGTACGCCGGTCTGGCCGAACGTCGCGTTTTCGACGGCGATCGCGAGGTCGCAAGCGATGACCAGTTCGTTGCCGCCGCCGGCGGCGGCCCCGTTGACGGCCGCGATGATTGGGCGAGGGCTGGTGCGAATGGCTTCATAAAGATGCAGCGAGCCATAGAACATACTTCGCAGCGCCGCAGGATCCGGATTCTGCAGGTTCGCGAGGTAGCCACCGGCACAGAACGCGCGGCCCGTGCCCGTGATGACGATCACGCCCGCATCGACGGCGCCTTCGACGGCCGCGATCAGCTCGTTCGCCATGGACGCGTCGTACGCGTTCATGCGGTCTGGGCGATTCAGCCGGATCCAGGCCACATCACCCTTGCGCTCGACCAGGATGTCCGTCATCTGAGTTGCTCTCCCGCGTGCGGGCCGCAGCCCTGAATTTGCTTCCCGATTGCTGCTCTGCGGCATAGCGCCAAGCGTCGTCTTGGGATCTTGACAATGGAACTCATTCTGTGGAAGCTTTGAATAAAGTTCAAGTCCCGTTGAACGACGCTCGCATGCGCGGTGCGAAATCAGCGACACGATTGACGAGGTCGGCCATAGGGTATCTATCGATGAGCAGGTACTCGACCACCGCGCAATTCGCACGCTCTGCCTGAGTATGGGCCTCGCGGCCGCCATGCCCGACAAAAAGATACATCCCACGCACTTTGACGATCAGGAGCAAGTCACATGACGGAAAACCAGACGACCCAGCCACAAGCCAAGTTCGATCCGACCAAACTCGAGCAGCTGAACGTCGCGAAGGATTACCCGATGGAGCCCGAGGAGTTTCGCAAACTCTTCGAATACAACTGCTACTGCGAGATGGCCCACATCAACAAGAAGGGCTTCCCGATCGTGACGCCGATGT
>Ga0315283_10005798_pt1 | contig 10941 bp, 7 predicted proteins | sample YL17G09_0_MG_FD_204541 | JGI IMG/M metagenome (GOLD analysis project Ga0315283, IMG submission 204541) | Sediment microbial communities from Yellowstone Lake, YNP, Wyoming, USA - YL17G09_0 | ecosystem: Environmental > Aquatic > Freshwater > Lake > Sediment | place: USA: Wyoming | collected...
CTGGTCGGCGAATCCGGCTCCGGCAAATCGGTGACCAGCCTGACGCTGATGCGCCTGCTGGCCAAGACCGCCAACGCGCGGGTCAGCGGCGAGGCGCACTTCGTCACCCGCGAAGGGCGCACGGTCGACCTGCTGGCCTTGAGCGACCGCGAAATGCGCAGCCTTCGCGGCAACCAGCTGGCGATGATCTTCCAGGAACCGATGACCAGCCTGAACCCGGTCATCACCATCGGCGAGCAGATCGCCGAGAGCGTGCGTCTGCACAAGGGCCTGGACCACGGCGCGGCGTTGGCGCAAGCCAAACGCATGCTCGACCTGGTGGAGATTCCGGCCTCGGCGCAACGCCTGCACGAGTACCCGCACCAGCTGTCGGGCGGCATGCGCCAGCGCGTGATGATCGCGCTGGCCATGGCCTGCGACCCGACGCTGCTGATCGCCGATGAGCCGACGACTGCGCTGGACGTGACGATCCAGGCCCAGATCCTGGTGCTGATGCGCCGCCTGCAGGCCGAGACCGGCATGAGCATCCTGTTCATCACCCACAACCTCGGTGTCGTCGCCCACCATGCCAACGATGTGGTGGTGCTGTACGCCGGCCGCGTGGTCGAGCATGCCCCCGTGCGGCCGCTGTTCGGTGCGCCCGAGCATCCGTACACGCAGGGCCTGCTGGCCTGCCTGCCGGGCAAGGCCCATGCCGCCGGGCAACCGCGCCCCAAGCGCCTGTTCGCGATCCGCGGTCAGGTCTCGAGCCCGCTGTCGCCGCCGCCCGGCTGCGCCTTCGAGCCGCGTTGCGACCAGGCGCAGTCGCTGTGCACCCAGGCCATGCCGGCCCTGGTCGATACCAGCGCCTCGCGCCAGGCCCGCTGCGTGCGCGTGCCCGCGGCCGTGATCGCCAAGGCCGCCTGAGCGGCCGCCGACAGGATTCGCCCATGCAAGCCACCCCCGCCCCCGCCGCCGACGTGCCGCTGATCGAAGTGCGTCACATCAAGCGCTACTTCGGCGCGAAGGACAAGCCGGTGCGCGCCGTCGACGACGTGTCATTCGCCATCCGCCGCGGCGAAACGCTCGGTCTGGTCGGCGAATCGGGCTCGGGCAAGAGCACGATCGGGCGCACGGTGCTGCGCCTGCTGGAGTGCACGGCCGGCCAGGTGCTGTACCGCGGCGAAGACATCGGCACGCTGTCGGCCGAACACATGCGCAAGCTGCGCAGCAAGCTGCAGATCATCTTCCAGGATCCGTACGCAAGCCTGAACCCGAAGATGCGCATCAGCGCCATCCTGGGCGAAGCGCTGGCCACCCATGGCCTGCACCAGGGCAAGGGCGAGCAGGACAAGCGCATCGCCGAACTGCTGGATACCGTCGGCCTGCGGCCCGAACAGGCGAGCCGCTTCCCGCACGAGTTCTCGGGCGGACAACGCCAGCGCATCGGTGTGGCGCGCGCGCTGGCCGTCGAGCCCGAGTTCATCGTCGCCGACGAGCCCTTGTCGGCCCTGGACGTGTCGATCCAGTCGCAGGTCATCAACCTGCTGGCCGACCTGCGCGAGCGCTTGAACCTGACGATGCTCTTCATCTCGCACGACCTCGATGTCGTCGAGTACCTGTGCGACCGCGTCGTCGTCCTCTACCTCGGCCGGGTGATGGAGGTGGCGCCCACCGCCGAGCTGTTCGAGCGGCCGCTGCACCCGTACACACAAGCCTTGCTGGCCGCCAGCCCCAAGCCCGACCCATTGATCGAGAACGTGGCCGTGCCGCTGAAGGGCGACATCCCGAGCCCGATGGCCCCACCGTCGGGTTGTGTCTTCCGCACCCGCTGCCCGCATGCCGTCGAGGCCTGCGCGCAGACACTGCCGCCGCTCGACGAGATCAGCCCCGGCCGCTTCTCGGCCTGCATCCGCAAGGACCTGCTGATCGCCGCCGCGGCATGACCCCCGACGACCTGCTCGACCCGCTGATCGGCCCTGGCTTCAAGGGCTTTCCGCAGGGCCATCGCGCCTTGCGCTGCAGCGAAGTGGCCCAGGCCGACTGGAACGTGCTGGCCGGCGACCTGCCCTTGCCGATCGCACTGCTCAAGCGCGACGCCGTGGCGCACAACGTAGCCTGGATGCAGAGCCAAGTGCGCCATTGGGGCATCGACCTTGCGCCGCACGGCAAGACCACCATGTCGCCGCAGCTCTTCGCGCGCCAGCTCGATGCCGGCGCCTGGGGCCTGAGCTTCGCCACCGTGAACCAGCTGGCCATCGGTGTGGCGGCCGGCGCGCGCCGCACTCTGATTGCCAATCAGGTGCTCGGCGACGCCGACCTCGCTGCGATCCAGATGCTCCTTCGCTCGCATGCCGACCTGCGCGTCGCGTTCCTGGTCGATTCGCTGGCCCAGCTGGCGCTGATCGAAGCCTGGGCAGAGCGAAATCCCGGCAGCCGGCCCTTCGAGGTGCTGCTCGAAGTCGGGCTGCCCGGCGGCCGCACTGGGTGCCGCACGCACGACGAAGCCGTGGCGCTGGCCATACGCCTGCATGCGAGCACGGCGGTGGCGCTCGTCGGCCTCGAGTGCTACGAAGGCCTCGGCGCCAAGGGCAACACAGAGGTCGATGGGCCGTACGCACAGGCCCTGATGGACCGCGTCGAAGCCATCGCACGACTGTGCGACACCGAGCGTCTGTTCGACGGCGACGAGGTTCTGCTCTCAGCTGGCGGCTCGGCAATCTTCGACCTCGTGGCCACGCGCCTGAAGCCGTTGCTGGGCCGGCCCGTGCGCGGCCTGCTGCGTTCGGGCTGCTATGTCACCCACGACCACGGTTTCTACAAGCGCTTCGTCAATGCCGTCGAATCACGCCTCGGTTGCGCGCGCGGCGAGAGCCTGCGCCCGGCGCTGGAGGTCTGGGCCCTGGTGCAGTCCTGCCCCGAGCCGGGCCTGGCGATCCTCGCAGTCGGCCGGCGCGATCTGTCCTTCGACATCGAGCTGCCCGTGCCGATCGCGCGCGCCGCGCGCGGCGCACTGACGACAAGCGCGGTGCCCGGCAGCTGGAAGATCACCGGCCTCAACGACCAGCACGCCTACCTGCGCTGGGACGCCGCCGAAGGGGCCGAAGCCCCCGCCGTCGGCGACCGCGTCGGCCTCGGCATCTCGCACCCCTGCACCACCTTCGACAAATGGCACTGGATGCCGATGGTCGACGACGACTACCGCGTGGTGGACGCGGTGGTCATGCACTTCTAGATTTCGCTCATGAGCAACGGCCTGCTTCAACGCGTCGCGGACATCCGTGACAAGGCGCCGGCGGCGCGGCGCGCGATCCTCGAGCTGATCCTCGACGACCCCGACCGCGTGCTCGAAGAGAGCTTCGATCTGCTGGCCGAGCGCGCCGGCAGTTCGGTGCCGACGGTGATGCGCACCTGCCGTGACCTCGGCTTTGCCGGCCTGCGCGAATTCAAGCTCGCGCTGGCCCACGAACTCGCGCTCGGCGGCTCCCCGCTGCACCGGCGCGTGAACATCCAAGACGCGGCCGACCAGGTCGTGGCCAAGGTCTCGCGCAGCGCCGCCGCCTCGGTGGCCGGCGTGCGCACCCAGCTCGACATGGTCGCGCTCGACGCCGCCGTCGCCGCGATCGCCAGCGCGCGGCACATCGACCTGTTCGGCGCCGGCGCCACGTCCTGGTTCATGGCCCAGGACCTGCAAGCGCGGCTGTTCCGGCTCGGTCTGTCGGCGAACGCCTGGTCCGACTACCACCTGCAGCAAGTGGCGGCCGGGGCCCAGGGCGCGGACGGTGTGGTGATCGCGATTTCGCACGTGGGCGGCATGCCTTCGCTGCTCGACGCAGTTGACATTGCGCGCGCGCAGGGCGCCAAGGTCGTGGCGCTGACGCGGCCAGGCACCGCGCTGGCCGCGCGCGCCGACATGTTGCTGGGCCTGCGCGTGCCCGACGACGCGGTGATGCATGTCGGCATCGACGCCTACCTGTCCCACCTGACCGTGATCGAGATCCTGACCGTGCTGGTGGCGCAGCGCCGTGGCGACCCCGCGGTGCACCGGCTGCAGGCGGTGCGCGCCGCCCTGCAGCGACACGGTGTCGACATTCGCATCCACCCGCTGCAAAGCTGGGACGGCGGCGGCGTGGGCAAGCCGCTGCCTCACGGAGTCGCTGAATGAGCGCAACACCCGTCCTGCTCGAAGGCGGCCTGGTCGTCGACGGCTCCGGCGGGCCGTCATGGCCCGGTGACGTGCTGCTGGTGGGCGACCGCGTCGTGCGCATCGGCGCCGGCTTGCGCGAGCGCCTGCCCGAAGGGCTGGCTCTGCCGGACATCGAGGCCATCGACTGCCGCGGCCAGGTCATCGCCCCCGGCTTCATCGACGCCCACACCCACGACGACGCGATCGTGCTGCGCGACCCGGCCTACCTGCCCAAGATCTCGCAAGGCATCACCACGCTGGTCACCGGCAACTGCGGCATCTCGCTCGCACCCTACGTGACCGACGCGGCGCAGCCGCCGCTCAACCTGCTCGGTGCGGCCTCGTTCCACTACCCGACGATGCGCGCCTACTGCGACGCCGTGACGGCCGCGCAGCCGGCGCTCAACGTGGCGGCACTGGTGGGTCACACCACCCTGCGCTTCGCCGCCCTGCAAGACCTGACGCGACCGGCCAGCGCCGACGAGCGCGCACGCATGGCTGCCCTGCTCGACGCCTGCATGGCCGACGGCGCGCACGGCCTGTCGTCGGGCCTGTTCTACGAAGAGGCTTATCCGGCGCCGGCCGACGAGGTGACCGACCTGGCGCGTGTCGTTGCGCGCCACGGCGGCGTCTACGCGACGCATCTGCGCAGCGAGATGGCGCAGATCATCGAGGCGATTCACGAAGCCGGCGACAGCGCCTTCGAGGCCGGCCTGCCGCTGATCATTTCGCACCACAAGTGCGCGGGGCCCGCCAACTGGGGCCGCACGCGCGAGACGCTGCCGCTGATCGAGGCACTGGCCGTGCGCCAGCCCATCGCGATGGATGTGTACCCCTATGTCGCGGGCTCGACCGTGCTGCGCGAAGACCTGGTCGACGGCGTGATCGACGTCATGCTGACCTGGAGCGACCCGCACCCCGACCTCGGCGGGCGCATGCTCGCATCGATTGCCGAAGACTGGGGCGTCGACCAGAAGACCGCCTGCCGCCGCCTCCAACCCGGGGGGGCCTGCTACTTCCAGATGAACGAAGAAGACGTCGAGCGCGTCATCGCCCACCCGCTGACGATGATCGGCTCCGACGGCCTGCCGCACGACCGCCACCCGCACCCGCGGCTGTGGGGCGCGTTCCCGCGTGTCTTTGCCCGCTACTGGCGCCAGCGAAAGTTGTTCACGCTCGAGCAGGCGGTACACAAGATGACGGGGCTGACGGCGCGTAACTTCCGCATCGCCGATCGCGGCCTGCTGAAGTCCGGCGCAATGGCCGACGTGGTGGTGTTCGACCCGGCCCTCATCGCCGACACCGCCACCTACGACCAGCCGATCAACGCCAGCCTCGGCATCACCGCGGTCTTCGTCAACGGCCGCCTGGCCTACCGCGGCGGCGGCGAGCCACAGGTGCTGGCCTGCGCCGGCCGCATGCTGAGCCGCGGCGTGGCCAGGTAGGGGGCAACCTCGGCAAGGCCTGAACCTCAGCCAAGCCTGCCCCGCAAGCGCCCTCAGCCCTCCAGCAGCCGCAGCTTCACGCTGCGCCCCTTGACCTTGGCGTTGGCCAGCTTGCGCAGCACCTCCTGCGCGATGCCGCGTTCCACGGCCACATAGGTCGAGAACTCGTTGACGTTGATCTTGCCGATCTGCGCGCCGGCAAGACCCAGGTCTTTCGTCAGCGCGCCCAGCACGTCGCCGGGGCGGATCTTTTCCTTGCGGCCGCCGAGGATCTGGATCGTGCGCATCGGCGCGAGTAACGGCTCCTTGCTCGCGGGCGTCAACTCCGCGAGCTTCTTCCACGCCGACGCGAAGCCGCCCGCCTGCTCGATCTTGCCCACGCTACCCATCTCGTCCATGCTGACCAGGCTGAAGGCCCAGCCTTCCTCGTCGACGCGGCCGGTGCGGCCGATGCGGTGGGTGTGCGTGGCGGCATCGGGCGTGATGTCGACATTGATCACGGCTTCGAGCTGGGCGATGTCCAGCCCGCGCGCGGCGATGTCGGTGGCCACCAGCACGCTGCAGCTGCGGTTGGCAAACTGCACCATCACCTGGTCGCGGTCGCGCTGCTCCAGCTCGCCGTGCAGCTCCAGTGCGGCGAAGCCCTGCGCGCGCAGCACCTGCACCAGATCACGGCATTGCTGCTTGGTGTTGCAGAAGGCCAGCGTGCTGACCGGGCGGTAATGGTTGAGCAGCAGCGACACGGCATGCAGCCGCTCGTCTTCGCGCACCTCGAAGAACAGCTGGCGGATCTTGCTGGCGGCATGCGCGGCCAGCAACTTCACTTCCTTGGGCTCGCGCATGAAGGCCGCGCTGATCTTGGCGATGCCTTCGGGGTAGGTGGCCGAGAACAGCAGGGTCTGGCGTTGCTTCGGGCATTGCTTGGCGATGGTGGCGATGTCGTCGAAGAAGCCCATGTCGAGCATGCGGTCGGCCTCGTCGAGCACCAGGGTGTTCAGCGCCTCGAGGTTCAGGCTGCCGCGCTCGAGGTGGTCCATCAGCCGGCCGGGCGTGCCGACGACGATGTGCGCACCATGCTCCAGGCTGGCCAGTTGCGGCCGCATCGTGGCGCCGCCGCACAGCGTGAGCACCTTGATGTGGTCTTCGGCGCGCGCCAGGCGGCGCACTTCCTGCGTCACCTGGTCGGCGAGTTCGCGCGTCGGGCAGACCACCAGGGCCTGCACCGCGAAGCGGCGCACATTCAGGTTGGCCAGCAGGGCCAGCGCAAAGGCCGCCGTCTTGCCGCTGCCCGTCTTGGCCTGGGCGATCAGGTCGTGGCCGGCCAGCGCCAGCGGCAGGCTGGCGGCCTGGATCGGCGTCATCGCCGTGTAGCCCAGGCTGGCCAGGTTTTCCAGGGTGTGTGGGGGGAGCGGCAGGCTCCTGAAAGACGCTGTATTTGCGCCGGCCGGCGTGGCGGTCGTGTTCATGGGCGATTATCGGGGTCATGACCTTGAACCTGCCCATTCCCCGCCACGCCGAGCGCCTGCCGCCGCACATCGGCAAGGAGCAGCTCGCGCGCATCCGCCATGCCGTGCACCACCTGCCGCAGGTGGTCAAGCCGGCCGACTACCTGGCCGAGACCAGCGCCGATTTCGAAGGCCACCTCGACAAGCTCGGCCTGGTGCTGCTGCAAAAGCCGGTGGCCGGCCAGCGCCCGAGCCGCTGGATTGCACCCGAGCTGATCGATGTAGCGCTGGCCCATCTCGACGCCACCGGCAGCGGCCCGAAGGCGCGCCCGCTGATGCTCGAGCGCACGACCGCGCTGGAGCAAATGGCCGTGTCGCGCCGCGCCGGCGTCTGGACGCGACTGATCCGCCACACGCTGGCGCTGTCCGCGCCCGACTGGAAGGTGCCGGTGCTGTTCCGCGTGCCCGTCGATGCCGCTGCCGTGTGGGCCTACTACCGCACGGGCGATGCGCCCGCACTGCTGGCCGCGCTGGGCCCACCGCCTGCGCATCCGCAGGCGGCCGAACTGTTGGCGCACCTGGAGGCGCTGCTCGAGCGCAGCCGTGCGTTCAAGGCCCGCCACCTCGAATCGCTGTTGCCACGCCTGCAATCGGAGTGCAGCACGGCACAGCCGCTGGTCGAGCTGAAGGCCGCCTGCAGCCGCGCGCAGGAGCGCTGGGAGCACCGCGCGGCCGAGCTCGACATGCTCGAAGGCCTGAACAACGAACTCGCGTTCCAGGGCTACCCCGACACCTTTGTCAAGGCGCGCCAGTTGCAGCGCCGCGTCACGCTGTACGTGGGCCCGCCCAACAGCGGCAAGACCCACGCCGCGTTCGAGCGCCTGGCGCAGGCCATCGACGGCGCCTACCTCGCCCCGCTGCGCCTGCTGGCGCTGGAAGGCCGCGACCGCCTGGTGGCGCGCGGCGTGCCCTGCTCGCTGCTCACCGGCGAAGAGAACGTGCCGGCCGTCGGCGCGCGGGTGGTCAGCAGCACGATCGAGATGGTCGGCACCAACACCCCCATCGACGTGGCCGTGATCGACGAAGCGCAGATGATCTTCGACAACTCGCGCGGCTGGGCCTGGACGCAGGCCATCGTCGCCGTGCCGGCCAACGAGGTCATCATCATCTGCTCGGCCTACGCCGTGCCCGCCATTGAGAACCTGCTCGGCCTGTGCGGCGAGCGCTGCACCGTGCGCGAGTTCGAGCGCAAGCAGCATGTGCAACTGCTGCCCAACCCCGTGCCGGTGGCCGCGCTGCAGCTCGGCGACGCGGTGGTGGCCTTCAGCCGCCGCGACGTGCTGATGCTGCGCGACCAGATCGCCGCCGCCGGCCACCCGGTGAGCGTGATCTACGGTGCGCTGCCGCCCGAAGTGCGGCGCCGCGAAGCCGAGCGCTTCGCCGAAGGCGCCTCGCACATCCTGGTGGCCACCGACGCCATCGGCATGGGCCTGAACCTGCCGATCCGCCGGGTGTTGTTCAGCACCCTGACCAAGTACGACGGCGTCAACGACCGGCCGCTGGGCGAGAGCGAGGTTCACCAGATCGCCGGCCGCGCCGGCCGCTTCGGCATCCACGAGGAGGGCTTCGTCGGCGTGCTCCGCGAAGCCGAGCCCGGCGCGCTGCAGCTGCTGACCGACCTGCTGCCGAAGACGCCACGTGCGCCGCGCGACTTCAAGGCCCCGGTGGCACCGAACAACTGGCATGTGCAGACCATCGCCTCGCGCCTGAACCTGAGCGCGCTGCGCATGGTGCTCGGCGTCTTCGTCGAACAGTTGAAGCTCGACGACGCCCACTTCGCGGTCGCCGAGCTGGAACAGATGCTCGAGCTGGCCGGCCAGCTCGACACCAGTGCGGCCAAGCTGACGCTGAAAGAGCGCTTCATCTACGCCCAGGCCCCCGTCGACACCCGCACCGAGAACCAGTTGCAGGCCTTCCTCGACTGGGCCGCCAGCCACGCCGCCACCGGCCAGGCCGGCACGCCCTGGTTCCTCGATCAGGTCGACGGCCACAGCCGCCTCGAAGCCATGGAGCAGGCCCTGCGCGCCTGCACGCTGTGGCTGTGGCTCGACCTGCGCTTCCCCGGCGCCTACGGCCACGTGGAAAACGTGCTGGCGCTGCGCAGCCAGCTCAACGACGGCATCGAGCGGCAGTTGAAGGGCAAGCGGCCGCTGGCGCAGATGCGGAATCGGCAGCGGAAGGGGCGGTGACCGCGGTCAGATGGCGGCCTTGAAGACCCGGCAATGCTTCTTGACCCCTTCAGCGATTGACGTTGCCACTTGCTGAGGAAATCCCTTCGGAAGTTTGTTCAGCAGCGCATCTATTTCGGCCGGGGCGTCGTCGACGACTTGCAGCATGGTTGGCCACGTCGCGTCATTTCCGGTTTGTGCGGCCAGGTTGCGCCAGTGCCTCGGCTGAACTTCCTGCATTGCCCGGTGCATGTTCTTGGCCTTCAGACCCATGGCGAGTTTGGCGTCCTGGTAGGGACGCTTGCCGGCGCCCTTGCCGATGACGGGCCACGCGGAGAGAACATCGTAGAAGGGTGTCATCTCGAAGGCAGAGCCCGGAAGCAGGAAGATCGAAAAGTTCTTCGCATGCCCGTCTGGTGCCGCCAACAACCAAGAAAACAGTTGTGCGCACGCGAACAACATCTTGTCCGTATCGGCGAATACGCTTGAACTCAATAGGGACAGGCTTGCGGCAATGCCTGGGCCACCGTCGGATTCGTACTTCTGGGATGGCGGCGTACCTGTGGCCTGACAGAAGTCTTCTTGAGGCAGACGTGCGATCCATTTGCCGCCATCTTCTTTGTCGACGAAGGCACGATCGAATCGCTCCACGACAAGGGCCTTCTGTTCACCGAAGCTTGCGATGTCCACCTTCGGTGTGGGCAGCCGCATGGCGCGCAGGAACTGCATGCACAGCCACTCGTTTTCGACCGAGTCGCGCAAGTCAAGTTGCCCCCCGGCAACGAGGCCTAGTGGGAGCTTGAAGATGTGTGTGGTCGGGGTCATACCCTGCGGCAGGCACCACTTGCCTTTGTGACGCAGCAGGGCTGTCTTCTCCTGTGCTCCGGCGATGGAGATTCTGAAGTTGTCACTGTCAGCGCGGCGCAAACCGCCGGGGACGACGACGTCTCTCAGCAACTTTTCAATGGCGGCACTGGACAGCGGCGTCGCGGCGATGGTGTCGAATCCCGTGGGCTCGGCGTTCGGCGGCAGCAATTGAACGGCTCCCACGCAGTCGCGCCCGATCGCAGACAACAGTTCGAAAGCCTGGATGCCGCTGGTGCGGAACCGCGCCTGCAGTCGTTTGCGGATGGCCTCGTTGTCGGGCAGCAGGTTGTCGAAGTAGTTCTCGACCGCGCTGCCGCGCACCTCCCGCGCACCCGCCGTGATTGGGATCGACAGCGACAAGGGCCGCGAGCGCTCCGACTCCAGCCATGAGGCATCGTAGGTGAATCGATGCGAGCCACCGCGCGGCCGAGCCCATGTGCCTACGAGCTCGCCATTCATCCAAACCTTGAGTTCGTTGGTCATTGAATCCTCACCAACGCCCCTTGGTGCTCTTGTTCGTCACCTGCCTCACCTTCGTCGTGACAGGCTTGGGTGGGAGCTCGGGAGCTTTGCTCCCCGACCTACCTGCCTTTGGCTTCATTGACTCGCCGTCGATGGCTGCGCTTTCGCGCAGTACCACGCCAACATTCAGGGCCGAGAGCAGTTTGAACAGCTGATCGACACTGATCGCCGCCGGATTCGCTTCGATTTCAGCGATTCGAACTTGCCCCAGCCCTAGCAGACGGCCGAGCTGTAGCTGCGTCAGGCCGCGAACCTTGCGCAGTGATTTC
>Ga0315283_10005799_pt1 | contig 10940 bp, 9 predicted proteins | sample YL17G09_0_MG_FD_204541 | JGI IMG/M metagenome (GOLD analysis project Ga0315283, IMG submission 204541) | Sediment microbial communities from Yellowstone Lake, YNP, Wyoming, USA - YL17G09_0 | ecosystem: Environmental > Aquatic > Freshwater > Lake > Sediment | place: USA: Wyoming | collected...
GCCGATGTAGCGGATCTTGTACTTGATGACCGAGTGGATGTTCGTCGAGAGGATCCGGAACGCGAAGTGCGAGACCAACCCCGTCCGCACGTCCCACCGCAGGCGCGTGACCTTGTGGTCCTGCCACTTCGAGGTGTTCCAGACCGCCGTGTTCACGCCGCTCGTCAGGGTGGGGTCGTCCTCGGCCCCGACGGCGTTGAGGTAGTCACCGATCTTCGGCGCGACCGTGCCCGCCGGGGAGAACTCGGAGCTGTAGTCCGCGGCCCACTGCAGCTCGACCTCGTTGTTGCCCTGGGTGATGGTCTCGATCTCGACGGAGAGCACGCGCTTCTTGATGCTGTCGTCCCCGAAGTCCATCCAGATGGACTGCCAGATACCCTGAGGGGGCGCGGAGGGTGAAGGCGTCACCACTGTCGCCTGCGGGGTCGTGACGTACGGGAGCGCGTCTCCTGCGGCATTCCGTGCGGACCAGACCTGAAGCCCGTAGCCCGGGTACAAGTTCTGGCTGATGCGGCTCGGGAACGTCCCGAGGATGAAGTTGCCGTTCTTGTCCGCGGCGATCTGCGTGAACCGCCAGTCGAACACCGACCCCTCCGTGGCGGTCGAGTAGCGCAGCGCCCACTCGTTCACGAGCGGGGAGTACGCGGCCCCGTGCGTGTTCTCGGTGTTGCCGTCCACGGGGTAGTGAACCCAGTACTCCTTCTCGCGGTCCGAGTACGCAGCCGTGGCGCGGCACAGCGCGTTCTTCGAGATGCGCGACAGCTCCTTGTTGAACCGGAAGGAGATGTCCTGGACCTCGATGGAGGCGCCCCCTCGGAGGCCACCGCTGACGAGCTGCATCCCGTCCTGGTTCATGAACACCACGCCAACCCCGGGGACGAGGCGGATGGTATTCGTCGCCGTGGTGCCGATCGTCTGGTTGATGTTCGTGCAGGTGTACCCATCGCCGGTCGAGTTCGTGAAGATGGCGTCGATGGCCTTCTCGCGGAAGACGAGGAGCACGTCGTAGTACGGGAACAGGGCCGTGATGTGGCCGCCGTCGCGCACCCCGACGTCGAAGTAGCTCGAGGCGGGGAACTGCTCGGGCAGACCCTGCGCAGAGTAGATGACCTGGGTCGGGTTCGTATCCCCGCCCGCCAGCCACATGTTCCCGTTCCACGCCGTCCCGTACTTGTACCCCGAGGAGATGGCCGTCGAGTCTTCCGCCGTCGGGGCGGGGAGGACGAGCTCGTTGTCGGGGATGCAGTCCAGGTACTGGCGCGTGGTGTTGTCGTTGATCTGCGTCAGGAAGTAGTAGATGTCCCCGGCGCCGGTGAGCCCGTCCTTCTTGTTCTTCGTGCGGTACAGGCGCTGGGCCACGGTCCCGTCAGGGCCCGGCTCAAGACCCTGCACCATGACCCCGTACTTCCGCGCGTTCGCGGTTGCCATGCCCGAGATCGGCTCGTCGGCGTTCGTCAACAACGTCCAGGCGACGTTGGCCGGATCGCTGACCGGGGATTCGCTTCCCGTGTCAGTTACGTAGGTTCTACGGTAGGAGTAATAGTTGACAGACCCCTTCGCCGGGTCCCCGAGCCCGAGGTAGTCCGAGGCAGCGAACTGCACAGCCATCCCGAGGAGGTCGTTGTTGGTGCTGTCGCCCGTCCCGGGCCCCACCTGCTGGTTGTAGTCGACCTGCACAGCGGCGCAGTACGGCGTCGGGGTGCGCAGGGTGAAGCCGAAGGGCTCTACCTTGCCGCGGCCCCACCATTTCAGCATCTGGTCGTGCCCGTTCAGCAGCAGGGCGAAGCGCCCGTACGGGACGAACTGCGTCCCCGGCTCGTCGACTCGGGGGTCGTGGCGCCCCGTCGCCAGGACGACCTTCCGCGAGGTTGCGGTCCCGATGTTGCCGTACTCGTAGAAGAGCTCGCCGTTGCGCTCCTGGACGTAGTACTCCTCGGAGCCCGAGTGCCGGGACCACACGGCGAGGAAGCGGCACGGCGCCCGGGCCGAGGCCAGCTCCGCCGCGGTCAGGCCGAACGTCAGCGGGGTCCCGGTGGACGGGTACTTGATGAGCGGCTCCCACCCGCGGTCGCACCGCCACCCGCCATCGGGATCGTACCGGTAGTTCTGGACGTTGACCCCGGCGTTGTCCACGCCGAAGTAGCGCTGGTCGATACCGCCGGCGACGACATCAGGAAGGGCTACGGTCTCCATTCAGTTCAGTCTCCGCAGCGAGGCCGGGTCAAACGGGGAGAACGTCCGGGTCATGCCGCCGAACTGCCCGCGAACGAGGTCGATGTCGACGCTGTCGACGTACCGCTTCTGAAGGCGCTTGATCTCGGTGTCGTACTTGCGCTGGTAGTTGTTCGCCTGCGCCAGGTTGTCGTGCTTCGAGTAGATGTCGTGCAGGACCTTGTAGACCACGAGCTGGTGGAACTCGATGGGGAACTCGGGCGTGTCGGTCTGCAGTCCCATGCGGAACGGCTTGCGGTAGTAGCGACATTCCCACTGGCGGAACTGCCGTTCCACAGCGTTGTTCACCGTCGGGTCCGCAGTGCCCGCGGCCCACAGGTACGTGAAGTCCGCGCCGATGGGCCGGGGGTACGGACGGAAGCGGAGGTGCAGACCGTCGTAGTCGATGTACCGTTTGCTGCCGGGGTTCATCTGCGACAGGTCGTTGATGACGAAGTTCGACGCGGTGTCTGCGGCAATCACCGCGTCGGGCGCGGAGTTCAACCCGGGGGTCGCAGGGTAGATCGTCGTGCTTCCCCTCGTCACTTCGCGCCACACCGGCAGGCCCGCGTTGCGGACCCCCGTCGTGCGGTTGAAGTTCTGGTTGAAGTAGACGCGCTTCTTCAGCCCCTCGAACTGGTTCATCTCCTGGTGGATCGTGTTCACGAAGGCGGGGGCGGCGGCGGCGACCCCATCCCACGTCAGGAAGTTCACGACGATGCCCGTCGTGACGAGCCCGGTGATCGCGATGATCTTGCTCTCCGACAGGGCCCCGACCTTCTTGCCGCCGTCCGCGAGGAAGGCCCAGCAGAGCTCAAGGTACGTCCCGACGGGGATGGTACCGGCGATGCCGACCGTACTAAGGGAGCACGTCTCCGCCGGCGGCACGTTGCTCGTCCCGTAGGGGATGTAGCACTGGCTGTAGAAGTTGGTGAAGTCCTCGCGGAGGTTCATGTCCTCCTCGCGACGGGCCGTGATCGCGCGGACCGCACCGTACGGCGGGAGCTTCCCGACCGCGGGGGTGTCCTTGTGAACCAGCCCGAGGATCTCGATGGCGTCGGCGGGCAGATCGTAGAAGCGGTGCTTGATGATCCACGTGGAGTCCAGCGCGACCGTCGTTCCGCGGAACGGCTCGCGGAGGATGAGGCCCACGGTCGCGGTGATCGCGTCGATGGTGTAGTCCCCGCCCTGGATCTCGATGATCTGCCCCTCCCACTGGTAGGGGAAGGATTGCAGCGCGCGGATCGGATTGCTGAACGCGACATTACGGCGGTTGTTAGTAACGTTCGCGGTGATCGTGGTCCCGTCGGGCTGGGCGGGTACGAGGTCCGGCCAGATGTCGAGGAAGATGACCTTCTGCGCCCACTTCCAGCGCTTCTCGGTCCAGATGGCGTTGTACGCGTCGTTGATGAGCAGGTCGACCTGCTCGTCGTACACGGCCAGCTCAGGGGAGTAGTCCGTGATGGACTTGATCTTGTTGCGGATCTCGGTCAGGTTCACGGCTACCCCCTCCAGATGCAGAGCAGGCGGCGCAGGAAGAAACCCCCTGCGCCGCCCGATTGACCGACGGCTACTTCAGCAGATCAGAACTGCTTGTAGACCCAGACGGGGCCGACGTTGACCGGTGCATCCACGGCGAGGGCCGTGCCGCACACCACGATGGATGCACCGGTGGCCACGCCCGCACGACCGGCCACAGCGGCCCCGGCCGACAGGGGCGACCCTGCGACGACCGCACCGTCGACGTTGGCCGTCTCGGCGTAACCGCTGACGACGACCTCAACGGGCTGCGGCGAGGTCGCCGTGCCCGTCACGCTCTTCAGCGCCACACCGGCGCACAGGGGGTTACCCGTAGCGACGACGCCGGTCTGCGCCACGAATGCGACCCGGGCCGCGCCGGTCTGGGTCGTGTCGAACATGACCCAGTCGCCCGCCACGATGGCCCCTGCAGTGAGGAACGTCTCGACCTGACTGCGGTTGCTGATGCCGCCGCCGAGCTGAACATCGGCGCCGGTGGTGACCGACTTGCCGGTGGTCTCGAGGTACTGAACCAGAGTAGAGGTAGCCATTTTAGAACGTCTCCCCGGCGAAGAGCACGGCGCAGGACGCCAGGTTGTCGGCGATGAGCTGGCCCTTCCAGTAGATCTGGGCGGACCGAGCGGTGGTGCCGGGGATGTACTCGAACGGGGAGACCGCGAGGTCGCCGTCGGAGTGCATGACCAGCTTGATGCCGTCGAAGTTGATGAAGTACATCGTGTTCGCGAGGCCGGTGTCGGTAGCGGTACCGATGGGCATGAACACGTCCTGGACGACCGCGGCGTTGCCGAAGGCGAGGGACATGTAGCCGGCGTTCAGCTGCTTCTCGTCGATGTAGCGCTCCTGGTTGAAGAGCGCGCGGCGGTAGTTCGCGTACCCGGCCTCGGTCGCGAGGATGAGCTTGATCTCACCCATCGGCGCGCGAGCCGAAGTCTCGGCCGCGATCTGCTGCATGCCGCGGATACCATCGGTACCGAAGCCCGCGGCGGCGCTGAAGCTGCGGTTGAAGAGACCGTTGCCGTCCGGCACGAGCGAGCGGGCGAGGCCGCCGACCGTGTTGGTCTGGCCCGCGGCAGTCGGCGCACCCTGCTGGAGGAAGCCCGTGGTGGCGCCGGAGAGGGCGTCACCGCAGAGGCTGCCGAGGCTGGTGAGCACGGCGCTGTTCGCGGCGACGAGCTGCTTGTTGATCTCGCGGCGGAGCATGCCCATGACGTTGCGCATGCGGGCTTCGACGATCTTGACGATCGCCTTCTCGCCGGCGTTCTCGAGCTCTTCCTTCTTCGTGATGACGATGGGCGCCACGAAGTCAGACCACTCGTAGAGAGCGGGCTGCATCACGTCCTGCACCGCGAGGGACACGGGCTCGTAGCCGGTCGCGAGCTGGGTGATGGTGGAGTGGTTGGACACAGCGAGGGGACGCTGGATCTTGATGCCGCCGTCCTCGTACTCGATGCCGCCGAGGCGCTTCGCGAAGTCCAGGAAGGGGACACGCTGGAAGAGCTCGTCGACTTCGCCATCTCGGATGGAGAAGAGCGTGGAGCTCAGGAGTTCGTTGCTGATGGGCACGGTGGGTGCTCCTTGAAGAAGTGGAGGTGAACGTCTTCGGGTGGCCTACCGGCTCCGCTCTCCCAGTTTCGCGGCAGGGTGTCCCGTCAGGGGTCCGCCGCAACAGTCGGGAGGAGTTGCACTGCATGCAGGATAGCACGATTTCGGCGGTCTTAGCGGCGACTCTTCTTTCCCACGCAGCCCCACTTCTTGCGAGACAGGTTGTTCGGGGTGTTGGGATCGTTGCGCTTCTCGGGGCTCAGCCCCTTCTTGATGCCGGCGGACCGCGCGCAGTAGCTGTCGCCCTTCGAGGTTCCAGGCGAAACAGTCGCGCCGACCTGACCGTAGCGCACCGTCTTGGTGCGCCCGGTCTCCGGGTTCTTCACGACCTTCTTGCTCGCCTTCTTCATGGGCTACTTCGCTCCGTTCGTCTTGTGCCACTGGTACGCGGTCCACGCATCCTTGAACTTCGGAGGGGCGGCGTTGCGCACCGCGTTGCCCGTCGAGGTCTTCATCAGGGTCTCGCGCTGCGTGGCCACGGCCGCGACAGACTGCTGCCGCGTGAGCTGGCCCTTGACGATGTAGTACGCGTCCTCGAGCTTGAGCTCCGGCCGCTCCATGAGGAGACGGGCCACCGGCATCCGCACGTCGTCCGAGGTGAGGTCGGGGTGCTGGCTCTTGAACGAGTCGAGCGAGACCTGCCGCTTCTGGACTTCGAGGTCCTGCTGCAGAGGGGCGAGCATCTGCTGCATCATCTGCGCAGCCTGCTTCTGGATGCGCTCCTGCATCCCCTCCTCCGACCAGGGGTCGTGCTGCAACGGCGCGGCGGCCTGCTCCTGCACCTTCTGGGCGAACTCGGACTTGGTCATCAGCTCGCGGTCCCGGGCCAGGGACACGCGCTCCTGGTCCAGCTGCTCCTTGAGCTGCGCGAGCTCCTGGGTCTTCTGCGTGTACGAGGCGCGCAGGTTGCCGACGAGCTTGCGGCCGTTCTCGGGCAGGTGCTCCAGGATCTTCTTGTAGTCGGGGAGTCCCTTGTGGCCCCCCTTCAGTTCAGGGTGATCGTCGTACCCGGCCCCGACGAGCTCGGACAGGTCAATGTCCTCGAGCTCCTGTTCGACGGCCCCGTTGGCGGGGGTCGCGACGACAGTCTCGGAGGCCGGTGCGACGGTCGTGGCGACCGGCTGCGTAGCGGCGAGGGTACTCATGGGTTCACATCCTCTCGGCGAACAGGGTGTTCATCTTGGACTCGGACATGTCGTCCTCTTCTTCGGGCATCTCGGACTTGGGGGCCTCTTCCGCGCCCATCTCTTCCTCGCCCGGGCCGGACACCTTGCGCTTCAGGAAGCGCTTCAGGCCGGGGGACTTGGCCGCCATGCCGATGCGACCCGCCAGACCCTGCAGCCCGGCGTCGTCCGTGATGATGGTCATGTCGATGTTCGCGTCCTCGGGCAGTACGCCCTCGGTGACGGCGTCCCCGATGGCCTTGCTGAACATGGTCAGCAGTCGCATGAAGGCGACGGGGAGAGAGGTCTGCGTCTCGCCGCCGAACTTCGGGTACGCCTCGGTAATGCCGAAGATGGGCAACAGGCGGTTGGTCGCGTCGACCAGGGAGTTGAGCGCCTTGCCGCTGAACCGCCCCTTGGGGGCCGCAGTCTCGTAGAGCTCGTCCTCCTTCTCGGCCACGTCACCCTGCCGGGTCATGGCCGCGGCCCGCATCTCTTCGATGTTCATCTTTTCGTCGGGGGTCATGCGGACTCCTTAGCGTCGTGAGTAGCGGCCTGCTCGAGCATGGCCTTAGCTGGGAAGGTTTCGGTAACTGCGCGGGTCTTGTCCCCGCCGAAGGCCTTGAGATTGCTCGTGTAGGTGGCGACGAGCGCGTCGTGCTCGCGCTTCTCGCGCTGCTTGCCCGCGGTGAACGTGTCCTCGAAGGCTTCGCCTCCCAGGTCCTTCACGTTGATCTTCCCGCGGGAGTGCATGATGCGCTCCTCCTCCCGCTTGTCGGACACGCGCTGGCCCGCCGAGTGCGAGAAGAACCCGTCGCCGCCCAGACCCTGGCGCCAGCCCCCGCTCCACAGAGTAGCCATCTTTGCGGGGGCGCTCAACTCACGCTGGGCTTCGGCCCCGCACACGCAGAGGATGGGGGCCCCCGCCTTGGCCAGGACCTCGAAGGTCCCGTGCTCCCTGCAGGTCGCATCGTACAGAGGCATTACGCACCCCCGATGACAGTGGAGACCGCGGCTTCGGGGGTGGGTGCCGCTGCCTCTGCCATCGGGGCTGCCGCTGCCGGCGGAGGCTCAACCTCGTTGAAGGTCTCGGGCAACCCGAACAGGCGCACGACCTCTTCGCGGATCTTGTCGACCGACACTCCGAGCGACGGGAGCATCGGGAGCAGCTGCATGATCTGCTGCTTCTTCAGCACGTCGGTCATCGGGGTGCCGCCGCCGTCCGTCGCGTAGAAGGTCCAGTCCGCGTCGAGCTTCTGCACGCTGGCCATCCGCGCGCCGTCCTCGGTCGCGACGACCGCGGTCTCGCCGTCGTCGATGAGGGGGATCAGCATGCGGACGTAGAGGTTGGTCGCCTGCTCGATGACCATGTCGCGGTCGCGGGCCATCTTGCCGAGCTCGTTCGACGTGTACTGCATGAGCGCGGTGACCTCGGTCGCGGTCGCCTTGCTCGCTTCCCCGCGGGTGAAGCCTGCCGTGAGGCTGCTCTTCTGCAGGTCCTGCTCGATGTAGTTGAGGTACACGCCGTGGTTGCTGCTCAGGGCCGGGACCTCAACCACGCGGATGAGTCCTTCGAGCGTGTCGCTGTCCGTGGGGATCATCGCGCCGTCGATGCCGGACGTGATCTTGGACAGGGCCTCTTCGTCGAAGGCCCCCTCACGGTAGATGAACTGGCGGCTGTCGCGCCGGACCGCGTTCGCCCAGAACGTGCGGAGGATGTTCTTCTCGAAGACCTGATCGTAGATGCGGGCCATCGCGGAGTAGCCCTCCATCGGGCGGTCGGGGCGACGGGAGAAGTAGAAGGGCACGAGGTTGGACAGCGGCCGCCCGTCGAAAGTCAGGACCGGGATGGCCGCCTTCTCGAGGAGCTCCTGCCCGGACTTGTAGTGAGAGGACCAGAAGGTCAGCTCGTTGTTCACGAAGTCGTACATCTCGACGACCTCGATGTACAGGTACTCGTTCGGCAGGTCCGCGTTGTCGCCGTAGCTGCGGTACGAGCGGTCGGTGTTGCGCTCGTAGTCGGTGAAGTAGTCCTTCTGCGGAGCGCCCACGAACTTCTTCGCCCCGAACTTGTCCACGGCTTCGTCGATCGGCAGGTAGTAGACGTGCCCGATGAAGCGGCTGTCTTCCCAGGCGGCGGCGTCGCGGTCGACGATGACCTGCCACGGGGGGACAGCCCGCATGGCGACCTTGCCCAGAAGGGTGGAGCTCTCACGGGGCGCGAGCTTCAGGAAGCTGTTCGTGTAGATGAGCGCCATGCGGCCGGCGTTCTCGATCTGCTGCCGCGCGTTCTTCAGCCAGTCGTTGGAGACCGTCTTCGTGAAGACCGCGTCGCCCTTGCCGCTGATGTCGGGGCCCACCTCGATCGACGGGTACTTCGTGAAGAGGCTGCCCATCACGGACTCGATGGCCGCGTAGCCGTCTGCCGTCTCGACGCGGATGCTCGTGTCCGCGGTCGTGAAGGAAGAGTCCTCGTAGAACCGGGTCAAGTAGCTATTGCGATACTTGCGCATCGACGGGCGCAGGTCGTCCCAATAGTCCTGGTGCTGCTGCAGTGCGGCCCGGATGAACTGGATTCTGTCTTTTTCGGTGCGTGCCATGCGGCCTCACAGTATCACGAGTTGAGTCAGTATCGGCGGTGCTCGGGCTTTCCCGCGCCTTTCTGCGCGTCGCGGACCTTTCGCTGCACGAGCCAGTCGGGGAGGAACGGGGCCTGGGAGACGTGGACCGTGGCCACACACTGCAGCGCCAGGGCCAGGGCGATGACAGTGTCGCCGTGGTGGATGCCGTTGCGCGGGCAGAAGGGGTTGCCCCGGTCATCGACCTTGAAGGACCGCAGCTCCCCGATGGTGAAGCTGTCCAGCTGGCTGATGCGCCCGCGGATGATGGCGTCCTTGACGCCCTCGAGCATCTTCGGCTTGTTCGCGGCGTTGGTCGTCCAGTACTTGCCGTCTCCGTCGGTCCACTGGGGGATCCCGGTCTGTCGGAGTTCGGCGCAGAGGACGCCGCCCCAGGTGCCGTTGCTCTCGACGAGGACCTTGGCCCCGTTCCACTTCCGGCTCGCGTCGGCCACGACCTCGGCCCACTCGGTCGGGGTCTGGCTGTTGCTGCGGCGGACGTCGACGACCTGGTGGGTCGAGGCGCTGATGACGACGATGGCAGAGTTGTCCCCGCCCGTGCCCGCCCCGACGTCGACCCCGATGGCGTACTTGTCGCGCGGGTCGACCTTCGCCAGCACCCCGCCGGTGACCTCCATGCGCAGCGCGGTCAGGCCGACGAGCTGGTCTGCCGAGATCCAGGCCCCGTCCACCTGGGCGTAGGCCTCCTCGACGGTGCGCGGGTACTCCCGCTTGAACTTCGTCTCGCCGATCTTCCCGACCTGGACGGACATCCAGTACTGCTGGCCCGCGGTCAGGTCGCTGCCGGAGTCACACTCGAACTCCGGGGGCGGCTCGATCGTGTACTCCGCGTGCTCCGTCCACGGGAAGAACAGGAAGTTCCAGGCCACCAGGTCCGCTTCCCAGAGTTCGACCTGCTTGTGGACGGCGTCCCCGTAGTAGTTCGCGGTCGACTCGATGACGAGCTGGTTCCCGTTGAGCGCCGCGGTCGCGGTCGCGAGGAGCTCGTCCGTGTGGTCGCTGAAGGCGAACTCGCTGATGTGCACGCCGGTGGCCGTGAAGGACCGAAGCCCCCCGTCGCCGCCCGCGCTCGCGGCCCAGAGCTTCGCGCCCGTGTCGGCCAGGACCATCTCGGTGGTGTTGTCCACGAGGAGCTTGCGGCGGAGGATCGCCGGCAGGTGCGCGACCATGAACTTCGCGATCTGGAAGAGGTGCTTCGACGAGTCGAGCTTGTGCGAGAGGATGACGTAGGTCTCGGCAGACGGGGCGGTCAGCCACCGCCACACCCAGAACGCCACGCACGCCGTGCTGCTGCCGATCTGCCGCGCCTTCAGGACGAGCGTGTCGTCACCCGCGGCCAGCGCCTCGATGAGCTGGATCTGCTCGGCGTTCAGCTTGAGCCGCTGCTTCGCGCCCTTCTTGTTGATGATGCTCAGCCGCGAGCAGAACTCGACCGGGTCGGACAGGATGCTCCGAAGCTCACTTCTCGCCAGCGTCATCGCGACTCCGCATCCACACGCCGAGCTCGGCGATGGTCCCGTCCTCCGGCGTCGCCTTCGTGGCGATGCGTTGACCGACGGTCGCGAGGATCTCCGAGGCGCGGAGCATGACGGCGTAGGGGACAGGGGCAGGGGCGCCGCCCAGGATGTTGTTGTTCTTGTCCATCCGGGGCTGGCTGCCACGCCCTTCGGCCAGCTCGATGAGGACGCGGCTCGCGACCTCGACGGAGCGCTTGAGGTTGTGGTCCTGCGCCTCGATGACGAGATCGTCCCGCCGCTTCCACTCCGCCTGCCAGGCGGGGCTTTTG
>Ga0315283_10005802_pt1 | contig 10938 bp, 7 predicted proteins | sample YL17G09_0_MG_FD_204541 | JGI IMG/M metagenome (GOLD analysis project Ga0315283, IMG submission 204541) | Sediment microbial communities from Yellowstone Lake, YNP, Wyoming, USA - YL17G09_0 | ecosystem: Environmental > Aquatic > Freshwater > Lake > Sediment | place: USA: Wyoming | collected...
GTTGACCGCCGGCTAAAGTCGGGGTATATATTGACTCGCGCGCCGAGGTGGTGAAATGGCAGACACACCAGCTTTAGGAGCTGGCGCCCGCAAGGGCATGGAGGTTCGACTCCTCTCCTCGGCACCATTACCACTTGACAGGATATTTGTTTTTGGTATCATCAAAACATAGACAAATTTTGGTGGCTCGAAGGGGCCACCAAAATGTTTATACGGATATTTTTAATAATCGCGCTTTTACTATCTACTCTGGCTGGTAGTTTTGCCTTGTCCACGGTGGCCGCTGATGGGCCGGTGGTGGTGATTAATGAATTAATGTGGATGGGCGGTTCAGCGTCGTCGGCTGATGAATGGATCGAGCTGCGGAATATGACTGACCAGCCGATCGACCTAGTCGATTGGCAACTGACTAAACTGACCAGCGGCATTGAAACCGTAATGTTGACTATCCCGGTCGGGAAATCAATTCCGGCCAATGGTTTTTTTATAATTAGTAACTACGCCGAAACCAGTACCAGTAGCACCTTGGCCGTAACCCCGGATTACGTTACCACCGCCGTGGCCTTAAGCAACTCCGCGATGCAGATCAAGTTATACAATGGCGCGCACGAACTAATTGATACAGCCGACGACGGCAGCGGGAATCCGCTGGCCGGCGCTTATGATAGTAGTCAAAAAGTCTTTGCCAGCATGGAACGGAATCCGGCGCCTGGTGACGGGGCCTTAAATCAGAGTTGGCATGCCGCTGGTCGAAGTCTCGGATTTAAACCCAGCAGTGTTGAACTTGGTACACCCGGCGCGGTTAACTCCAATGGCCGCCCCATGGCCAGCGCCGGCCCGGACATGTCCGGCGTCGTCGGGCAGCCAGTTAATTTTGACGGTAGTGATTCGGTCGATCCGGAAGGACAACCCTTAACCTATCTGTGGGATTTTGGGGACGGTACTAATGGAAATGTTGTAACGCCAAGTCATATGTATGCGGCGGCCGGCGCGTATACGGCCACATTAACTGTCAGCGATGGCATTGATAATGCAAATGACACAGCGTTAGTTACTATTTCATCGGCGCCGGCCGCCGCCCCATCACCCAATTTAAACAACACAAATCAAACCGGAGACAAAACAGTAAGCACCACATCTTGCCGCGGTGTGCAGATTAATGAAATATACCCCAATCCACCGGGCGCCGATGACGATGAATTCATTGAACTATTTAATCCAACCAAACAGCGCATCGTCTTGACCAACTGCACCGTTTGGATCGGTGAAACTAGGAAATATGTACTACCCGAGGCGACGATGGTATTGGGCAGCCAATACTTCACCGTTACAAAGTATGCCAGCCATTTATCACTGACCAACGGTGGTGCGACCGTCCGCTTGGTGGATAGTAATAATACTGAACTGGAGCGATTGGAGTACGTTAAAGCACCGGAAGGAAAAAGTTGGGCGCGGTTCGGGACCGCCTGGGGCTGGACGGAGCGGGTGACGCCAGGCGCGGTGAATAAGGAGCCAACCGAACCAGCGGAGAATCAAGCCAGCCCAGCATTAGTTAAGAAGACCGCCACCAAAGGTGAAGTCGCGCCGATTCGGGTGGTCACACTGACTGAAATTCAGGAGCTGGACAGTGGTGATAAAGTAATTGCCCGCGGGATTGTGACTGCGCCGATCGACGTCCTGGGCAGTCGCCTGACTTATTTACAAAACGAAGACAGCGCGGCAGCTTTATTATTGCCGGCCGATACTACCGTGGCGGTGGGTGATGAATTATCAGTCACCGCCACAGTCAGATCGAGTCAGGGTCGAAAAAGACTTAGTGCTGATAAAAATGGCGTGACTATCTTAAGTCATGATCAGTTAGTCACCCCGCAAGCTATCAACCTGGAAGCGCTTAATCCTGATTTAGCCGATCATCTGGTTAGTGTTAAAGGCGCCATCACCACCGCTAGTGGAACCAAGATTGAAATTGATGATGGAACAGGCGAGGGGACTATTTATATCAAGTCATCAACCGGAATCATTAAACCCAAAATGACCAGCGGGGATACAATCGCGGCCACGGGCATTGTCAGCGTTAGCACTACCGGGATTAAAATATTACCGCGCACCAAGGATGATTTACGAGTGGAAAGAGTATTAGGAGTAAGCACCAATACGAACGCGGCCACAACACCTTTACCGCAAAGTTCCCCGCGACAAACGATGTGGTACTGGGTTTTAGTCGGGCTGGGCGGATTAGCAGCCGGCGCGAAACCGGCCTGGCGGGCGTGGAAGAATCGAAAGACGTGAAATTCGCCCTGAGCTAAGTCGAAGGGCGAACATGTCTTCGTGGTTCGACTAAGCTCATCACGAGGGAGATAAATATTTTATGTTTTATCTTTATATCCTAAAGTGCGCAGATAATTTTTATTATACCGGTGTTACAACCGATGTTAACAAACGACTCTGGGAACACAACCAGGGGTTATCAGAAGATGCTTTTACCAAAAGCCGGCGACCGGTGAAATTAGTTTATGCCGAAGCATTTATAGATAAATGGGACGCAATTAGGGCTGAGTATCAAATCAAGAAATGGAGTCGCGGTAAAAAAGAGGCACTAATAAATGGTGATTATTTAGAAATTAAGAAATTAGCCAAAGGGAGGCACGGTTATTTGTGTAAAAATAAAACCGAACATTCGCCCTGAGCTAAGTCGAAGGGCGGATGTCTTCATGGTTCGACTAAGCTCACCATGAAGATAGGTGTAAAAAAACACGCTCGGAGTGAGCGTGTTGAAAAGAACTAACTATCGGCGCATGGCAGTTCGGCTAGACCGGCCCGGTAGCCGTCGAGCTCAAACAAGTTCGACATCCGGTGGCCGGTGCGCGGCGTGTGCAATCGCCTGATCACCAGCGCGAACAGGCACGAGATCGAGACGATTTCCAGCTTGTGGTCCAAGATCTCCCGCTCAGCCTGGCCCAGTGACAGCGTGTCTGAGACGAAAATCCGCTTGACTGGACTACTGGCCAATCGCTCACAAGCGGCTAGCCGAACATCCAGTGAATCGCGTGACGGTAAAACCGAATGCGTTTCCCAGAGCGTCACGTCGATCGCGCCATGATCCAGTGCGGCGCGAGCAGCTTCGATAGCCGTACTGCCCGTACCCAGGATGTCATCGAACAGTATTACGTTCTTGCCGGCGAAGTCACCCAGGACCGTCATTTCTTCGATGCCGGTGGACGAGGTACCGGATTTATCGATCACGCCGAGCGCGACTGGATGACCCATCGCCCGCAGTCGCTTCCATAGCGACCGTACGACTTTGAGTCGTCCGACATCAGGCGGCGAAACGATCACGTTCGACAGATCTTCCCGCGACAGGCGATCGAGGATCACTGGCCGGAAGTACAGAGCGTCAACATGCTCGGCGCCGGCGGCCTCGAACATGCCCACGATTTGGTCAGAGTGCAGATCGAACAGCACCACCCGATCGGCCTTGGTGGCCATGTATTCACGGGCGGCCAGGGCGGCTGGAATCGGCTTGCCGGGTTCATCCCGCCGGTCACCGCGACCGGAACTGAAGTATGGCACCACCACCGTGACCCGGCCGGCCGAGCGCTTGGCCGACACGATCAAATGCTTAGTCTCTTCGAACCAGACGGATTGAGGGCCATCAGGCTGAACCACGTAGACGTCACGGTCGCGGACATCTTCATGGATTTGCACCCGGACCTTGCCATCGTCGAACCGTCCGACGGTAGCGTGACCGAGTTGCAATCCGAGATGATGTGCGATGTCCAGCGCCAACTGCGGGTTGGCGGTACCGGTGAAGATAGCGATATCTTGCGGATTCACGGTGGCTCCTTAGGGTGAGAGTAGCAGCGGAAATTGACAAAGATCAGACTAAAACAGTCGCCGCTACCTTGTCATCTTATCGGAGCCTAGTCAAGCCGTGATACAATACTATTATGTCCGCTAAAGCCAAGCTGCTGATTATTGATGGCAATGCCCTGATTCACCGCAGTTTCCATGCTCTACCACCACTGACCACTAAGCATGGCGAATTGGTGAATGCCGTTTTTGGGTTCACCTCGTCATTACTGAAAGCCTGGAAAGAAGTTAAACCGACGCATATCGTGGCCACCTTTGATTTAAAAGGCCCGACTTTTCGCGACGAAATGTTTAAGGACTACAAAGCCACCCGGGTCAAGGCGCCGGATGAATTGTACGCGCAAATTCCGAAAGTGAAAGAAGTGGTCCGTAGTTTTAATATCCCGATTTATGAACAGTCCGGCTTCGAAGCTGATGACGTCATCGGCACGATCGTGAAACAAGAGCCGCAGTCGGAAAAAGTAATTCTGACCGGCGATATGGATACTATGCAACTGGTCGATGACCGGACCAAGGTTTTCACCATGCGCAAGGGTTTAAGCGATACGGCGATTTACGATGAGCGCGGCGTGAAGGAACGCTATGGTTTGCGGCCGGATCAAATTGTCGATTATAAAGCGCTACGCGGCGATGCCTCGGACAATATCCCCGGCGTGAAGGGGATTGGTGAAAAAACCGCCACCGATCTATTACAACAATTCGAAACTTTGGAAGATTTATATAAAGCACTGGCTGATGAGACAAAAAAAGCGAAAGAGCTGAAAGAATCGGTCCGGGCAAAATTAATTGAAAACAAAAAAGACGCCTTCATGTCGCAAAAGCTGGCGCAGATTGCTCAGCATGTGCCGATTAAATTTAATCTTAATCAGGCGGCCATTAAACATTTCAACCGTGACCAAGTCGTGCAGATGTTCCAGGAACTGGGATTTAAATCTTTACTTAGTAAGCTACCCGACGTGACAGCCGCTAAGGCCAAGCAAGCTGCCATGGCTTTCGATCTAAAATCACCAGTGCCGAAGCGGGCGAATCAGGATTATCACCTGGTTGATGACACTGATAAATTTAAAATCTTTTTAGTCGAACTGAAAAAACAGGACGCTTTTGTGATCGACACGGAAACAACCAGCCTAAATATCTGGGAAGCGAAACTACTGGGTATGAGCTTCTGCTGGGAAAAAGGCAAGGCCTGGTATGTAAAAGCCGAAGTCGATTTTGTCGATGAACTCCGGCCGATTCTGGAAAATCATCAGATAAAAAAATATGGACACAATTTAAAATATGATGCCGAGGTACTACGGATGCACGGCGTTGACTTGAGGCCGTTAGCTTTCGATAGCATGGTGGCCTCGTACCTGTTAAATTCCGGCACGCGTCAGCACAGCTTAGACGCCCTGGCTTTCGCTGAATTCGGTTACGAAATGATGCCGATTGAGGCGTTGATCGGCCCCCCCGGCAGGGCCGGGTCCGGCTCCGCCGGAAAAGGAAAGAACCAGATTTCAATGGCCGATGTAGCGATTGATAAACTGGCCTGGTATTCGTGCGAAGACGCTGATTTTACCTGGCGGCTGGTTAAACATTTTGAACCACAATTGGTGAAGCGCGATATTTTGGGATTGATGGATAAAATGGAAATGCCGCTAATTGAAGTAATAATGGACATGGAAATCGCCGGGATTAAAGTTGATGTGGGTTTTCTGCGGGCTATGTCTCGCCGGGTCAAAACGCGATTGAATCAACTCGAAGAAAGAATATATAAATACGCCGGTCATCAGTTTAACATCAGCTCGCCGCTGCAGTTGAAGGAAGTGTTATTCGAAACATTAAAAATCTCCACCGAAGGCTTGGGTAAAACCAAAACTGGTGTATCGACCGCGGCTGATGAGCTTTTAAAAATGAAAGACGCGCACCCCATCGTGCCGTTAATCAGCGAATATCGGGAAATTTCCAAGCTGATTTCCACCTATCTCGATGCTTTGCCCGAGCTGGTCAATCAAAAAACTGAACGGGTCCACACCAGTTTTAATCAAACCGTGACGGCCACCGGCCGACTGTCTTCCTCCGACCCGAATTTGCAGAATATTCCGATTCGGACAGAATTAGGCGCGGAAATTCGTAAAGCATTCATTGCCGAACGTGGATTCCGATTACTGTCAGCCGACTATTCGCAAATTGAATTGCGGATTATTGCTTCAATGGCTAAAGATGAAGCCATGATCGCTTCGTTTAAAAAGGGTGAGGATATTCATGCCCGCACGGCGGCCAATATCAATGACGTGCCCTTAGATAAAGTAACTAAACAAATGCGCCGGGCGGCCAAAGCCGTCAACTTCGGAATCATTTACGGCTTGGGCTACGTGGGTTTAAGCATGAGCGAGGGGATTTCCCGCGAGGAAGCAAGAATGTTTATCGATAAATATTTTGCCATTCATCAGCACATTAAGGCCTGGATCGAAAATACTAAGAAATTGGCGCACCAAAAAGGCTTTGTCGAAACATTGTTTGGTCGGCGGCGTTATTTCCCGGAAATTAATTCCGGCAACCAGATGTTAGTCGCTCAAGCAGAACGGATGGCCGTCAATTCGCCGATCCAAGGCACGGCCGCGGACTTAATTAAGCTGGCGATGATTACCGTTCATGCAGATTTGCATAAAATCAGCCCCAAATCGCGATTGTTATTGCAGGTGCATGATGAACTGGTGGTCGAGGTGCCGCTGGATGATGTCGAGAAAGTGAAAAGGTTCCTGACCGAGACGATGGAAAATGTTTATAAATTAAGCGTGCCGATCGAGGTTGATGTCGGGGAAGGACTTAACTGGGGAGAAACAAAGTCATGAGTGATATTATCGTCATAATGAATTGGCCCAGCACCAGTCCTCACTCTGTTCGTACGGTGCTGGACAGGGGGGAGGCAAAGTAAGTTTACATATCGGCCAGACATTAAAGGAATAATCATTAGTAAATACAACTATGCCGGACAATCCAATAGATTCTCAACCAGTTAAAAAATATCCAGTCTTGTGGCCAACAGTCACTACGGTTGGTTTAGCTTTACTTGCGGGCATGTTTGTGACTCGTAACTACGATCCATGCAAGTATGGTTCCGATTTTTTCGGTTTTTGTGCTATTCAAAAACCTCTTTTTGTACTGGCGGGATCGGGATTCGCGTTATTATTGTCGTTTGCCATCCTCATGCTGTTAAAGCTCAAGCACATTGCCTACCGACGGTGGGTAACTGTTATAATTATTTTCACGATTTTTTTGCTGAGCTATTACCTTTATTTTTCACAAGCGTATCGATTAGAGCAGTAGTTCTGCTGTGAACCATGCACAAATGAAGCCTGCTTGCGCCGTACCCCCGAGTGAAACGAGGGGTCTCCGCCGGAAACGGGCCTGATTGCAGTAGGAGATCCTTCGCTACGCTCAGGAATACGGCTCTTGAGTCCCTTCTGATGCCGCCTCGCTAGCGTTCGGCGGCTTGTGATAATATTGACTTATGAAACGTGTCTTTATCATCCACGGCTGGGATGGATATCCCGAAGAGGGCTGGTTTCCCTGGTTGAAAGCGGAACTGATTGCTCGTGGGTATGAAGTCCAGGTGCCGCAGATGCCCAATGCGGATAATCCACGGATGGAAACATGGATACCGGCGATCGCGGCTACTGTTGGACAGGCTGATTTGGATACATATTTTGTTGGCCATAGCATGGGTTGCAAAGCAATTGCTGGTTACCTGCAAACATTAACATCTGGAATAAAAATCGGTGGGGCGGTATTTGTGGCTGGGTTTTTCAAACAACTGACCAATCTGGAAGACGATGACGCGGTTAGGGCAACAGCTAAAATTTGTCTTGACTACCCGGTAGATTTAGCGAAAGTAAAATCACATCTACCAAAAAGTATCGCCATTTTTTCCGACAATGATCCATACGTACCATTAGATAATAAGGATGAATTTAAAAAGAAACTTGGCTCGGAAATTATCATTGAACACCAGCAGGGTCATTTCAGCGGCAGCACGGGTACCGTAAAATTGCCGGTCGCCCTGAATGCCATGATTCGCTTGAGTGCTCGCTGAGCGCCCACCCTCTGCCGTTGTGGCGCTCTGCACCACCCCACCCTCTCTCCAAGGGAGGGTATAAAAAAACGGCTCCTCCCTCAGAAGCCGCAGTCTTTTTGTGGTCGGCCCGGTGTCGGGCGACGTTTTTCCCACTCGGGGAAGAAGGGGTCTGAGGGAGGAGCGACTATGGAAAGAGATCGCACGCTTTTACCTGGGCGGACTACGCTCATTCATGTCCGATCCTCCAGCTAGTGCGGAGGAGGTAGGTGCGAGGGCTATCGGTTAGCCCGGGGGACCGTCTCTCGGCAGCGCCGACAGTACGCTTTGATTTATCTCCGCAGAGATCCTCTTATGAGGACAGAGCGCGTGGTGCGGCAGAAAGACTAATAAATGTTCGCATAAACCCAAAAAATAGTCAATTTGGGGCTTTGCCGAAAGCACTCTTTCCTGTAGGATGGGCGTGCATGGTTATCCATTTAACCGGACCAGACACATTCCGTTCCCATCAGCGCTTGAGCCAGTTGCGCGATGCTTGGCGGACCAAGCATGATCCTAAGGGTATGGGCGTGGTCAGTTTTGATGCCGAGTCGGTCACTCCCGAAGAATTCCGATCGGCCTTAATGACCAGCGGATTTTTTAGTCAAAAAAAACTTATCGTCCTTAATAATTATCGCCCCAGTGCCGCCGGAATTAAATCCGATGAACTAGTTGAGCTATTAAAACCATTAAGTAAAGAAGACTCGGTGGTGATAATAATCCGGGAAATTCCCGATAAAGCCATTAGCCGGGCTAGCGCGGAAAAGACGCGCGGGCGCAGAACCAAGAGTGCAGCCCTAAAAATTACCGGCGCAAAACTGGAGGACTTTCCCCTATTAACCGGGGCGGCCCTGGAAAAATGGGTCAATCAGGAAATAAAAAAACTTAATGGGCAATTTACTCCGGCCGGCTTAACTGCCCTGGTAGCCGCCACCGGAGACGATCCCTGGAGATTGGCAATGGAGCTGGAAAAATTAGTACTCTACGCCAGCGGGCAACCGATTACTGCCGCCATGGTCAACGATCAGGTGCCGTCACCTTTCCGTTCGAATATATTTGCTCTGACCGACGCCATCGGCTTGCGTCAGCGCGATCGTGCTCTGCGCGCCATGCACCAGGAATTAGCGGCCGGCACACATCCCTTAGCGCTACTGGCTACTGTCGCGACGCACATTCGAAATTTAATTCGGGTTAAGCTTGCCTCCGAACAACAAATAACTCCGGCCACCATGGCTAAGCAGCTAGGTCTGCATCCATATGTGGTACAAAAAGCGCAAAGCCAGGCCCGATATTTTACCATTGACCAGCTGACCGACCTGCATCACCGCCTGATCGATCTTAATGTCGATATTAAAATCAGCCCGGTCAGTCCCGAGTCACTGCTTGATTTATTTATTGTCGACTCCTAAGCGGTTAACTTTTTCAAAGCGCGCGCCAGTCGTGACTTACGTCGGCCGGCGGTATTCCGGGTGATAACTTTTTTCTGAGCGGCTCGATCGAGCGCTTTAACCAGGTCACGGCTGATAGTTTTTACCTGATCGATGTTTTTAGCGGTGGACGCCTGACGAAACTTAACAGTTAATTTCTTAAGATGGTGTTTGATGACCTGATTGCGTTGGCGGGCGGCAATATTTTGGCGGAGAGCTTTTAACGCGGCTGGTTTGATGGGCATAGATTAATTACATTCACTAAAGCCGGTCCAATTTACCATGTCGCCGGTCTTTTGACAAGCCGACCCGATAGGCTAACATAAAGATGGTTCTTAAAGCGTGGCGTCGGTTGAGCGTTGGGCTGACCAGGAACGGTTCCCAGCCGACTACTGCCAGTCCTCTCGGGTCGCTCAAGAGGGGTCCCCCCTCCAGTATTCACCTTTTTAGATCTCACGGAAGCACGGGTGAGTGCACCGGCGCCATTTCTACGGCGGTCAGGCATAGCCTGACCGCTTTTTCTTAACAAAAAACCGGGCTCATCAAGTGACGAGCCCGGGAGAAGTTACGGTTGAATTCGCGGCCAAGATCAGGCCACGAACGAAAATGAACTAGTGAGAAATCACGACCAGCTTAGCGCGCTGGACTTCGCTCCCAGCTATCAGCTGGACGAAGTAGACGCCACTGGTTACTCGCGCGCCGTGGTCGTCGAGGTTGTTCCAAATCCGGACATGTGGTCCGGCCGAAAGCGACTCGTCGACGAGCGTTCGAACTTTCCGCCCGGCGGGATTGAAGATTTCCAACTGGACTGGCGCTGAGCGCGGCAGTGAGAACGACAGACTAGCCTGGCCCAAGCTGGGATTTGGCCAGGGGCGGCTAAAAGCCAGTCGGGCTGGCGGTAGTGAGCTGGTCGCGTCGACAACCACCTGTTGCCCGACCATCGGCAAGGTCGGATCACCCAGGAAGTTGTATGATTTGGCCAGCAGGGCATATTGCGGACACTCCCGAGCGATGTTTTTGGCGGCGTACATTGCCGCCGCGGCCGCGCTGGGAGCGCCGAAGGCATAGGCTTGCTCGAAGATTTTCCGGACTATCAGGTAGTCTCCGAACTGCCAGGTGCCGCGAGCGGGGGCGAAGGCCATGACTGGTCCGCGCCGCTGAGCGAGTAGACCATCTTCTAGTACCGGCCGTTGCCCACTGTCGTCATAGTCGAAGTTGCCCGTGTTGCAGCTCGCTCCGATCATGAACGACAGCTGATCGTTGGCGGCTGGTTGCGACCAGTCGAAACCGTAATGGGTATTCAGGAACTTGACGAAGTCCCATATCCCAGCTTCGGTTCCCATCCCGACGATGACGCCGAGACCGAGGTTGAGTTCGCCGATGGCGGCCAAGCGGTAACCATCAAGCGTGTTCGGGGTGACCCTAGAGGCGTACAGTTTTCGAGCGGTCAAACTCGCGGGGACGACCGCCGTCAAGCTGTCCATCAACGACCGAACGAACGGGCCATCGTTAACTCCGTTGCTGATGTCGTAGTTCCAGAGCCCGACC
>Ga0315283_10005803_pt1 | contig 10937 bp, 9 predicted proteins | sample YL17G09_0_MG_FD_204541 | JGI IMG/M metagenome (GOLD analysis project Ga0315283, IMG submission 204541) | Sediment microbial communities from Yellowstone Lake, YNP, Wyoming, USA - YL17G09_0 | ecosystem: Environmental > Aquatic > Freshwater > Lake > Sediment | place: USA: Wyoming | collected...
TCGGGCATAGAGGGAAGCAATGGTATCGTCATCATGAATTTCTGTCTCGGCTTGCCCAAGGACGGAGCCGCTGTCCACGCCATCATCAAACTGGAAGAACGTGATTCCCGTTTTCTTCTCGCCATTGATCATGGCCCAAACCAGAGGCGCACCGCCGCTGTAGTCGGGTAGTAGTGAGGCGTGAAGGCCATAGGCCGGTGCGAGGTTTCGCCAACGCTTTGGGATCATATGATACCAGCCAGCCACGAGAAACATATCGGGCTTCCAAGAACGAGCTCTTTCAAAAAGCACATCGTCCTTCATGCCTTGCTGGATCACGGTGCACGGAATGTCGTGACTCTGGCAATAACTCTCAATATCCGCGTGTAAAACATTGGTCACACCTTCAGGCCGATAGGAGATGGGAAACTTTGGGGGTGCGGAGACAGCGCCGGTCACTTCGCACCAGTCCAGGTTACGCAACACATGCAAGCATCGCAGGCCAAATTTGCTAGCGCCAATGAAAACGACCCTCATCACAACCCCTGCATTAGAAATTCTTCTACGTTGAGGAGCGACCACACCAGTAGCCGCCTATTCTTTTCACCGGACAGGTGCTCATTCACCAGCCCTTGCACCGCATTCCGATCCAACCAATCGTAAATCCTGGCGTCATTATTAATCAATTTCCGCTTCACGAACTCAATACTTTCTCCCTTAAACCAGCTTGCGTCAGGGGCTGAGAAACCTTGCTTCTCGGCATTCGCAATATCATCAGGGATATACTGCCGCATGACATCGCGCAGGATCTGTTTGCCGTCTCGGGTCTTCTGAAAGAATTGCGTCTGTTTGTCTCCCGGCTCGTTTTCGTTGATGCGCACTACCTCAGCCAGGTTGTTGAGCTTGAGATTGACCGGACAGCGCATGGCAAAGTCCACCAAGTCGTTGTCCATGAATGGCACGCGGGTTTCCAGGCCATGCGCCATACTGAGCTTATCCTCGATCACGAACAGGCCATGAAGGAAGGTCTTGGCTTCGAAGTAGAGCGAGTGGTTGATATAGTCCTCAGGACGATCCAGTTCGTTGTCGTGAGTCAGAAAGACATCACGGAAGATGTTGCGTGTCCAGACGTCCTTGACATCGGACCAGATGGGAGCGAACAACCGCTTGATGTCGCGGTTATCGACCAGCCGCTGCCAGTAGAGGTAGTACTGGTCGATGTAATGCTCGAAATCGTTGCATACCGAAGCGCGGTAGTAGCGCCACGGATAGCCGCCGAAAAGCTCGTCACCACCCACACCACTTAAAACCACCTTGACAAACTTGCTGGCCAGTTGGGCGGCATAGTAATTAGGGTAGCTCTGGCCCACACGGGGCTCTTCTATGTGCCACGCGAGCTTGGACAGGCAACGCTCCATATCGCCAGCCTTAAGCACCATTTCATAATGCTCGGTCTTAAAGCGGGCGGACATGGCTTCGGCCTTGACCCGCTCATCGAAGCCCATTTCGATGCCCGAGGCAGAGCTCAGATCGAAACCGCAAGTAAAAGTCTTAATGTAGGGCAGCTCGCGTGCGGCCAGAGCAGTCAGCGTCCCGGAATCCATGCCGCCGGAAAGATAGGCACCGAGCTCCACGTCGGCCACCAATTGGCGGCTGACGGCCTGCCGCATCAGGCGGTCGAGTTCTTCGCGGTATTCTCTTGGATCAACAGGGTGGTCGGGTTCACGAAAACGGTAGTCCCAATAGCGGATGATCTGTGGTGTGCCGTTACCGTCCATCGGTATGCGCGCCACGCTGGCGGGGGGGAGAAGCTTCACCCCCTCCAGCAGGGTTCGGTCGGTGAAGATGTTCTGGAAGGTGAAGTATTCCAGTAAGGCATTTTTGTCCAGTTCGCGACGAGCAGCGGGATGGGCGAGGATGGCTTTTTGCTCGGAGCCAAACAAGAAGGTCTGCCCCCAGCAAGCGTAATAAAGTGGTTTGATGCCGTAGCGGTCACGTACCAGAAACAACGATTGCTGGCGTTTATCCCAGATAGCAAAGGCAAACATGCCGTTAAATCGGGGAACGCAATCCGCCCCCCACTCTACCCAGGCGTTGAGTAAGACTTCTGAATCCGTCTTGGAGTGGAACTGGTGCCCGTGCGCTTCCAATTCGGCACGGAGTTCCTGAAAGTTGTAGATCTCGCCGTTATAACTGATGACAAAACGACCGTCGGCCGTCAACATCGGCTGATGACCGGCCGGAGACAGATCAATGATGGCGAGGCGCCGATGGCCAAGTCCCAGCGGGCCGTCAATAAAACTCCCCTCGCCATCAGGCCCACGATGAATGATCGCGTCGGTCATCCGTCGCAGCATGACCGGTGCCACCGATTTGCCATCGACGTTGAGAATCCCCGCAATTCCACACATAGCGCTGTTAACTCTTATCCTTTCAAAAAGTGGAGGGCTTAGCGATCCGGCGCAAGACGCCCGTACACATCGTACAGCCGACCCTGGTCGCCGCGCATTTCGACACGGGTGCCGTCAGGGAAGCGCGTATAGCGTGGGCTCGCAGTCTGCTCCACCGGATAGCCAGTGGACTTCCAGATCACGCCGGCAATTTGTGCAGCATCCTGCGCACGGTATTGCAGCACAAGTATACGGCGATGTCCTGGCCTTCGCTTGGCATCCGAACGATGCACCGTAAGACAGTGGTGAAATGTGACAAAGCCGGCAGCTGCATGAAGCAGTTCGCTCGGTTCAGCCTCCAAATCACGATCCTCACTATGGCATTCGTAGACGAATTCTCCATTGCGGCAATGGGACAACACGCCCCATAAGTGGCTACCCGGGATGATCCGCACCGGGCCGGAGTCAGCATCCTCATCATCCAAATGAATGCCGCAGGAAACCAGGTCGAAATTGGTGTGCGGATAAAACGGATAATCCTGGTGCCACTTGATCTCGCCACCACCATCAATGCGTTCAGGCTTGGCATTGAACTTGGCGTGTTGAAGCTCGATCGGATGGCCGGTCAGCCGCCGCACAAAATTGACGATCCGCGGGTCCCTGCAGATTGCTTCAAGACACTCATGCGCAAAGATGGCGTCGTTGTTTTCGACCATCCGGTCGATGCCAACTTTCAAACGCCCGGCCGTCTGAGCTTCCTCGACCGCGGACCGCAGCGCCACCGTTTCAGGCACGCTCAACAGATCGGAGAAACCAACGAAACCGTTGGTTTGGAAAAAATCCCGTGCGGCCTCCTGGTGTCGATATGAGTAGAGCCACTGCATTGCCATCTCTATTTTCTGATCAGCGCGAACCGATTGATCTGACTGTACTCAGTGTCCGGGGCCGGCAGCACGAGTGGATGCCGCCCAACTCGATTGCAAAAATCGAAGAACGCGGGGTTACTCTCTACATTGTCACACATCAACAGTCCTCGCTCAGCCAGCCTTGACCATGCAAAGTTGAGTTCAAACCACATCGTCTCGTAGGTATGTTCGCTGTCGTGGAAGAAAGAGTCGATTTGCGCCGACGCCGGCAGCAGCTTTGGGAGAATTTCCCGGGAACGTCCCAGATGCAGACGCCAGCGTTTTCGCGCCCTGGCGGGAACCAACCAGCCAACCTTCTTGCCCTTTGGCAGAGTGGCTACATAGCCGTCCTGATTGGCCGGGCCGGTCTCGAAATACGACGGCATATCGATCGAATCCAACATCCCTGTGCCGTTTTGATCCAGTGCGCGCAAGATGAATATCGAAGACATCCCGTGCAAAACGCCGGTCTCCACGAACCTCCGTGGCTTCAAATCTCGCACCAAGCCGTATAGTAGAATGCGGTAAAGCCGAAACTGAAACATGCTGGAAAACCGCTTCGTCTTCCAGTCTGGAATCCTGGCGACCGCTCGTTCGAACGTCGGGATAATGATATCATCGGCAAGTAACTCGTCGAGATACTGTAAAAGATCTCCGCAGCCGAGGTACTCTGCGACACGGCCGAGGTAATAGACAGTCTGCACGTCGCCCTGCTGCGTTGATTTGATCGAGCTCACAATCTCACTCCTGTGGAAGAGACGTGGAAGATTCTCGACGGGCAACGACAGTGATCCCGGATTCCTCGATCACCTCCCGTTCGATCAGTAGCTCGGCCTTTACACACCATTCGCGGACCTCTTCTGGTGTATGCCGATGCGCGTTCCGCGGAGCGAACCAGTCGAAGTTTATGTGATTCATTTCCTCGATCGTCATGTCCGGGCGATAAAAGGCTTTGCATACATGCCAATAGAAGAATCGCTGGAGGTTGATCTTTCCGGCTGTAATCTCCAGCAGCTCAATAGTCTGGGGCACATTGATTTCGATGTTCAGTTCGCCAAGCACCTTGCCTAGCTCTGTGAGAGGCATCACTGCTTTCCATGCGTCCTCAGGAGTCATCGCCTGAATCCGGTCACGGATATAGTCGTCTGTGAATTCTCGGAGCGGGCCTTTCTTCCGATAGACATAGAATAAGAAACGCCCCCCCTGCTTGAGAAGCTCGGCCAGTGCGAAGAACGCCTTTTCGGTCGAATCGGTATGGTGCAAAACTCCCTCAGAAAAAATGATGTCGACCGACTTTGGAGCAAGTGGCAACTGACTTATATTCGCCTGGAGAAACCCTCCTCCCAGTCCGTGCTCGGTGAATCGCGCCGCAGCCACATCAACCGCGGTAGAAATATCGATGCCAAGGTAACGGGCTCGGCTCAGTTCATTCCCAAAGAGCTCCAACGCCGACATGGCCGCGCCGCATCCAGCATCTAGGATGAGCGGATGGTCTCCGTAGTCTTTCATCCACTCTGCCTTGGCGATATCGCCGTACCGCTCAATGAGCCAAGCGCGCACATTGGCCAGTAGTCCATCTCGTTCGAAGGTCTCTCGCTGCTGCCACTTGAACCCAAAAGTTTTTTCCGTTTGACCCTGCGCCTCAGACACGACAGATTCCGAGCGCAGAATGCCACCGCGCATGACCATCTGAAGGCCGCGCACGACGATCGTTTCTCCTTCGGCCGGAACACTGCTAAGCGACAATACATCCTTCAACCAGGGAGGCTGAGTGGCTGTGCTGGCTGGCCTACTGGTAACTCGATCAGCTTGATCTTCTTGCATTTCGCTCAACCAATTCAAGAAACGTGCAGGCGGTCGTCAGAGCTCATGAAGTGCGTCGATCACATAAGCCTGATCTTCCGCGCTCATGCGGTTATGGAGAGGGATGGCCATGCTGTGGCGATCGCAATCGCGCGCGCCAGGGAAGTCATCAGGCTTTAACCCGTAGTGCTTCTGATAATAGCCCAGCATGTGCACGGCATGCGTCCCAGGACGCGTGGCAATCCCGCTCTGCTGCAGCACTTCCATCATCTCATTGCGTGGTCTTGGTGCAGTTTTCGGATCCACATAGGTGACGAATGCCTGCCAAGCATGGCGGCCATCGGAAGGTTCTTGAGGAAGACACAGCCACTGGATATCTGCCAGCTCCTTCCGATATCGCGCCGCCATCTGGGCTCGCTCGTCAATGAATTGATCTAATTTCCTGAGCTGGACGAGGCCCACTGCGCCCTGCAGATCGGTCATCCGGTAGTTGAACCCGAGCAGGTCGAAGTCAGGTAGCAGGTAGGGACGAGGCCCTCGATGTCGCTCCTCTTCGGACACCGACGCGCCGTGGTTACGCAACATCTTGACGCGCTCTGCCAGCTTGTCGTTGTTCGTCGTCACCATTCCACCTTCGCCCGTTGTGATGGACTTGCGCGGATGGAAGGAAAAGACTCCGAGATCTCCCAGCGAACCAGCTGGCCGACCACGCAATGCAGCTCCTGCTGCACAAGCTGCATCTTCAACGATCTTAATATCCAGCCGAATGTCTGACCGCACCGCATCAATGTCAGCACAGAGCCCGAACAGATGGACTGGAATGATTGCTTTGGTTCGCGGGGTTACACGTCGCGCGAGGTCCTTGAGTTCAATATTAAACGTGATACGATCCACATCAACAAACACCGGCGTCGCCCCGCAATAGACCACCACATTAGCGGTAGCAACCCAGGTAAACGCCGGGACGATGACTTCATCCCCGGGACCAATGTCCAGGGCGGCAAGGGCGAGATGCAACCCCGTTGTCGCCGAGGTCACGGCAATCGCATGCTTAACTTGATGACGTTGCGCAAACGCCTTTTCAAAGGCCGCAACCTTCGGTCCCTGGGTAAGCCAGCCCGTGGTGAGTGGTTCGCGCGTGGCCTGCCACTCTTCATCTCCCGTGCTGGGCAGTGATATCTGGATCTGTCTTTTCAATATTTCTTTCATATTCGAGCTGGCTTTAGACCGGCAATCCCACCGCACGGCGGCGAGATTCCACCTCGGCCTTGTGACTGGCGCGCCATTCGATAAGTTGCTTCAGCCCTCCACGGAGATCCAAGCGTGCAGTAAAACCGATTTCTTCACTAGCCCGGTTAGGACAGCCAACGCGATTGCGCACTAAAGTTGCCTGGCTACGCGGGGCGAAGTTAATTGGTTTCTTGCAGCCGGTCATCTCCACGATCAGCTCAGCCAGCTCCTTGAGTGAGGTGCGCTTACCAGTACCGACGTTGTAGTATCGGTCACTGGTGTCGGCCTTCATGGCACAGACATTAGCCAAGCCGCAATCTTCCACTGCTATAAAGTCAAAAGCCTCGGAACCATCTCCCATGATGGTTGGACCTTCGCCCCGGTCAATGGCATCGAGCATTTTCATGATTACGGCGATATATGCACCGTGGTAGTCCTGGCGCGGGCCATAGACATTCATGTAGCGCAAGCCGACATAGTCGAGGCCATAGCGGTGATGAAACGCGCGCAGCATGGCTTCACCGGCAATTTTGGTGGCGCCGTAGAAGTTCTTGTTGTTGAACGGATGGTCTTCGGTCATCGGTTCTTGGACCGCATCGCCATAGACAGAAGCGGAAGAGGAAGAGACGAGGCGTTTAACACCTTTTTTGACACAGGCTTCCATTACATTGAAGGTGCCGCGCACATTGACATCAAAGGCACTACGCGGGTAGTCATGGCACTGCAGCAACCAGAGGGCTGCCAAATGAAAGACGCCGTCGGCTCCTTCAAAGGCTGCTTCGAGGATGTCAGTCTGCATGACATCGCCGCCAATATCGAAGATCTTGACGCGGGGATCCTTGAGTGCGTTGGTGAGATTCTCGACCCGGCCACGCACGAAGTTATCGTAGATCAAAACCTCTTTGACATTCTCTCTCAATAGATGGTCGGCGGTGTGGGAGCCGATAAGTCCGGCACCACCAACTATAACCAGCTTTTTACCCTTGATATCCATCCGTTACCTTCTCTGAAAATTGATCAACAATATAACCTGCAAATGCAAAGGCACTGGTGAACGCCGGGGAGATTGCGTTAAGCACATGCACCGAGTGCCTGCCATGCTCTACCACAAAATCCATTTCCAGTCGGCCTTCACGTGTATTTACCAATTGCGGTCGTATGCCCACCTTCGGCGTGGACACTATCCAGCCCGGCTCAAGTCTATCCACTAATTGGCCTGCGGCGGCAAGAAAATTTATCTTGCGGTAGTGCGGAATCTCATTGTGTACAAGGTGCCTGAAATTCTGGGGGTTGCTGACGTACAGTCGTGCCAGTTGCACCGCGATGCTAATAGCTTCAGCAGGCTTGGCGCCGCTCAGCAGCTCGTAATTTTCCCGCCCGAGTGCCGGGATGGCGGTGGGGCCGATAGACACCTCGTTGTTGATCACCCGGGTGAAGTGAATACCCAGGAAGGGCAGTGCCGGGTTTGGCACCGGGTAGATGCTCCCACGCACACGACCGGCCTCTTCGGGCGCAAGTTTGTAGTACAGCCCCTTGAAGGGCACGAGCTGGTAGTGCTGGCCCATGCCAGCGAGATGTGCAACCCGGTCGGCATAGGCTCCAGCGGCGTTGATGAGCCGCCCATAACCGTATTGGCGATGTCGGGTTGTTGCTGATTTTTGTTCGTCGTTGATGCCTGTCAGGGTTTGATTCATGTCGATCTGCACACGCTGTTGCGTAAGCTGCGCACGCAAGGTTTCCAGTACCTTGGGACTGTCGATGACGGCCGTATCCTGGCAGTGGATGCCGCCGAACTCAGCACGCGCGTGGGGTTCGATTTGGCGAATCTCGTTGGTGTCAATCCTGTTCGCGTGGATGCCATTGGCCACAGCATTGGCCAGAAGTTTATCCGGACCTTTTGCATTTTCCTCTGAAGTGGCCACGATGACCTTGCCATCGCGGCGCACCGGGATGCTGTTGAGCTTCGCAAAGGAAAACATTGCATCGGCACCTGTCTTGCAAAGCTTGGCCTTAAGAGTGCCGGGTGGATAGTAGATGCCGGTGTGCAGCACACCGCTGTTGCGCCCGCTGGCATGAACACCAAGGCACGATTCCTTTTCCAGTATTCTGATCTTGGCGTTTGGTTCGCGTGATTTGATCTCCCTCGCGACGGAAAGTCCGACAATGCCGGCACCGATAATCAGATAATCACTAGTTTCTTGCATCGGGGCTTTCCAGGCAACATGCACAATCAACCAATCGCCTGCGCCATAAGTTTTTCGTGCTTGGCGATGCTGCGCTTGATCAGGTCCGCGTTGGCGCGCGTCCATTCTACTGTGCGGCGCAGCCCTTCGTGAATGTCGATCTGCGCGGTGAAGCCTAGTTCGCGCGCCGCTTTCTCGATAGAGGCGAAGCGCTTTCCAGAGCGGTCCCAATCACGCGCGGGACGCAGGTCAAGAGGCGTGTTGTTGTCTGTATATTCGTTGATGAGGGTGGCCAATTCAAGAATGCTGGTTTCTCTGCCAGTGGCCAGGTTGTAGACCTCACCAGCCATACCCTTGAGGGCACTTGCCATTAGGCCGCGTGCCATGTCTTCCACAAAAATGAAGTCGCGGCTCGCGTTGCCACCGTTATCCAATGGAAGCGCCTCGCCATTCAGAGAACGCCAGATGAACGTTGGGGTGACATTGCGCCACACCGTGTGCACTGTGCCGCGCCATTGACCGGCACCCAAGATTTCACGGGGACCATAGACATTGGAAAACCGTGCCTTCACAAACGGCAATTGATGGCGTTGAAAGTAATAGTTGCCGTACAACTCGCCAATGATTTTTGAAATTGAGTACGGACTATCGTGGTACAGGGTGACTGGCTGGTCTTCAGTGGTTGACGTGGGGGCATCATAGGTCTTTTCCGCGACTGCACAGGCCGCGGCGGCATACACCACTTTTTTCAGTTGTTTGATGTCTTTCAGTCGGTCAAACAGCTTCAGCGAGGTCAGCGTGTTGTTGTCATGATCTGCGAGGGGATTGGCAATAGACGACTGGTTGCCGTGATAGCAAGCAAGATGGAAGGCAAAATCCAAATCCGCGGGCAACCCGGCAAGGATTTTGTCTTCCGTGATGGATCCGAATACGAAACGGACACGCGGGTCAGATAGGATATTGGCAACATCGGAGGACAACAGATTGTCCACCACGATGATTTCGCGTGGAGCTTGCTCCAGGATTTGATGCACCAGGTTGCTGCCAACAAAACCTGCACCACCAACGACGAGGACTCGTGCATCTGAAAAAGACAATTGACTCATTGAGAATTCCTACCGTTATTTTGACGTTGGGGCCTTGAGGTGTGAAAACACATCAGTGATGCCATATTGGTCGTACCAGGCTAATTGACGTCGAATAGTCTCTGCGAATCCGACTTGCGATTTCCAACCGAAAGCGCGGAGTGTTTCGGAGGCGTCCAGGGAAACCACTGGCACGTCGTCCGCCGCAGGCGGGACAATCGGCACCTCTTTCGCACCCAGCCCAAGGTAGTCGGTGACGAGATCAAATATTTCCTTGATCGAGTGAGCTTCTCCGCTTGCGATATTGAACACGCCAGTCGGCGCATCGACCTTGATGGCCATATCCATGAAGGCCAGAAAGTCGGACATGTCCAGAAAGTCCCTCGATGTATCTGAGCAAAAGCAGTTCTGACAGGCCTTCAGGCGCTTGTAAAACGTCGGAATCGGGCCGATGGCAAGGCGTGGACCGGTGACGTTCGCGATTCGCAGCGAGAGCGTGGGCACACCGGATAGCATCATGAATTGCTCACCGGCTGTTTTGGTGATGCCGTAGCTGGTGAAGGGGGCCGTTGGGTGACTGGCCGGAATGGGTAATTGCTGCGGCCTGCCGTAACACAGCGCGGTCTGGAAGTTGATCAACCGCTTAACCTCATGCGCCTTGGCAGCGCGGGCAACATGTGCACTGCCGATGACGTTAGTACGCGCGTCTTCCACCCAGTCGTCGGGGTCTTTGTAGGCGGCAGCGGCATGAATGACAACATTCGGCTTGAACGCGTTGAAACACTCGGTCACAAGCGCCTCATCCACAATGGTGCCTTCCTTGACTGTCAGACCCTGTACTTCAGGCACGACTTCACGCTTTCCCGTTGCAAAGTTGTCGATGACCAGAATCTCGTGCCCTTGTGGCAACCAGTGCTCAATCAGGTTGGAGCCCAGGCAACCTGCTCCGCCGGTAATCAGAATACGCATAGCCCGTTCGCTCACTTCTTCTCTTGCAGACGGAGGTGGGTATATTCACCCAAGGTACCGTGTTTTTTGTAGTATTCGATGGCGGCAGAGACCGTTTCCTGAAGCGGGGTAAACATCATGTTGCCGAAATCTTCAAAGGTACGAGTGGGGTCGAGAAGAATCGAGAACACGTCGTCCGGACCCAGTTCCTTCACCTCTGCCTTCGGCTTGCCGGGCACATTCATGGCATTCACCACGGCATCGTAGAGTTCCTGGATAGCGACATCTTTGCCGGACGAGAAGTGATAGGCGCCGTGGCCCACTCCGTCGCAGGCCTTCAACACGACGCGAGACAGATCTTTGACGAATACGAAATCACGACGGGCTTTGGTGACGACGCACTGGGTGCCGTCT
>Ga0315283_10005805_pt1 | contig 10933 bp, 10 predicted proteins | sample YL17G09_0_MG_FD_204541 | JGI IMG/M metagenome (GOLD analysis project Ga0315283, IMG submission 204541) | Sediment microbial communities from Yellowstone Lake, YNP, Wyoming, USA - YL17G09_0 | ecosystem: Environmental > Aquatic > Freshwater > Lake > Sediment | place: USA: Wyoming | collected...
ACATCAAGATTCAGGAGGGATACTACCTCATCGCCATCAACGGGACGGAAGTGAAGCCGCCCGCCGACTATCACCGGTTACTGCAAATCGCCCCCGGGCAGAAGATCACGGTGACCGTGAATGCGGTGCCCTCGGCCCGGGGAGCGACAACATATGAAGTGGTCCCGATACGATACGACGCCTCGCTCCGCTATTTCCGGTGGTTGACCGACAATATCCACTACGTGCTCAAGGCGTCCAACGGCAGGGTGGGCTACATGCATATTAACGCCATGGGAGCGGGCGGGATCGGGGAGTTCGACAAATTCTGGCGCGCGTTCCGCTACAAAGAGGGGCTCATCATCGACGTGCGGAGAAATTCGGGAGGCTGGACGGAATACTTCATGATTGACAAACTCGAACGGAAGATGGCCGCGTATAACGTCCTCAACAGCATGGTCCCCTTTCGCTACCCCGGCTCCGCATCCTCGGCTCACTACGTGGCTATTTCCAACGAGCAGAACGGTTCGGACGGAGAGGCCTTCATCGAACATTTTAAGGCCCGGAAGCTCGGAACCGTCGTGGGAATGCCCTCCTGGGGCGGTCTGGTCGGCGTCCTGAACGGACAGACCACCATCGATAACGGCACGGTGCAGCAATCCAATAATGCCTTCTTCGGAGCGGAGGGGAAGTGGCTGGTGGAAAACCATGGCGCCGATCCGGACGTATTCCTGGATAACGACCCGGCCTCCAGGATGGCCGGCAAGGACCTCCAACTCGAAAAAGCCCTGGAGGTGGTACTCAAAAAGATCGCCGATGAGCCGTTCACGTTCCCGGCACAACCACCCTATCCGAAGAAATAACCGCTCCATTTGCTTGTTTTTCTGATATGATCTTTGTAGGTTTCCCGTATCCCGTGATGTGACGGCCTGACATCACGGGATGCAAATCTGAGATCCGTCCCTTCCTTTGACAATAATTGCTTCGCCGTTCTTCATGCCCATTCATTTCAGTGAGGAGAATACCAATGCACGCCGCAGGCGACACCACGAAACCCACACTGTCTATCACAGACAACCGAACGGGGAAAACCTACGAGGTCCCCATCGTGCACGACACGATCCACGCAACCGATCTCCGGCAGATCAAGGTCAACGCCGACGACTTCGGCATGATGACGTATGATCCGGCATTCATGAATACCGCCGCATGCAAGAGCAAGATCACGTTCATCGACGGTGACAAAGGGATCCTGCGCTACCGGGGGTACCCCATCGAGCAGCTTGCCGAACGATGCTCGTATCTGGAAGTGGCCTACCTCGTGGTCTACGGCGAACTCCCGACAAAGGCACAACTCGCCGAATGGAGCGACCACATCACCACACATACATTCGTTCATGAAAACATGAAGAAGCTCATGGACGGCTTCCATCACGACGCCCACCCGATGGGGATGTTCGTGAGCGCGCTGGCGGCGCTTTCAACATTCTACCCCACGGCGAAACATGTGGACGACAAACACGAACATGAACTCACGTTTCACCGGCTCATCGGCAAAGCGCCCACACTCGCGGCGTTTGCCTACCGCCACAGCATGGGCATGCCGTATGTGCACCCGGACAACGATCTGTCGTATGCCGGAAATTTCCTCAACATGATGTACCGGATCGCCGAGCCCAAGTACCAGCCGCATCCGGTTCTGGAAAAGGCACTGGATGTGCTGTTCATCCTGCATGCCGATCATGAACAAAACTGCAGCACCAGTGCAATGCGCGCCGTGGGCAGTTCACAGGTCGATCCCTATAGCGCCGCAGCAGCAGCCGCGGCAGCCCTGTACGGGCCGCTGCACGGCGGCGCCAACGAAGCCGTGCTGCGTATGCTCGATGAGGTCGGAAGCCTGGATAAGGTCCCGGCCTTCATCAAGGAAGTCAAAGACGGCAAGGGCCGTCTGATGGGCTTTGGTCATCGGGTGTATAAGAACTACGATCCCCGCGCGAATATCATCAAACGGTTGGCGGACCAGGTGTTCGAAGTGACCGGCCGGAATCCGAAACTGGATATCGCACTTGAACTCGAGCGGATTGCGCTGCAGGATGAGTATTTCATAAAGCGGAAGCTCTACCCAAACGTCGACTTCTATTCCGGCCTTATCTACCAGGCAATGAAGTTCCCGGTGGATATGTTCCCGGTGCTCTTTGCCATCGGGCGTATGTCCGGCTGGCTTGCTCAATGGGCGGAAATGATCGCGGACCCCGAACAGAAGATCGCTCGCCCGCGGCAAATCTACCTCGGCTATGACAAACGCGATGTGCCGATGTTGAGCCAGAGATCCTGACACACACACGAAATACTCTGCGGGCACTCCTTTCTCCCCTCCCATGGGCGGGCAAGGAGTGCCGCACTGTTTTCTCCCCCTCCCTCCATGACTCCTGACCTGCACATCCTGCAGACGTGCTTCTCCCCCTCCTGGGGCGGCCTTGAAATGCAGGCACTGGAGATATCGCGGGCGCTGCGCGATCGCGGACATACGGTCTCGCTCGCGGCCCTCCCCGGCAGCCGTCTTGCAGAAGAGGCACAGCAACTCCACATCCCAACAGTGACCCTGCCGGTGCACGGATATTTCCATCCCGGACTCGTCTGGCGACTCGCGAAGTTCCTCCGGACACAGCATATCCAGATCATTCACTGCCAGCACTCGCGCGATATCGCTACGCTGGTGCCCGCAATGCAGTTGTCCGGCCGGTCCATCCCGATTGTGCTCAGCAAACGGATGGGCTCGTATATTTCAAAGAAAGACCTCTTTCACCGGTATACCTACCGCCATGTCCGGCGCGTATTGGCCATTTCGAACGTCATTCACCGGAATGTACTGGCAACAACACCGATCGCCCCGGACCGCGTGGTCACCTTTTTTGACGCGGTCGACCTCCGGAAGTTCCAGCCCCTTCCCGGGAAACGAGAAGCTATCCGGAATATGTTCGGTGTTCCCGAACACACGGTGGTCATCGGCTTCGTGGGAAGAATGTCGCCGGGCAAGGGCCACGAAGAACTCCTGTACTCAGCCGGGCTTCTCCGTGACCGCGGCACCCACGCCCGCTTTCTCGTGATCGGAGATGCCAGTCACGGCGAAGAAGAATACGCGCGCACAATCCGCACGCTCGCACGAACACTGGACGTGGAAGATCGTGTCGCGTTCGCCGGTTACCGCACGGATATTCCCGCACTCATGGCATCATTCGACATCCTGGCGTTTCCCTCACATGCGGAATCGTTCGGGGTCGTGCTGATTGAGGCGATGGCAATGGGACTTCCGGTGGTGTCAACGAATAGCGATGGTGTCGTGGATATTGTGGTGGACGGGCAGAGCGGGATCATGGTGCCCCGGCAGGATGCACGTGCACTTGCCGATGGACTCGAACGAATGATCGCCGATCCGGATATGCGAGCCCGGATGGGAAGAGCGGGACGGGCCCGCGTGGAAGAGCTCTTTGACCAGGAGAAGCAGATCAGCCGTCTGGAACAGCTGTACCGGGAATTGCTCTGACGACCCTCTCACAACCCGCTCGCGCCTGGACGTCCTGATACGCTTCTACATCTTCCCGACAAGGCGGCCGACCGGGTACACATTCAGTTTTTTATCCACCCACGGCGATCGCAGGTAGAGCCAGTTCAACCGTAGACCGGGACTGCCGGCAAACGCCGAATCAGCGGCCACGAGCATATCAAATTCTTTTCGTAACTCCGGTTGTTCTTCAAGCATTTGCTTCCCCACCGTTTCCATCACGTACTTCTCCGCATACTCTTTCTGCTCGAAGATGCTGTTAAACATCCCCCACGCCAGGAACGAGTCGCCGCTCCGCGGTTCAAAGAGATGCACCGCAACACGTGCGGCGCGCTGGTTCATCGGGATCACGAGTGATCCGGCCGGGTACGACCGCTGTTCGTGCACAGGGATTGCGGTATACGTTGCCGCTTGCCGCCCCTCGTACGGACGGGAAGCACACTGCACATTCCCGAATCGGTAGGAATCCACCTCTACCGTCCGCCCCGAGGACAACCGCTCGAACCGGATGCCGTGCGTACGCAGGAGCTCGGGCACGAACGTCCACTCCGGGGGCACAATGTAGGCACGCGGAACGGCAACCGAGTCTTCCACGGTAATCTCGTCGTAAAAGGGGACGTCCAGCTCCAACCCTTCGCCGGTGTACACGAGCCGTGTGCCGCCAGATATCGCGCTGGGCTCCGTACGCGGCCGTATGCCGAGGAATCGCCGCGTGTGAAAAGCTTTCCCGATGCCAAAACGGAGAGGCTCGAAAGAGCCTTCGGCCGATCCGGCAACAACCCGGTCCGCGTTGTGCACAAGATGCCGTAACTCCCGGCCGTGGCTGTGAAGCACACGCAGGACGGCCTTCAGCAGGTGATAGGTCGCCTCAACACGCACTCTGTACGGCTTCAGCATGTGCGTTTCGATCAACAGGGAAGGACGGTTCTGCAGGGCGGCATACCCTGTGGAAAACCGCGGAGACGCCGCACCACTCTGCATCCCCTTCGACAGATCTAATTCCTCTCGGGGAAAGATATACCAGAAGATCCGGTGACCGGATGCCTCCACGGCCGGCAGGACCCGCGCGAGAAGCGTATCCTGCATCCATCCGGACACGGCCCGGGGAATATTGGGTCCGAGTTCGGTGGTATAGGTGACGTCGTACTGAAAGTCGATCCCGTCCGTCACATGGCAGTCAACATAGAGATCGGGGAGCCAGGAGGTGAAGAGCGAGAGCATGGCCCGCATCTCCAGGGCATCAGCCTTCATGTAGTCCCGGTTCAGATTAAGATTCCGGGCGGTGGTCCGCCAGCCCATCTCTGCCGGTCCGTTCTGTTTGATCCGGTTGTACGGTCCGAACCGTTCATGTCCGTCAACATTGAAAATCGGCACAAAGAGGATAATCACGCTGTCCAGCAGGTCTGCGGATTGTTTGCGGATGAGCATGTCGCGCAACAACGCCAGGCCCGCATCCTTGCCGTCGATTTCTCCCGCGTGAATGCCGGCCTGTATCAGCACGATGGGTTTGCCCGTCTTGGCCGCAGCGGCGGGTGTAAACGCCCTGTCGCTCGAAACGATCAACAGCGGAAGGTCTCGCCCCTGTGGACTCCGCCCGAAGGGCGTGTAGCGTGCCCAGGGCGAAGCCCCCGCAAGACGTTTGCAGTACTCCACACTCGCATCGTAGCGCGGCGTGCGGAGGAAACCGCTGGAGTCATAGGCGGTCATCCAACCATCCGCCGGAAATGCCCGGCCGGGCAACAACACCAGGAGTATGCAGAGCAGGAACCACCGGAAGTGCATGGGAATCTCAGAAAGTGAAGAGCTACCGAATCCAGATGACTGTTATTCCCGGATTGCCGTGCTGGAGATCCGGATCGTGAAACATGCCTACCTCCTGCCGGAGGGACTGTGTTGCCGTGTCAAACAGGGTATACGCCTCACCCGGTATAACAGCCCGGAACCCTGAACGCTGTTGATGAGCCCAGTTGCGAACAACCTCCCTGGTCGAGCCACCCTTCCCCGAACTGCCGTGACCGTGGATGATCTTCAGGATGCGGACTGACGACGTGTTCCGGGCACGGGACCACGCCTCCAGCAGCTCCTCTTCCACAATGTGCGGGGGCCGTGGCGGATGGGCTACATCCACGACAAGAAGAGGGGAATTCATGGTGCGCGTTCAACACGCTGGAGGCCGCTCGCGCCGGTCATACCGGACTGTACCCGGCTTCCGTTATGGCCGCACGCACCTCTTTCAGCACGCGATCCGTATCCGGCGCGCTGTAGACAACGGCACCCACCCGAACCACCTGCAGGGTGATGCCCGGAACACGGTTGAGTGCCTTCTGGACCGCCAGCACACAATGCTGGCAGGTCATCCCTTCGATGCGGATTTCACGTTCCTGCATACCGTATCCGTAGTGTTGGACATGATCATGGTATGGATAATATAGAGAGCCGGGTATGAACATGCAATCGGGGCTTTGCAGATCGGGCCCGGGTTTGGTATCTTCCATCATGACGAAAATCACTCCCGCAGCGCTCCGGGCCATGTTCAGCCATTCCGCGGGCAACACCTCCATACCCGCTGCCCGGGAAGGCTTTACACCTGCGGCCGTCCTCATTCCCCTTGTGTTGAACGACACGAGCATCGATCTGCTTCTCACCCGGCGGACCGAGGATGTAGAGACGCACAAGGGACAGATTGCGTTTCCGGGCGGCATGGTGGATGATGGAGACACGAGCCGGCGGCACACGGCGTTGCGCGAAACCGAGGAGGAGCTGGGCATCCGCCCCGCGCACATCGAAGTGCTCGGTATACTCGATGAGCTTCTCACACCAACGGGTTTTGTCATTACGCCGGTCGTGGGGATCGTCGAGACTCTTCCTGTGATGAAGCCCAATCCCCGCGAAGTGGCGGAGGTGTTTACGGTACCCCTGGCGTTTTTCGCGGACTCACAGAATGCCCGGCGGGAATGGCGTTCCACGCCGCTGGGTGAGCGGGAAGTCTGGTTCTACGAGTACGAGGGGAGGGTGATCTGGGGGGCGACTGCGGCAATGATCAGAAATCTCTGCAACGTTCTTCAGCGCGGAGAGGCCGGGACGCCGGGACGCGTTCCGGTGCCTCTGTGGTAAGACCTTTCGGCGGAATTTCTAGGATGCCAACGCGAGCCTCTTCGGGATGAAGTGATCTCCCACCTCATATCCTTTGTCCCTGGCATATTCCTTAAGCCGGTCGAACAGAATTGCCCGTGCCCGGTGGAGGCGTGAACGGACGGTGCCGATCGGAATCTCCAGCGCCTCGGCAATCTCTTCGTAGGGAAGCTCCTCGATATCCCGCAGAACAATCACGCTCTTGAACTTTTCCGGCAATGCCGCAATCGCGCCGGCAATATCATCGTCAAAAGTCTGCGTTTCCAGCATCGCACGAAGGTCGCTGGATCCCGGATTGCTGCCACCGGTCATTTTGTAGGAAGAGATTTGCTCGTCATATTCAACGATCTCCGGAAGCCGGTGCGTGCGCCGGTACTCGTTGATATAGGTATTTTTCATGATTCTGTAAAGCCATGCTTTGGCGTTTGTCCCGCGCTCGAATTTGTCGTAGAACCTGAAGGCTTTGAGATACGTGTCCTGGAGAATGTCGTGGGCCTGCTCCCTATCTCCGGAAAGATAGTAGGCATAGCTGTAGAGCATGTCCGTGTACGGCATCATTTCCTTCTCGAACTGTCGGTGACGATTGTTCTGCAATGGTTTCATCGCGCCCTCCCTATAAACTCTCCAACTCGAATATTACGATATATACGATATGGTCGATTTATATACTACTAACCAATATAACCAGGGAAATGTTCTCTGTCAAGCATTTAATGAGATATCTGCGAAAAACCTCAAAAACAGCCAGCATGGGACCTATTTTGCCCCTGGACAGCCAATCCTTTCCATGGCCTTCTTTGCATCTTCGTTTTTCGGTTCGATCTTTAGAACCTTGCGTAGTTCCCCGCACGCGTCTTCGCGGATCTGTTTGTTCTTCTCATCTTGCGCTTCTACGCGCGACTGTATAAGTGCCTGCGCGAGCCAGAGATGCCCCTGAGCGTTGTTGGGATCGAGGTCTATCACCTTGCGGAACAGGCGGATACTCTCCTCGATCTTCTTGGCATTGTCCTCTGGATTTCCTGTGCGATCCAGCGTTTGCATGACCGCCTGACCCCAGGTGAGCCGCAGGCCGGGATCCTCGTACCCAAAGCCTGACGCTTTGCGGAACGATTCTACGGCTGACCCGTATGATTGCTTCCGGAAGTGGTACATGCCAAGAAGGTAGTAGGCCTCCGCGGCTTCCTTTTTGTACTTGTCGGTATTGCTGCCGATTTGCCGGAGAACTTCATCATATTCCGCTCTGGCGTTGTCCAGGGAATCCACCTGCGTGTAATATCGCGCCAGCCACAACCGCGCCTGGAGGAAGTCCGGCTTCACCTCGATCACACGGGTGAGCAACTCCCGCACGCGGGGATAATTCTTGGTCTGCATATACGAAGCGGCGGCATTCAGATACGTGGGCAACGAAAGAGATTTCGGGTCGCAGCTGATACGCTTTTCAAACATCTCGCTCGCTTTTTCATAATCCCGCTTCTTCATATAGATCGAGCCCAGACTGAAAAAGGCGTCGCAGTTTGTTGAATCCATCGCAACGGCCTCCAGCAGGGACTTGAGCGCCTCATCATCCCGTCCGAGCCTCGCCAGGGCAAGACCATACTTTGCCTGATCCTCGGGCTTGAAGGCATTGCGCCGTTTAAGAGCTTCGTATGCAGAGAGACCCTCCGTGTAATCTTTCACCTCAATATGGGCCTCCGCAAGCATACGCCAGACGTCCGTGTTCGTCGAATCAAGTTTCAGGGAACGTTTGGCCTCTTTGATGACCTCCGGGTAGTCCCCTGCACCGGACAGGGCTTTCGTCAGAAGCACGGAACCTTCCACCGACTTCGGCTGGAGCTGTGTCAGGGTACGGAGGGGTGAGACCGCCTGCTTGTACATTTTCGCCCGCAGGAGGATGTTCCCTTTTTGCATATGCGAACCGGCGTTTGTGGAATCCAGCTTGATGATTTCTTCGAACTCCCGCACGGCCTCCGTGTACTTCCGGTCCTTTTCATAGACGCGCGCCAGCTTGATCCGGCGTTCAACATTACGCGGCTCCAGTTCGATCGCTTTCTGATAGTTGCTCACCACCATCACGACGACGCCCTGCTTTCCGTACGCGTCGCCCAGTCCTTCGTAAATCATCGGATCATTCGGCGTAAATTCCTTTGCCCGGGTCAACTGAATGATTGCCGCATCCACCGAATCGACGGCCAGGAGGGCCCGGCCGTACGCCGCTATCGCCGCGCCGTTCTTCGGTGCGAGCTTTATTGCCCGGCGCAGGTGGGGAAGGGCTGCCGGGATGTTCTTGTTCACCATGTATGCCTCGCTCAGCTTGCGCAGGGCATCCACATTTTCGTCGTCAATCCGGACCGCTTCCTCCAGGTACCTGATGGCATTGGGAAGGCTCCCGCGCGAAAGGGCAATCGCGCCCAGGTAGTAGTTTGCCTCAGCGGGTTTCTGTCCGGCCTTGAGCGCCTGCTCGAACCCGGCAATCGCGGCTGCCGTATCTTTTGCCCCGAGCGCGACTTTCGCCTTCGCGAGAAATTCCTGGCCATACCCGGACTGCAGTACACACCCGAGAAGCAATACCATCAGGGCTCGTTTCATCTCATTTCACCTGTTCGGATGTAAGTTGGATGAGTCGCACCGGACTCTTTACCGGCACCAGCCCGTTGTTCAGGAACACTTTCTGTCCCTGTCCGCTGCTGGTGAACGAGATAAAACCTAACGCCACGTCCCGGTCGACGGAGCGCGTATAGATATACACGGGTGTAGAAACCGGATAGTAGCCTTTGTACACATACCCCTGGATCGGCGTGTACGGCTTGCCGGGCGATTGCGTGGAGTCCGGCGAGACACCCGGACGCGAAAGGCCGAGCACCGATACGTCGTGTTCAACGCCCTTCAGCCAGGATACGCTCAGGAGACCGATGGCATTGCGCGTTTGCCGCACATGGTCCAGCAGTTCATTGCTTGAAGCAAAAGGCGTCGCCGAAAGCGCATACTTCCTGGATCCGAGAATGGCCTCCCGGAACACTTCATTCGTGCTGGAATTGATGCCGCCCACCACGACATCAATCGTACCGCCGGCACGCCATCCCGGCCATACCGTCAGGAGGCCGGCGAAGATACTGTCCGCCTGACCAAGGCGCAGCGCTTTTAAGGGATTCGTGGTGTTGGCGATGACCGCCACCGCTCCCTGGGCGACATGATACTCTTCGAACCACACTTTGGTCGTCGTCAGGACAGACCGTTCTTCGGCATTCAGCGGGCGGGCAACGACGATCACCCGGACACTATCATTCACAAAGTTTGCGGTCGCCTCACGGGCTTCAACCGGATTCACCGTCACCTTCGCATCCGGATACTGCCGCTGGAATTCTTCCACAAGAAGACGCACCACGGGGGCAATCGCTTCGTCGCAGTCGACCCGCAGTGCACCCTTCGTGAGCTGGGTCGATCCAGGCTCCCGCGTGCAGCCGGCCATGAGCACTCCGCACCAGAGAAGGATGCAGAACTGGCGTAGCACGTTCATGGTCGTGGCCTCCGATAGAATGTGATCACCAACCGGTACAGCCCGTAGAGAAAGATGACCACCCCGAAGGCGATGTTGACCTGATCGGAGAACATCGCGCGGCGCGGCACGAGATAGCCGGTCATGATCAGCACGCCTCCGGCCATAGCCGCGGCGGACAGGCCAAGGATCACCCACCGCATCACATTCATACGAGCGTTCGCTCCAACTCCATGCGCACAAGGGGGAAGGTGGGCATCAGGCTCCTTCCCCCTTGGGCTACCGCTTGCCCCCGCGGGGCCACTCCGCAGTGTTACTTACGCTCCGCCAGCTTGAACCGGAACGGGATAGAGACCCATACCGCAACCGGCCCGTTATTCATATACGCAGGCGTAAACACCCACTGTTTCGCCGCCTCCACTGATGGTTCGTTGAAGATTTCGGCGTCGCTCTTGAGGATCACGACCTGTTTGGCCTTGCCCTCTTTGTCCACCCAGATCTTCACCCACACTTTTCCTTCCAGGCCGGCACGCATAGCCAGATCCGGATATTTCGGTTCCACCTTCTTGATGGCAACCGGCTCCTTTTCCACCGGAACAAAGTCGGCGGGCGGAGCATCATCATCAATCCGGATGTCCTGCTGGATCTCCACGTTGCCGTCACCGCCTGCATCCACCATGGGCGCAACCGTCTGACTCATTTCGGTCTGCGTGGCCATGGTTTGTTCTGCGCTGACTTCCGCGTCCGGCACCGGTACAGGTGCACCG
>Ga0315283_10005806_pt1 | contig 10932 bp, 15 predicted proteins | sample YL17G09_0_MG_FD_204541 | JGI IMG/M metagenome (GOLD analysis project Ga0315283, IMG submission 204541) | Sediment microbial communities from Yellowstone Lake, YNP, Wyoming, USA - YL17G09_0 | ecosystem: Environmental > Aquatic > Freshwater > Lake > Sediment | place: USA: Wyoming | collected...
ATTTGATTGTCAAAGAGCGATAGTAAACGATGTCGTGACAGTAAAATCAGTAAACGATGTCGTGACAGTTGTCACTTAGGACTTAAAGGGAAAAGGTATTTCAAAATAAATCAGATCAAGGGTGAAGCGGTTATTATTACCATCCTTAATCTATATTGTCCTTCCTGCCATTCGACAGCACCCGCAATAAATAAGCTTTACCATCGCATTGAGAATAACCCTGACCTTCAATCCAGAATGAAATTAATTGGTATCAGTGTTGGAAATTCTCCTTATGAAGTAGGGGTATTAAAGGAAGCCTACAATTTCTCTTTCCCTAACATGAGGGGTTGGAAATCATCTTCCATTTGATTAATCCGTCTGTTTAAGATAAAATTTTAAAGATAAAAGGAGAATTTTAGATGAAAAAAGAGACTGTCATCTTGATCGTTGTGATTGCATTTCTTGTTGGATTCATTAGCGGTGCAACGGTGGCCATCCTCAAAGGGACAAAAGGTGCCGAAAAGCCTGCCGTGGTCCAAAAACCCCAAATGGCTCCAGCAGGGGTTCCAGCGCCGGGTCCTCCCGCTCGTGATTCGATTGAAGTTGCTTCTCAGATTAAAACCTTAAAGGAGATCGTCAAGAAAGACCCCAAAAACCTTCCTGCCTGGGTGGAGTTGGGAAACCTTTATTTCGATACTGACCAACCCAAAGAAGCCATTGAGGCTTATAGTCAATATCTTGCTGTCAAGCCTGATAACCCGGATGTCAGGACAGATATGGGGATCATGTATAGAAAGTTAGGGCAATTTGATAAAGCTATCGAAGAGTTCAGAAAGGCAGCACAAAGTGATCCCAAACATGTCAATAGTCGATATAATATTGGCCTTGTCCTCCTTCATGACAAACAGGATATTAAGAGCGCTATCAAGGCATGGGAAGATTACCTGAAAGTGGATCCTAATAGTGAAAGAGCCCAGCGGATCAGAGCCCAGATCGAGAAGATGAAATCGATGCCTGCACCGGCTAAATAAGATTTCAGATTTCGGAATGCGGATTGCGGAATGTTAATTTCGTAAAGGGGGAGAACACAAAAGATTTTACGCTTTGTTCTATGCGCTCTGCGGTTATAGGGGCCATGAAAGAAGAAAAAGAAGACGAACTCGAAGAGGCGAAGGATTTGTTTAAGGATGGCTTAAAAAAGATCTTCCAGGCTACTAAAAAGGTTTCTGAGAAGGTTGTGGAAGGTTTTCGAGAAGGCTACGCCAAAGACGTCACCAAAAAAGATGAATAGGTTCAGGTTTACGTTCGCTCCGCTCACAGGTTTAGGTTAAGATTTTTTATCAACCTTAACCTTAGCCTTAATATAGTTTGGTGAGGTGTTTGGCACTGAATTGCGAGGTTGGCACTGGTGAGGGTCAAAAAAGGGGCAAAAACCCCTTAACAGAGTGACATTCTTGACATTTTGTCACCTTGTTGGCTGCTTGTGAAATGCTTGTGAAAGCAAATCACAACTTATTCGACACATCCTTCCGGACCATCCGATCCGTTCCAATCTTCAGGGAGGGCCTACGCCCGCCGGCTGCTGAAAATCAGCCCAGATGCGTCTTCGTCTTACGGTGTCGAGCGGAAAGATTCCCGCTATAAATCTATCTTAAATTGGGCCATGTTTTTTTGCGTCTTTTATCCTTCGAGAATGGTCCAGATATGGCCTCTCGGGTCCCAATTTTCTCGTTAGTCGCCATTCTACCCCCGGTCCCGCTTTCCGGGACGGCAGGATATAACCGGCTCGCCGGAGTGCTTTCAAATACCATCGGGCTGTCCCCTTCTCCGCACCCGCCAGGACGGTAAGATCGTGCAAATTAAACGAACCATTGTTTACGTATTTATTCCAAATAACATTCCACAGCCGATCTTGAACCGTATTTTCAAAACGCCGTGGTCTAATCCGGGCAGCGAGCCTTTTCCGGTCGATGGATCGATAGATCATTGAATATGTCGGGGGCTTTCCGAAACGCTCCTTGCGATTTTTTTTAATCTGCCTGATGATCCCCTCCTGGCAAAACAACGCCAATACGTCCCTGCAATATCTACGCGAGATTTTTGTCGATTCTATAATCTGGTCAATCGAGAAGAATCCGTGGCGTTCAAGTATGGCTGACCCGACAGTCCTGACTCGATTCATTTAAGATCCCTTACTGAAACAAATTTGAGTCTGTTTTTATGCGCCACATATTCCCCCCGATGCAACAAAGCGAGGATCCTTCGAATCCCCCCCCCACTTTCATCAACGATCTTATCAATTGCATCGGCCTCGAAAGTTACCTCCGAGAGATCCTTAGCCATCAATTCTACGTCCTCTTTATCAAGGGGCTGAAATTTTAAGATTTCAAAAAACCGGTCATAAAGATGCGGATAGCGCATAAGGCGCTTATCGGCTTGACCCATCCCAAGAAACAAAATTTCCACACCCGTGGCATCCGAAATATCGCGAACAGTCTCTGTCACACGCGAGTCCTGGGAAAAATAATCAATTTCGTCGAGGATGAGAGTCCTTTTTCGCTGTTTAAGAATGTCAGTGACCTGATTAAACAAATCCTCAGCCGTCCATCGGGGTTCTGAACCGAGGGCATTGACCAGATCTCGCAGAAGCCAACGCCCCTTCATGAGTTTCTTCATTCGGATATAAATAGCGCCATTATTCGCCGCATAGTTGAGCGCGGTCTCCGTCTTGCCGAGACCGGGGTCCCCAAAGATGAGGGCCAAACGCCCCTGTCCCTTAAGATGGCGATGCATGCGGTCCATGATGGCGCGAAACTTCCTCACGTTCCTGACCTCGACAAATTTATCTCTCATCTCTTACCTCAAAATGATTTGCTTGGGTTCGATCACGGTTATCCTCTGTGGGGTCAATCACAATCGCCCTTCTCAAGCGGTAAATTCCTTCTTCTTTAAAGACAAATTCCCAGTTCCGGCTTGCCTCATATTTTTTCACTTCATCCCAATCCCTCTCGGTCAATGTGCCCGGAAATCTGTTTTCAATCCCTCGATAAAATTCATACCTTGTACGTTCATCCTCAAATGGGGGTTCCTCCGCCGGGCGGCTAAGACCGGATATCGGATCAACGATGATAGTATTTTTTATATCCCCCCACCGCTTTAGAATGGCTGGATCGTGGCCGAGGCTATAATCCTCCCGATTTTCTTGGCCTTCTCCGTTATGCTCGGATTTTATCGGATGCCTGGAACGCATATATTTTAAAGATAATTGCCCCGATTCGCCTTTATATAAGCCTTTAAAAAAGTACCCGTCCTCGTGCCAGTCGATGAAACCCAGATCCGCAATGTTGTATCCTATCGGATCATTTTTGAAGTACCATTCATACATTTCCCAATGTTCTTTAAGCCAAGGACAGGAGAGTGGAGAACCGTGATCCGCTGCCATGTCGATCTTGTCTATTTCAACCGGGGTGATATCAGATTCGCTGTCCGCAGGTTCATCGACAAATGGCGACACAAACTTTGGTCTCGACTTTTCCGCTTCGATCTTTTCAATATCCTTATCTATGCCCGGGACCTTATAAATGATCTCCTTTAAGGGAAGCCTTTCCAATATTTTTGGGCCGCCTTCCCGGCAAGCTTTTAGCACATCTCTTTTAATTCTGGCAATCTGTGCGCGCTGACGGTTCAGATCTTCCATATCCTTGGGATTCTCGCTCATAGAAGCCATCGGATGAACCTTCTGTATCGGCCTGGCTACACAGAGAAATTCGTTTTTGTAATAGACATAAATCTGTGAGAGATCAGCATAAGAATACCTAATAACCACCGTATCATTAAGGCCGCAGAGGGCCTCGGAATACCAATGACGACCCAGCCAACTAATTCCGTTTCGATGAACTTTTCTAATCTCACGGCTCATCATGAGAAGATCAAGCTCGGATAGGTTCACACCAGGGCCTTTGCCCAGATCGAAAATATCTTTCGGCCTGAGTCCGTCGCGCGCTCGGGTCGGCGTGTCTCCATAGCGATCTCGCCAGCCCAGTATGAGGTTATTGGTCTCCTCAATGGTGGGAACATGAGGGTTGTGCATGGACCGAGCAAATTTTTCATTGGGCTTCATCCAAGCCGGTTTATCCGCGATGGAAGGCCCAACGTAACTTGGGACCAGCCGTTCCAACTGCCCGTTAAATATTCTAAAAATCCTTTCAATGGGCTTCGATCTCGCGTTGTAAGGCAAAGCAAAATGAGCCTCAATTTCGAGACGTTTGAACATGCCGAGAATTTCCGTATCTGTGAGGTTGATATCGGACGTGAAGACCTTCGCTTTAAAAGCCTTTCCGTTATCGATGTAGACGCATTGCGGTTTTTTGCCGAGGCAAATGATGGAGTTTCTGAGGGCGGAAGTAATACACTGGATCGATTCTGAAAGCATCAGCTCCCACCCGAGAACATAAGATGAACGCCAATCCCAAAAAAATACGACTACCGGCCTGCAAGGTTTACCAGTATAAGGATTGATGACTTCGAAATTTAAAGTGTGCCCGTCACCGACTATAACGTCCCCAACTTCGAGAGCTCTCCAGTCTCTTTCGAGATACGGAAAGACCTTATCGTCTGCGGCCTTCTTCCCCTCACGATAATAAATACAGAGATCGGCCCGCTCTCTTCTAACCCGGTTGACAAAACGCCTGAGAATATCCGGGCTGGATGGAGATTCAATGTCATTCTTTCTAAGTTCTTCTTTGGCCCTGTAAATACTCTCGGCGATATCAAGTCTGTTATCGTGGAGAAAATATTTGAGAACTGCTTTTATTTCATCATCTGTAATTTTTGAAGTGCTCTTTCGACCGGTCTGTGGGATAAGATTTTTGACATCTCCTTCGCTGAATGCCGATTTCCAACGAAAGTATGTTCTTCGAGAGACATGCCCAAGCTTCTCGGGAGTACCCTCTAAAAGGCGCCCGGTGTTAAAGTCTTCCAAAATTTCTCCGAGTGATCTATTTTTTTGCAGCTCTTCCTTAACAACATAAATTAAATTTAAACGATAGTGGGCGGTCTCGTCGCGAGACAGGAGAAGACCCCTTAATTCTTCAATTACAAGAGCAGGAAGCAAAGAAGGAGGCGATGAGGCCAAAACCACGGGGAGATTTTCTGTCACAGGATCCCCGTCCTCAAGTCTGGTCACAACATGGCAACCGGCTTCGCCTCTATTGACTCTGTACCGTTTTTTGCTGACCGCCCTGTTTTCCATTTAACATCCCTTTTTCTTAATAATTAGACCTTTCTGATGTCTTTCCTCATTCCATTAGAAACAAATGTCAGATCGTCTTCAAGATCTACCAAAATGCGATAAAATCCTGATCTTCCACTTTCCGAAAAAAATTCATCCTCGGGTATGTTGTGGGTAAAAAAGTCTTCCAAAAAATGGATCTTAGAGACACAATCTTCAACCATATCCCTGAGCTCATTTAAGTTTTTTCTTTTAGGGATTTCGATTTTTTCTCCTGAGTATCCATCGGTTTCCTTTACGGTCTTACAATCGTTACAAATAAAAATCTCGATATCCTCGGCTTTGATGGGCTTCGATGAAATTTTGACCTCAGGATCTTCAGGGTTTTGAACTGCCTTTAAATGCTTTGCTGACTTCTCATAACAATCCGGGCAATACAAACTCTCTCCAATACGATAAGCTATGATTTCGATTTCCTCGTTCTTCTCTTTTTCCATGATGGGCCTCCTTTCAATTAGAAATGGGTCGGACTTTTCAAAATCGCTCAAATATATTTTACCCTTGAAGTATCCCCTTGAAGCTTCGCCTCTTGCCGGATCTCATTTCCCCCCCTTCCCAAATAGCGCTCCTCGATCTCTTCAATCGTCAAATTAAAGCACTTTTCGCAAAAATCGTAGCACGGAACTTTCGTGGGTTGACCGCACAAAAAGCAACTCTTCATCGTTATCTCCTCCCATCGGCGACAAAACCACCCCTCTTGAGTAAAGTCACCAATTCCCGAAAGAGCTCCAGCCGCTTATGATTATGGAACCGAAACCGGCACAAGTCAGAACAAAACCGTTGAATAACCTGGCCTCGGCACTCCCGCGGGTTTGGAATGTCTTTTTGACAAAACTCACACTGAACTATAATTTCCACCGCATACCCCCCTCAATCCGTTGAATAGTGCCGTTTACACGCTTACTATCACCCCCAGGACATCCTCTCTACATCTCATTCCAATAACCCTACCCGTTCCCTTATGGAAGGTCTTGCTCCCTTTTACCATGAGCTCTGCCAACTAAACAGCCTTCTTCACGAATTAACATTCTGACATAGGCCACGACGGACAGGCCAAGATCTTTGGCCTGTCTTTTTAGCATCCGGGCCTCCCCCTCGGAGAGGTAAAATTTTACCGTTTTACTTTGTTTATCAGCCATTTTTGCCGCTCTCATGAATTGGCCCCCTTGCCTCTTCGTCTGTTTCGTTTAAGTCTCTCCTCCAAAACAATCCTCTCATAACAAACGCACCCCGGGCAGCTCTTGTTTTTCTCCGCTATTTTGCCCAGATGGTAAAGGCATCTTTCCCTATAGACCACACCGTCCCACACATCGCACCAGATCTTATTCGAATTACTCATCCACGCCCCCACGGCGTGATCGAAACGGTACCACCGCTCCCCCCTGGCACCCCATTAAGCGTCGCCTTGACCACCTCGCCGCCGAAAATTACCCGTTCGGGAAACTGCGCATAATACGTTATCGCCCCTCCTTTTGAGAGGGCGGCGCCTGTCCACGCGACCGTCCCATCGGCCCGTTCAAGAGTGACGATGCAAGTTGGATTATTTGTCCATACGGGAATCGCAATGTCGAGCTCCGGCAAAATCCCATTGATATTCGGAAGGAGGGTGAAGCTTTTAACGGTATCAGCCGCCCCAAATACAAGATCACTTTTCGGAAATTGTTCCGTTCCCCTGATATGCATAGTTTATACCTCCAAAAAAAGATTGCGTGGCTAAATCTTTTTAAGTTCGTTCTCTATTTGGTTCTCCAGAACCGCTATCTCGGAATCCAGTTTTTTAACTTGGGCGGTCCTCTCGACCTCTGATAAACCGATATCAGGAAGCGCTTCAACAGCTTTCTCAATATCGCTTTCTGTAATGAAGCAGTATGCGAGCTTCCAAACATTTCTCTCGGAGCACAAATTACGTTGGACATCACCAGGAGACAAAGCAATCGCTTGGTGTTTCTGGGCGGCTCCCAAGTGAGGAATCAGGACTCCATCGAAAAATAAATTTTGCCTCCCCTCCCGAAGAGCCTTTTTTGCCAGCTCAAGGAGCTCAGGTTTTGAACAAGGAGACATAAAAAGGTTTCCTTTTTTTTCGATCAACTCCGCTAGTTTATTTTTTAAATCCTCACCTTTTTTTTGAATAGCAGCCATTTTCTGCCCCGCAATTTCATCGGCTTTCCCCTTAATCTTCTCCATTTTTTTGACATCATCCGCTCGAATTTTATCAATCTCATTCCATTCCAACATGATTTTTCTCCTTTCTTTTGTCTAAGAATCTGACAGCAAATAGTTCTTATTTTCCGAGATATTCGAGAATGAGCTCGCGATTTTCTTTCTGCACTTCCGTCAAACTTTCGGAATAGGAAAGCGCCTCATTTCCCCTCATTTTAGCGTTAATGAGATCAATAATTTTTGCACCCGCGACCAGGGCCCTCTTCTCCCCCTCGGTCAACTTGGGTTTCAGGCTTTCGGCGAATTCGCGAGCCAACCCCGGATCCTCCTCACAGACGTAATTGTACGCCTGCCGATATGTGATGTCTTCCGAAAATCGAATACCATATTCGTTGACGTGCGAGCGCGGGTCCCGTAGCACCTCCCTGATTCGCCGCTCAATTTCCTTTCCCGGATCAACCTTTAAATTTGACATTTCCAATCCTCCTTTCAAATCTGAAAAATAAATCGTGATTCCCTCCCTCTCTTCAAACCTCGCCAGTCCCTTTACGGCAGGGGGAACGGCTCCTAAAAATCCAACATGGCGAAGAGTGAAATCGGGGTAGAGGGCCATGCTCACCTTTTTATAACGGCCCGCACGAACCCATTCTTTGAAATCCTCAATAAGTTGCTTGGGCTTGGCCAGGAGGCGATCACCTTCGACCTTTAGGGCCTCAATCCAACCATAGGCCGGAGAGTCGTGCTCGGGATGACCGATGACAATGGGGGCTTCGTGGTTTTTAGGATCATAAGATGAGGCGATTTTCTCCAAATCTTCCAATGTCCATTCCCGTGTGTCTCCCGCCGAGTTCGTATGGGTACCAACTTTGAAAATTTCAAACCAGTCAGAAAACCAGTTCATGTTTTCCTCCTTTAAAAAATGATATAAAAACATCCAATGTTACAAAAGTATCTAATGTCATAAAAGCAATAAAAAACTGGAAGTGGTCTCAGAGACCCGAATCCATCAGATCTCTGAGACCCACATGGACTTATCACCCCGATATTCCGACCGTCGGGGCCGCGGGCTACAGAAAGGAGGTCCCGGACTTGACCCTCCGGGGGGGCTGACAACTTTTCTAAAGCACTTCGAACTTTTAAAATCATCGCGCTACACCTCTTATAAAAATTTGTGTTTGCGGGTGCCATCTATAATGTTTTTCGACATGAAGAAGTTTGATCTGCGAAAAATTCCTGTAGAGAATTCCTTTCAGGAATCCCAATGTAAAGGTAGTGAGAATGTCTAAATCGGGCTTCAAAATATGAGATATTTTACCTCCCAACATCCCCGCCCTCCTTTCCATCGAAGTTCCTTTCGGAACCGCCATTCCGAAGAAAATGACAAGGATGATCGGGCAATCGAGCAGGGGCCCTGACCATTGATGTTTGAGTTCACGCAAAAATTCCTTTTTCCCCCTCGATCGCGGGGGTCCTGGAATGGTGATTTTTTTGTAGGATCGAATTAAACCCATTGGGACAACATTGAACCCTTTCGGAGGTTTGCCCTTGTACTGAGGAATGAGACCCTTGACCCCACTATTTTTATAAGCTCTATCCCATGCATAGAGGGTTGACCTGGAAATATGAGAGGGCTTCTTAAATTCTCCAGGAAGAAGCAGCCCGGAATTGTAAAGCCTCACGAAGTCTCTCATCACTTTCCCAACCCCCCCACTTTGATCAATCTTGCCGAGCTCAGCATGGCAGGCGCGGAGGATGGCATGTCGGATGTGGGCGACCTGTTTAAAAACCGGATTGACGTCCCGTGTCCTATAATCTAATTCCTCATACCCTTTACTTTGGCTAATCACAATTGCCCTCACCTAAAATTTTTCCCCTAACCTCTCTATTTTTTTCTTTCGATTTGCTGCCTCTTATGTTATCCTTTCGTCGGCCTTCAGAGTCGTAGCGCGATGCCCAAAGTTCTTGAGGTTTAACGCTTAAAATATTGGCGAGAATTCGTTCGCCTTTCGGCCAATCCGCGTACAACGGATTATAAATAGCAGTAGACGACAGCCCGTTTTGACGAGCCAAGTCTTTAATGCGAAGTCCCTTAGACGATGCGATTAATTTTAGCATTCCCAATATTCTTTGATGATTTTCTGATTTGAATTTCTTCATAGAAAAATAATACGCAATAATTTTGCGTTTGTCAAGATAAATCTTTAAAGCGTATTAAATATGCGTATTAAATCAAAAAAACCTCCACGATTTTTCCAAATGGCAGGACATCCCCGGTTTGCTCAAAGACTTAGAAAATTGAGGGGAAATGCCACACAGAAGGAATACGCTAAGTTTTTAGGAATCTCCCTTCGAGCCTACCAAAGTTATGAGTCGGGGAAGCTCCCCAAACCAGCAACTATAAATAAAATTGCCCAAAAGGCAGGTGTAGGCGTAGATTGGCTGGGATGGGGAAGTCTTAAGAGTCTCGCGGAAAAAGTTGTGGCTACGAGTATTGAGTCTACCCTTATTCATGAAGGTTTAACCGATGCCGAAATGAGGTTGATGCGTTACTTTTTTGAGAGAGGAATTGTCAGCTCCGAGGATATTGACAGCTTTATGAATATGACCTTGGGAATGAAACATCGGAAATTTCAGGAAGTGATAGATTCTCTCGTGGGTGATAAAACTTCTCCGCTTTACACGATGAAAGCACAGCTCGAAAGGATCTATAGAGAAAGCAAGCAAGAAAAGGTGGAGGTATTGAAGGGGCTCTTAAAAGCTCTCGACCCCGGCATCGGCTGAAAATTTCACAAAGTGACAAAATATCCACGTATTCGACGAAATTGTCGAAAAATTGATAAGAAGAGGCAGTGCCAACCTCGCAAAAAAGTATTTCTCCTGAATATCCCTACCCTAATTGCCATTGTTAATTGATTGTAATTATTGAATATTGTCACAAATAGTGCCAACCTCGCAATTTCCGCCGTCGCATTTTGCCCATGAAAAATCGCCATTTTCACACCTAACCAATCGAATTCATATCTAATTTCTATCTAATTTCTCTCATACAATCGCCTGGTATCAAGTGCCAGGGAGCTCACCCCCCTATACTTAACCTTGTTCTTTTATTCTTTCATCACCCCCACTTGAACATTCCTGAACCTGGCTGGTGCGGTTCCATGCCCCACATGAGCCACCTGCCCAGGCTCTCCCTTTCCGCAATTGGGCGTTCCCCACATCTGCCAGTGATCACGATTCGCAATGGCATCACAAGAATTCCAAAATTTCGGAGTAATCCCGGTATAGGTAGGATTTTTGACCATCTCGCCCAATTTACCGTTTTTGATCTCCCAGCCAATTTCAGTTCCAAATTGGAAATTGATCCTTTTGTCATCAATCGACCAACTTCGGTTAGTCGTTAAGAAAAGCCCTTCCTCCGTATCGGCAATCATCTGTTCTAATGTCCATTCTCCTGGCTCCAGATTGATGTTCGTCATCCGGATCAGGGGAATTCGATTCCA
>Ga0315283_10005807_pt1 | contig 10930 bp, 9 predicted proteins | sample YL17G09_0_MG_FD_204541 | JGI IMG/M metagenome (GOLD analysis project Ga0315283, IMG submission 204541) | Sediment microbial communities from Yellowstone Lake, YNP, Wyoming, USA - YL17G09_0 | ecosystem: Environmental > Aquatic > Freshwater > Lake > Sediment | place: USA: Wyoming | collected...
GTTCCCCCTCCCAGCCCCCCCCCCCTCTCTCCTCACGCCCTCCCCGCCGATGCCCGCCCCGCCACAAAGGCCAGCCCCTTTTCCACCGAGTCCGCCAGTTCGGGCACCGCGCCGGCGACCGCGGCTGCCTCGGCCGCGCTCATCGGGCCCAGCGGCAGGATGGCCTCCACCGCCCCGCCGCGCCCCAGCCGCACCCGGCGCGCGAAGAAGGGCACGCCCCCCGGCGCGTCCACGCACTCCACGTACGCGCACTGGACGACGCCGTCCTCCCCGGCCGCGGCCCGCAGCACCGCGCCCGCGCACTGGGCCGCCGCATAAGCCATGGACAGGGTCGCACTCCCCGCGCCGGCCTTGGCCTGGACGACCTCCGTGCCCGCGTCCTGGATGCGGGCGGTCAGGGCCGCGATGACCTCGGGCGCCAGCCGGGCGGCGAGCGGGCCGGGGCGGCCGCGGGCGGTGGCCTGGGAGAGGAGGGGCACGATCGTCGCGCCCGCGTGGCCGCCCACCACCGGCACGTCCACCGTACCCGGGTCCGCGATGCCCGCCACCCCTGCCAGGAAGGCCCGGGCCCGGACGACGTCCAGGGTGGTCACGCCCAGCAGGCGGGCCGGGTCGTAGGCGCCGGCGGCCTTCAGGACGGCCGCCGCGATAGGCACCGTCGAGTTGACCGGGTTGGAGATGATGGCGGTTACGGCGGCCGGGGCATGCGCCGCAATGCCGGCCGCCAGGTCGGCGACGATGCCGGCGTTGATGGCGAACAGGTCGTCCCGGGTCATGCCCGGCTTGCGCGGCACGCCCGCCGGGATGACGACCAGGTCGGCGCCCGCCAGCGCGGCCCCGAGCTCGCCCGGCCCCGTGTGGCCGGTCACCCGCGCGGGCGTGTCCACGTGGGACAGGTCGCAGGCGACGCCCGGGGTGAGCGGGGAGACGTCGTACAGGGCGAGGTGGGCGATGGCCGGGTTCCTGACAGAGGGTTGGAGCGAGAGAGGGGAGACGGAATGATGAGGGCGACGGAGCGGGAGCAGGAAAGCGGAAAAGCGCGGCACGCACCTTTTCCTCTGTCTCCCATCCACATTCTTACATCTTCAGCAGCATGCCCAGGGGCTGGCCGATGCCACCAGCCGCACCTAGGAGGGCCACCTTGAAGCCCGGGCGGGATGGGACGGAAGCGGAGGTGGGGGCCGGGGCGGTGGCGGGCTAATTTGATGGGAGGGAGGGAAGAAAAATGAGGGGCGGCCGGTGAAGGGCAGCATCACAGGCGTCGCTCGTTTTCATCCCGGCGAGCGATCCTCGCACGCACCAGGCCTACCTGCGCTCCAGAGCCTGGCTGCCCTAGCTGGCCAGCCAGATTGGCTAGGCGACGGGTGGCGGGGGAGGGGTCCATGAGTGTGGGAGGAAAGAGAGCGAGGCGATGGACAGGGAGAAAGTGATTTTGCAAAGCGTGCCTACGCTCGCGCTCTTCTCTCTCTAGCCCCGCTCAGAGTGACGCTTCACATTTTTTCGTTTCTCTCCTCAGCCGCGATGGACCCCGCCGCCGCCGCCTCCCCTCTTTCCGTCCTGGCAGCCGAAAAGGAAAGGCTAGAAAATGCGGTGTCCAAACTGAAGGACTCCAACGCCGAACTGAAGGCAGCGCTGGCAGCGGCCGACCCGGCCGATGCGGGCGAGCTCCGGGCCGCCCTCAACGAAAACCTGCCCATCATCGCCCGGTACATCGCCCGGGCAGCGGCGTTGGGGGAGGAGATCGACCGGTGCAAGCGGGCGGCCGGGGTGGGGGCGGGCTGCGCCCCAGGCGCCGGCGGCACGTCCGAGCCGGAGCGGGTCGAGGCTGCTGCTGCTGGCGGGCAGCAGGCGGGGGGTGCGGGCACCGCCAATCCTGCCGCCGCCGCCACGCAGCAGCAGCCCGGCCCGCCCGGCGCGGCTGACGGGGTGTGGCTGTGAGGAGAGAAAGTGTAGTATGCGGCTCTTGGCGCGTGTGACGTGTCCACATGGGCGTGTTTTACTTGAAAATCAAAACCATTACACCTTCTTACTCCTCTGCCACCGCCGCGACCGCGACCGCGGCCGCGAGCGGGCGCAGCACGCCCAACAGCTTGCGCGTGGCCGCCACGGATTTGGCCGTGTCCACTGCGGCCGGCTGGGTAGGCGGGGGCAGGGGCAGGGCCGCCGCGTCCACGCCCTGGGCGCTGGCAGCGGCGGCGACGGCCGTGGCCGCAGCCGCGTCTGCTGCGGCCGCGGCCGCCCCCGCGGCCGCCCGCCTCTCCTCCACCTCGGCCGCCGCCGCCGCCGCCGCCCGGGCCGCCCGCCGCACCTCCTGCACGGAGGGGATGGGGGTGACATCGTCCACCACGCACCCCGCAGCCGCCGCCGCCGCCGCGGCCGTCACCTCCGCCAGGGCGGCCGCGTCGCCCGACGCGAGCGAGGCCGCCCACGCGCGCGCGGCCGCGTCGGCGGCCGCGGGCGTCCCGGGGGGCGGCCGCCCCGAGACGACCGCCGCGACGGCGGCGGCCATGGCGGTCGGGGAGGGGGCAGGCGAGGTGCCGCCATCCACGCCCCGGTGCCGGACGACGGCGGCGGCCGGCTCGTCGTCGTCGCCCTCGCCGTCGCCCCCCGCCCCGCCCCCCGCCCCGCCGTCCGCGGCGGCCTCGCCCGCGAGCAGGGACGCCACCCGCCCGAGCGCGCGCCGCCGGGCCTGGTTGCGCACGCCCAGGCGGCGGGCCAGGGCCAGCTCGTGCGCGGCCTCGGGGGGCAGGGTCACGCCCGACGCGGCCAGCTGGGCGTCCGTCAGGTTGGCCAGGTCATCGGCCAGCGTCTGCCACTGCTTGACTGGAGGAGGGAGGAGGAGGAGGAATGAGAAGAAGAAAAAAAGGATGAGGGGAGTTGGTGGCGCAACAAGCGCATGGAGAGCGAGTCAGCGAGAGGAGACCCGGTCCTCGTCTCACTTCCTATCTTACCTCTCCGCTTGCCGGCCGTCTTGCTGGGGCGCACCACGGACGGCCCCCGCCCCGTCCGGGTGGCGGGGCAGGGCGGGAGGCGGGACATGGCGGGCGTGGGGGCGGGGAGAGAGCGGCCGGCGGCTAGGCAGGGCGGCGGCGCGCGCTGTGGGCTTGCCGCCACCGTCGCCGTGCAGCCGGGCCGGGACCGCAGGGCGGCCAGGTGGGACGCCGACATGTGGAGCGGATGTGGCAGGTGCGGGCGGTGTGTGTGCACTCTTCAGAAGGTGTGTGTGTGCCGTGTCGCGCGGAAAAAAAAAAAAATGTTTTTAGAAAGAAAGAAAGAAAAAATCCCTCTCCCCTCAATTCCTTTCCCTCCCACCACATCTTCGCCGTCCACCCGGCGCGAAATAAAATGGGTCCCTAAAATGGGTCCCTTTCCTAGTTGAGAAAATAAGAATAGTAGATTGGATCTCAACTCATTCCTTCCCTTCCCCCCACACCTTCGCCGTCCACCCGCTGCCCTGGTTGGCCGGGATGGGCTGGAAATCGTTGAGGGCAAAGGCCTTGAAGTCCTCGTTGATGGCCATGAAGCTCGGCCCAAAGATCGCGCTGACCTCCTCCGCCAGCATGAAGCCGATGATGCCGTAGTAGTCCTTGCGTGTGTGGTGTGTGTGTGGTGTGTGTGGGGGGGGGCGCGTGAACTTTTTGAAATGGAGGATGGAGGTGGGGATGGAACCTTCCCTCTCCACGTCCAGACCCCTCTCTCTCTCTCTCTCTCTCTCTCTCTCTCTCTCTCTCTCTCTCTCTCTCTCTCTCTCTCTCTCTCTCTCGCACCTCGTGGTGGAAGAACCTGGTGCCGGTGATGACTCCATCTGTGCGCGTGCGGAGAGAAAATGTGATTTATGGAGGATGATGCCTGAGAGGGGAGGAAAGTGCGCGCGCGCGCGCGTGCTCGGAGGCCAACCACCGCGCACGCGCACAGGCGCCCAACCCGCCCAGCCCCCGTCCCCCACACCCTCTACCAAGAAAACGCACCGGTGTAAATGGGCACCAGGTCATAGAAATGGTCAAAGGCGAAGAGGGTGACCGGGTAGGGCACGTACTCCGCAACCCAGCGGGAGCGGTACTGGGGCGGCCCCCCCAGGGCGATGAATTCGTCCCCCACGGGCTGGCACTTGCCGGGCAGGCCCACGCAGTCCGTGAAGTTGGTGATGATCTCCGTGACGACGGCCAGGGGCAGGGGGATGTAGGGGTCCGGGCCCTTGCCCTTGGCGGGGAGGCCCGCGGGCACGGCCGCAAAGACGGTCAGCTTGTCTCCCGGCGCGGGGGCCGACAGGTTGCACCCCGCATTCATGCACTTGTAGAACACCTCGGGCGTGATGGCCGGGATGCCTGCCAGGTTGATGACGTAGGGCCAGAGCTGGGAGGGCGGGACGGGAGGGAGGGAGGGTGCGTGAGCGTGTGTTTTTGTCGGCGTCGTGAAAGGGAGGGAGGGAGGGAGAGGGAGAGAGGGAGGGTTGTGAAATTCTCTCGGCGTCGAGCCCTGTCTGTCTGCAGTCGACGTGTCGTTGTCCCTCTTTCGGCCGCCCCAAGAAGGCGCGGGGTTGGCAGGGGTAGGCGCCCATTTCTGGCGCGTCGACCCCGCAGGCAGACAGTGAAGGGTCTCGGTTAGGCCTGGCGAGGCCTGTTTTGACAGTGCCGGGCGGCGGGCCGGCCGCGGGCGGCGTCACAAACATAACAAACAGACGGCCCCATGCGCGCCGCCATTTTTTTTTGCCAAGCCCCCCGCGCGGCGCGCCCGACTCACCTGCGACGGCGTCACGCCCGGGATGTCCGTGATCTTGCGGATGCCCGTCGGAACCTTGCCATACTTTACAATGAGGCACTGGTCGGGGGTGCACGCGGGAGAGGGGGGGGGGTGAGACAACACAGCCGGGCACCCAAAGTACATACAGTAGGGGGGACGCGGCCTCCTTCCGAACGCGCCGTCCCTCTCACGGCTCCACCGCCCCGCTCACGCTCTCCCTAACCTGGTCCAGGCTCAGCAGCTCCGGAATGTCGGTCACATTGACGACCTTGCTCAGCTCGGCGAAGCAGCCGGAGGAGCCGCCGGCGCCCTTGACCTGTAGCGGGTTGAGGACGCAGGAGTAGGCCTCCTGGAGCAAGGCCCTGCACGGCTCCGCCCGCGCGCAAGCCAGCCACTCTCCGTAGCACAGGGCGATGGTGTCGGGCTTTAGGGCGGCCGCCGGGCGGGCGGCGGACGCCGCCAGGGCGAGCAGGAAGAAGGCGAGGAAAAGCATTGAGAGAAGTGAGTCGGCGCGTGACCGGGTGGGAGAGAAGGAAAAAAGCCTATTATCTCTTTCCTTCTCCCCTTCCACCCACCCCCTACCCCTCAACTCATAAACATGTCTGGCCGCGGCAAAGGCAAATCCGGTGGCGCCAAGAAGAGCGTCACCAAGTCCTCCAAGGCTGGTGAGATGGTGGTGTGGAGCAGAGGCGGCGGCGGGGCACGGGGGCGATGAGAGAGGAAAAAAATTGAATGGGCCGTGCAGCCCTTCCCCCCCCCGCCGGGCGCGCGCCGAGAGGTCCGTTCGTCCTCTCTGGCCACACCCATCCACCGCCCGCGCCCCCGGTTCTGCACGCACCAGGGTGCGCGGACGGAGCTGGCCTTGCAGTCGAGATAGAGGGAGAAGGAGAGAGACGTTCGCGCGGGCTCGGGCGGGCCCGAGGCGTTTCCCCCCTCGCTGTGTTGCCCCATGGCGCGCCGCTCAACAATGCGTCCACCGGCGCGCGCCCTGGGCCGACAGGCACCGCCCGCGGACGTGTTACCTCCCTCATAGGGTAGGTCCTAACCTGCTGACCCCACCCAGACCGAGATCGGGTGGGTTGAGGGCTGGGTGTGGGGGTGGAAGTGGGGTGGAGAGAGGGGGAGGGGGCGCGAGCGAGACACGAAACTCAACCCCCCTCACTCACTCCTTTTTCCCTCCGCCCACCCCCTCTTCAGGCCTCCAGTTCCCGGTCGGCCGTGTCGCCCGGTACCTGAAGAAGGGCAAGTACGCCTCCCGCATCGGCGCGGGCGCGCCTGTCTACCTGGCCGCCGTGCTGGAGTACCTCGCCGCCGAGGTGCTGGAGCTGGCGGGCAACGCCGCCCGGGACAACAAGAAGACCCGCATCGTGCCCCGCCACATCCAGCTGGCCGTCCGCAACGACGAGGAGCTGTCCAAGCTGCTGGCGGGCGTGACCATCGCGTCCGGCGGCGTCCTGCCCAACATCCACAACGTCCTCATGAAGAAGAAGGGGAAGGGCAAGTCTGGGTCGGTCTCCCAGGAGTTCTGAAAAATGGACGCACGGAATGAAGTGTGTGTGGCTGCGCGCGCGCGCGCGCCCTCTCTTCATATAAAAATGTCAAAAAAGTCAAAAAAAACTGGTGTTAATCAACACCACCAGCCTGCTCGAAACCTGCGTGCACGGACGGGGCGGGGCGGAAGAAAAAAAGGATGAGAGTGAGAGTCGGCATTTCAGAAAAGCGGACGGCCCCGCACAGAGGCACACACACACACGTGCACCACACACATACAATGCCCCACCTCCTAGCTTGAGCCCCGTCTCTCATCGCTCGTCCCGCCCCTGGGGTTAACGCGCGCACACATCGCTCCGTGATCTCTCTCTCCAGTCGCTCAGGAAAAAGAAGAGGAAGAAAAGAAAAAAAAAACGCATGCACTCGTCGCTTGCCGCGGACGCGGCCGCCCGGGTGGACGCCCTGGCTTCACCGGCCGCCACCCCAGCTGCCGCTACTGACGCCGCGACTTGGGCCCTGGACCGGCTGGCGGAGGGTGGAGGCGATGATGGAACAGCAGCAGGGCCAGGGCCGGCCGGCGGCGGCGGCGGAGGCGCACCCCAAACTCCAACCTCCACCTCCCTCCTCCGCCTGCTGGCCACGGCCCTGCTGTGCCCGGACGACGGGCAAGGCAGCGCTGCTGCACCAGCAGCAGCGGACCCGCACCGTCCCAGCCCACGCCTGGCGGCCTTGACGGCGGCCGCCATCGCCCGGGCGGCGGGCGAAGGCGGGTCAGCCTCGAAGGCACATCCTTGGTGGCGCCCGCTCGCGGTGCTCGCGCCGGGCTGGCCGGCGGGGGCGGCCGGGGCGGCCCTGGATGGGGTGGCGGTGAGTGGTGGGACATCGCTGGGCTCCGTCGCAGCCGCCGCGGCCATTCTGGACGCCGCCGCGGACGCGGACCCGGCCGCGGCGCGCGCCGGGCTGGCGGCGGCTGTAGCGGCCTCACCCTCTCCTGGGGCGGTCGTCGGGGCGGCGGCGGCGGCCTTGGCGGGCGCAGTCTCCACGTCCACGCTCACCGCTACATGGGAAGCGGTCGCGGAGGCCCTGGCCGGCCGGGCAGGCGGGTGGAGCGGGGAGGCGGGCCCGGCCGCGGCGGCGGCGGCCACCACCGCCCTCCTTGCCGCACTGTCCGGTCGCGCGGCCTGCCCGGCAGCCGCGGACGGGCTGGCCTGGCTCGCCGGGCGCGGAGGGGCCGGCGGCGGCGGCGGCTTCCTGTACGCGCTGGCGGACGCCATGGTGGAGGACCCGGCCCTGAAGCCGCTGGCGGCCCGCCTCCTGGCGGCCCCTCGCCGGGCTGGCGCGGTCGCCAGCGCGTCGCCCCCGCTGCTCATCGCGGCCGGGCTCGCGGGCGGGGCCCTGGGCGCGGCCCTCGACGCGGCCGCCGCGGCCGGCGACGCCGGCACCGTCTGCGCTCTGGCAGCGGCTGCGACTGCCCTGGAAGGCAGGCCCGCCGCCGCCTGGCGCGCATGGGCGGCCGGCTGGGAAGGTGATGGCGGCGGGGGCACGGCGGGGTGCCCCCCCGCCGCCCGGGCGGGCGGCCTAGCGGCTGTCTTCCAGGGCGCGCCGCCCGCCTCGCCCGCCGTGGCCGCCGCGTCAGCGGCGCTGGGCCCGGCCTGGCAGGCTGCCCTCGCGGCAGCCGCGGCGGCGGATGCCACTGCTGCAGCCGCTGCTGCTGCCATTGCTGGGGAGAGGGGCGCCGCCGCCAGCAGCGGCAGCGGCAGCGGCTGGGCAGCCACGCAGGCTGTCGCCCGCCTGTCTCTGGTGGCCCCCCGCCCGGCCAGGGCCCGGGACGCCGCGGCCGCGGCCGCCGCGCTCGCTGGCCGGGCCGCCGCCCTGGCTGCCCAATTGGAAGCATCGGCTGTGTCCGCCCCTCCCTCTCCTGGCCTGGTGGCCGCCCTGGCGGCCGTCACGGCCGCCCTGGTGAGCCTGTGCGCGGGGCACGGGGCGACTGGCGCGACCCCCACCGCGGCCGCTCTGTCTGAACTGCTCGCGGCCGGCCTGGCCCTGGCCTCCACCGCCGCCGCCGCGGCCGCCGTGCCGGGCACCGCCAGGAAACGCGGCCGCGACGACGGCGACGCGGCCGCCCCGTCCGCCCCTGCGGACGCCCTGGCCTGGCTGTGCCCGGCCACGGTCGGCGGGGCCGCGTCTGGCGGGGCCCGGCCAGTGCCGTGCCGGCCCCCCCTCCTCTCCAGCGCCGTCGTCGCCCCGGACACGCCGTTCCTCCTCGCCGCCGCCGTGCGTGCCGCCGACTGGGGCAGTCGCAGGGGTCCGCCCTCCGGTCCGGGCGTGGCGGCGGCAGCGGCGGCGGCCGCCGCGGCGGCGGCTGCAGCGGGCGCGGCGGGCGAGCCACGCACCCCGCCCCCGCCCACCGCCGCTGTGTTGGCCGCCACGGCCGTCGCCGCCACCGCCGGGCACCCCGCCGTCCGTGAGGGCGCTGAATTACGCATCGCGGGCCTGGTGGCTGCCGTGTGTGGGGCGGCACCCGACCCGGGCGCCGCCGCCGTGGCCGCCGCCTCCGCCCTCCTGGCCGCCTGCACCGCCGCCTGGGGCCCGCCGCCCGCCCTGCCCTCGTCCTGGGCCCGCCCCAGGCCGGACGCGAGTGCGAGTGCGGCGGAAGCAGACACCGCGTCCGCACTGGCCGCCTGGTCCGGGCCTGGGGCGGCGCTGGTGCATGCGTCGCCCTTTGCGCGGGCCCTGGCCCTCGCGGCCCCCGCCGCGGCCGCCCCGCTGCTGCTGGCGGCGTTGGCCGACGCGGCGGGAGCGGCCGGCCGGGCGACGACGGCTTTCTACAGGCTGCCCCCTGCTGCCGCGTGGGCGCCCGCCGCTGCTGCCGCCGCTGGCTGGGTCCCCCGCCCCCTGGCGGCCGCGGCGGAGCTGGTGGGTGGGTGTGGTGGGGCGCACGGCCCACCCCCACCACTCCCACCCAAGGCCGCCGCCGCGGTGTTGCGGGCGGTGCTGGCCGCCGCGGCGGGTGAAGGGGAGGTGGACAATGAGGAAGGGGTGTGGGAGCTGGCGCGGTGGGCGGGGTTGGAGGCGGTGAAGGGCGGGGCGGCCGGCGAGGCTTACGGGCGGGTGGTCGGCGGGTAGATGGAGTGAGGGCAGTGTGCAAAAGGAAAACCTTCTTTTTCGTGCGTCCGGGGGTGATCTCCACCCTCTTCCTCCCCACGTAACCCTGCGCACAACTCCACCGAAACAGTCCCGTCACACTGTGAGCCCCGCGCTCACCGGATCAGTGACCCGGGTCACCTGCCCTAGCCGCACACGCCTCGCCCGACATGGACGTCTCCGTTGGCAATGCGTGGATCGAATCCTACCTCGACGCCCTGGTACGTGGGGGCGTATGCCTCCCGGGACTCACCCCCAGAGATCTGCCAGCCTCTATTCCACCCCCTGGCGTGGTGGGTCGAGCGATCTGATGGCTGTACCACCCCCAAAACTGCTGCCCTTTGAACGTGCGGATGAAAAAGGAGCGCGCGACCCACCCCACAGCTCACGAGCGCTCTCATCCTCTCTCCCCCCACAGTTGACGACCGGCCTGTCCTCCGAATACTCACGCGCACCCGAAAGCACGGCGGCGCCCTCCTCCCGCCGGGTTGACGCGGACAAGAGCCTGTTTGCAAAGTGCGTTAAGGAAAGGAGGGATGGGAAGGGGAGGAGAGCGATTCCAACCAGACCTTCTGTTTTTTTTTCCATCACTCGTCCTTGGAGGCCGCGCTCATTCCTCTCTCCCTCTCTCTCCACTCCGCCCTCCTTCTCCAGGTACTACGTCAACCAGATCCTGCAGCTGGGCGAGGAGGGCATCGCGTCCGCCTGGAGCCGGGTAAGAGTAGGAGAGGAGAGGGGAGATGAGGTGAGAGAGACCCCCTTTTTCTCCCTCCAGCAAGCAAGGTCACCACCTTCTTCAACTCTCATCATCTCTCTTTTCAGGCCGTCTCCACCCGGGGCAACAATGAGAAGGACGCCCGCCTGGAGCACCTGTCCTGGCGGGTGTGGCACCTGAAGCGTAAGAAGGAGGCGGTCCGCCTGGCGGCGGTCGCCCGCGCGGCGGCGGGCGTGTCGACGTCTGCCCGGGGCGCGGGGCTGCGCGGGGCCAGCCACGGCGACGACTCTGACCTGGACGAGGACGACCTGGTCTCGCCGCCGCCCTCCCTGATGGGGACGACGACGTCTTCCGGGTCGGTCCTGTCCACGGCGGCCGCCATCGCGGCGTCGGGCGCCCGCGGGCGTGGGCCCGCCGCGGGCAGTGGGCGCAGCAGCGTGTCTGCCCTCTCCCCAGCCCGCGCCTCCACGGACGCCGGCCTGGGCGCGGCCGGGGCGGGCCCGCACGCCATCCCCGACCTGGGTCTACCCGCCGCCCCACCCCGGGTCCGGACGGGGTCGGCGGGCGGCGGGCTGAGCGCGGCGCTGGGGGCGAGCGCGGCCGCTGCGGCCGCGCTCCCGACCCCGCCCTCGGGCGCGGCCGGGTCGGCGTCTGTCGCCCCGCTCCTGCTGGCCCAGGCGCACGCATCTGCCCACCACCCGGGCATGACCGCCTCAGAGGCCTGGCTGCGTGGGGAGTACGCGGGGTCGCCCACGGGCACGGGCACGGTGTCCCCCGCGCCCGGCGGTGCTGCTGTGGCCGCCGCCGAGGAGGAAGACCCGTTTGCCGGCCGGGTGGACG
>Ga0315283_10005809_pt1 | contig 10928 bp, 7 predicted proteins | sample YL17G09_0_MG_FD_204541 | JGI IMG/M metagenome (GOLD analysis project Ga0315283, IMG submission 204541) | Sediment microbial communities from Yellowstone Lake, YNP, Wyoming, USA - YL17G09_0 | ecosystem: Environmental > Aquatic > Freshwater > Lake > Sediment | place: USA: Wyoming | collected...
CCCCCAACGCTCACTTTTGACCAACCTGCCCACCCTCCCTCACCACCCCTCAGGCCGCCGACAAGGCCGCCGCCACCGCCCTGGCGAAATGCCCGGGCGACCCAACCCTGCTAGCGCTACGGTCGCACGCCCTGAAACTGACGGGCAAGCCCGCCGAAGCCCTGGCCGCCGCGTCCGCGGCGGCCGGCTCCCCAGCTGCCGACGCGCACGCGCTCGACCTCGCGTCGCGGGTGCTGGTGGCTGGGGGGCGGGCCCGCGAGGCGGCGGGCGCGTGGGCGGCCGCCGCGGCCCGCCACCCTGGTGATGGCGAGCTCCAGGCCGGCCTCTTTGAGGCGGGGTGCTGGGCCCAGGACTGGGCGGCCGCCCAGGCGGCGGCGATGCGGCTGTCCAAAATGATGCATGCCGCCAAGGGTGGGGAGGAGGCGCCTGCGGCTGCCTGGCGGGCGGCGACGGCGACCGTGCTCCAAGCCGAAGGCGAGGCCGAGGCGGCGGAGGCGAGAGGGGGGGACGCATGTGCGTCCAACCTGCTCGCGCGTCGCCTGGCCACCGCCATGGTCGGGAAGTTGTCAGCGGGCGAGGCAGCGCCAAAGTTGACGCCCCAAGCGCGGGCGGTCGTGGGGGTGGTGGAGGGGTGGGCAGCAGGGGGTGAGGTCGTGGCTGCTGCTGCTGCTCCGCTGCCGCCGCCACCACCACCAGCCGGGTGGGAGGCGGTCGACGCGGCGCTGTTGACCCTGCTGCCCTTGGTGGAGGAGGGAGAGGAGGAGACGCCGGCGGCGTTTCCGCCCCTCCCCGACCGGCTGGCAGCCGCGGAAGGTGCGCTCGCGGCCGCGACAGCAGGCGACCCCACCGCCACCCGCCCCGCGCTCCTGGCCGCCTGCGAGCTGGGACGCCGCCGCCTGGTCCTCGCGAAGGGCGACCCTGCCAAAGCAGAGGCAGCCACTGGCTTGGCCTCCACCATCGCCGCGTACGTCGCCGCGTCCGGCGCGGCCGCCCCTGCCGCGGCGGCCGACGTGCGGCGGGCAGTCGGCGCGCTGGCTGGGCCTGGAGGAGGGGGGCCGTCCGCGGCGTCGGACCTGGCGTCCGCCCTGGACGTGGTCATCCCCTGCCCACCCTTACCCACCACAGCAGCGGGCTGGGCGGCCGTCCTGGCGGCGGAACAGGTCAAAGCGGACGCGGGGTGGGTGGGCGAGGAGGGAGCAGCGGACCCTGCAGCTGGCGCTGCCCGCCTGCTCACCCTCGCCACGTCCGCCCTGGGCAACCGGGCGGGGGACACGCCCGAAGCGGCATCGCCCACCACCTCAGCCGGCGTGGAGCTGGCTTGCCTTGGTGCGGGCGTGCTGGTGCGGGCGGCCGCGATCAGTGCCGACCTCGCCTCGGCTGCCGCCCTCCTGGGAGCGGCCAGTGGGGTGGTCGGCGCGGCGGTCGCTGCGGCCCCACGCTCGCCGCCCGCCCTGCTAGCCTGGGCCGCCCTGTCTGCCCTGGCCGCCCATGCAGGTGGAACTGCAGACGCCTGCAAGGCCCTGGAACTGAAACATGTCCTCCTAGACTCCCTGGCCGGCCACCTGGCTGGTCCGTGCCATGAGGCCGCGGGCGACGCCCGCCGGGCGGCTGGCCTTACTGCTCTCACGTCCACCTTCCACGCGACCGCCCGGCCCGAGGTGGGCGGGGCCATCAAGGCCGCCTGTGATGGCGGCAACTGGGGCACGGCTGTCGACCTGGCGGCCTTTGCCCGGCGCCTGGGGCGGTCGCACGCCCGAGCGGTCGCGGCGGGGCGAGGGGCGGGGTGGCGGGTGTGGGGGGTGGATGCATTTGGTGATGCCTCTGCCCTGGCATCCGCCGCCAAGGCTGCGCTGGCCGACCTGGATGCGGCGTGTCCGGACGGGACGCCGCCGCTGTCGACCGCCCCGCCCGCCTCCCTGGGGCCGCTCGCGGCCCGCCTGACGTTCTCAGAAGACCTGCGCGACCGCCCCGCCTGGTTCCCGCCTCCCCTTGAATCCTGCTCAGGCTGCGAGGTCGCCGCCTGGTGGGCAGCAAGGGGCAGCGCCGGCGGCACTGCCCCTGCTGCACTCCCCTTTGCTGCCCAGTGGTGGGCCCGGTCGGGCGGGTCCCGCTCACCCCACCCGGGCGCGGTCGCGTGGCGGGAAGGGAGGCGGGGGGCGGTCGTGCGGGCGTGGCTGCTGCCTCGCCTGGTGGTGGGCGTGATTGAGGGGGATGCTAGCGGCCTGGCTGAGATGGTGACCGCCTGGGAGGCGAGCCTTGTCAATGCAGTTTCTGCTGCTACTGTCTCGCCAGACACGGCCGCAGCGACCACCCTGTGGCGGGCGGCAGCTGCCGTGGCCGGGGGAGGTGGGGGAGAGGCTGCTCTTCTAGGCGCGGCCGCGTCTGCTCTGGAAGCCGGCGCTGCCTCCACCGGTCCTGCCCTGGCCGCCGCCATGGCGGCCCCTGGGCTGGCGCTCGGGTCAGCCACCGGCCCCGCCCTGGGCGTCGCCCGCATCGCCTGGCTGGCTGGCGTGTTCGCAGGGGCCTGGGGTGAGCGAGCAGGCGGGTTGGCAGGTGCGGCTACAGAGGCGTTGCGGACGCTGGAAGGCGTGGCGCGCGCTCCCAAAGCGGCCTGGTGGGGCGGGGCGGCTGCTAAGAAGGTGGCTGCCTCCATCATTGCTGCCCAACCGGGGCTTGTGGAGTTCTCGGCGGCCGCGGGAGACCCAGGTGCGGCGGCGCGCGCTGTGGTTGCGGCCCTGGAGGGTGGGATCGCCGCGGCCGGGGCCGTCGCGGAGGTGGCCGGGCGGAAGAAATGAGAGAATGAGAGTCTTAGTTGTAGCACAGAAGAGTCACACGATGAAGCACGCGGAGCGGCACGTTCACTGTCCGTGTGTCAGGGCCGTGTGAGAGGGCAAGGTTGAGATGATGCAAGTCAGACTGTGCATTTTTTTGTTTTTCCGACGCGTAACTCCGTGTGCCGCCCTACCCCACCCTTCTCTCGCCCCATCCTCTCTCCGGCGCTGGCTGGTTTGACTTCTGGACCTTTGGCACTGGCTGGTTTGACTTCTGGACCACCAGGAACAAAAGGCGGCGGCAGCGGCTTCCCAGTCTCGTCGCCCTTTGTGGGCGACCGAGCGGCATCGGGCTTCGGCGTCGGCGCACCCACAACCCTCGTCCGGCCGGCCTCGTTCGAGGTCGAGGGACTGATGCCGACAGGTAATGAAAGCGGATGCGCAAAGGTTATGCAGGCGTGGGTGTCAGGCGGGGATGGGAGGTGTCTGGCAGCACGAGCTCTTCAAGGTGGGGGGTCCCCACGCACTTCCGGCGGCTAGGTTCTCGCGCTCAACCTTGCCCCCCCCACCCCCACCCCCACCCCACACACATCACTTCCCATTTATTTAGGAGCCGCCCGCCGCCCCGCCTCCGGCGCGGACGCCGGCCCGCCACCCACCCTGCCCTCCATCAACACCGGCGGGGCCGGCCTGTCCGCCCCCATGCTCAGTGCGACGGCGCGAGCACACCCGGCCGCCGGCACGCCCGCCCTCGGCAGCTCAGCCCGGCGCGGGTCAGGCGGCGCGTTTGGGTCGGCCCGCCACCGCGAGGGCGGCACCCCGCACACCCACCACCACCGGGTCAAGCCCCTCACCTTCTGGCCGCTGGTTGCCCTCATTTTCTACGAAGTTTCGGGCGGGCCATTCGGCATCGAGGACGCGGTGGGGGCGGCGGGCCCGCTGCCAGCCATCATCGGCTTTGCCGTCCTGCCCCTGCTATGGTCCGTCCCGGAAGCCCTGATCACCGCCGAGCTGGCGACGGCTTTCCCCGAGGATGCGGGCTTCGTGGCTTGGGTCACCGCCGCCTTCGGGCCCGGCCTTGGTTTCCAAGAAGGCTGGTGGTCCTGGGCGAGCGGCGTGGCAGACAATGCAGTGTACCCTGTTTTGTTTGCATCCTACGTCGAAGCGGCCTCGCCGGGCTCCCTGGCGGGCTGGCGCCGCCCGCTTCTCACTATCGCCCTCTCGCTGAGCGGTGCCTACATCAATTACCGGGGACTGGGCGTGGTGGGCAAGGTCGCGGTCGTCGCCACCATCGCCATTATCGCGCCTTTCCTGGCCCTGGTCGGGGCGGCCGCCCCGCACGTCCAGCCCTCCAATTGGGGAGTCCACGTGCCCTGGGCCTCGGTCCGGTGGGGCGCGTTCTTTAACGTCATGTTTTGGAACCTCAACTACTGGGACTCGATCTCCACGCTGGCGGGCGAGGTGGCCCACCCGGGGCGCACCTTCCCCCGCGCGCTCGGCACGGCAGTCTGTTTGGTCGTGTCCATGTACCTGCTGCCCCTCCTCGCCGGCACGGGCGTGCTACCCCCGTCGTCCAACCCTGGCGGCGACGCCTGGTCCCTGGGCTACTTTGCGGAGGTTGGCCGGGCCGTGGGCGGCAAGTGGTTGGCGGGCGCGGTCGTCGCAGCGGCGGCCGTCTCGGCTGCCGGCCAGTTTGAGGCGGAAATGTCGTCCGACTCATTCCTGTTGCTGGGCATGGCCCAGCGCGGCTTCCTGCCCGCCCGCCTGGCCGCGCGGTCCAAGCATGGGACGCCCGGCCTGGCCATCGCCCTGTCCGCCTCGGGCGTCCTCCTCCTGGCCCCGCTCTCCTTCCTGGAGATCGTCGACCTCCTCAACTTTGTCTACTGCCTGGCCGAACTGTTGGAGTTTGGGGCCTTCATCACGCTGCGCGTCCGCGCCCCACGCCTGGCCCGCCCCTTCCGGGTGCCACTGGGGACGGTCGGGTGCGTGCTCATGCTGACGCCGGCGACCATTCTGTTGGTCGGCCTGCTCCTCCTGCCCATCATCGAGCGCAACTGGCGCCTGCTGGGCTGGACGGCGGGCGCGGTCCTGACGGGCCTGGCCCTGCAAGGCCTGCTCGCCCTAGCCCGGGCCCGCAACTGGTGTCACTTCCTGGTTCCCACACCGCACGATTTCAGGGAGCTCCTCGTCGCCCCAGACGATGAGGAAGGGATGGCGACCGGCGGTGAGGGTGGCAGTATCTTATTGGCTGCTGCCACCACCACGACCGCTGCCGCCGCCATCCTGGCGGCGACCCCGCTCGCCGGGCGGCGGCGCAACGCGATCACGCCCGACCCACCGCCCGAGGTGGGCAGTCACGGGGATGCGGTGCTGCCGTCCACGTCCGGGTCGGAGGATGACGTGGAGGAGGAAGAAGTGGCAGACGGAATGGACATGGAGGAGAGGGACGGCCCGCTCAATGGGCGGGTGGTGACAGGTGGGAGGAGGGGGTGAGAGGTTGTGTTTCCTCTCCCGTTTCGGCTCTTCGCAAGCACGACGCACACACATGCACACTACGGCCAGTACGAGAGTAAAGAGCGGGGGATTTGTGGCAGGAGGGCTGAACGCGTTTGTTCTTTACAGCCGTGCGCTCAAGTCGCCCTCCACAGCCAAACACACACACACACACACACACACAAAAGAACTCATGCATGCACCCGCTCTCCCATCATTCACACGCCCACACGCCTCAGCCGTCTCTCTCGCTCGCCTCCATTTCAAATCGTCATGCCCGCCGGCATGCCGGACGGCGAGTACCCCATGTCGGACGCGCCCCCACCACCCCGACCCCCACGAGGCCGCACCTTCTCCACCATGACCGCCTGGGTCGTCAGCATGATGCCCGCAATCCCGCATGCGTTGGTCAACCCCGACCGGGTCACCTTGGCCGGGTCCAGCACGCCCGCCTTGATCAGGTCCTCCACCTTGTTCGTCATCGCGTTGTAGCCCGTCTCGAAGGAGGTGCCGACCAGCTTCTCGATGATGACGTCGCCCTCCATGCCCGCGTTGTTGGCAATCAGGCGGGCCGGCGCTTTCAGGGCCTTCATCACAATGTCCGCGCCCAGCTTCTCCTCCGGGTCGGTCAGCGTGCTCTTGAACTCCGGGATGAGCTCGGACAGGTGGAGCAGGGCAGCCCCACCGCCGGGCACAATCCCCTCCTCCACGGCCGCAAAGGTCGCGTTCTTGGCGTCCTCCACCCGCAGCTTGCGGTCCTCCAGCTCCGTCTCGGTCGCAGCGCCGACCTTGATGACCGCCACCCCGCCCGCCAGCTTGGCCACCCGCTCCGACAGCTTCTCCGTGTCGTACACGGAGTCCGTCTCGGCCAGCTCCTTCTTGATCTGGGCGACGCGCAGGTCGATCTCCTCCTTGTTGGCGGCGTCCGCGATGATGGTGGTCCACACGTTGCCGCACGTGACCTTGCGCGCCACGCCCAGCTGGTCCAGCGTCGTCGTCTCCACCTTCATGCCCAGGTCCTTGGCCACGAACTCGGCACCTGTCACGATGGCAATGTCCTGGAGCAGGGACTTGCGGCGCTCGCCGAAGCCGGGCGCCTTGACGGCACACACGGAGACAATGCCACGCAGCTTGTTGACGACCAGGGTCGCGAGCGCCTCGCCCACCACGTCCTCCGCGATGATGAGCAGGGGCTGGTTCACCCGGGTGACCTGCTCCAGCAGGGGCAGAATCTCCTTGATCGTCTCGATCTTGTGGTCCGTGATCAGGATGCGCGGGCTGTCAAACTCGACCAGGAGCTTCTCCTGGTTGGTCACGAACTGCGGGGACGCGTACCCCCGGTCAATCTGCATGCCCTCCTGGACCTCCACCGTCGTCTCCAGGCCGTTGGAGGACTCGATGGTCAGCACGCCGTCCGCGCCGACCGTCTCCAGGGCTTCTGCGATCAGGTCGCCGATGGCCTCGTCATTGCCGGCGGAGATGGTGGCGACCGACCGGATGTCGGCCGACCCCTGGACGGGCTTGGCCAGGCCACGCAGCTTGCCGACCAGGAAGTCGCACGTCTTGTCGATGCCCTTCTTGACGGACACCGGGTTGGCGCCCGCGGTGACGACCTGCAGGCCAAAGTGGATCATCTCGCGGGCCAGGACGGACGCGGTCGTCGTCCCGTCGCCCGCCGCGTCGTTGGTCCGGCCGGCCACTTCTTTGATCAGCTGGGCGCCCGCGTTTTCGACGGGGTCCTCCAGCTCGATGGCCCGGGCGATGGAGACGCCGTCATTGATGACCTGGGGGACGCCGTAGGACTGTTCCAGGACGACGTTGCGGCCTGGATGGGATGGGAAGAGAGTGAGGAGAGGGGATGAGAGAGAGAGAGAGAAGGGGTGAGAGGGTTTTCGCGTCTACGTCGAGGCCGCCGGCGGCGGCTGAGGTCGCTGCCCGTCGCGTCGCGTCTTTTTCGCACTCACCGCGAGGCCCCAGGGTGACGCCCACAGCGTCCGCTAGCTTGTTGATGCCGTCCTGCATGCGCTTGCGGGACTCGTTGTCAAAGACAATCTCCTTGGCTTCCGCGCGGGCCGGGGTCTGGAGTGGATGAAAGGAAGGAAGAGGTGAGAGAGATAGAGACGAAGCATGCGGCGGCCAGCGAGTGTCCCTCCGCCGCCACGCCCTGGTGGGGAGCAGAGAGGGCGATTTGCCTTGACATCCCGCCCGGGGCTGGCTAAATGAATGGCCTAGCTAGGCTTGGGGTCCAAGCGGGCGATCAAGCGGTCCCGTCACGAAGCTGAGGGCGCAAAAGGGGCGCCCTCTTTTTTGCGACGGCCCGTGGTAGACCGACGGCGGCGCTGGGGAAGAGTTTCCGCGCACTCTAAGCTTCCTTCTTCACGCCACGCCATACGCCGCCCTTTCCAATTTTCAACTCACCATGCCAACCCGGCCGCGGCGGGCCTTGGTCGTCGCAACGCCCGTAAAGGCGGAGCGGGAGGCCGCCTGCGTTGTGAAGAGGAGAGGAGAGATGGTGAGTGGAAAACAACTGGAGTCCAGAAGCGCAGCATATATGAAGGGAGCGATGCAAAGTGGAAGCGCGCCCCGCGACACAGGCCACACGGGTAGACGGGTAGAACATGTATTTGGCCGCCCCTGGGCTGGGTGGGCGGGACGCGGGGTGTGGCGCGTCCAAGCTCCTCGCCGGAGGAAGGAGAAGCAATTCTCAGCGCGGGTGCTGGAGACCACCTAGCCACCAGCGTCGTCTCCCTTAGCACGCGCCCCCTCCACTCCTCGCAGGCCCTCCTCGCATCCGCATGCTCTCACCTGGGACCGCAGGCTGCTGGTCGTCTGCATGGCGGGCGACGGGTTGTTTGTTTTGGGAGGGTTGAGGCGTGCGCGAGGAGAAGGGCAAGGGGAACTCGAGACTGAAGAGAGGGAAGAAGAGAAAATAATGCTTTCTTCCTGTCACTTCTCTCAAAATCACGGCAGCGTCAGGGGGGGGGCAGGTTACCGGCCAACCAGCACGCGCGCTGAAAGCCTCGCTTAATCGCTGCCGCATAAACACAGCTGCGTGGGAAGAGGGCAGTGCGTGTGCGTTGGTAGAGATAGAAGACGTCGCGAGCGATGGCGACCAACCCGCCCGCTCCTGCCGCCCGGCCGCCCGGCACGGCCGGCCTTCGCCACCTGCTGGCGCGGCTGTTGTTCGGCCACCGCGCGCCGGCGGCTGAAAGCGGCGCCCGGCCCTCAAGGCCGTCCTCCCCAACCCGCGCCCGCACCGACTCGGCGGCCGACTTGGACGCGCCAGCCGAACCACACCAACCCCGACCTGCCCTCCCTCCGGCCGACCTGGGCCGGTCCGACAGCGCGCGGGACACGACGGCTGTGCCGGATGCTGCGGCGATGACAGCCGACGCACCGCCGCCCTTGCTGCGCCCCCTGCGCGTGGCGGCGGTTGGAGTGGAGGAAGCACAGGCAACGCCGCCGCCGCCCACAACAAGCACGCCTCCAGCCGTCCGCCTCAACACGTCTGCCTCTTCCCTGAGCCGCCTGGCACCCCAAACCGCTGCCGGCGGCATGGCGGCTCCTACGGTGGACACGCACATGGCAGCTGAGGGGAGTGAACGGGCGCTGGTGGTGGGTGGCATGGACTCGCCGCGCCCTTCTGAGGGCGGGGGTGGCGGCCCCGCCACATCAGACCTCCTGGCTGCCCGCCTGCTAGTCGCCCAGGCAACGCGCGGGCCGGCGACCGCGCCCACTCACTGCCTGCCCCCACGCCGCGAAGATTTGACGTTGATTGGTCAATCGCGCGGTCAAGCCGCCACGCCCGCCGCGCCCATCGCCGCGTCCGGGCTACAGCCTTTGCCCACGCGCGAGCCTGTGCCGGAAACACCCCTGGCCGCCGGTGGGGCGGGCGCGTTTGGGCGGGCGCCCGTGCCTTCGCCACCGGCGCGCATGGCAGACGATGGCGGTGATGGAGAGCCAGAGGACCCGCTGGATGAGGCCCGCCGCCTCCACCGGGCGGCCGTCGAGGCAGGGAGCATCATTCCTCCAGCAAGTGCAACAACAGCCGCTGCCCTGGCCCGGGACTCGCCGCTGATGATGCTGGCTGAGAATAATGGTAGCGGGGGGGGGCAGGCCACACAGCAGCAGCAGCAGCAGCATGGGTCGTCGTCCCGGGCGCGGAGTGATGCTAGCGGGGGTGGAGACAGCGCGTGGCGTGATTGAAATTTGACATGATGGAAAAAGGGGTGGCTGAAAGAGCGAGACAATCGGCACAGTCTCATTTTTTTTTCTCACGACGCACGCGGGCCGGACAGCCAGCGTGCGCGTGTTTGTGCATCTGCTCTGCTCTGCCAGCACATGCGGCCAGGCCTGCTGAATCGAGGCGGCGCTTTGCAGCGGCTCTCTGTCCCTTGTTCGCACCTTGCCGTCGGCCACGCCCCACCGCTCGCCCCACCCTCACCACCACCTCATAGCATCATGGGCGCCGCCCTGTCCTCCCTGCGCCGGCGCGGCCCCCCCCTCCGTGCGGTCGACCCGGCAGCCGCTGCCGCAGACGCAGCCGATGGCGGCCTGTGGCTCATCGTGGGGCTGGGCAACCCGGGGCCCAAGTACGAGCGCACCCGCCACAACGTCGGGTGGCGGGTGGTGGACCGCTTGGCCGCCCAGGCGGGGTGCGCCCTTGACCGGGCCCAGTGCAATGCGGCGGTGGGGCGGGGGACGCTGGAGGGTGTGCGGGTTTTGCTAGTGAAACCCCTGACCTTCATGAACGTGTCAGGCGAAGCCGTCGGCGGGCTGGCCAAATTTTACAGGGTGCCGCCGTCCCGCGTCATCGCCTGTTATGACGACATGGACACGGCCGTCTCCAAGATTCGCCTGCGGGCGGGGGGCGGCCATGGCGGGCACAATGGCGTCCGCTCCCTGATCCAGCATTTCGGTGGGACGAAAGACTTTGTGCGTGTGCGGGTTGGTACGTTTGTCTTCTGTTGGCAATGGGGGCGGCCGCGCCGGCTTTGGCCAGGCTGCCCATCTGGGCGGCGGAAACAGCCTTGGCCGCGTCCTGGGGGCCCAGGCCGGGGGGGGATGGGATGGGAGATGGGGTGGGATGGGATGGATGTTGGTCGATATCTCTCACCCACACACGCCACCCCTCTCCTACTCAATCATCCCTTTTCTTCTTTCATTCTTCACAGGTGTTGGCCGCCCGCCCGACCACATCCCCGTCGTCGCATACGTGCTCCAAGACTTTGGGCCGGGCGAGCGAGAGGACGTGGAGCGGGCGGTGGAGGACGGGGCCGACGCGGTGCGCGCGGTGCTGGGGCTGGGCCTGGAGCGGGCGCTGTCCGGAGTGCGGCTGCCCGGTGGGCGGGGTTGAAAGATACGGGGGCTGGGGAGGGGCTTTGGCTTCTTACACTGTCACGTGTGCGACGGCGTGGGGTCAGGGCGGGGTGCTGGTCGGTGGGTCGTTGTGGTTGCTCTCAGTCCAGCTTTTTCACAATCACCCTCTGTCTGTTCCCCCCCCCCCAAACCCCCCCCCGCACCCCTATCCCTCGCACGGCACCGCGCGCGCCGCCGTGTTTGTTTCGCCTGCCTCCCTCTCCGGCCCCTCCCCACACAGCAGTCCGACCACCTTAACCTGGGCATCATCATCACGGTGCAGGGGATAAATTGGGAAAATGGTGT
>Ga0315283_10005811_pt1 | contig 10927 bp, 18 predicted proteins | sample YL17G09_0_MG_FD_204541 | JGI IMG/M metagenome (GOLD analysis project Ga0315283, IMG submission 204541) | Sediment microbial communities from Yellowstone Lake, YNP, Wyoming, USA - YL17G09_0 | ecosystem: Environmental > Aquatic > Freshwater > Lake > Sediment | place: USA: Wyoming | collected...
ATTTGCGTCTGGTTCTTGGTCATGGCGCTGTCGTGGTTCTGGTTTTCTACGAATGATGTTCCAGAGACTTGCGTCAAGGACGGCTTGGATGGGGAGTGCAAGGTTCTCCCCACACCCCTCTCCAATGAGGAGATGGTCTAGTACTGGAAGGTGTTTTCTCTTCTCAAACTCAACTCCACTCCACTCAACTCAACTACATGGCTGCGCTGGTCAAAAAGTCCAGCGACCTTCACCAGATACGCTGGGGTACGCTGGTGATTGCCAGCAGGAATCCAGAGGAACCTAATGGTCGATGAAATAAATGTCCCCGAATCGTTGACTCGCTGGAGGTGCGATGAGACTATCGCCAGCAAGGAGGTCGTGGAGATGAGCAAGTACAAGAACGAGCCGTGGTTCAAGATCAACCGGCGGCTCTTCGAATCGAGCGTTTGGGAGGAAGACGTCCACGTTCGCATCGTCTGGGTCACGCTGCTCGCCCTCGCACAAGAGCCGGCGAACATGAACATGGGGTCAGGCTTCATCGCCATCACGCCAGGAAACCTGATGCGCAAGGCGCTCGTCTCACGCGAGCAGCTTGACGACGCGATCCGGCGCCTGACTTCAGCCGACCCGTACAGCCGCACCGACCCCGGCAAGGCTCGCCTGGAGGTCTTCGACAACGGCTACCGCATCCCGGCCTTTGAGCTTTACAACGACGCTTCCGCCTACGAGCGCTGGAAGCAGCAGAAGTCCGAGGCCGGCAAGCGCAGGGCGGCCGATGCGGTTCGCGTCAACGGGCGGTTCGTCAAGGAAGAGGCCGACCCGCAGTGAAGCAGTTCTGTTTGCGTGGGCATGACACGTTTGTAGTTGGGCGTAAGCCCTCCAATAGACAGTGTCGTGCGTGCCATCAGAAGAATTGTGTTCGCTGGAAAAAGAGCTTGCGCGGTACCGTGGTTAGCGCGACCTCAGAGCGACGTCGGTACTTAACCGATCCTGAGTACAGGGCCAAGCGAAACGCGAGGACTATAGCTTGGAACCGCGCAAACCCAGAGCGATACAGGGAGCACCAGCGCAAGAACAGGTTGAAGTACAGGGGCGTAAACTTTTGGATTGAAGCGGCTAAGGAGAGCGTATGAAGATGACTTCGGTTGATCGCAAGAAGAGCGTAGCGTTCACGCTGTACCCACTCAGTGACGTCCACTGGCCACAGCACGATCACGACAAGCTGGAGGCCTGGAGGGACGTGGTCCTGAATGACGAGACGGCAGTGGTCACACTGGGTGGCGACCTGTTCGACTTCGGTCGAGGGAAGTATCGCGCACACCTCGCATCGTACACGGGCGACAACAACTCGCGCAAGGCGGTGGACGACTTCGCCTATGCGCAGATCGATGCCTTCACGGACTTCCTGAAGCCGGTGGCCAGCAAGGTGGCAGGCGTGGTGGTGGGCAACCATTTCTGGGCATTCGCTGACGGTCGCGTGAGCGATCAGCAGCTTGCGCTCCAGCTTGGAGTCGGGGAGAAGTTCCTGGGCTGCTTCGGGATGATCCGCGTCGATCTCAAGGGCAGGCCGGTGAAGGTCGCCATCCACCATGACGCCGGACGTCGCGGTGGTACGGCGAGCGCGGACATGCTCGTCTTCCAGCACTGGTCGCACAACGTCGCGGCCGACATCTACGTCGCCGGCCACACGCACCGTCAGTGGGCCGGGATCTTCCAGACTAAGGTGGGCATCAAGGACACCGAAGACAAGGTCATGGATCAGAAGCTGGTCTTCGTGCGCAGCGGCGCCTTCCTCAAGGGCTACGAGGAGTCGGTCCTCAATCCCGAGGCTCCGTTCATGCCCGACTACGCCGAGGTGGCGATGCTGCCGCCTAGCGTCCTGGGGATCATCTGCGTCGAGGCGTTCGTGGACAGCAAGGGCAAGCTCCAGTACATCCTTCAGCAGAGGACACTGTAGTGCGGCGCCTGCTGGTCGTCGTCTCTCTCGTCGGGCTCGCAGCATGCGGGAACGAGAACCTAGTAAAGGCCCCGAAGCCGCCAGAGGCTGATCCGCAGTTTGTACTGGAGCGCAGGATGATCTCGACCGTCATGCCGAACATCTACGTCTACGTCTTCAGGGACAAGGTCAACGGGAAGCTCATCTACGTCACGCCGAGAGCCGGCATCGCAGTGGAGGACGAATGAACACCGTCAGGATCTTTCTGCCGTACGGGGCGCACCTGCGCTTCGAAGGAGTCGAGAAGCTCATCGCGTTGAGTCCCGACTTCATTTCGTTCACCTACCTCGCGCGCAACGAGAAGGGTGACGCGACTGACAAGAAGGCACACGCCGTGTTCTGCACGCGCGTGATCTGCGGGTACTCGATGGAGGAAAGCAAATGAGAGCCGAAAGCGTCGGGGCCGGATGCGGATGCGTGGTCGTGCTGGTGCAGTTTGCTGTGTCGATTGCGATCATCTACATGATCTTCCACTTCGCAGCGAAGTTCTGGTGATCTATGACCCAAGGTGAGTTGAAGATCCGTCTCTTGGAAGACTACGGCGAGGCGTCCATCGAGGACATGATCGGCGCCGTGCGCCTCATTGTCGAGGCCGACAAGGAGCAGTACCTCAAGGGATCCCCAGAGGGTGAGGCCCCGCATCCGTTGGTGGTGCGGTGTCTCGATGCGACGGTCCAGCATCTGCAAGATGCGTCCTTCGCCTACTACGCGAGTCTCAAGTGATCGACAAGGAGAAGTTCATCGAGACGTTCTGGGAGATCTGTGACGAGCGAGATCTCGACCTGTACAACATCACCAATCAGGAGATCGACATACTGCTGGCCGAGACGATCGATCGTGTCGAGGGCGTCGAGGTAAAAGTCAGGGCCATCGTGGAGGAAGCATGAGGGGTACCAAAGTCAAGCGGTTTCGCAAGATGTACACGGCGTGGGTGATGGCCATTGCTCCACGTATCCCAGAGGGCATGAAGGCGATCTCGTTCCGCGTGTGGAGGAGGAGGGTGACCCGTGGCGTTTGAGGTTTTCAAGAAGATCCCCCGGCTGTTTCGAGAATGCACCATCACAGAAAAAATCGACGGAACGAACGGGCAGATCCTCATTGGGATCCCTGGGATCGATGTGGTACACGCTTCTACCGACCAGTGGTTTGACCCCTTGGTCATGGTTGGTGATGTCGCAGTGTGGGCGGGATCGAGGAATCGCTGGATCTATGCCGAGCAGAGCAAGGACAACAGCGGGTTCGCCCGTTGGGTACTCGACAGGGCGGCGCAGCTAGTCGAGATCCTTGGCCCTGGTCGTCACTACGGCGAGTTCTGGGGCTCAGGCATCCAGCGCAAGTACGGGCTGACCGGCAACGACAAGCGCTTCTCCCTCTTCAACACGGACAAGTGGCTGCCGGTCCTGAAGCAGCGCGAGCTAGGAGGGCTCCCGATTCCCGCCGGCCTGGGCGTCGTGCCGGTCCTGTACGAGGGGCAGTTTCTGACGCGCGAAGTGGAAGATCAAATCTTCAGGCTTCGGACTTTCGGCTCACTTTGTGTCCCTGGTTTCATGGACCCAGAGGGAGTAGTCGTGTACCATCACGCTGCTAAGTCGTACTTCAAGGTCACGGTCAAGGACGATGAAAAGCCAAAAGGCAGCACCGAGTAAGTACCCAGCCAAGAGCACCTGCGGATCGTGTGGACACTTCTACTCGATCCACAGCACCCGTGGCTGTTCCGCGCAGTTCTGTAGTTGCAAGCTCAAAGTGAAGGTGACAGATAAGTGAAGCTCAAGTGCCTCTCGCTTGGCGCCGGCAACCTGCCGCTCAAGCGCAAGCTCTTCTTGCCGCAGACCGAGAACGCGGAGATCGAGTGGACAACACTCGACATCGATCCCGACTGCAAGCCGGACATCATCTTCGACCTGAACGATATGGAGCGTGGGCTGCCTCTACCGATCGGGGACAACACCTTCGATGAGATCCACGCTTACTCGGTTATGGCGCTGTACGGCCAGCAGGGTAATGCGTATCGTTTCTTCGAAGGCATGCGTGAACTGTGGAAGATCCTGAAGCCGGGCGGGCTCTTCATCGGCGGAACCCCGGCGCCTGCGGATCGCTGGGCCTGGGGCGAACCGTCGGCCGTACGTATCATCAACGACGCGACCTTCCTGTATCTCACCAAGGACTTCTACAAGGAGCTAGGCCGTCAGCCGTTGTCGGACTACCGTTCGTACGTGGAGCCGTGCTGGTGGACCATCGAGTACAGTGAGTACTCGATGATCGGAGACTGTCAGACGTATCACTGGGTTTTGAGAAAGGACGTGGGCAATGAAGTCGGTTAACAAGGTGACGCTGATCGGGAACGTGGGCCGCGACCCCGAGGTTCGCTACATGCAGTCGGGCGACCCCGTCATGAACTTCAGTCTCGCAACGACCGAGACGTGGAAGGACAAGTCGGGAGCGAAGCAGGAGCGTACGGAGTGGCACCGCATCGAGGTGTGGGGCAAGCTCGCGGAGATCATGAAGGAGTACATCGTCAAGGGCAAGCCGGTCTACGTCGAAGGGCAGATCGCCTACGACGAGTGGACCGACAAGGACGGCAACAAGCGCAACGCGACCAAGATCAAGGTCGGGTTCAACGGGAACATCATCCTCCTGGGCAGCGGTGGTGGCGGCGACAAGGCCACGCGCAAGCCGGCGGGGAGCGACAGCGGGTCCGGCGCGGAAGTGCCTTACAAGGCCACCGACGATGACATCCCCTTCTAGTGACGACGATGGCCCCAAGTGCCGCCTGTGCGACGGGACGCCTGCGGACTGGTGCTATGGATGCCGTGCGTACATCTGCGACAACCACTACGACAACCCGTGGGGTCCGCATGACCGTGAAGACCACGACGCTGTCGAGTTAGAAGAGGTCGCGTAGTTGGCCAAGATCAAGCAGGCGTTCACGCCGTCGCAGGTGGCCCTCCCCACCTGCGGCGGTTGTGTGTCGTGCGGCGACCTTGACGACCGGCATCTCTACATCCTGGGGTACGACAGCAAGTACTACTGCAAGGTCTGCTTCTTCAAGATGGCGACTCGCTGGCCGAAACTGGTACCGTATAAGGAACCGTATAAGGAGTTCAAGCCGATCCCGCAAGAGATCATCGATAGGGCCTGGAGGCTCGCCCCAGGTCGGCATCGAGACAACAAGAAAAAGGGATTCGTTGACTACAACGTTCCAGAGGGGAAGCGCGCTCCTGCTGATCAGGAAGATGCTTTTGGCCTGATGGCGGAACTGCTCTTCGCGCGCTCCATGAGGATCGACCTGACCGACGAACAGTTGATCACGTACAAGGGGCACAAGAACCCTGACCACCTTCCTGGCGTCGAGGTACGCGGCAGGAGCTTCCGAACCAACTGGACGGAGCGGGACTTCCCGGTTTGGGACAAGGACGCCGGCAAGGGGAAGCACACCTTTATCGCGTATGCTTTCGATCGGGACGCGATGGAGTACGCGATCCGTTGGCTGCCATTCAGTGAGGCTTGGGATGCACGCCGTCCCGTCAAGATGGGCGTGACGGGGCGAGATATGCCGGGGGTCAGCTTCTACCGCATGAACACCGACCTAGCGGCGCTACGCGAAAGACTATTGATAACGGGAGAGGGCTATGGCCAAGATCGAGTACAAGAAGTTCAAGGCGACGATCGAGTACAAGCTGGAAGTGAACGAGGACTACCAGCCGACGGTGAAGGACGAGAAGCAGAACTGGACTGTGGTCTGCACGGCTGACCCGGAGATCGTGAAGCCCAAGATCAGCGTGGAGGAGGTCTAAGGTGATCGCTCCGGTCATCGACAGCGGTACCCTGCGGACGTTTGCGACCGGCGCTACGCGCGATACCAGCAAGACGAAGCTGGAGCCGTTCGGCTTCCTGTCGCCCGTTGCGCTGCATCGCTTCAGCGAGTACATGCATAAGCACCGTCTTCAGAGCGACGGCAACCTGCGCGACTCCGACAACTGGAAGAAGGGCATGCCTGAGAAGGAGTACATCCAGTCGCTCATCCGACATGTCATGGACTTCTGGCTGGTGACAAGTGGAGAGGCCCCGCGCTACGACACCAAGGTGTCCGACCCCGAAGAGATCGCGTGCGCGATCCTCTTCAACATCCAGGGCTACCTGCATGAGCGGGGGACGGGCCGGTGGCCAACTCAGTTGGTCGTCAGGCCCCCGTTCGGTCATGCCTATGGCCCAGTACAGGCGCATGGGCTCAACTACGTCAACGTAGACGAAGACCTGTCTAGGGAAGTAGACGAGGCCTTCGATCGAATCACAGACGGTGCCGCTAGCCGATGAGGTAACATAAGGGAATGGGACTAAAGCTCAGTCAGGGCATACGAATCTATGAGCATGGCGCAGACCGCGACATGATTGGGCGAGACAGCTACAACTTCTGGCAGGGGATGCGAGAAGTCGAAGACCTCAAGATCAACCCTTCGGTTGAGATCCTTGCGGTTGGTTCCGAGAGCGGGGCCATGACGATCCACTATCGATGGCTGCACTGACTTGTTGCATCTGCTCAGGCAGCCGGGAAGTGAAGTACTGCGATCGATGTCAGCATCGCTTCTGCATCGACTGCCGTGGCGCCCTCTTCTGGAGAGGCGTTGCGGCAGTGAAGCAGTTCCTCACTCGTCGTCCCCCAGCAAACTGTCACTGTAAGGAGACTGAATGAAGCAGCGCGTTTTCATCTATCACGGGAACTGCTACGACGGCTTCACCGCCGCGTGGGTGTTCAACAGGTTCTTCAAGCCTGGGCTCAACGATGCCCCGGTCGAGTACGTGGGCGCCCACTACGGCGACCAGCCGCCCGACTGTAAGGGCAAGGAGGTCTGGCTGGTTGACATCTCGTTCGACCGCGAGACGATGATCGAGAAGATCATCAAGCCCTCGACTCGCACCATCATCATGGATCACCACAAGACGGCAGAGGCCGCATTGGCGGGCATCCTAGATGAGGTCCGCGACAAGCACCGTCTCAGCCGCAAGGGCGATACGGTTACCTTCGACATGCATCGCTGCGGCAGTGGCATCCTGTACGACTATCTGGACGGCGAGGCCGGCAAGCTGGCCGGGTTCCACAAGCCGCGCTACAACGGTGGCCGTGAGCTTTGGCTGGTTGACTACATCGAGGACCGCGATCTCTGGAAGAAGGCCTTGCCTGATACCGAAGAGGTTCACGCCTACCTTGCATCCATCCCGATGACGTTCGGCAACTGGGACGCGGCCAACGCGATGGGTCGCATGAACGTGGTCGAGGGTGGGCGTTCGATCAAGCGCTACATCGATCTCTACGGAGTGAAGGCTCGTCAGCAGGCGCGCTTCGAAACCTTCGCGGGGTATCGCGTGCCGACGCTCAACATTCCCTACATGAACTGTAGCGAGTACGTCAACGAGCTTCTGTCCGAATACCCGGATGCTCCATTCGCGCTCAGCTACTTCAAGGCCAACGATGGGACGTGGCGATTCTCGCTGCGCTCCAAGGGGGAGTTCGATGTTTCCAGCATTGCTACCCAGTATGGTGGCGGGGGTCACAGGAACGCAGCAGGGTTCTCCTGGGCAACCCTCCCGTGGCTTGATCAGCCGATCGCTGCACCTGTCACCGACGCTGTCGTCCCTCTCGTCGGCGGCAACGGGGATCCAGTTTGATCCTGAGGGTGATGCATCACAAGTGATACATCTAGGAGAGGACTCTGACTGATGGCCAAGAAGGATCTGTCGGCAAAACAGCTAACGGCCCTGGGCCTGCTCGTCAAGGGGCACTCTCAGGAGGAGGCTGCCCTAGCGGCCAAGGTGCGTCAGACGACCATCCGCGACTGGATGAAGGAGGAGTCCTTCAGGGACGAGCTTCGTCTCGCGCTAGAGCGGATGCGACAGACCTTTGAGGCCCGCGTAATGGGCCTCGCTAACAACTCGGCCGTGGTGTTAGCGGAGATGATCGCGGACGATACCAACAAGGAACGGCAGCTTGAGGGCGTGAAGCTCGCCTTCAACTCTGCCGTTCGTCTCTCCAACCGGTACAAAGAACTACAGGTGGAGGGATTTGTGGCACCGGCCCAACCTCTTGTCGTGTTCCCTGTGGGGACTCGGTTCCCCTGGCAGAATCGCATGACGCTGCCGGCGGTGCCTCTTGAGATCCCTGCCGACGTAATCGATGTTGAAGCGGAGAACGGTAATGATCAAGCTGAAGACCTCTGAGGGAGAAACAATCTGGGTGGCGCCAGATAGGGTCACTGTGCTGTCGGCGGTGAAGTCGCAAGCGCAGGGTGGCCCGCCAGTAGTGATGCTGGGGCTGACCATGCTCATCATGGCCGGCGCCCCGCCGGTAGTCGTGAAGGGCTCGCCAGATGAGATCGCTGTGAGGTTGGACAATGGTGGACTCCTCCCAGCCTGAATTCGTAGAGCCCGAACCAGACGGGCCGCGCGTCTTCGAATGGGCCTCCGCTCACCAGCAGGAGGCCGTCGAGGCGATGCCGGGGACTCCTCTGCTCATGATGGGCGGGTTCAACTCAGGCAAGACGAGCGCGGCGATATTGCACATGCTTGCGCTCTGTGACAACTTCCCCGGCTATAAGGTGGCCGTGCTGCGCAAGACCTTCAAGGACTTGTCGCTCACGACCCGCCCATCGTTCGATCAGTGGATCGACCCGAAGCGTGTGCGCTCACATTCGGCTACAGAGGTTGTCCTCGACAACGGCTCATCGTTCATCTTCCACCACCTTGACTCACCCAACAGCGCGACGATCCTGAAGGGTCTTGAAATCAACGGCGCCATCCTCGATCAGGCTGAGCAGATGCAGGAGCAGACGTTCAAGCTCCTCCTGGGCCGGCTAGGCCGATGGAAGGGGGCGCGGGTGCCGAAGTGGGTGCTCAACGCCTACGACGGCGAGTGGCCCTGGAAGAACCGCGCGCAGCAACCCGTACCACCGATCTCTGTCATCCTCACAGCCAACCCCACAGAAGACGGCGACCCCGAACTGCACTGGCTCTGGCAGCGCTTCTGTCCAGAGTCGAAGGACTGGCAGACCAAGTGGTCGAAGCAAGGGTATCGGCAGATCCTCATGCCGACCACTCAGAACAAGTTCGCTGGTGAGCAGAACGTTGAGATCCTGCTCTCCCAGGACGAGGACTACGTCAAGCGGTTCGTGCGTGGTGAGTGGGTCCGGTCGAAGGGTCACCTCTTCAGGATGGATGCCATGTCGGTGCTGGAGTACTCGCCAGAACTGATCTCCTACATCGAGAACTCCTGCATGCTTGGGCGCGTGCTCGACCACGGAGACTCGGCGCCAACCTGCTGCCTTTGGTATGGCGTTGACCAGAATCACAACATCTTCTTCTGGCAGGAGTACTACCAGCCTGGGGTGAGTGATGACGGCAGCAAGGAGTTCAACGTCTCCGACCATAGGCGCGCGATCACGCAACTGTCGAAGCCGCTGACCTTCCGCATCAACATCGCTGACGCTTCGATCTTCGACAAGACACGCAACATCTCAGGGTTCACCCGGCGCCAGCAGCGTTGGTCGGTGGCCGACGAGTACACGGATCGCAAGATCATCAACGAGGACACGGCGATCTACTGGACGCCATCCGACAAGAACGAGGCGCTATCCCGTCAGCGCTTATCCCAGTATCTGCGGCTGGACGGCCGGCACAAGCATCCGATCACTGGCGAGATCGGGGCGCCTCATCTCTACTTCGTGGAGAAGAGCGATGAGCATCCGCATGGCGTCGAGCATGCGATCCGCGATATCCGTAACGCCAAGCGTCTGGCTGTGGGCGAGAACGACGGCAAGCCGATCTACAGTGACGATCGTGACCCGTCTATCTCAGACCATGCGCTAGACTGTGTACGGTACGTTGTCAACAGCCACCCGATCGCGGCAAGCGCTCCGATCGAAGACAAGAAGATGACGGCCACAGCCGTTGGCGGTGGACGAGTGATTGTCACCCTTCCACCGATCGAGAGCGTCCAGAAGCCTCCCAAGAGCCAGATGAAGCGCTGGCGCTCGCGTGGCGGTGGCTACGTCTTGCTTCTGGCGACTCTCTCTCAGTTGCTTGGATTGCTCGCATGACGTGCAAGTGTGGCGCGAGTAAGCCTGCGGGCGACAAGCTGAAACTGTATAATGGGTTATGTGCGTACTGCAAAACGGGAGCGGCCAACACGATGGACCACGTAGTACCGATCGCTCGCGGCGGGGCGCACTCGTTGGCGAACACTGTGCCAGCCTGTTCGCCCTGCAACCTCTCAAAGGGTGCTGCCGCTTGGCCCCATGATGCTAGGATGGATACATGAGCGAGACAATGCCGGGCTTCCTTGAGCCGCCCCCAGAGATGCTTACGCCTCCTGGGATGGATCCTATCGCCGCTTTGATGGCTCAGCTTACGGGCGGGGCGCCAAAGGACGGCGACGACGACGCTGAGGCAGCGAAGAAGGAGGAGGAGCTTGTACGCCTACTCTTCAAGCGCGTGGCCAAGGCTAAGAAGTTCAAGGAGAAGTGGGAGGAAGACTACGAGGTCAACCGCGCCCACGATTACGTGCGTGGCTTCCAGCGCGACGAGGGCGACGAGCTAGACGCCCAGGGCGAGCGGAAGTACCAGATCAACAAGATCCTGGCCGCACTGAAGACCCGGCTGCCGTCCATCTTCTACTACTTCCCGTACGTGCGTGTACGTCCCGCGCGAGGGCGCGGAGATTCGGTAGGCTCTTCGATCACTGAGCGCTGCGAGATTCTGCAAGACACGATCAATACGATTGTGCGTCAGCCGAAGACGCGCTTCAAGCCAGAGATCATGCTCTCGCTCAAGGAGGCGCACTGGGCCTTCGGCGTTGTCGAGGTCGGCTACGAGGCCGACTGGGCAGAGAATCCATACAAGCAGAAGCCGACTCTGATCGAGAATGAAGAGGTCCGTCTGGACCTTGAGAACATCGGCGCC
>Ga0315283_10005812_pt1 | contig 10926 bp, 18 predicted proteins | sample YL17G09_0_MG_FD_204541 | JGI IMG/M metagenome (GOLD analysis project Ga0315283, IMG submission 204541) | Sediment microbial communities from Yellowstone Lake, YNP, Wyoming, USA - YL17G09_0 | ecosystem: Environmental > Aquatic > Freshwater > Lake > Sediment | place: USA: Wyoming | collected...
GGCTGGTAAGGTTAGCCGGGTGCCTGGAGAACCATGGGTTCCAAAGGCCTTGAGAGTTCCATCTGTTGATCCGTTTCCTCCTGGCAGCATGAAACAGGTCGGCATTTTAAAGCCGCCGCAGTTTACATCATATGCGCAGGCTGAACGTTATCTTATCGATAATGGACTTATCGAAGTTAACGCCGGTAATTTTTTCAAGATTCAATCATACGGCAAGATCGGTTTCAGACCGATACAAAGAGTAATTCAATTTGATGTTCGTGAGTTGCAAGTTATCGCTGATACGTATGCGCAACTTAAAAACAGTCTTGGTATCGGTTATAAAAAATTCAATCTCTTTAAAGTTAGGAATTATGAAAACGCGCATTATCATGATTCCGCTAGTCCGTATATTGTTTTTGGCGACAAGATTGAAGCCTATTGGAAGGTTGATCGTCTTAAAAATACACTTAGTAGTTTGAAATATGATGTTGAGCATTATGGCCGCTTATATCGGCAATCAAAGGCTTCTGGTCAACCGGTTCCAGGATGGGTAAAACTTCGTTATGAAAGTTCTATGAAGAACTATCGCGAAATGCGCCTTAATGTTAGAGCTATTGAAAACAAAACATTCGATAGATATCAACAGCATTCTAATTTTGCAACTGGGGCCGGCCGTGAACTTGAAGGAACTGCCTTTCATGAATATGGCCACTTGTTCGAATTCAAGTTTGTCGCCGAATGCAAAATGTTTATGCAACAAGAAATGGGATGGAATTTTCAGGCCGCTCCGCGTGAATGGGGAAATCAACAGTTAACGACATATCAAATGGGAAACCTTTCTGTTGATAGTCGCTATATGCTTGGTATCACAAATCGCGCTACATGTAATTACAAAGAAATGTGGGCGGAGAATTTTGCACTTTTCAATATGGGAAAGTGGGAACGCCTTCATCCTAAGGTTGTTAAGTTCCTTAGACAGTTTATGCCCGATGTCGAACCAATAGACTTGAGTCCTGAGTTGAAGAAAGTTTTCATGCAGTTGACAGAACCGACCGCGACAACGCCTTGGGCAAAGGGTGGAGGCAAGGCCGGCATTCAGGCACGGGCCAAATCAATGGATCTTGCAGCACGCGGTTTCGACGTTACCGGACCGTTTGCCGGAATATCAGACGATCTGTTGAAGCACAGTGATTTTAAATCATATGTGCAAGGTTTAAAATCTGAAATTGAGATGACGCCTTCAAGTTTGAAGATAGTCGACCAATATGTGAAGCAAGCTAAAGAAGGTCATCTTGATCCCATCGTTGTCGATAAGAACAACATTAACCGTGTTGTTGACGGCAATCATCGGCTTGTCGCTGCTAAACAGGCTGGAGTTACGCCGAGGGTTTATGCTGTTGATCGGATAGATTTCATCAGGGGTGCTGCGCGAGAAGGCGAGATGGTTTATCTTAATAAACTTATCGCACAAGGGAAAGCACTTGATGTCAATTCAGGAATGCTTGCAACGGCAAAGGTCAAGTCAAAGTCGATAGATCAAACGGTTGTTATGAAACCGACTGCTTTTGTGAAGACAGGAAAACCCGAACCTATCTCCAGGTCAATTGACGAACCTGTTCGTTATAAAGATCCTAAGGTTGAAACACATTTTGTGTCTTCTTGGTCGGCAGGTAAAGAAAAACTTTATACGAACAGGGTGCTTAAACAAGTCCATTCTCTTCCTGTTATGGATGCTATGTTGGTTAAAAACGTTTTTCTCGTAGATAACCAGACGGCACGAGCATACTTTGGCCAAATCAACGCCGATTCGATGGGCATATATCAGATGGGGTCTGGCCGCATCGGTTATAATGTTTACTGGCCGTTGTCGACTAAGACGATATCGCATGAAATCGGACATGCCGTTTATTTCCAGGCATTGTCAACTGCAGAAAAACAAGCGATCGCGGTTGCTTATCGCGAGGCTAAGGCAGCCAAGAGATTTGTGACCAAGTATGCAGGATATAATTCTGAAGAGTTTTTCGCTGAGAATTATGCATACTATCATGAGAGCATGAATGCAAGAAAATTCGTTAACCAAGGCATTAAGTTTATTCTTGATGCGCGCTATGGCAAGTAATAAGGAGGCACATGAAGATCTTTAATTCACAAACCAAAGCATTGTTGTTTGACAGTAAGGCCGGCGGCAATCTGGATTTTAACGTGACGCCTGAATTTTGGGCGCAACTTGTCGATCCAGGTATTGTCGTATGTTCAGGCGGCAAAACAAAGGACAACGATTTTTATACGTTGAATGGTAAACTCCAACTTAAGGATAAGAACTTCATAATGAAATTTGCTGAGTTCGCCGAGACGACAATCGGTATGGCCATGATGCTTGGCGAACTTCCACCTGAAACGATAGCATAATGAAAAAATCGTTTACTTGTTCTTGATAACGCTGTATAATAGCGTGTCAAAAATCTTATGTTAGGAGAGACTGATGGCTGATGAAGACGGCATGGGCGATATTGTCAAGGAAAGTCTATGTTGGCTTTGCGTCTTCTTTTGGGGTCGCGACGAAATAACAGGAAAGTTCCAGTGTCGCGCGTTCGATGATATCCCCGAACAGTTTGTTTCAGGCGAGGCCGAACATAAGACGGTCCTTAAAAGTCAGGGGCCGACAGATTATGAGAAAGTCGTTTTCAAGCCACGGTAAAGAGGAGGAACATTTTGCCGTATCTTAATCAAGACAAACGCAGGCGGTTGTTACCAGTTGTTGAGGCAATGAGGATAGCAGGCGTCGAAGATCCTGGTGAGATTAATTATCTCTGTTGCCAAGCAGTTCTCATTCATACCAAAGCATGCGCATTGAATTACCAGCAACTTAGCGCAGCGATTGCCGGCGTCGGCGATGCTCATGATGAGTTGAAGGCACAGGTTCTTCGGCCTTATGAAGACATCAAGCAACAGGACAACGGCAACATTTTCGCCGATGTCCAAGACCGAATTCGGTGTATTAGATGAAACGTTATGGAGGAGGAATCTAAATGACCACTATCAATCGTCGCAGACTGAGGGCCAAGTTGGGATCGCGAACCGTTCGTCGGCAGGGCACTAAGAACGACAAAGACAGGGCAGGGAAAAAGGTCGTCACCAAGGCGCGCCCGGCCACACTTGTCGCCGAGATGGTGCGGGCCGAACTCGCCAAACAGGCCATTTGATGAAGTGTCCTTTTCTCAAACGCACAACTATTATTCACCCATTAGTGCAGAGCACGTCGATGATGGCGAGTGCGCGTGATCGAACAGAAACAAGAGAAGAGTTTTTCGTTGACTGCCTTGGTAAAGATTGTCTGGCTTTCAGGGATGATTTTGTATATCCTTGTCGTCGTTTGCAGGTGTCTTAGTGATCGATCCAAGGAATGCTCGTAAAATTTATCTCCGTGTTCTCAAGACGCAGGAGAATTTTGAGGAGTGGTTGAAGCATTACGATCAGGCCGTTGAATCTGGATCAGACATTCCAGAAGAGATCGCTTGGATCGAATTCAAAAGGCGCTTCACGCCGCTTATTAGCGGTGGATGGGAACGCATAAAGGGAGTTGACTAATGATGAGACGACGGAGGATTTATATCGCTGGTGCGTTAACGCCGACAGGCAGTCGCACCGATTGTAAAAACCCCGCCATCGAATATCTTGCCAATGTTCGTGATATGCTCGATGCTTTTGTTTACCTTGTGAAGAAAGGTTGGTCGCCATATTGCCCGGCACTTGACATCGTGGCTTTCCTTCATCTTCCTACTCATGTTACGTTTGGAGAACCTGAGATCAAGGGCGTAAGCATGGCTTGGCTTTCAGCATGTGAGGCCGTATTGCTTCTCGATGGTTGGGAAAATAGCACGGGCACGCGCGCTGAACTTAAGGAAGCCGAGCGGATGCATATTCCGATTTACGGCAATATCAATTTCGTTCCCATAGCTGATCTTGTGGAAGATACGACAGGCGAAATCAACAAAGATGATATCTGATATGGCCTATTCGGCCTCAAGAGTGTCAGCCAGAGGGCCTAGGAATGACTTTCTTGATAGGGTATGATGCTTCTATAGGCCTGCCAGAAAGTGAGGCTTAGAATGAAGAAGGCATATATCAAGGTTTCCTGCGAACGTGGTGAAATTATTCGCAACGTTAAGAAGGGAGATTTCATCAGCAACAAGAAAAATGCTTCATGGAACAAGACGGCGATCGTTATTAAAACATCAACCGTGCTTGGTCCTGCTATCAAGGTTGAACTTGTTGTCGATGATAAGGCCGTTCAAACCCTGATGCCGCGCGAAAGCGAAGGTATATCAGTTATGGCGAGTGTATTAAAGATCTCCGTCGGAACGCTCATCATCAGATGGGTCGGCGACAGGAAAGATTAGTTTGATAAAGCTTGCTTCAATGACGCGTGTCTCAAAACCGCTTGAGGGATCGGAGCAAGAATTTAGCCGGCGATTTGCGGCCAGCGCGCAGCAATGCGCGAAGGAGTCGTTCGGCGGTTATTTATTGTCCCTCCGTATAAGGGACGGAGGCCTCAACCTAAATATGAGGTTGAGTAAAAGATCCCGAGGTGTATCAGGCCTAAGTGGGGACGCTTTCTTGCGACCCCATAAAAACATGTTAGGCCTGATATCGCCGCTCACAAAGATCTCCGTTCCTACGGAGAAGTTCGGCTTATTCACGCAGGCGTGATGCCGACAAAAACAACCCGCCTCCCAAGCCGGTATGGTTCGCCCAGCCGGCTGAGGCCCCATTTCAAGGAGACATATGTTTATAATCGGTGAAAAGATTAATTCTTCTAACCGTGCTGTAGCACGTGCCATTACTTTAAAAGATCAAGGTTGGATCGGTGCATTGGCCATATCGCAACTTGAGTCAGGGGCCAACGCTTTGGATATCAATGCGGCTCAGACTGATAACGAAGTAGAAAATCTTTTTTGGTGTGCTGAGTTTCTTCGGAATAGATATCCAGACGTTCCTCTGTCTATTGACACGAAAAACATATTGGCCGTAGAACGTTGTCTGACTCTTCCAGGTCCATTCATTATAAACTCTGTTGAAAGCGACGATATCGAATCATGTCAGGATTATTTTAATCGGCATGATGTTTGGGTTATTATTCAGTGCAGCAAAAGAATAAACAGGATTCCGCCGCATCATGTCATTGAAGATCTTGTAAAGAAGATGGAATATATAGGAATGGTCCGTTGGTATTATGATGTGTGCGTTTCTGCAGTGGCAGGTGACGAAGGCGGACCGTCTCGCGTATTGGGAGAACTTGGTTATCTTGCCAAACATTTTCCATTCGTTAAAACCGTGGCTGGTTTAAGCAACGTTAGTTTCGGTATGCCGAAACGATTTGTTCTTAACCGCACGTTCCTTGCTCGACTTACAAATCTTAGTGCGTGTATCTTAGATCCAAACGACGTAGAACTTATGGATACGTTGGCAGCAGTAGAGGCCTTGTATTGTCACAAGACGGTTGCGTTTTGTAAAAGATTTAAATGACGAATTTATCTGACTATTCTATTTTAAAGTCATTGCCGAATCCTTCTAATGAAGGTTATGAAATCAAACATGCCTGTCCTGAACTTACATTTCTCGGTGCTGACGGGCAACCTGATTTCGCTACTTTGATCACCTTCTTTTATCCTGACAAATTTATTATTGAGCTCAAATCACTCAAGCAATATCTTTGCCAGTTTCGTATGAAGGTATGTTCTTATGAAAGACTCATCAATATGATTTATAGCGACTTGATGTTCGTCTATAAACCAAATCGTCTGCGGATATCCATGTCGACCAATGTTCGCGGCGGGATTTCTTCTGAGTTGATAATAGATTCAGATTGGAAATGTCGCGGCGGACAAGAACAGTTTAAAGATTGGAAAGAACAATAACGTTTGCCGACCTGGTGAAACTGGTATCATGCCCGCCCTGTAAGTGGGTCGTTGAAGGTTCGAATCCTTCAGTCGGCTTTTAAGGGGAATTAGTCTAGTGGCAAGATGTCGGTCTCCAAAACCGAAGACAGATGTTCGATTCGTCTATTCCCCGTTTGCTGACTTGCTGAAACGGTATCATTCCTGCTTCGTAAGCAGGCAGTTGAAGGTTCGAATCCTTCAGTCAGCTTTTGATCACGATGGTCGGCCATGCAAAAGGGAAAGTCCTGCGCCAATGCCGTCCTTTATTGGGAACGTAACTCAGTTGGTAGAGTGCCGGCCTGTTAAGCCGAGATGCGTTGGTTCAAGTCCAGCCGTTTCCGCCAATAGGGAAAGTAGGAAAGTTGGCAATCCGCGTGGCCTGGGACCACGAGAACGCCAGTTCGAACCTGGCCTTTCCCACCATTTACTTTCTTTGCGAAACGCTGTATAATAGTTCGTATTAAAAAGGAGAACATTATGCCACGAGTTACTTTCGTTAAGAAGGCGCAGAAAGATGACGAGTCTGCCGGGATCAAAAAGGGCGACTCTTATTATTGGTGGAAATTTCCTTTCAGTGGGATCCGCAAATCAAAGACGCCGCCCAAACCTTCTCAACTCACGCAGTCGGCATTTAAGTCGGCTATGTGTGAACTTGAGGAACGTATCGGTAACTTGACAGCGGGTGGAAACAATATCGACGATCTTCGTTCAGAGATCGAATCCATTGCCGAAGATATCCGCGCACTTGGCGAAGAGCAAACGGAAAAGAAAAGTAATATGCCTGAAGGTCTGCAAGAAGGATCAACAGGGGAATTGCTCGAAAACCGCGCCAATGAGTGTGAGGAAATGGCCGGCCAACTCGACAGCATCGATCTTGATACTGAAGAATTAGGCGAAGGCGCCACTGCAGAAGAGACAACTGAATATGAAGAGCGCCTGCAACAAATAGTTGATGAAGCGCAGGGGATTTCATACGGGGGAGATTGATGTCGAAGATCGCAACCATTATAGTTATTGTTGCCCTGTTGGCGCTGATCGTTTTATCTTACATAGCCGGCACACATGACGGGAAGCAACGGCAGCTTGCCGTTCTCAGAACGTTGTCGAAGAATTTCCTTACCATTAGCACTAAGGATTCAAATGACTACAAAGCGTTTGAGGATGCTAAGTTCGAAATCCTTCGCGTCGTTTTTAACGATGGCGTATGGTTTCAACTGACGTCGTTTATCCCTATTAAAATCGAAACAAACTCTGTTGAGTTTTCTTCGCTTGTGCGGACAGCATTCAGGCGCGATGTCAGTGACGTTGTCCGCGTTGTTCACAATCATTTCTTAAAGTCAAAACTTCCATCATCGTTTACGGACGCATCAGGGATGACGTATGAAATCATCAATGCAAATCCGCTTATCTTTTCAGAGGCCGATATTCAGTTCTATAACGAAATTACAATGCAAGGTTTCAAGGGAGAGTTTTGCATTTGGGTCGATGGCAATCTGATAACTTATCAAAAGGAGACAAAGCAGTGATGAAGAGAAGGTCGATCCTTAGTGCTGGATTGTTGGCGTTGATGGCAACCGGCCTTGGAGGAAAACCTGGCACGGTCAAGATCAATGACGAGTTGTTCGACAATCCCGAGGGTCGCGAACGTTTGCGGTTGCGGAAGGAAGCAGATGCAACCAACCGCGAGAAGTTCCCGAACGCCAAACAGCGCGCGAAACTGGGGTTGGTCAAACCGGTCCATATTCATCAGGACCATCATGTTCCCAGGTATCGAAGAAAACGTGAAGCATGAACAAGGGTTTGTTGCAGAAACGTGGATGTGAAAACACTCTTGCAAAGCGTTTTGGACACATACGGGTAAGTGGACGCCTTTATGATGGTGTAGATAAAAAAACTGGGCAACATTATGAATACAAGAAAACCTGTTGTAGGTATGTTTGGTTGGATTCAAGAAAGTTTTTTTATTTGTCTGAAGAAGAAAAAGACATAATTATACGTTCTGTTTTTGTAAATCCAAAGACTGGAAAGATTGATAATTACATAGACCAGACGTATCGCGAAGTTATACTTTTAATTCCCGAACCTGAAATGGCCGCAGGTAAGTTACTTTGTGGTAGAAAATCACAAATTAAAATGCATTTTTATCCGTATAACAACGGACGTGAAGGTTATACCGATGGTTAAGATACTTCGCATTTTTCCTAAAAGAAACAAAGCCACTCCTGATGATGAGTTGGTCCGCATTGGTTTCCCTGTCGAGGGCGATAATATTCCTAGTGTCGATGAAATTCACGTCAGTGTGACATTTACTTATGATAAGGAAAAAGCCGAAGCGATGGCCGAAGTTTGGTCGAAGGCAATGCGAATCCCAACAAAAATCGGCGGACCGGCATATGATGATCCGGGAGGTGAATTCGAACCGGGAAAATATTTAGCAAAAGGGAATATCATTACATCGAGAGGGTGTCCGCGTAGTTGTTGGTTTTGTATGGCAGCAGCGCGCGAAGGTCATGTTATGCGTGAACTTGAAATAAAAGATGGATGGAACGTGCATGATAGCAATCTTCTTGCTTGTTCTTCTGAACATATTAAAAAGGTTTTTGCTATGCTTAAGCGGCAACCTGAACGAACCGGTTTCGTCGGTGGTCTTGACACGAAGTTTGTTAAACCGTGGATAGCTGAGGAATTGGTAATATTAAAACCTCGAGTTATTTTTCTCGCATATGATACTCCTGATGATAGAGAACCTTTTGTTGAAGCGATGAGAATGTTCCGAGAGGCTGGACTTTTTCGCACAGGACATTGTGTTACTTGTTACGTTCTTATCGGATATAAGAATGACACAATTGAAAAGGCAGAAGCGAGACTTAAGTTCGTTGTTGAACAAGGAGCGCTTCCTTATGCAATGTTATATCGTGCTGAGGAAGGAATCGTTAAACCCGATTGGAGAGGTTTCCAAAGACAGTGGTGTCATCCAATGATAACCTCTTCAAAATTGGTATTTTTCAAGAAACACGGAACGCATCTTGTTTTTGATCCAAATTATAAATCAAGGAGTCGTGAAGCATGAACGAAGCAAAAACGTTTTGGGATGAACGGGCAAAAGAACCAGAGGCTATTACTCCAAACGGGCAATGGGCGCCAATACATATTGAACGTCATGTCTCGGATCTTTTAGCCGGCTTATCAGATGAATTCCTTTCTAAGGCCGTTGTCCTTGACATTGGTTGCGGAGAAGGAAGATTGATGAGCGTCATTGCTCCGAAGGTGTGGAGTTATGTTGGCATTGATATCAGCACGGTCGCATTGCGCAGAGCACAAGATATGTCGACCAAGATGGGTCTTAGGAATACTTGCTTTTGTCTTGCCGACAAAGACGTTCCTTCAGACATGCTTCTTCCAAACGGCGTATATGATTTGGTTTTTAGTTGGGCAGTGTTCATGCACATGCCTGCTTCAACGTTTCGTGTTTGGTTGAAATACGTTGCCAAGTGGATCAAACCAGGCGGGCATTTCAGATTTCAACTTAACGATCAACAAGCTTTTTGTAAGCGCCTTGATGAACACAGATTCGACAACGTTTCTGACGATGTCTTCTGGACTGGCCGTTGGTATCCTGAAGACGTGACCGTGCAATGGTTGCATGAAGAAGGATTTAAAGTCAAGCGACTTCCAATTGGAAAACTTGAAACCTGGTATGCGGAGAAAACCATTGAATAAGAAATTAAAAACGGGGCCGTCGTCTAGTGGTAAGACACTGGTCTGTGGAACCGGAGAGGGCGGTTCAAATCCGTCAGGTCCCTTAAGCACTGCTGGCGAACTGGCGCCGCCTAGTCCAACAGGACCATCAGGGCCTGCTACTTATTTTATCATTGCTCCTCCGCCTGAAAACAAGATGCCTGGGTTGCCAACGTGTTGGACGATATATTTGGTTAACTCCAATTGTTGGGTGCCTTATGTTTATATTCGCAAACCAAAGAACGTTGATCAGGAAAAATTCGACAAGTTCATGAAGAACTTAAAGTTCTACGGACCGCAATCAGGTGAGGGATTTTAACATGGAGTGCTCTAAAAAACCATCGCTTGATTCGCTGAAGCATTGTCCGTTTTGTGGAAAGGAATTAAGGGTAGTTGATTTCAATAGAAAAGAACATGCATTGATGCATTTTTATCAGCCAGTTGAAGGTTCGATCAAGTGTCCTTTTTCTATTCAATATTATCCTAGTCGTGCCTTGGCAATGCGAGCAGCGAATATGCGTCAAGGAAAAACCTGATGCAGATCGTTCATCAAAATTGGTGGTTCGGTTTTATCGATGAAGAGACGTTTGGTTTGCGGCAACTTGAAATGCTTGAACGGATCGGTCGCGTTTGTTATAAGTCAGAAGAAAACATCAAACCTGGAACTGCCGAGAAGTTTGTTTCAAAGATTATTGAGAACGGTCACGAGTCTGTGCTCGAACATGCGGGCGTGACGGTTAACATTATTTCAGATCGCGGTGTGACACACGAACTTGTTCGCCATCGGTTGGCATCATATTCTCAAGAGTCAACGCGTTATTGTAACTATGGAAACAAAGGTATGACCGTTATCGAACCCGTTCAGTTTTATGAAGAGGGTCACGAAACCATGCGGTTGCCAAATTGGTATGCGGCCCGTGTGATTTGGATGCATGCTATGAAAGACGCTGAGAATCATTACATGGCCATGCTTGCCGATGGTTGCCCTCCTGAGTTAGCGCGTTCTGTCCTTCCTAATTCGCTTAAGACAGAGATTGTGATGACGGCTAACTTCAGGGAATGGCGCCATGTTTTTAAACTTCGTTGTTCGCGCAAGGCGCATCCGCAAATGCGTTCATTGATGCGAGACATGCATAAGCGATTTAAGAAAGTTATCCCCGTTATTTTCGATGATATTAAGTATTAAGGAGACGCTACGTTGAAGCAACTTGATATAATTTGGGTCGCGGGTTATTTAGAAGGAGAGGGTTGTTTTTCATATGGATGT
>Ga0315283_10005813_pt1 | contig 10926 bp, 5 predicted proteins | sample YL17G09_0_MG_FD_204541 | JGI IMG/M metagenome (GOLD analysis project Ga0315283, IMG submission 204541) | Sediment microbial communities from Yellowstone Lake, YNP, Wyoming, USA - YL17G09_0 | ecosystem: Environmental > Aquatic > Freshwater > Lake > Sediment | place: USA: Wyoming | collected...
CATAGATCAGGCAGGGATTCAGGCCGTTCCTGACAAGCCCCTTCCGGTAGACCAGGGATATCGGCACCTTGGTCCCGTCTCTCGCCGTCGCGCTGAGCCGCTCGGCTTGGTAGTTCTCCGGGCGGAACCCGCCGAGAACCTCCTGCTGTTTGAGGAGTTTCTTCTCACGGGTCGCCATGTTGTAGTCGAAAGTCGAGTGGGGTGTCGTCAGCGAGGAATAGCCGTAGCGGAGCCACCCGGTGTCGGATTCCGGATTGGTGCCGAGCCCTGCGCTGTAGGTCGCCTCCCCGAAGTCGAGTTGGTGTTCCTTCGTTCCCGTGCCCCAGGGAATGATCCGGAGCCTGGTCAAGCCCTCCTTGCGCTCCTGGACGACGAGATAGTCGTTGAACATCTCGAAATCCTCGAGAAGGACGTCGTCCCTTCCGGGGATGAGGGGGGCCCAGTTCTCCTTGGCCGTCTTCCCGACCGGCGCGGTCATCAGTTGAAAGTTCTTTGCCCCGCCGGAATTCGTGAGAATGTGGAATTTGTCCCGGAAGTGGTCGGCCCGGTACTCGAGGTCTCGCTGCCTCGCCTGGAGGATCATGAACTCCCCTGCGGGCTTGTCCGCCTCCAGGTAGCGGCACTCGTTCGAAACGGTACTCGACGAGGAGATGAAGATGTAGGCCTTGGACCTCGACTTGTAGGCCTCCACGTCGAAAGTGTCATCCGCCTCGTGGAAGACGAGTTTGTCCTCGGCAGCCGGTGTCCCGAGGACGTGCCGGCAGATCTTGAAAGACCGGAGGGTCACCTCGTCCTTCAGGGCGTAGAAGACGGTCTTGTTATCGTTCGCCCAAACCGCCTGGCCGGTCGTGTTGACGATTTCTTCGGGCAGGGTCCGTCCCGTCACGAGGTCCTTGAAACGGATGGTGTACATGCGGCGGCTGACGGTGTCCACACCGTAGGACAGGAGGCGATTATCGGGGCTCACGGCGAGGCCGGCAACGCTGAAGAACTCGCGGCCCCTGGCCATCTCGGGGACGTTGAGGAGCACTTCCTCGTTCGCGTCAAGGCTCCCCTTCTTCCGGCAATAGACGGGATACTCGGATCCCTCTTCGTAGCGCGTGTAGTAGTAATAGCCCTGGGACCGGTACGGGACGGACAGGTCGGTCTGCTTGATCCGGCCGAGGAACTCTTTGTAGAGCTTATCCTGAAGCGCTTCGGTCGGCTTCATCACCGCCTTGGTGTAGGCGTTCTCCGCCTCGAGGTATTTGATGACCTTGGGATCGTCGCGTTCATTAAGCCAGTAGTAGTTGTCGATCCGGGTGTCGCCGTGGATGGTGAGTTTCTTGGGGATGATCTCGGCCACGGGAGGCTTTGCCGTGCCGAACCCGACAGGCCTTCTTGCACAGGCGGGCTGGGAAACGAGGAAGGAAACCGCCATAAAAAGGACAAGGGCGGGTGAAGACCACTTCATGAAAGACCGGCGTACCTCGATCAGACTCATTCCATCGTCCTCGCTCAGAGATTGGGAAGGATCCAACCTATCGCAAATGTCCACGGAGAAGCCGGAACCAGAGTCTCCTTCAACGGCCGTTGCATCGCCTACACCTTGCCCAAAGGCACAGCCAAACAGATTGCCGCCTCAAGCGAAGCACAATGATACCGCCGAATCTGATTCCGCAAACGGCAAAATGCGAGATGATCGTTGGGAACAACGCCCCACCCAACGAAAGCCGGCTGCGACGCTGTCCGGCGGGCTCTGCCGGGGTTCGGAAGCCCCCGGAATACGCTTGCTGAAGCGCCAAGGCAAGATACGATGATGGAACTGGCTGACGACGGTCGTCAGCGGACAGGCAAATGGGAAATGTCGGTTCAAAGCATTAGGTCCGGACTTGCAAGAGGCGATCTGACCGCGACACCTGTTTGTGCCGTATGCAACAACGCGTCACATCCAGATGCCGGGACATACGATTTCAGGCCTTAGGCCAGACAGTTAGTAAGGCATTCAGCATAAAGCAACGCAAGTTGAGCGTGCAAGTGGTGGTGCGGGCATTGCGTCCTGCTCGAATCAGGAGTGACAGATGTTAACGTCGTACCATGTACACACGGACTGGAGCGATGGCACTGACTCTCCGACCGACATGATCAATGCGGCTCGCGCGTGTGGTATCGTGGAGATTGGCTTTGCCGATCACTGTGAGGCCGTAGATGCCGAGAGCCGCCGATGGTGTAAGAGCTTGGTTTCTGAAGATGTGCCGAGTTACATCGCTGCTATAGAGGCCTGTGCTCGTGCCAGCCGAGACGTGTTGGTGCGCCGCGGGTTGGAGGTGGAATGGTTCCCTGAAGACGGCAGGAAGATCGGCGAGCTTCTAGAGCGGAACCATCTGGATTTTGTGATTGGCAGTATCCATCATATTGGTTGTCTCGCCCTTTACGATGAACAATCCGAACACCTCAATTCAACGAAAGGTGCAGCGCGAAAACTGATCGAGGAGTATTGGCGGCTGGTACGCCTGGCGGCCGAAAGCGGGTTGTTCGACGTCATCGGGCATCTGGATTACTTCAAAGTCAGGGGGCAATTGTCAGCGAGTGCCCCATCCCTGGCGGCCTCGTGTGCGCTTGACGCGATTGAGCGAGCTGGGATTGCGATAGAACTCAACGTCTCTGGATGGAAGGCTCCATGCCGTGAGGCATTTCCGTCAGACGATCTGCTGAAGGAGTGTAACCGCAGACGAATACCTGTTGTGCTGTCATCTGACGCGCATAGTGCGCGAGGCATTGTGGATGGTGTGGTGGCAGGTGGGCGGAAATTGCGGGAAGTTGGCTACAGTGATACCTGTGGTTTTTACGAGCGGCGGCGGTATGGCATCGCACTTCCACCGACGGAAACACAAGCACACACAGTTGCACCGAGCGACGGTTTCATGAGAGGCTGAGTGGTGTACTGAACCTGTCCTGACCTGCCCCCATTCTCTGGGCCAACCTGAGCGAGAGTCAGGCCCATGTATTTTCCGTGTGCTGCGGAGGGTGAGCCCGCAAGGGCGAACCCGGAGCAGCACACGGACGCCACCGTCCTCGGCACCGTGCCGCGAACGCCGCTGGCGCTGAGTAGCTTCCGGGACAAGATGATCGACCCAGCCAAGTTGAACCCGTACCGATCACCGGAGAGGAAATCGAAGAATGAAGCCCGTAATCGACGTCATCAGCCACCGCCGGCAGATCAACCCGGAGCTTGCGGCCTGGCTGGAAGCCGTGCGGCGAAGCCATCCGGTGCGGACCATCTATTCGCAGTACGACCTGCCGCTGGCCCGCCGTCAGAGCCTGGCAAACTTCATCGCCAAGGATGTACCCGCCGGCTACACGCACCTGGTCCAGCTCGACGACGACCTCGTGCCCGTGCCGACGACGGAGCATATCCTCGTCGAGCCGGGCGATCTGGTCTATTGCGGCATCGCCGGCCGCAGCGGCAAGTGGGGCCACTACGGCGACGGCGACTTCGGCGCCGCATGCTGCCGCATCTCGGCCAAGCTGGCCGCGGACCTGGAAGTGGCGACCAGATTCGATTACGGATTCAACGCCGACCGGACGGAGATGGTCCGCTGCGAGTGCCAGGTCTTCAACGACCAGGCCCGCCGCCTGGGCTACACGTCCCGCATGGTCGGCGCCGTCGGCCACCGTGTCCCGATGACGGTTTTCCCCGGCCCGGTGTTCGTGCTCGACAGAGATATCGCCAGCCCTGGAGGCGCCTTGCCTTTTCTACCTTCGCCGAGGGATGGCCGCCATGGCATCAAGGCCCAACAGGCCCAGCGTCGCCGGCCCGGGAATCGCGGGCAACACTTGCCATGACAACAAACATACGAGCGAAACTCCGCAGCGGATGAAGTTCTTGACCGGACTGGCGGGCGGTTAGGCCCGCCCTGCCGCGGATTATCGAACAAGGGCAAGCCCGTAAGGGTCCCTACGGGGACGCCGGCGCAGTGCGTGCGTGCGTCAAGCCTGCTCCGAGAGGTGCCTCCCTCTCACAATGACCGGCACGAAAGGCGTTCTGTGCGGCTCTCGCCCTCTTTTTGCGCGGCCCCGGCCGGGAGGCCTCTTCCCCAGGCCCGTTCACGGGCCTTTGACCCTGTGCCGGCGGCCGTCGACCCGGCCGGGAGGCCACCCCGTAAGGGACCCCAAGGGCCGGCAAAAGTGTCGCAAGATTGGATAAAAATGGACAAACTTTGCCGCATAAATAGACCTTAATTTGCTTTACAAAATGGGGGGGGGGTACAATGCGTGTGCAAATAGATCGGAGCAAGAGGAGCCTGCGAGAGGTCGTGAGGAACAGCCGGCAAGACCATCTGAAGATTGATAGATCGATGCCTTTGCCGGAGGACGTAGAGAAAATCAGAACCAATTGTGTCCATCGTTTGAAAGCCCGGCAGTTCTGCCGCAAGCGAGGGACGAAAGAGAGAATGTTCGAGAACCTTTTTTAGAAGGAGGTACCACGTGATGAACAGCAGCAGAACCAGAACCGTATTGGCCCTCGCCGCCGTGGCGATGGCAGCCCTCGTGTTCACGGCCACGTCGGCCAGCGCCGCCGTTGTTCCTGTCACCGGTATTACCGGGAACCATGGCGGGGATGAGTATGGCACCGGAATGGGCGCGTTGATCAACGGCTCGGGCATGGACACCACCGCGGACCCGTCGGATCCTTCCAAGTGGGTAGTCGCCTACAATAATTACCCTGACGAATGGATGGCGAACCCTCTGGTTGGCGCCCTCAACTCCAAAATCGCCTGGGCTTCGTTCGATCTCGGCACATCGACCGCCCTGGCGGATCTGTATTTGTGGAATGTCCGATACTCCTCGGGGGGCGACGGCACGGCAACGTATAACCTCTATTACGCTGATTCCCCGACAGTGGCTCTGCCGGCCCAGCCGAACAAGGGTAGCTGGTCCAATACCGGCCTGACGCCGCAAGGCGACTATGATTTCGTCAATGGTGGCGGCTGGACGCTGTTCAATACGACAGGCGTCCTGACCGTTCCCAAAAAGGGCGACAGCGTCGTTGACCTCAGCGGGGTCACCGCCCGCTACGTCGCTTTGGAGATACTCACGAACCAGGGAAGCACCTACAACGGCGGCAGAGTCGGTCTCTTAGAAGTCGCTGTTACTACCCCCGAGCCGGCCACGATGGCGCTGCTGGGATTGGGCGGTCTGGCCCTGCTGCGTCGTCGTCGCAGAGCCTGATCGAAGGGTCGTAGATCCTGAGCCCAGCCGGAAGAGCCGAAACTGATGCTTCCGGCTTGTGTCTCCGCCAAGGCTTGGCGGACAGAATGTAGGACGAGTTTGTCGCTGAAGGACGAACCGCGCAGCGTATCGTTTTTCACGGGCCGGGTGGCAGGAATGCTCCCGGACCGTCTTTGAATGATTGTGATCGAAAACAGGCGAGCCGCCGGTCATGATTTGAAGTTCAGCGACGGCCGCGCTCACGTGATGGAAATCGTGGGCGGCAACCTGACGCAGTTCCGTGCGTGTTCCGCACAGGCGAATCTGAAAAACAAGGAACAAGGAGAAAACGATGAGAGGCAACCTGTTTTGGCGAGCAGTTCTGGTTTTGTCGGTGGCGGCGATCCTCAGCCTTGCGGCCAGTACGGCCAACGCAGGAGTCGTCACTGCTCCTGTCAACGCCGTTACCGGATCCCATGGCGGGGACGGATATGCTAACGGAATGATTTCGCTGATCAACGGCTCAGGCATGACCCGGCCGGACCTTTTGGATCCTTCCACTTGGTCGCGCAGCGGCGATGATTACCCATCCGAATGGATGGCATCGTCTCTGGTTGATGCCCTCAATTCCAAAGTCGCCTGGGCATCGTTCGATCTGGGCACGTCGACCTCTCTGGCGGACCTGTACTTGTGGAATAACACATACCAGGGAGGGATCTCCGGCACGAAAAGCTATAACCTCTATTATGCTGATTCCCCGACTGTGCCTCTGCCCGCTCAGCCGAATAATGGCGCATACTCTGTCACCGGACTCACGCCGCAAGGCGACTATGATTTCGTCGCTGGTGGCGGCTGGACACTGTTTAATACGTCAGGCGCCCTGAGCGTTCCCAAAGCCGGCACCAGCATCGTCGACCTCAGCGGGATCACCGCCCGTTACATCGCCGTGGAGATACTCCTGAACTGGGGAGACACCTATGACGTGAACAGGGTCGGTTTTTCTGAAGTCGCTGTCACACGGAACGTGACCGACATGACGTGGCTTGGCGGCGTCGATAATTGGAGCAATGCCGCGAAATGGGATCCCGGGCTTTTTACCGATGTCGACGTGACGATCGACGTCGCCGGCAGCGTCGTAACTGTTGACGCGGCCGCCTCCGCCTACAAGGCATACGTTGGTGAAAACAACGCGTCAAGCCTCGTCATTGGCAGTGGCAACACGCTGGCCGTGACCGACAATCTGGGTACCGGCCTTACCATCGGCGCGTCCGGTTCGATGACCGTTGACGGCACACTGAATGCAACTGTGTTGAACTCGTCCGGCACCGTCACAATCAATTCGACCGCCAACATGGCGGGCGTTGGCACGGTAAACGTCAACGCCGGCAGTGTCACCGCCACCGGATCGCTTGCCCTTGGTAACGTAAACCTCAACAGCGGCTCCATCACCGGCGCCGGGGCCATTACTCTTGGTAACGTGAATCTCAACGGCGGCACGCTTGCCGCCGGCGGGCTCCTGACCGTTGACTCGCTGAACCTGGCCGGTGGGTTGGTCGACCTGGGCGTCGGCGCCAACAACCTGAAGGTCAACAACACGCTGACCGTGGCGGTCGGTTCGCTGGACATGACGGCCGCCAACATGGGCAGCCTGAACGTCTCGACAGCCGCCGTGGCGGTACAGGGCGGTACGCTTAAAGTCGACGAGGCCTTGACGGCCGCGAGCCTGACGTACGACTCCGGAACGCTTGACCTCGGCGGCAAAGACCTGACCGTCGGCTCGTTGACGACCAAGGCCAACCTGGATGTCAGCGGCGGCACGCTGTCCGCTAGCACCGCCATCACCGTCAAGAACGCCACGCTGACGGTGGGTCATGCCATCGCCACGGAAACGCTTACGCTCGACGGCGCAACCATCGTCGGCGGCGCGGCTACCGCCAGCGTCAAGTACTCGCTGACCAACGTCGGCGTATACAGCGCCGACATCACCGGCGCGTCGGCCGAGCTGGTCATCGGTGAGGATTACTCCCAGGACCACCAGGTAACGCTTACCGGAAACAACACCTACGGCGGCGGCACGACGATCTACCGCGGCGTGCTGGAAGTCGCCCCCGACGCGGCCAACCTCAGTACCGGCCGGCTTACGTTCAAAGCTACGTACGACACCCCGTACGGCGACCTTCGGGGCAAGCCGACGGTTCTGCAGACCAGCGGTATCTTCGAGCGCCAACTGGGAGCGGCCAATGGCCTGTACTTCCAGGGCTCCGGCGGTTTCGCGGCCCGGGGCGGTGATCTGAAGGTCACGCTGCTCCGCGCGGATGGCAATACCTCGGCACCCCTGTTTGTGGATTGGCAGTACAACGAAAACGGCATAAGCGGCCCAATCCAGTTCGGCTCGCCCACGGCGGACTCCACGGTTGAGCTTACCAACGATGTGTTGTGCAACAACTACCACCTCGACCTCAGGTTGAATGACAACCCCAACTCCAGCACGGATATCTCGCTGCTCTCCGGCGACATCAGCGACCCGTCGAGTTCTCTCGTGCTCTACCGATCCGGCGCAGGCACGCTCTGGCTGACGGGCAACAATACCGGCTTCCAGAAGTACTCTCTCGGCGGCGGCAATCAGGGCGTCATTCGTGCCGTCGACGGCATCGGGCTTTCGCCCACAGCCCTGCTCCAGTTCGACCAGGGCGTCCTGGAATCCAGCGGCACCTTCACCCGCGAGATCGGCAGCACCAACGGCAACGGGGTCGATCCCGGCAAGGTCTACTGGAACAATGAAGGCGGCTTTTCGGCCTATGGCGGACCGCTGGAAGTTGCGTTGAAGCCCGCCGGCGGCTTGGTCGGCGGCCAGTTGACCTGGGGCTCTTCAACCACGGGCTTCAACGGCATGTATCTCTATCTCGGCTCGCCCACAGCCAACAATGTGGTCACGCTGACCAACCCCATCGACGGCGGCAACGGCACCCGATATATCTACGTGTCGGGCAATCCGGACTCGGATGCCGATTACGCCGTGATGTCGGGCGACCTTACCAGTATCGCTACACTCTATGTTTGCGGCACTTCCAGCCCCGGTGAGTTGCGAGTCGGTAACGTGACCGCCACTGATGTGTACGTGGAAACCGGCGCCAAACTCGGCGGAGCCGGCACCATCATCGGCAAGCTGACCGTTCAAGCCAACAGCACCGTGGCGCCTGGCGCTGGCGTGGGCACATTGACCGTCACCAACAACACGACACTGGCCAACACCTCGATCTACGAGTGGCAGGTCGGCCAGCCCGGCAGTACCGACATCCTCAACATCACCGCCGGCACGCTGACCCTGGCCAATTTTACGCTCAAGATCCTCGACGCCGACGGCTACGTCGCCAGCGACACCGACCAGTTGCCGGTGTTTACCTACAGCGGCGGCGTTACGGTCAACATGACCGGTTTCGCCAATAATTTCGACATTTCGGCTCTGGATGAGACCTGGACCGAGAGCACCCTCGCACTGACCGACGGGGGGGCAGGCATCATCTACCTGACCGGCCTGGCAGGCGGCACCCCGGAGGTGCCCCCCACCATCCCCGGCGACACCAACGACGACGGCGTGGTTGACGCGGCCGACTACATTGCCATTAAGACTAACTTCGGCATGACGGAGGGCGCCACGAGGCTCCAAGGCGATCTCGACGGCGACTTCGACGTGGACTGGACCGACCTTCAGGAACTGATGTGCCTGTTCGGCACCCGCAGCATCGGCGGGGCGCCGGCGATCCCGGAGCCCGCGACGCTTGGCCTGCTGGCCATCGGCGCTTTGGCAGTCCTCCGCCGCCGGCGTCGCACGGCCTGATCGGCCGAAAACAAAGAAAAAGACAGTTCCAACGCAGAGAACGCAGAGAACGCAGAGAAGATAAACATAAAGACAAAGAGTTCTATCTGTTTCCTCTCTGCGACCTCTGCGTGCTCTGCGTTGATATCTTCTTCTTTTTGGTTGCGTGCGATGAGTATGACAATCTGATTGAAGCAAACTCAAGGGCGAGATGCCCGTGCAGTGCGTGAGTGTCAAGAGTCAGCCTGCTCCGAGAGGTGCCTCCCTCTCACAATGACCGGCACGACAGGCGTTCTGTGCGGCTCTCGCCCTCTCTTTTGCGCCGCCCCCGGCCGGCCTGTTCCCCAGGCCCGTTCACGGGCCTTTGACCCCCGTGCAGGCGGCCGTCGATACGCCCGCGCGGCCCCCCCGTAAGGGGCCCCAAGGGCCGGCAAAAGTGTCGCAAGATTGGACACGGAAAGCCGCAATATTAGACTGACATAATCGGAGACCGCGGTTATTCTATGCAAACAGCATTGAGCTTTACAAACAGCATTGGGCCTGAAATGCCCGCGGCGGTCGCAGGTTGGCATCCGTGTGGGAAACGTCGAGCCCATGCCCAAATACTGCTGCGCCGCGTTATCCGGGAGACAGGACATGATGAGCAATTCGCGCAAGGCTTACGGATCGTTGACGATTCCGGCCGCACTGCCGTTTGTTCTTCTGATGTCGGCCCTGGCATGGGGCCAGGACAAGGCCGCGCCCAAGGCCGGCGAGTTCATCCGCGTCGAGGTCCAGGGCAGGCTTCAGACGGGGATCATGGCCATCAGCGGCGAGACCACCGGTACGATCATTACCGCCAACGGCGTGACTTGGGAGCTGGACCTCGGCCGCAACGCCGACATGCAAAAGAAGGCCGAGCAGCTCAACGGCAAACAGGTGCTCGTTTGCGGCGAGCTTAGCCGGCGTCAGGGCATCGGGGCAAAGAGCGATGGATAGTGAAGGATGAGCAGGAATAAGCATCAATACAGAGGACGGACTCAAGTCAGGGCGGCACTTGTTGCCCTCATGGCAGCCATACTGACCTTCTACCCAGCCTCGGCAGGTGCGGGAAAAGCAATGTCTACTAAACTTGATTTCAACCGTGATTGGACCTTCGTTGCGAGCCCGGCGGAATGGGCGGATGACTTCATCGAAGAGGCCAGGGCGATGGAGCCTGTGACGCTGCCTCACACGTGGAACGCCGATGACATGGGGCCGGGATTGAACAATCCCTATGTCGGGAGCGGCTGGTACCGGAAACGTTTTACCGCACCCACGCTGAAGCCTGGCCAGCGCCTGCTTATCGAGTTTGAGGGCGTGAACAACTGCCATAAGGTATGGGTAAACGGCGGCTATGCCGGCGGGCGTGACGGCGGATTCCTTGCGACGCTGCTCGACATCACCGACCTGCTGAATGAGGGTGACAATACGATCCTCGTCCGCGCCGACAACAGCTATGAGATGCGGGCTGCAATGCCGCGGAATATCGGCTGGGACCGCTATGGCGGCATCACCCGCCCGGCCTGGCTGCACGTCCGCGAGCATGCGTTTCTCGCCTGCGCGGCCGTGGAGATCCGCACGCCGCAGGTCAGCGCCGATTCGGCTGCTACCGTGGTCCGGACGCACGTTGAGGAAACGAGGATCGCCGATACGAAGCTTGAGATCCGACACGTTCTGACCTCTCCCGCCGGCGAGGTGGTCTCCACGACGACAACGCCGATGACGACTCGCTACTGCCTTGCCAACACCGTCGAGGTCGAGCTGTCGGCCGTGAAGCGCCCGCGGCTCTGGTCGGATGTGAGCCCGGATCTCTATACCCTGCGGACCGAGGTCCTTGAAGGCGGCAAGGTGATCGATTCGCAGGAGGACCGGATCGGGTACCGTTTCTTTCACTTCGA
>Ga0315283_10005814_pt1 | contig 10926 bp, 8 predicted proteins | sample YL17G09_0_MG_FD_204541 | JGI IMG/M metagenome (GOLD analysis project Ga0315283, IMG submission 204541) | Sediment microbial communities from Yellowstone Lake, YNP, Wyoming, USA - YL17G09_0 | ecosystem: Environmental > Aquatic > Freshwater > Lake > Sediment | place: USA: Wyoming | collected...
TCGTCGCAGCGGATGCTGTCCGGCCCCCCGGCCGGAAGCAGGGCAACGGGCTGATTATTGCACACCCCGTTGGTAAAGACCGCGCTCTGCGGGGTGATATAGGCTACCCCCCAGGGCACCTCCGAAAGGATGGTCGTGCCATTGTAGGTGGACACGATGTTCCCGCTCGCGTCCAGGGCGTAGATCGTGATGTTAAAAAAGGCCCCGGCGGTCTTGCTCGAGGCGCTGTCGGCATCGAAGATGCGGAAGTGGTGCAGCTGGGCCCAGGCAGGCGAGAGGACAGCGAGAATCATCCCCGCCGCGAGAAGAAAGCACCAAGGTTTCAGGGTACCTGTCATTCTAATACTCCTAAGGGGAATGCGTAGATTCCAAAGCTTTAAGGATTCCGTACCCTAAAGAACTCAGCTATACTTAGACCCATAAAACGGCCGAAAGGTTTAAAGCTCGAAGGCTCCGTCCAAGGATCGGTTGTTTATGCCCCCCCCCAAATACAAGACCCCCTCGCCTGGTCGTCCGAGGCAAGCGGGTTCATACGATAAAACGCTTCCGGCAGCTCGACTGACTTGCGCCTCCTTGGGGGAAGACCCAAGTCCCGCGGCTTTGCGTCCCCCGATTGCTCGGGGTTTGCCTTTGTCGGACATCCTTTAAAATATAACATAACCGTCCCGGTAAAGTCAAGCCTCTCTGCTTCTCCCCAAAAAGATTATCCCCCAAGGCCCTGTGAACAAAGAGCGGCATCCCCTGGTCGCAGATCACGATCGATCGGGATGGGACATCGCCATCAAGCGAAGCGATCCAACATTTCTATTCTGTCGTGAATGGTCCCGAGACGGCGAATCAAGCTTTCTTGTGCTTGATGAACGTGCCATTTTCGTATTCTTCGAAGGCGGTCTGCAGTTCCTGCCGGGTGTTCATCACGATCGGGCCATACCAGGCGACCGGCTCGCCGATGGGCTTCCCGGAGACGAGCAGGAAGCGGGCGGGCGCTTCCTCGGTGGAGACGACGACCTGCCCGCCGTCTCCGAACAGGACCAGGGTCCCGTTCCCGAGCAACGCATTTCTCTGGATGTCGAAATAGTTGGCGCCTTCGACCTCGTAGTCGAACGGGCTCTTCTCCTTGCAGAAAACGGCCTTGCCCTCGATGACGTAGGCGAAGACGATGTGTCCCGGCGGGGTGGGGTGGATGAACTCCGTCTTGGCCGGGACGACCACATCGAGGTAGGCCGGATCTGTGACGATGTCCCGGACAGGGCCCGGAGTCCCCTGGACTTCGCCGCAGATGATCTTGATTTTAACCCCTTTTCCCGGGGAGACCTCTGGGATCTGACGGGTCTTTACATCGCGGTAACGAGGATCCATCATCTTGTGCGAGGCCGGAAGGTTGGCCCACAGCTGGAACCCGCCCATATGGCCCCTTTTATCCCCCTTCGGCATCTCCTGATGGATGATCCCGCTGCCCGCGGTCATCCACTGCACGTCCCCGGGACCGATCACCCCTTCGTTTCCCATGCTGTCCCCGTGCTCGACCTTCCCCTCAAGGACATAGGTGATGGTCTCGATCCCCCGGTGCGGGTGCCAGGGGAAGCCCTTGAGATAATGACTTGGATCGTCGGAGCGGAAATCGTCCAGCAGCAGGAACGGGTCCAACCCTGGGACTTCGCTGAACCCGAAGGCCCGCTTCAGGTGGACTCCTGCTCCTTCCAGGGTGGGCTTGCTCCGGATGACCCTCCGGATCTTTCTGTTTTTCTCCATCGTGTATCTCCTCTTCTGCTTCGCTTTGCGCTCCGTGCGCAAGGGGCGTGCGGCAGTCATCTCAGGCGCTATGTTATCTCCGACAACCTTTATTATAGGCCCCTCGCCCGGAAAAATCAAGGACGCAAGTGGGCCGGGGCTGTTGGGAGCTTCTAAGGCATCGGAAATCCATAGGTTGCTGACAAGCCCGTGTCTCTCCTCCTGATACCTTCCGGGGTCCTCTCAAGGCCCTCGGAAGGAGCTGCAGAGGTAAGGGAGAAGGCCTTTAAGGGTGGTGCCAAAGTGGGCCATAGGTGCTTGTGCAAAGCCTGATTGGTGCCTAGTTGGTTCGGACTTGATGGTTAGGTTTTGGGGGCCTTACCCTACCCCTTCGGGGTAGGGTAACTTTCGGACCTGGGGGCGGGGGGGGCAGGAATGGGCGGGTCCATTATCCGGTTTTCTGGGAACTGATGGCCGGGCTTTCTTTACGTATTTAAAGGCTATTCCGGCTTGCGGGTCTTGCTGCGGATATAGAACAACCGCTGCAGGGCGGTGAACGTGGCCAGGACGACCAAGGCCCAAAGCACCCAGAAGAAGACGGTGGCTCCGAAGACCGCCCCTGCCACCAGCAGGGTGATTCGCTCCGGCCGCTCCATCAACCCCACCTTGCACTCCTCGTCCAGGCCTTCGGCCCGGGCACGGGAGTAGCTCACCATCAGCGAGGCCGCCATGCCCAGGAAAGCCAGCAGCTCCCCCCAGGGGTGGTCGGTCCATTCGGTTCGCTCGTGATAGAAAAGAAAGATGCCTAGGAACACCGCGATCTCGGAATAGCGGTCCAGGGTGGAGTCCAGAAACTTTCCGAAGGTCGTCACGCGGTTCGAGCCTCTGGCAAGGGCCCCGTCCAGGGCGTCGCAGAGCCCCGAGGCCAGGAGCACCAGGGCCGCCCAGAAGAAATGTCCCTGCCAGAACAGGTATCCCGCGCCCACGCTCACGAAGAACCCGAACGCCGTGAGGTAGTTGGGCTTGACCCCGAGGACTACGAGCAGCCTCGCTATCGGTGCGAGGACTCTGGCAAATCCCTTTTTAGTCCCCTCGGAATACACCCCTGCCCTCCACCACGATCACCATCTCCCCCTTCGGTTTCCTCTCCTCGGCCCAGGCCATGAGCTCGGAGAGCTTCCCTCGCTTGATTTCTTCGTAAATCTTGGTCAGCTCCCTGGCCACTGCTGCCCTCCTGTCCCCGAGCACGGCAAGGAGGTCTCTTAAGGTTTTCTCCAGGCGGAACGGGGATTCATAGAAGATAAGCGTCGCTTCTTCCTCGGCCAAAGCCGCGACTTTGTTCGCCCTCCGTCCGGGCTTGACCGGAAGAAACCCGGCGAACATAAACCGGTCGCAGGAAAGCCCTGAGGCCACGAGCGCGGCGACGAATGCCGTGGGCCCGGGTACAGGGATGATGGTTATTCCCTGGGCTATTGCCGCTCGGACCAGCGCCCCTCCGGGGTCAGAGATGCCAGGGGTCCCTCCGTCCGTGACCAGGGCGATATCCTCCCCCCTCTTGAGTCGAGCAAGAAGGGGCTCCAGCTTCCTCTCCTCGCTGTAAGCCTGATAGCTTGCCATCGGGGTGCGGACTTCGTAGCGGGCCAGGAGCGTTTTCGTCCGGCGCGTATCCTCGGCGGCGATGAGCGAGACCTCCTTCAGAATGCGGACCGCCCGAAGTGTGATGTCCTCCAGGTTCCCGATCGGGGTAGCCACGAGAAAGAGCGTTCCACCTGCCATGGGGTTGGTAATGGTTTGACCCCGACAGAATCGGGGTCCTTGGGGTTCCTCTTGTTGTATTTTCCTAATCCATCAACCGGGCGAGCTTGGATATTTCAACGAACCCGGTGGAGCGCAGCGCGAAGCGGTAGTCCTTCAGGGCGTTCTGGATGAGCTGGTCCAGGCGCTTTCCTAGGAGTGCCCGGAAGGATTCCACGAAGGTGTCCGTCCATTCCGCAAAGGCTTTGGCCAGGGCCGTCGGGGAGGTCATGGCGTTTCCGCTCACGGTCCCGTTCCCCTCCACCATGAAATCTTTCATAAACGGATAGCGTACCTCGATGGCCGTTTTGGACCCTTCCAGGGTCTTCCTAACTAGAGTCGGCCCTACCACACCGGCCAGGTCCTGGGCGATGCGGTTGAGGGTGTTCTGGAACAGGGTGACCATCGCTGGGGTGGCCTGCTCGATGGCGGTGTCCGAGGTCTCCTCGTAGGCATCGATCACCAGGGTTTCCCCCGTCCCCAAGGCCGAGAACAGGTCGCGCAGGGCCGGGGTGGTGAGGGGCACCTCGGGCTTGGCGATGAAGAACCCCTTCACGGCTTCCCCCTCCCGGAACCGCACGTAGGACAGCTCCACGCCCTTGCGCAGCTCCAGGAATCCGTTAAACTTGGATTTCTGAAGGCGGTCGAACAGGGCGTCCACGTTGATCTTTCCCAGGTCCGCGCCCTTGAAAAGGGGCTTTGCCGTGAGGGTCATCACCACCATGGCCACGAGCTCGTCCGAGGTCTCGTAGAGATTCACCATCCCGCCGGTCGCAATCTTGGCCTTCTCCACGACCTCGTTGATGGTCTTGACCTCCCGTCCCTCGCGGGTAAACCGCGAAGCGTTGAAAGGCTCCCCCCGCCGGAGAAACAGAAACTCCGTGCAGTCCGGGTAGATGACTTCCAGGTATCCGGAGATCTTGCTGGCCCGCTCCTTCTTGGAGTCGGCCAGGATGTTGTCGAAGTGCACGTACTCCAGCTTGGCGTTCTGGAGGACGGGCCGTCCCTTGGGCAGTCTCATAGATTATATCGTAATGATTTGTAATGAATCGTAACGTGTCGTAATGATATTATCAATCATTACAATACGTTACTATATCATTACTCCTTTTTCCTGAACTTCTCCTTGAGGGTGATGAACTGCCAGTACTCCTCCAGCTCCGGCAGACTTCGCACCGTGACCAGGTGCTCGTTCACGCTGATCAGCCCCATATCCGTCAAGTCTTTCATCATCCCCTCCACCATGGGCTCGGTCGTGCCCACGGTGTGCGACAGGTCGCGGTTGGTCACCTCGGCGTCGATCACCACGCCGTCCGGCCGCTTCACGCCCTTATCCTTGGCCATGGAGAGGAGCGAAGCCACCAGCCGGCAGAGGTCGTCCTTCTGCAGCAGGATCTCGATCTGCTTGTTGGTCTCGCGGAGGCGCTTGATGAGCATCGAGACCAGGTACTCGATCATCGGGTTCTCTTTGAGCTGGGCCTTGAACGCCTCGCGGTCCAGGGTCAGACAGATGGCGTCCTCCAAGGCAGTGGCCGTGGCCGAGCGGGGCTTCTCGTCGATGATTGCCATCTCCCCGATGAAGTCCCCCTCCTTGAGAACCGCCAGGGCCTTCTTCGTTCCGGCGGCGAAGGCCGAGATCTCGATCCGCCCGGTGCGGATGAGGTACATCTCGTCCCCCGGCTCTCCTTCCCGGAACAGGACCTCCCCGGCCTTAAAGGTTTTTTCCGGAATGACGTCGGTTTCTGGCATCGCTTTAGTTTCCTTTCCCAATGGTCGGCCTCAGGGTTCTGCTGTGGAAAGCTATTAGTATACTGGATTTACGCGGTGCTGTCAAGGACTGGAGGGCGGATAACACCCCCGGGCATGGAGATGAAAAAGCGCCCCGGTCCGGGGCGCAAAAAAAGCCTGGACCGCTTATCCCCGGAGCATCCGCAGGCCGCTGGCGAAGAAATACGCGGAGAGCAGGATGAGGAAACCTCCGCAGGCCAGGACGGTGCCGCGGTAGACGGCGTCGTTCATCAGCCTCCCCCCCGAGGCCGCCACGAACGACAGGGCGCTGTACCAGAGGAGGTCCGAGAGGATGTGCCCGAGGTAGAACGCCACCAGCCCGATGAGCCCGAACTTCAAGGAGAACAGGATGTAGCCCGTGCCCACGGTCGCCCACCACAGGAGCCAGTACGGCCCGGCCATCGTGGTCAGAATCCCTGTCACCACGGGTCCGAACTTGGCAGGTTTCTCTTCTGTCGGGGCGAGAGATATCTTCTTCTTCAAGACATCGTAGCCCATCCCGGCCCCCATCCCGAGAAGCATCAGGCCTCCCAGCAGGCCAACCACTCCCACGACAGCGTGCTTCTGGAACACATGGGAGAGGCCCAGGGCCAGGAGCGCGACCAGGGTGACCTCGGCGATGGCATGGCCTAAGACGATGAGGGGCCCGGTGCGGGCCCCTCGCCTGGGAGATTCGCTCACCGTGACCGCGAACACCGGCCCCGGCATCAGCGCCCCGGAAAAGCCGACCAGGAGCGACGTCAGGAAGATAGCCCCCAACTGGAGCAACATGATCTAACGGACTTTAAACCTTTTTCTCTCAGAACCCTGAACTCTATCCCGCCACCACGCTCACTAACTTTCCGGGCACGACGACCACATTTCGGATGGTCTTTTCCCCGACAAATTTCTTCACCCTTTCGCTGGCTAACGCGGCCTCCCTGACCTCGCCTTCCGAGACATCGGCCGGGAGGAGGAGGCGGTCGCGCACCTTGCCGTTCACCTGCACTACGATAGTAACCATGGCCTCCTGGATGGCGGCCTCATCCCAGCCCAGCCAGGGCAGGGTGTGGACGCTTTCGCCCCGGTGTCTGAGGCTTTCCTGCCAGAGCTCCTCAGACAAGAAAGGCGCCATCGGGGAAAGCAGCCGGACCATGGTTTCCGAGGCTTCTTTCCACAGGGCGGACGCGACCCTGCCCTGCTGGTCCTGGAAGTAGTTCAGCCACTCCATCAGGGCCGCGACCGCGGTGTTGAACTGGAAGCCCTCGATGTCCCGGGTCACCTTGCGGATGGTCTTGTGCATCCAGCGCCTGAACTCCCCCTCATCCGTCTCCCCTTTGGCCGGACCGATGCCGGAGGTAACGAGCGTCCAGACCCGCCCCAGGAACCGGTACACGCCCCGGATGCCCTGCTCATCCCATTTCAGCTCGGCCTCGAAGGGACCGATGAACAGGATGTAGAGCCGCAGGGCGTCCACCCCGAATTTCTCCACGACCTCATCCGGGGTGATGACGTTGCCCTTGGATTTGCTCATCTTCTGCCCGTCCTCGCCCAGGAGCATGCCCTGGTTCTTCAAGGCTGCGAAGGGCTCCTGGAAAGGCACCAGCCCGGCGTCGTGCATCACCTTGGTCCAGAACCGGGCGTAAAGCAGGTGCATCACGGCATGCTCGGCCCCGCCCACATAGAGGTCCACGGGCATCCAGTAGCGCATCTTCTCCGGGTCGTGCGGAAAATCCCTGGCCCAGGGGCTTGTGAACCGGAGGAAATACCACGAGGAGCAGGCGAACCCGTCCATGGTATCGGTCTCGCGCTCCCCCGGCTCGCCGCACTGCGGACAGGTCGTGTTCACGAAGGATTCCACCTTGGAGAGCGGGGACTTGCCTGTGCCCGTGGGCTGGAAGCCCTGAAGGTCCGGGAGCAGGACCGGAAGGCGGTCTTCCGGAACAGCGACCGGGCCGCACTTTTCGCAGTGGATGATCGGGATGGGCGCGCCCCAGTAACGCTGGCGGGAGATGAGCCAGTCCCGGAGGCGGTAGGTGATCCGGCGCTTCCCGGTACCGGCTTTCTCCATGTCCCGGATCAGGGCCTCGATGCCGTCCTCGGAGGCGAGGCCGTCGTACTTCCCGGAGTTCACCATCAGCCCGTAGTCCACGAAGGCCTCGGCCATCTCCCCTCCGGGCCTGGCCGAAGCATCCTTGGAACGGATCACTTCCCGGATCTCCAAGCCGTACTTCTTGGCGAAGGCGAAGTCCCGGGTGTCGTGCGCCGGGACGCCCATCACAGCCCCGGTGCCGTAGGTGAGCAAGACGTAGTCCCCGATCCAGACCGGAACCTTCTCCCCGGAGAGGGGATTCGCGGCATAAGAACCGGTGAACACGCCTGTCTTCTCCTTCTCGGAGCTCATCCGGTCAATCTCGGTCTTGCGCTTGGCCTTCTCGATGTAGTCCTGGACCTCGGCTTTACGCTCTGGCTTGGTGAGGACCGCAGCCAGGGGGTGTTCCGGGGCGATGGCCATGAAGGTCACGCCGTAGATCGTGTCGATGCGGGTCGTAAACACCGGCAGCGGGTGCACCTTCCCCCCGGCCTCCACGGTGAAATAGGCATCGCAGCCGTAGCTCTTGCCGATCCAGTTCCGCTGCATGATCTTGATCGGCTCCGGCCAGTGGATCGTCTCCAGGTCGTCGAGCAGGCGGTCGGCGTACTCCGTGATCTTGAAGTACCACTGCTTCAAGTCCTTCCTGGTCACCTCGGATTCGCAGCGCCAGCACACTCCGCTCTCCACCTGCTCGTTGGCCAGGATGGTCTTGCACTCCGGGCACCACCACTGCGAGCCCATCGCCTGGTAGGCCAGCCCGCGCTTGAAAAGGAGGAGGAAGAACCACTGGGTCCAGCGGTAGTAGTCGGGATGCGTGGAGTTGACCTCCCGCTCCCAGTCGTAGCAGCACTCCACGAGCTTCATCTGCCTGCGGTAGGTATCCGTGTTGCGTTGGGTCGTAGCGCTGGGGTGCACGTTCTGCTGGATCGCATAGTTCTCGGCCGGAAGCCCGAAGGCGTCCCAGCCCATCGGGTGCAGAACGTTGTAGCCCTGAGCCTTCTTGAACCGGGAGTACACGCAGGTTGGGACGTAGTTCCGGCAGTGGCCCACCGAGAGCCCGTCCCCCGAGGGATAGGGGAAGAAATCCAGGCAGTAGAACTTGGGCTTGCCCGGCTCCTCATGAGTGTGGTAGAGCTTCATCCCCTCCCACACCGACCGCCACCTGGCCTCTAAGACTTTGAAAGCATAGCGCTCAATCATGGATCATCCTCGTATTCATCAGTGGTCAGAGCAATAAAAAAGGCGCCTTATCAAAGGCACCTGTGAGGTCGGGGGATAAACTCTATCCCCTTCCAGGTGCCGGAACACGCAGAAGAAGGCTGCGCAAGGGCAGCTTGGTCTTCTCCGAAAAGGCTGCGCGGCGATAACTCATGGCATTAGTATACCCCAACCGGCCCGGGCTTGTCAAGCTTGGGCCTGGCCCAGGGGAAGGCCCGCGGTCCGGGATGCTGCGAGCGCCTCCTGACCCGCCCGGAGACCGGCATCGAAGTCTCCGATGCGGTTGCACACTTCCACGGCCTTGCTCTTCAGGACCAGGCGCACGAACGCAGGGAAGGCCTCAGGCCGCCTTCCGGTGAGACAGGCTTGTAAGTTAGGGCCCTCGCCCCACGAACGGTAGGTTTCGATCAAGGGATGGGAGGGATAGCAAGATGGTCTCACCAACAAGCCTCTAAGGATAAAGGTGAAATGACGGCGATCCCGCAGGTATCATACCGGTTTCGGAAAGGTTTCGTCAATGTTTATTCATAAAAAACTCCTTCCGCTCTTTTCCTCCGTCTCTTGACTTTCTCTCCCGCATCTGATATACTCCATATATCTTTTTTTCGAAGGAAGAACCGGCCGTGCTACACGGGGAGTCAGCGGTTCCCTGTAGCCTGAAATCCGCTTCACGCAGGGTGGAAATCCCGCGTCTGAGGTCTCGTCCTTCCCGGCGGTGCAACTGCGTCATTCGGGCGTTGAGGACCGGGTCCGGCAGAGCCGAGGACCACGAACCCGGTCAGGGCCGGAAGGCAGCAGCCGTAAGCGGACCCCTTGTCTGTTGTCGGGGCGCCTGGTCGGAGCCCGATGCCGCGGGGCCCCCGGGAGGGGAGAACGAAGCCGGGTGCACGGCCGGCTTTTGATTGCTTGCTATTCCTTCAACTTTTCAGATTAAGGACTCTTCTTCGCTCATGGACTATCAGGTGTTGGCTCGGAAGTACCGGCCCCAGCGCTTCCAAGAGGTGGTGGGGCAACCTCATGTGACCACCCTCTTGCAGAACGCGGTGCGCTCGGGCCGAATTACCCACGCCTACCTTTTCTCCGGGCCCCGGGGAACCGGAAAGACCACCACCGCCCGATTACTCGCCATGGCCCTCAATTGCGAGCACAGCGATAAACCCACTCCTGATCCCTGCGGCAAGTGCTCCTCCTGCAAGGAGATCGCGAACAGTCGGTCCCTGGATGTGCAGGAAATAGACGGTGCCTCAAATAGTAAGGTCGATGATATCCGCGAATTACGCGGGACAATCAACTATGTTGCCAGTCGGGATCGGTGGAAGGTCTATATTATAGACGAAGTCCACATGCTTTCCAACAGTGCTTTTAATGCCCTGCTTAAAACCCTGGAAGAGCCACCCAAACAGGTGGTTTTCGTATTTGCCACCACCGAGCTGCACAAAGTGCCGGCCACCATTCTCTCGCGCTGCCAACGCTATGATTTCCGCCGGATCGCGCCCCGGGAAACCGTGGCGCGACTGGTCCAGCTCGCCAAGGATGAAAGGATAGACGTCGACCCGGAGTGCCTGAGCCTCCTGGCGCAGAAAGCCGACGGCTCGATGCGGGACGCCATCGGCCTCCTGGACCAGCTGCATTCCGCAGCCGAAGGGACCCTGACCGCGGCCCGGGCGCGGGAGCTTTTGGGCATGCTTCCCGAGGAGACGTATCGTACGCTCTCCGAGCACCTGTCCCGCCACGAGAGCAAGGAGGCCCTAGCTCTGGCGGCAAAAGCCCTGGATGAGGGCGCGGACATGGAGGAGTTCATCGCCGGGCTCACCGAACATCTCAAATCCCTGCTGATCGCAGGCCTGGAGAAACCGACCCCCAAGGCCGCCGATGGCGCTTCCCCGTCGCCCCAGGACCTTCTGAGGATGATCGGGGTCCTGCTCGAGCTCGCCAGGGACATGCGTCGGAGCACCCAGCCGAGGACCCTCCTGGAGGTGGCCCTGGTTCGCCTGGCCCGGATGGACGACTCCGTGTCCCTGGCCCAGGTCCTGGACGGTCTGGGACGGCTGGGAAGCCCCTCCCGGCCGCGGGCCGCAGAGCCCCCTCCCAAAAAAGGACAGGAGGCCCCCCCTGTTTCCCCTCCCTCCAAGCCTCAGGGAAGCCTGGACCTCGCCGCCATCGAGACCCGCTGGGGCCAGGTCGTGGATTCCCTGCAGAAGGAGGCCATGGCCGCGGGAAGCTTCCTGGCCTCGGGCCGGCCCGTGGGGTACCGCGACGGGGTGCTCCAGATCGCCTTCCCGCAGACCAATGCCTTCTCCAAGGAGCAAGTGGAGTCCAAG
>Ga0315283_10005815_pt1 | contig 10925 bp, 11 predicted proteins | sample YL17G09_0_MG_FD_204541 | JGI IMG/M metagenome (GOLD analysis project Ga0315283, IMG submission 204541) | Sediment microbial communities from Yellowstone Lake, YNP, Wyoming, USA - YL17G09_0 | ecosystem: Environmental > Aquatic > Freshwater > Lake > Sediment | place: USA: Wyoming | collected...
TGGGTTAAAATAAACAACCCCGGTTGAAATATTTTAAACTCATCCCCCGAAGCTTTTTAGATTTTTTTAGAGACAACGGCATTATGCTTGCCGGCTCGATATCCTATTTTGCCATGATGGCTTTTGTGCCGTTTTGCCTTTTCCTGATAACTATTTTCGGATATATTCTTGGTCACTATCCCGGATTCTATGAATTCTTTGCCGGCCGACTTACGGGGTTTTTCCCGGATATTACCTCGGGAATTACCAAAGAACTGGGGAAACTTATCAGCTTTAAAGTGATCGGCACTTTCAGTTTAATATTGTATGGCGTCCTTTCAATTCAGGTTTTCGCCTCTTTGGAAAATGCGATCAATATCATTTTTAAAGTAAAAAAGAAGAGGACTTTTTTTTGGTCGCTTGTCCTGTCTTTGCTGGTCATTACGTTTATCATTATGATGCTCTTTATTTCCTTTATGACGACGTCTTTAATCCCGCTTCTAAAAACATTCAGGCATATGTTTCCCGACCTGAAGATCGGGATAATTACCGTAGCGCTCATACAGTATGTCGTTCCTTTTCTTACCGTCTTTTTCATGGTAACGGTCATGTATATCTTTTTTCCGAAAACCGATGTAAGGATGAAGCATGCCTTTACAGGCGCACTGTTTGCAACGGTATTTCAGGAACTTGCAAAGCACATCTTTACATGGTATGTCGGAACAATTATAAACTTCGGAACGATCTACGGACCCCTGTCGGCTTTTTTTGTTTTCCTGCTATGGGTATTCTATTCCTCCTGCATCTTCTTAATCGGCGCGGAGATGGTACACAACCTGTCGCAGGCTAAAAAATAACCCCTCCAGTTTATCATTATTGAGAATGGATTCTCATAATGATAATTTCAGCTCATATTACCTGTTTGCAAGCTCAATAAACTAACCCGGATTATTCATAAAATTTGCACCAGCAACTGAGGATAGAGGGGGGTGAGGCAAAAGCCTCGCAGGGAGGCACGACCGAGAATGAGCGAAAATACTCTATCCTCAGTTCAATAAGAAAAATATGTGAATAATCCGGGTTGACCCGTTTTGATTCATAGGCTATGGCACCATTCTTGCTTTTATAATTTCAGAATCTCATTTCATGCGAGATTGGTGAAATAAATAGCGTTGAGGTTAAACAAAAATGAAAGTGCTCGTAGTTGACGACAGAGAAGAATTCCTACCAGAACTTCAGGAGATACTCCGGGGTCCGGATATGGATGTTGATTTCGCACGGACCTTTGAAGAAGCCATAGCTTTTTTAACCATTAATAGTTATGATATTGTAATCAGAAGTGACAAAAAACCCTTGATATGAAATGATTTCTTCAACGTAAGGATATGAAACTCGGGGAAGCTTTAGTAAAAGAAACATTGATTACCCGGCAGCAACTGGACCAGGCCCTTATGCGGCAGATACAGTTCGGCGGAAGGATAGGCACCAACCTCCTTGAACTAAGATATCTTGAAGAAGAAGAACTGTCAAAGTTTCTTGGCAAATACTTCAGAATTCCTGCCGCATCTCCGGATATGTTAAACGAAATACCTGAAGAGGTTGTCAAATCATTAAGCGCTGACATTGTGGACAAATACAAAATTTTGCCTTTCAAACGGGACCGTAACAGGCTCCATACCGCCATGCTAAACCCAAAGGATATAAAGGAACTGGATGAACTCCGTTTTGTAACCGGTTTTGATATCATTCCCTATGTAATAACGGAGTTGCGTCTGGTGTATGCCCTCGAAAAATACTATGGAATAAAACGCAATGTGCGCTATATCAGTCTTAACGACCGCTTTAACCCGGATACCAAAGTCGAAGAAAGCTCCATAGATAAGATTAAAATCGCCTTCACGAACGTCAGTGATACTGAAGAGATAGCAGGCATTCTTATTAACGAGGCATATAAAATAGCAAAACGTGCATCGCTTTTTACCGTCAAGAGTGGGAAAATCGTTGGCTGGAAGTCGCGGGGTCTGGATATCGAGACTTTTTCAATGTCCGATCAGGGACCGTCAATTTTGTCGGAGGTTTTGAAAAGCAAAAACAATTACAGGGGACCCATACTGAAGATTAAGGGGAATGAACCGCTTATTAAGATGCTTTCAGGCGCCCCGCAGGATGCCCTGATTTTACCGATTATCCTTAGGGAAAGAATAATCGCGCTCCTGTATGTTGACAATGGAAATGCTTCCGTATTGAATGCCAACGTCGGTTTTTTGTCCATGCTCGCATCAATGGCCGCTATAGCCTTCGAGATAATCATATTAAAGAAAAGGATCCTGGACTTAAGCTTTCCGCTATAAAGCCTCTTCCCCTCTTTCTCCCGTTCTTATTCTTATAACATCATTTAAATCATAGACAAATATCTTTCCGTCGCCGATCTCACCGGTATGGGCGGCTTTTTGGATGATGGCGATAATTTCTCCGAGCCTGTTGTCGGGGACTGCAATCTCGATCTTTAATTTTGGTATGAACCTGACCTCGTAGCTTGACCCGCGATAAATCTCTATGTGGCCTTTTTGCCTGCCGAATCCTTTTACTTCCGTAAGGGTCATGCCCTGTATGCCTGCCAGTGAAAGAGCATCTTTGACTGAATCGAGCTTAAAGTGCTTGATGACGGCGACTATCATTTTCATGCTTCAACCTCCGTAAACTAAACTGGTACGTACTTGCGTTATAATATCAAATTGCAGGTATGAATATAAACAACCTTATTAAAGAAGCCGCTGCAGGCGCCCCGGACCCTGACAGGTCTTTAAATAATCTGGAAAGACTTTTCAGCGAATATCCCGCATTTATTGAGGAACATAACGGACATATCAATACTATCTCAACATTGTTTTCTTACAGTCAATTTCTGGCGGACTACTGCATAAGCAATCCTGAAAAACTTGGCCTTTCTTTGAAAGACATGCGTAAACCTGTCTGTAAAAAGGATATCCTGACCGAAGCCCGTAAACATATCAGGATTTCACTCAATATAAACTCTCCGGCGTTCAGACAGAATGCGATAAAACTGCTCAGGGACGTCAAAAAGACATATCTCTTAAGGATAACCCTGAGAGATACCGATAATATAACGGACTTTCAGGAGTGCGTATCCGAACTTAGTATCCTGTCCGAGGCGATTTTAGAACTGTCAATTGAAATTTCCCTCGCGTTAGTTAGAGAAAAGTTCGGCAATCTGAAAGACAATGCATTTTTGGTAATCGGCCTTGGGAAACTCGGCGCAGGAGAATTGAACTATAGTTCCGACGTTGACATCATGACTGTTTATCGCTCTGAAACCGGCCTTTCCTCGGGCGTCCGCACATCCTCAGGCGTAAGGGGAAATAGAATCGGTCCCCATGAATATTTCTCCCGGCTTACGGAAACGATGACGGGACTGCTTCACAATCCTACTGAAGACGGGATAGCCTACAGGGTTGATCTGAGATTGCGGCCTAACGGTCAGAAGGGGGCGTTATCCCTGCCGCTCAACTCCTGTCTTTCCTACTATGAAGCCTGGGGGAAGACCTGGGAAAGAGTGGCACTGATTCGGGCCAGACATGTGGCGGGCGACGTTGGCCTCGGGGAAATGTTTATGGACGGGATAGGACCTTTTGTATGGAAAAGGTCTCTTGATTATAACGATATCGAAGAGATAAAGGCCCTCAAAAAGAGGATCGATACCATTTTTGATGTGAATGACATAAAACGCGGCTACGGCGGGATAAGGGAGGTCGAGTTCTTTGTCCAAACCTTTCAGCTCTTGTATGGAGGAGAAAAAACGAATCTCCGGTCGGGAAAACTGCTTACAGTCCTCGAAGGATTAATTAGCGAAGGTTTTCTCACTGACGAGGATGCAAAAATACTTTCAGGCAGCTATTTATTTCTTAGGAGAATTGAACATGTCCTGCAGATGAAAGACGATCTTCAGGTATACGTTTTGCCGTCAGAGCCGGAGCAGCTCAAATTTCTTGCGCGAAAGCTGCGTTTCCCCGGTGAAAAGGAATTCACCTCCGAAGTTCGTTTAACAAGGCTCAAGGTAAGGGACATGTACAATTCACTCTTTGGAGGGTCTGAAGCCGCGCAGGATTTTCTTTTAACTGCAAGCGACGATCTGCCCGACAATGCAATACTTGATTACCTTACTTTTAAAGGCTTCAGAGACCCTTCCTCTGCGGTAAAAAACATATATGCCCTGCAGGAACAGCTTGTAACGGAAAAAACATTGCGCGAGAGAACGTTGTTAAGAAAGGTGGTCCCGCCGTTTCTCGATGAGGTGTTTAAATCCGCCAACAAAGACAGGGCGCTCACCCAACTGCTCACTTTTATCGAGAAGATCGGCGGCCATGAAGCCTATACGGACCTGCTTCAGCAGCGGGACGACACAAGGGAAGCGATCATTCAAACCTTTTCCGCAAGCATCTATCTCACGAGATTGCTTCTGAAGCTTGAAAATCTTGAAGGCGTCTTTGAATTTCCTGATATAAGAATGGATTTCAGGTCCATGCAGGAACGTCTCATCTCTATGTTTGCATATGATGATCCTCTGAAAATTGTAAGAGACTTTAAGGCTGCCGAGGAGTTAAAGACTGGCATGCTTTTTTTAAACAGGTCTAAAGATGCATATGGACTTATGGATACGTTAAGCTCGCTTGCAGATGTGATTATGCGGTCAGTCGTAAAGCTGCTGCGTGCAGACAAAGGTTTTGCCGTAATCGGATTGGGCGGTTACGGCGCCGGGGAATTGAATTTCGGGTCAGATCTTGATCTTATGTTTATCCATGTCCCCGGCGACGCCTCTCTCCCGAATTCCGAAAATACAAACCCCGGGATGTTTGCAGAGGAGTTTATCAGAATTCTTACGGAATACACGGACTCCGGAGTTGCTTATAAAGTGGACATGCGTCTGAGGCCCGACGGTTCAAAGGGCGTACTCATGAATGATATCGGGGGATACGCTGCCTACTATTTTAAGTCGGCCCAACCATGGGAAATACAATCCCTGCTCAGAGCAAGACCGGTTGCCGGAGATCATAATCTCATCTCGGCCTTCAATGACTTAAGAAGAAATGTCATCCGGCAGCGGAGAAGAGAAATTGACGGCGCCGGCATAAAGGCCATGAGACACAGGATCGTCAGGGAACTCTCCAAAGAACGGCAGGGATATGATATCAAACTCGGCCCGGGAGGGATAAAGGAAATTGAATTTATAGTGCAATTTCTACAGTTGAAATATGCCGATATTTTCCCTGATATTATTTTGCATAATACCAGGGCTGCGATCAAAAGGCTTATTCTGCACAAACTCATAGACGGTAAAACCGGAGACGTTTTATTACAGTCTCAGCGCTTTCTCCGCACTATCGATATTTTATTAAGACTTAACGGAGAGGACGTGCTAAAGACTAATTCCGAATTTCCTGATATAATTATTAAATTCCTGAATCTGAAATCAAATGATGAATTGATCGGGAAGATTGAAAGCATAAGACGGCAACTGTATCAGATTGCCTCTATGCTTTATCACTAATAACCAAATGCCGGTTTTAATAATAAAAAACATAAACTCTGAAGGTCCGGGAACGATCGAAGATTACCTGAAAGGGAAAAACATTTCCTATAAGGTAACTGAACTCGGGTCCGGAGAAGCGCCGCCGTCCTTAAACCGGTTCAACGTCCTTATTGTGCTGGGAGGCCCCATGGGAGTTTACGAGATGGAACAGTATCCCCATCTTCTTACGGGTTCCCGTATCATCAGGGAGGCGATCAACAGGGACATGAAGGTGCTTGGCGTCTGTCTCGGTTCACAGATGCTGGCGCGTTGTCTTGGAGCAGAGGTCTTCGCCGGCCCGGAAAAGGAAATCGGATGGCATCATATCGAACTAACGGGCGAGTGTTTGAAAGACCCCGTTATGAGACAACTGGCAATCCATCCACAGGTAGGAGATTTCTGGAGAAGCTTTAAGGTCTTCCACTGGCACGGAGATACGTTTCATCTCCCCTACGGGGCCGTTCTGCTGGCAAGCTCAAAACTGTATAAAAATCAGGCCTTCAGGTTCGGGAATAATGCTTACGGGTTCCAGTTTCATATCGAAGTAACGAAGGAAATGATCCGCGAATGGTTCAAGAACATGCCGGAAATAAAAAGCATTACAATAGAAACCGAGAGGATTTTTGAAGAGTATAAAGGAAGGGCAATGAAATTTTATAACGCATTTTTTTCATAACGCATATAAATTCAAGGAGGATAAAATGGGAAAAACATCAATAAAAAAGGTGCTTTCTAAACCAAGAGACAAAAAAGACGCTATGGAGCTGCTGAAAAAGCATGACGTCAAATTCGTCAGGCTCTGGTTCACTGACATCCATGGTCAGTTGAAGAGTTTTGCCGTTCCTGTGGCCGAACTTGAATTTGCCTTTAATGAAGGTATGGGCTTCGACGGCTCTTCTATTAAGGGCTTTGCCAGGATTGATGAAAGCGATATGATAGCAAGGCCGGACCCGTCCACCTTTGTCATTCTCCCCTGGAGGCCGAAAGAAAAAGCGGTCGCCCGGATGTTTTGCGATATTTATGAACCTGATGGGTCTCCTCATAAAGGAGACCCCAGGTATATCCTTAAAGTAAACCTCGAGAAAGCGAAGCAGAAGGGATTTACTCTGTACGTCGGTCCGGAGCTTGAATATTTCTATTTCAGAAACGACAAGGGTACTGAGCCGCTCGATGAAGGAGGCTATTTCGATTATCCTCTGGATGCTGCGGAGGACCTCAGGAGAGACACTATTCTGGCGCTTGAAACCATGGGTATACAGGTCGAATACTCCCATCATGAAGTAGCGCATTCACAACACGAAATAGATCTGCGTTATGCCGATGCACTAACTATGGCGGATATCGTAATGACACACAGGATAATCGTCAAGGAGATAGCTAAACAGTACAACGTCTTTGCCTCATTCATGCCTAAGCCGGTATTCGGCCAAAACGGCAGCGGTATGCATACTCACCAGTCTTTGTTCACCGGAAACAGGAATGCATTCTTTGACCCGAAAGACCCGTACTTCCTTTCGGACATTGCAAAGAAATATATCGCCGGACTTCTCACCCATATAAAAGAAATAACCCTTATTCTCAATCAGTGGGTCAATTCCTATAAAAGACTTGTGCCCGGCTATGAAGCGCCGGTATATATATGCTGGGCAAGACGCAACAGGTCTACCCTTGTCAGGGTGCCGCTTTACAAACCGGGGAAAGAGACGGCTACCCGCGTTGAACTCCGTTCACCCGATCCGTCATGCAACCCCTATCTCGCCTTTGCGTGCATGCTGAACGCCGGATTAAAAGGCGTGGAAAAAGGATACAAAATGCCGGATCCCGTAGAAATGGACGTATATCATATGTCGCCGGAAGAGAGAAAGAAATACGATATAGACAGCCTTCCAGGAAGCCTGAACAGGGCCATTGAATACGCCGAAAGCAGCGAACTCCTGAGAGAAACTCTGGGCGACCATCTCTTTGAAAATTTCATCGCCAGCAAGAAAGTGGAATGGGACGACTACAGTATAAGGATTCACCCTTATGAAATAGAAAGGTATCTGCCGGTACTGTAATATAATCCGCACACCCTCACCCTTGCCCTCTCCCCTCAAGGGAGAGGGAATCAATTATATCCACTCCCTTGAGGGGAGGGTGTTTAAATGTGGTTTTACTTATGAATTCCTTCTTGTTTTTTGTTCCGCTATTTCAGGTTCTACATGCACCATAACATCTGCAACAGTTGGAAACTCATTTTTTATCCTGTCTTCAATGTTGTCGGCAATGGCATGGGCTTCGGCAATCGGCATATTCCCGTCTACGAGAATATGGAAATCAAGATAAACGCAATTATCCGTTCCCCTTGCCCTGATGTCATGACAGCCTTTTACCCCTTCTATCTTTTTAACTGCCGACTCTATGACGGAGGTGTCTATGCACATTGTATCGACAAGCACATCCGATGCGCTTTTCAGTATTTCATAACCGATCCTTCCGATGAGTAATGCAATTACGAGCCCTACAACTGTGTCCACATAAGGATAACCGAGTTTTGTAAAAACAAGACTTATTATGACGGAGAAAGAAACAAATATATCGCTCTTCGTATGTTTAGCGTCTGCCACCAGAAAATCGCTGCCAAGCTCCCTCCCCTTTTTCGTTTCGTACCACATTACAAAAATATTTACGGCCATAGTGAACAGCATAATGGCAAAACTCGTTTCGGTTACTATTGTTTTATGGTCCCCGGAAAAAGATACGTAGACCTTATTGAGTATCTGAAAGCAGGTGGCAAAGATCATGAGGCCGATAACAATCGTAAACAGTGTCTCATATTTTCTGTGTCCGTAAGGGTGCTCTCTGTCAGGAGGATGAGACGCAATCCATATGCCAAACAGACCGATGATGTTCGACACCCCGTCCATAAAAGAATGCAGGCCGTCGGACGTCATGGCAATGGAATCGGTCATGTGACCGTATAAGATCTTGGCAAAGGCTACGGCAGAGTTCAGGATAAGGGTATAGATGAGTACTTTTCTTACCCCGGAGGTGTAATCCTCTTTTATGATACGATCTCTTGCCATCGCGCCTTGAACTCGGTAAATTTCCCTTCCATAACAGATTCTCTCATATTCCTGAAGAAATTTAAATAAAAGTAAAGATTGTGTATGGTATTCAGCCTCATTGAAAGTATCTCTCTTGACAGAAAAAGATGCCGCAAGTATCCCTTTGAATAATTCCTGCAGGTATAACATCCGCAATCCGGGTCAAGCGGCCCTTTGTCCGCTTTGAATTCCTCTCTTTTAATGCTGACCCTTCCCCTGCTTGTAAAAAGCGTTCCGTTCCGGGCATTCCTTGTGGGCATGACACAGTCGAACATATCAAATCCCGCTTCAACGGCAACAAGAACATCTCCAAGGTCTCCGATGCCCATTAGATACCTTGGCCTGTCTTTAGGCAGCAAAGGGGCCGTAAAACAAATCAGCCGGTGCATCTCTTCTTTCGGTTCGCCGACACTTAATCCGCCAACGGCATAACCGTCAAAACCGATATCAATTAGTTCTTCGATACATTTTTTCCGTAGCTTATCATAAAAACTTCCCTGTGCTATCCCGAACAATGCCTGCCCTTCCCTCCGGAGTTCCCTGCACTGCTCCGCCCATTTAAGTGTTCTGAAGAGAGAGTCCATAGCATATTCAAAAGTTGAAGGATAAGGAGTGCAGTCATCCAACACCATAGCGATATCCGATCCAAGCGCGGCCTGAATCTCCATTGCTTCTTTTGGTCCGAGAAAGTGCATTGAACCGTCAAGGTGGGATTTAAAATGCACGCCGTCGTCTTCTATTTTTCTCAGAGCGGAAAGACTGAAGACCTGAAATCCTCCGCTGTCGGTAAGAATAGGACGGTCCCAGTTCATAAAGGCGTGAAGACCGCCCAATGATTCTATTATTTTATGGCCCGGCCTGAGATAAAGGTGATAGGTATTGGAGAGTACGATCTCCGCGCCGATCTCCTTCAACTCATCGGGAGACATGGCCTTCACCGTCCCGATAGTGCCTACAGGCATGAAAGCAGGCGTATGGATAACACCCCTGCTCAGCTCAAGCAGACCGGTCCGGGCATTGCCGTCTTTTTTAACTACGGAAAACATCATGTTACATTATGGCAGATATTTCATCAGACGTACCACCCTCTTTTCGATTCGGGCCTGCCAACATGATGCAGAGTACGAAAGATAATCGGCATATCTCCGATCGTAGTCGAAGGCATGCTTGATCGGTCTACGACTCGTATAGGGAAACCAGGGTTTCTTCAACTTAAATAAAAAAGACACAAAATTCCGGGGCTTGTTGTATTGTATATCCATAGGATATTCTATCTTAAAAGGTAGCCGCTAAAAGGAGGCGCTCATGATTGCGAAGACAGCCCAATGGGGTAATAGTATCGGTGTGAGGTTACCCAAAGACTTGGCAAAAAAGGCAGGTATCGGTGTTGACTCCACTGTCGAGATTGAAGAAGCTGACGATGGGATCATCATAAAATCTGTAGGGAAGAAGGAGTATTCGTTAAAGGAACTTGTTAGCAGAATTACTACTCAAAACCGGCACGGTGAGACTAATTTTGGACCTCCTGTTGGAAAGGAGCTTTTGTGATGAGCAGAATTCCTGATCGCGGCGATGTCATCCTTTTGAGTTTCGATCCAACGTTAGGGCATGAGCAAGCAGGCTTCAGACCGGCGGTTGTTCTTTCGCCGGAATACTACAATAAGGTTTCCGGTCTCTGCCTTGTCTGTCCTATCACTACGAATATCAAAGGGTACCCTTTCGAGGTGGTTCTCGATGGCGCAAAAAAGACCACAGGGGTAGCCCTCTCGGATCAGGTTCGTTCTATCGATTGGACTGCTCGAAAAATAAAGATTGTAGATCGTATTTCGACAACATCTCTTGCGACAATTCTTGCCAAATTCAAGCCGCTTCTGTTCTGAACTATCTTTACAAAAATTATGGCTGATGTCATACGAAACCGTCATCTACCCCTTATACTACCAGGGGCTTACATACGGATTTTGTATTCTTTGATCTTTGAACGCAGGGTGTTTCTGTTGATGCCGAGCGTTTTTGCGGTTTTAAGCTGATTCCCATCCGTCTCTTTGAGGACTATAGTTATGAGGGACTTTTCCACCTCGGACATAACCGTCTCATAGAGACGGCAGTTGTCTAATTTTGTCATTTCCTTCAGGTACCTCTTCAGTTTTTCTTCGAGAAATTCTTTCATGGAAAAACAGGTCATATCGTCGATCATAAGATCTTTTTTGCTTATCACGGCCCCATTCGAGAGGATAGTCGCTTTTTTTATCGTATTTTCAAGCTCACGTATG
>Ga0315283_10005816_pt1 | contig 10924 bp, 18 predicted proteins | sample YL17G09_0_MG_FD_204541 | JGI IMG/M metagenome (GOLD analysis project Ga0315283, IMG submission 204541) | Sediment microbial communities from Yellowstone Lake, YNP, Wyoming, USA - YL17G09_0 | ecosystem: Environmental > Aquatic > Freshwater > Lake > Sediment | place: USA: Wyoming | collected...
GGGCGGCGACACGACCGAAGGCACCGACGAGCAGACATCAGAAGAGACCGACGACCTGATCGACGTAGTCGAGTCGGTCGAGACCGAGACAGCCGAGGAGACGACCGACGTGACGACGAGCGGCGACGGAAGCGCCAGCGACGAGCCGCAAGCGGCGCGAGGCGAAAGCGAAGCGGACGCCGAGCCCGCCACCGAAGAGGGAGGCAAGTAAGTGGGCCAGAAGATCAACCCCTACGGCTTCCGTCTCGGCATCACCACCGAGTGGAAGAGCCGCTGGTTCAGCGAGCGGGACTACAAGGAGTACCTCACCGAGGACTGGAAGATCCGACGCGCGCTGATGACCAAGCTCGAGAGCGCCGCCGTCAGCCGCATCGAGATCGAGCGCACCCGCGACAAGGTCCGCGTCGACATCCACACCGCACGTCCCGGCATCGTCATCGGTCGCCGTGGCGCCCAGGCCGACGAGCTGCGCGCGTTGCTCACCCAGATCACCGGTAACCCCAAGGTGCAGCTCAACATCGTCGAGATCAAGAGTCCCGAGCTCGACGCCGCCCTCATCGCCCAGGGTGTGGCCGACCAGTTGGTCAACCGCATCGCGTTCCGCCGGGCGATGAAGCGTGCAGTGCAGAACGCCCAGAAGGCCGGTGCCCTCGGCATCCGCGTGCAGTGCTCGGGCCGCCTCGGTGGCGCCGAGATGAGCCGCACCGAGTGGTACCGCGAAGGCCGGGTGCCGCTGCACACGCTGCGCGCCGACATCGACTTCGGCATGCGCGAGGCCCGCACCTCCAGCGGTCGCGTCGGCGTCAAGGTGTGGATCTACAAGGGCGACATCGTGCCCTACAAGGCGCTGACCGACGACAAGATCGCCCGCGAGGCGGCCATGGCAGTTGGCGAGACGTCGGGGCAGGGTCAGCCGCGCAAGGTCGTGTCGTCCGCCGGGCGCCGCCCGGCCGAGGGCGAGCCCGAGGCAGCGCCATTGGTCAAGGAAGCCGATCCCGAGCTCGAGAAGTTGCTCGACGAAGAAGAAGAGATCGCACGCCGTACCCACGGCGCTGCGCACGAAGCTCCACATTTCCGTGGGGAGGACTGATCCAGCATGTTGATGCCCCGCAAAGTCGCACACCGCAAGCACCACCGTGGTCGCACCACTGGTCTGTCGAAGGGTGGCAACGATCTGGCCTTCGGCGAGTACGGCATCCAGGCGCTCGAGCCCGGTTGGCTCACCGCCCGGCAGATCGAAGCTGCACGTATCGCCATGACCCGCGCGATCAAGCGTGGTGGCAAGGTGTGGATCAACATCTTCCCCGACAAGCCCGTCACCAAGAAGCCGGCAGAGACCCGCATGGGTTCTGGCAAGGGCAACCCCGAGTTCTGGGTGGCCGTCGTCAAGCCTGGCCGCGTGCTGTTCGAGCTGTCGTTCCCCAACGAAGAGGTCGCGCGGGCGGCGCTGGCCAAGGCCGTGCAGAAGCTGCCCATCAAGGCCCGCATCATCACCCGCGAGGAGGTGTACTGAGATGGCCAAGTCCAACGAAGAGCTGAGAGAGCTCAATCTGGCCGCTCTGTTCGACGAGTTGCGTGCCACCAAGCAGGAGTCGCTCAACCTTCGATTCCGCAATGCCACCGGCCAGCTCGACAACAACGCCGAGATCCGCAAGGTTCGTCGCCAGATCGGGCGCATCAACACCTTCATCCGCGAGCGCGAAATCGCCGTGGCCGAGGCAGGGAAGTAACTCATGTCTGAAACGATCGAACGCAAGGCACGCAAGACCCGCGAAGGTCTCGTGGTGTCCAACAAGATGGACAAGACCGCTGTGGTCGCCGTCATCGAGCGCGTGCGCCATCCCAAGTACGCGAAGTTCGTGATGCGCACCAAGAGGCTGTACGCGCACGACGAGGCCAACGACGTCAACATCGGCGACCGGGTGCGCTTGATGGAGACCCGTCCGCTCAGCAAGAACAAGCGCTGGCGCGTCATCGAAGTGCTGGAGCGTGCCAAATGATTCAGCAGGAATCACGACTCCGGGTTGCCGACAACAGCGGCGCCAAAGAAGTGCTGTGCATCAAAGTGCTCGGTGGTACTCGGCGGCGCTACGCCTCCATCGGCGACATCTTCGTCGCCACGGTGAAGGACGCGATCCCCGGTGCCGGCGTGAAGAAGGGCGACGTCGTCAAGTGCGTCGTCGTCCGCGTGAAGAAAGAGAAGCGCCGCGCCGACGGTAGCTACATCCGTTTCGACGAGAACGCTGCGGTCATCATCAAAGACGACCTCACGCCGCGTGGCACGCGCATCTTCGGCCCAGTTGGCCGCGAGCTGCGCGACAAGCGGTTCATGCGCATCGTCTCCCTGGCCCCGGAGGTGTTGTGAGATGAAGCTCAAGAAGGGTGACACCGTCGTGGTGATCGCTGGGAAGGACAAGGGCCAGGAAGGTGAAGTGGTGCAGGTCATGCCCACGTCCAACAAGGTCATTGTCAACGGCATCAACACGGCAAAGAAGCACAGCAAGCCCCGCAAGAGCAATCAGCAGGGCGGCATCATCGATCGCGACATGCCGGTCGATGCCAGCAACGTGATGCTGGTGCACAAGGGCAAGCCCACCCGCGTGGGCTACCGGGTGCAGCCCGATGGCACCAAGGTGCGCATCGCCAAGAGAACGGGTGAGGTGATCTCATGACCACGGCCACCGCTACGGCCCCGCGGCTGAAGCAGAAGTATCACGACGAGGTGAAAGACGCACTGCAGGCCGAACTGGCTCTCTCGAACGTGATGCAGGTACCGAAGATCGAAAAGATCGTCATCAACATGGGTGTCGGCAGGGCGACGCAGCAGCCCTCGCTGCTCGAAGGCGCCGTTGCCGATCTCACCAAGATCAGTGGCCAGAAGCCGGTCGTCACCAAGGCAAAGGACTCCATCGCGGGATTCAAGCTGCGCGAGGGTCAGTCCATCGGCTGCAAGGTCACGCTGCGCGGCGACCGGATGTGGGAGTTCTTCGACCGACTGGTCGCAGTGGCGATTCCCCGCATCCGCGACTTCCGTGGTCTGCCGGCCCACAGCTGGGACGGTCGTGGCAACTACACGTTCGGCCTCGCCGAGCAGACGGTGTTCCCCGAGATCGACTACGACAAGATCGATGCTCCACGTGGCATGGACATCACCATCGTCACCTCTGCCGCCACCAACGAGCAGGGCAAGGCGTTGCTCGAAGCGTTCGGCTTTCCCTTCAAGAAGGGTGTCGAGGCAGGTCCAGTTCCGAAGAAGTCCAAGCGCAGCGGTCCCGTTCGGGGCGGCAAGGGCGCATCTGCCAAGCCGGCAGCGAAGAAGAAGTAAGGAGACGGCAGCGCAATGGCGAAGAAGTCGTTGATCAACAAAGCGAACGCGAAGCCGAAGTACAAGGTGCGCGGCTACACCCGATGCCGTCGGTGTGGCCGAGCGCGTTCGGTGTACCGCAAGTTCGGCTTGTGCCGCGTGTGCCTTCGCGAGATGGCCCACGCGGGCGAAATCCCCGGTATGACCAAGGCGAGCTGGTGAGGAGACACAATGCTCACTGATCCCATCGCCGACATGCTCACCCGCATCCGCAACGCCAACACGGCGATGCATGACGAGGTTCGCATGCCCGCATCCAAGCAGAAGGTCGCACTGGCGACCATCCTTCAAAAAGAGGGCTACATCAACGGCTTCAGCACCTCGCCATCGACCATCGGTCCTGGCGATGTGCTCACCATCTCGATGAAGTACTCCGCCGAACGGCACCGCACCATTTCTGGTCTGCGCCGTGTCTCCACTCCGGGCCTGCGGGTCTACCGCAAGAGCGACGCGGTTCCGCGCGTGCTCGGCGGTCTGGGAGTGGCTGTCCTGTCCACAAGCCAGGGGCTCATGACCGACCGCGAGGCGCGCAAGCGCCACGTGGGCGGCGAAGTGCTCTGCTACGTGTGGTGATGAGGAGTCGTCATGTCGCGAATTGGTAAGTCTCCGATCGCCGTCCCCGGTGGGGTCGACGTCACCATCGATGGTGGGCCCGCTGGCAGCACGGTCACGGTGAAGGGCCCGAAGGGCACACTCAGCCGCGCGCTTCCGGGTGCCATCTCGGTTCGCCGCGACGAGGGCAACCTCGTTGTCGAGCGCCCCGATGACGAGCGGGAGAACCGCTCGCTTCACGGCCTCTCGCGCACGTTGGTCAGCAACATGGTTGTTGGCGTCACCGACGGGTTCAGCAAGGAGCTCGAGATCATCGGCGTGGGCTACCGTGCCGAGGCGCTCACGCCCTCGTCCCTGCGTCTGGCGCTCGGGTTCAGCCACCCGGTCGTCATGAACGCACCCGACGGCATCACCTTCGAGGTGCCCGCCCCGACCCGCGTCATCGTGAAGGGCATCGACAAAGAAGTGGTCGGCCAGGTGGCCGCCAACATTCGTGCGGTGCGCAAGCCCGAGCCCTACAAGGGCAAGGGCGTGCGCTACCTGGGCGAGAAGGTCCTCCGCAAAGCCGGCAAGACCGGCAAGAAGTGAGCCGGGAAAAGAGTCTGTCATGAGCAAGGTTGCACAGAAGCGCCTCGAGAGCCGGGTCATTCGTCACCGGCGCGTGCGCAAGAAGATCCACGGCACAGCGACGCGTCCGCGCCTGGCTGTGTTCCGTTCCAACAAGCACCTCACGCTGCAGGTGATCGACGATGACGGAGGTCGCACGCTCGCGGCGGCCAGCACGTCGGAGCCGGCTGTGCGCGCGGAGGGCAGTGGTGCCACGGTGGCTGCCGCGTCTCGTCTCGGCCAACTGGTCGCCGAACGCGCCAAGACTGCTGGAATCACGCAGGTGGTGTTCGATCGTGGTGGGTTCCTCTACCACGGCCGTGTCGCTGCGGTCGCCGCCGCGGCTCGAGAAGCAGGTTTGGAGTTCTGATGGCTGGTCCCAGCAACTACGGCAACCGAGACAACTTCGAGCGCGCCCCCGATCCCAGTGGCCTGCGCGAGTCGCGAGTGATCGCGATCAACCGCGTGGCCAAAGTCGTCAAGGGCGGTCGTCGCTTCTCGTTCACCGCACTCGTGGTGGTGGGCGATGGCAATGGTCGCGTCGGCCTCGGCTATGGCAAGGCGAAAGAAGTTCCCCTCGCCATCCAGAAGGGCACCGAAGAGGCCAAGAAGAACCTGTTCGACGTGCCGCTGGCCGGCAGCACCATCACCCACCCGATCATCGGGATCAACTCTGCCGGTCGCGTGCTGATGAAGCCGGCGGCCGCCGGTACCGGCGTCATCGCCGGTGGTGCCGCACGCGTCATCCTCGAAGAGGCCGGCGTGCATGACGTGCTCTGCAAGTCGCTGGGCTCCAGCAACGCGATCAACGTGGCTCGGGCCACGATCAACGGCCTGCAGTCGCTGCAGCGACCCGACGAGGTGGCCAAGCGGCGCGGTCTCGATCCCGAGGAGTTCGTGCCCAAGGGCGTGCTCAACTCGTACAACGAGCGCAAGAAGCAGATCGCAGCAGGGGGGACGCACTGATGCCTGGTCGCCAGAAGAACACCTATGCGGGCGAGAAGACCATCACGGTCACGCAGGTTCGCTCAGCAATCGCCAACAAGCCCAAGGCTGTCGGCACGCTCCGCGCGCTCGGCCTCGGTCGCATCGGGCAGAGCAACGTCCTACCCGACCGTCCCGAGATCCGCGGCATGCTCGCCCGGGTCCCGCACCTCATCGCAGTGGCCGAATCCAGCACTGCGTCCGAATCCGGAACGGAGAGCTGACATGCGTGTCGACGAACTTTCACCCGCGCCCGGTTCCAATCAGCCGATCAAGCGCGTCGGCCGTGGCATCGGTGGCAAGGGCGGCAAGACCGCCGGCCGTGGCACCAAGGGCCAGCACTCGCGTGGTCGCGGCAAGGTCGCCCGCGGATTCGAGGGTGGGCAGATGCCCCTCAAGCAGCGCGTGCCGAAGCTGAAGGGCTTCAACAACCCGTTCCGCGTGGAGTACAGCCCGGTCAACCTCGACCAGGTCGCCCTCGCCGGCGAGGCCGACATCACCCCGGAGGTGCTCGTCGCCAAGGGTCTCGTCCGCAAGAACACCCTGGTGAAGATCCTCGGTCGGGGCGAGATCTCCTCGGCGGTCAACGTCACGGCACACGCTGTGTCGAAGTCCGCTGCCGCCGCCATCACTGCCGCAGGCGGTAGCGTCACGCTGTTGCCGTCGCCGTTCAAGCAAGGCCGTCCGCCGGTCAAGGGCAACCAGTTCACCAACCGCTGATCACCGGTCGCCCGATGTATCAGTCGTCGAGTCTCGGCGAACCACCAACCAGTCCTGGGAGCCTGTAGTGCTGTCGAACGTGAAGAACGTCTTCAAGGTCACCGACCTGCGGAACAAGATTCTGTTCGTCTTGGCCATGATCGCGTTGTACCGCCTCGGCGTGGCCATCCGGGTGCCGGGCATCGACGCAGATGCTGTGAGGCAGTTCAAAAAGGGCGTCGAGTCGCAGGGAGCGCTGGGCTTCCTCGACCTCTTCAGCGGCGGGGCGTTCGGCAGCTTCTCGATCTTCGCGCTGGGCATCATGCCCTACATCACCGCCAGCATCATCATGCAGGTGCTCGGTGTGGTCATCCCCAAGCTGGAGAAGCTCCAGCAGGAGGGTGCGGTCGGGCAGCGCAAGATCACCCAGTACACCCGTTACATGGCGATGGGCATCGCCCTGCTGCAGGCCACGGCACTCACGTTCATCTTCGGCAACGGCCGAGGTAACGCGTTCTTCGGCGCGGCGCAGAACCTGCCGACCAACATCCAGTTGTTGCCCAACGGCATGTGGCCTCGCGGGATCCTCGTCATCCTCACCCTGGTGGCGGGTACTGCGCTGCTGATGTGGATCGGCGAGCTCATCAGCCAACGCGGCATCGGCAACGGCATGAGCATGATCATCTTCGCATCCGTCGTCAGCAGGCTCCCGTTCGGGTACTACCGCATCCTGCTCGAGAAGAAGTGGTTCGCGTTCGGGCTGCTCGTGGCAGTGAGCATCGGCATCGTCATCGCCGTCGTGAAGGTCGACATCGCCCAACGGCGCATCCCGGTGCAGTTCGCCAAGCGCGTCGTAGGCCGACGCATGTACGGCGGGCAGAGCACCTACATCCCGCTGAAGGTCAACCAGAGCGGCGTCGTGCCCATCATCTTCGCCAGCTCCGTGCTGCTGCTGCCCGTCTTGCTCACCAACCTGCTCGGGGGCAGCTCGGGCGAAGGTTGGCGAGCATCGGTGCAGCGCTGGGTCGATACGCACCTCGTCAACAGTCAGAACATCGTCTACATCGTGCTCTTCACGCTGATGATCATCCTGTTCGCCTACTTCTACAACTCGATTGCGTTCGATCCCATCCGCCAAGCCGATCAGATCCGGCGCCAGGGTGGTTTCATTCCCGGCGTGCGTCCCGGCCCGCAGACCGAGCGCTATCTCTCGAAGGCGGTCAACCGGATCACGCTGCCTGGCGCGGTGTTCATCGCCACCGTGGCCATCACGCCGTACATCATCCTCTGGGTGTTCAGCGTCAGGGGCTTCCCGTTTGCCGGCACCACTGTGCTCATCGCGGTGGGCGTGGCGCTCGAGCTCATGCGCCAGATCGACAGCCAGTTGATGCTGCGCAACTACGAGGGCTTCCTCAAGTGAGCTCGGCCCGTCGCGGCGTGGGACGGGGCTAGAGCAGATGATCCCCGGCGCCCGGCTCATCCTGCTCGGTCGGCAAGGCGCGGGCAAGGGAACCCAGTGTGTTCGGCTGTCGCGCCATTTCGTGGTGCCGCACATCTCCACCGGAGACATGCTTCGTGCGGCGGTGCGCGAGGGCACCGAGCTCGGGCGTATGGCGAAGGCCGTGATGGACGACGGTGGGCTGGTGGGCGATGAGATCATGGTGGGGCTCGTACGCGAGCGGCTCAGTCACGACGATGCCATCGGCCGCGGCTACATCCTCGATGGCTTTCCGCGTACCGTGCCCCAGGCCCAGGCGCTCGACGAGATCACGGCCGAGCTGCCGATCGACGTCATCCTCGATCTCGATGTGCCGCGCGAACTCGTGCTCAATCGGTTGACGGCTCGGCGTGTGTGCCAGGACTGTGGCACCAACTACGTGGCCGACAGCGCCGACAGGTCGCCATGGATCTGTGAGGTGTGTGGCGGCGATGTCATCCGTCGCGACGACGACACTCCCGAAGCCATAGCGCACCGCCTCGACCTCTACGAGGAGCAGACGTCGCCACTGATCCACTACTACTCCAGTGGGGGCCGGCTGGCAGTCATCGACGGTGTGGCGTCGCCCGATCACGTGTTCACCCGCCTGACCGCCGCCGTCGACGCCGCGCGTCGAACCTGATGCATCGCAGCCGCAGGCGCGGGCTGCCCCGCCGCTCGCCCGATGAGCTCAAGTTGATGCGTGCTGCCGGGAGGGTGGTCGCCGAGATGCACGCCGCGATCCGCGAGGCTGCAGGCCCGGGCGTGACGACGGCCCATCTCGATGGCGTGGCGCGCGAGGTGATCGAGCGCCGTGCGGCGCGCTCCAACTTCCTCGGCTACCGCGGCTTTCCCGCAGTCATCTGCACCTCCGTCAACGACGAGGTGATCCACGGCATCCCGGGTCCTCGCGTGCTTGTGGACGGTGATCTGCTGTCGGTCGACTGTGGTGCGATCGTGCACGGTTGGCACGGCGACGCCGCGTTCACGATCGGGATCGGGAGCATCTCACCCGCGGCCGAGCGGTTGGTCGAGACTGCCGAAGCAGCGTTGGCCGCGGCCATCCGGGCGATGCAACCAGGCGCACATCTGGGCGACATCGGGGCCGCGGTGGACGGGGTGGTGTCGGCGGCAGGCTATGGCAGCCCCCATCACTACTGCGGCCATGGCATCGGTCGTGCGATGCACGAGGAACCCGATGTCGAGAATCGTGGACGGCGCGGTAAGGGCCCCGAACTGACGCCAGGAGTGGTGCTGGCGGTCGAGCCGATGCTGATCGGCAGCGGGTGCGATGACGTGCTCGAACTCGACGACGGCTGGACGATCGTCACTGCCGACGGTTCGCTCGCCGCCCATGTCGAACACACCATTCTGGTGACCGACCACGGCCCCGAGATCCTCACTCGCCCGTGACTCCCACTCGCCGGTGACTCCCACTCGCCGGTGACTCTCGGGATCGGAGTCAGCGGGTGGCGGTGCCGTCGACCACTACGGGGACGCCGTGGAGGAGCGTGTGGCGCACCTTGCCGCGAACCGTGCGGCCCGCGTACGGGGTGTTGCGACTCTTGCTGGCCAGGTGATGCGGCACCACGGTCCACTCGTGAGCCGGGTCGAAGACAGTGAGGTTGGCCGGTTCGCCGACGACAACGGGTCGTCCGTGACGATCGGCAAGTCCGGCGATGGCCGCCGGCTTCCAGCTCAGTGCAGCGACGATGTCGGCAAGCGGCATGTCGAGTTCGGTGATCGCCAACGCGAGCGCTGTCTCGAGGCCGAGCATGCCCGGTGGCGCCTGATCGAGGGGAGCCTCCTTCGCCTCTGGCGGATGCGGCGCATGATCGGTGGCGATGGCGTCGATGGTGCCGTCCGCAAGGCCCAGCTTGATCGCGGCGATGTCGGCGGGAGTGCGCAGCGGTGGGTTCACCTTGTAGACGGCGTCGTAGCCGGCCAGCAGCTCGTCGGTGAGGGTGAAGTGGTGAGGCGTCGCTTCGGCGGTGATCGCCAGACCATCGGCCTTCGCGCTGCGCACCAGTTGGACGCTGCGGGCGGTGGACAGGTGCAGGAAGTGCACGGGAGCGCCGGTGAGCCGGCACAGTTCGATGTCGCGGAAGACCATCAGCTCCTCGGCGATCGCGGGCCAACCGGGCAGCCCGAGGTGGCTGCAGCACGAGCCCTCGTGCATGACGGCTCCCTTGGTGAGCGCGGACACCTCACAGTGCTGAGCCAGCGTGACACCCAGTCCCTTCGCGTACTCGAGCGCTCGGCGCATGAGCAGCGGATCCTGCACGCCGTTCCCGTCGTCGGTGAACAGGTGCACGTCCGCGGCAGCGAGCTCACCGAGCGGGGCCAACGCCTCTCCGGCGCGGCCGAGCGTGATGCAGCCCGCCGGCACGACATCGCACAGCCCTGCGCGTCGTCCCTGGGCGCGTACGAACTCGATGACCGCCAGCGAATCCTGTGCCGGCTCGGTGTTGGGCATCGCCACCACCGCAGTGAATCCGCCGAGTGCCGCTGCCCGACTACCGGTCTCGATGGTCTCGGCATCTTCGCGACCCGGCTCGCGCAGGTGCACGTGCAGGTCGACGAATCCCGGTGTGATCATGCAGCCCGACGCGTCGAGCACGGTGTCGCCGTCGAGGCGCTCGCCGATCTCGGCGATGACGCCGTCAGCGATGGCGACGTCGACACGACGCTGGCCGTGCTGATCGAGGACGACACCCCCCTTCACCACGATTCGCGTCACGACGTTTCTCCCTTCAACTCCGAGCCGGAACCGAGCAGACGGAACAGCACGGCCATGCGCACGGCCACACCGTTGGTGACCTGGTTGAGGATGACCGAACCCGGCAGCTCGCTGGGGTCGACGGCCATCTCGACGCCGCGGTTCATCGGCCCTGGGTGCATCACCAGCGCATGCGCCGGCAGGATGGCGGCGCGCTGCGGGGTGAGGCCGAACATCGACGAGTACTCGCGCATGCTGGGCAGCAGTGCCTCGTCCATTCGCTCGCGCTGCACGCGCAGGAGGTACAGCACATCGAGGTGGGGGATGAGCGAGTCGAGATCGTGGCTGACCTCGACCGGCCAGCCGTCGAGCACCGGTGGCAGCAAGGTCGGCGGGGCCACCAGCGTGACGTGCGCACCCAGCGCGGTGAACGCCTGCACATCGCTGCGCGCCACCCGGCTGTGCTTGATGTCGCCGACGATGGCGATGCGCAACCCGTCGAACCCGTCGCGGCGGTTGAGAC
>Ga0315283_10005818_pt1 | contig 10924 bp, 9 predicted proteins | sample YL17G09_0_MG_FD_204541 | JGI IMG/M metagenome (GOLD analysis project Ga0315283, IMG submission 204541) | Sediment microbial communities from Yellowstone Lake, YNP, Wyoming, USA - YL17G09_0 | ecosystem: Environmental > Aquatic > Freshwater > Lake > Sediment | place: USA: Wyoming | collected...
GCTAGACTAGAGCACACTAGAAGACTCGACACCTTAATGCTAGCATTAAGGCACAATCTCAGGACAAGCCTGAGATTGCTCAAAACAATTTTTAATGCGACAAACTCTGAAGAACTAATTAATAGGTAATAAAGAAAATCTTATACCAGCTCTATCTTCTTTGCCCTGAAACCCTTTCCCTGGGTGTGGGTCTTGTTGCAAGCCTTGCAGGTATACCTAAAATCTGTCTTCTTGCTCAGTTTCTTGCCACTCATCTTGGGCTTTGGAGGCTTGGAATACCTTCCAAGGTTTCCGAATCCTCTCCTTAGGCCTCTCTCTTTAACCCTAACTTTTGAGCCTCTGGACATAGGATGGGTAGCATTTCTTCCCTTTTTCTTGGCAATTGAGACTTTGTGCTCAGTATGCTTCCTGCAAAAAGGGCAGTATCTTTGGGTTACTTTTCTTACCTTCATCTTATCGTCGTTGGAGAAGCTCAGGGTTTAAAAATCTTTTGCTATTATTATGATTATTATTTTAGAATTATCAGCCTTAGCCCGAGATTTCTGCCTTGCCTCGCTTTACTAGAACATCAGCTATCTGGCTGTCAAGCTCTATTTCCTCGCCTTCGTTATAAGGGCCTAGAATCTCGTTGTTCAACCCCATGAACTTCGGCAATGAATCAAGAATCAGCACTTTCTTTTTATCAGTTGCGCCTGCAGCTACAAAAGTATTATTTGTTTCTTCCTTAACATCCGGTATTTATTCTTTTCTTTCTTCATCTTTTCTTTCAGCTTCAATAGTTTTCTCTTGCACCGGAGGGGGTCCCTGATTTTCTTTTTCTTCTGCTTTGCCATTATCAAATTCCTTGAGATTAAGGATCCTGTCCAATACTTTGTCCTTGTACTGCACAAACAATCTAACCTGGTCTTCAAAATATTCTCTTTCAGAAGGCAAAAGAGCCGAGGTGTCAATAACATCTGATCCTGTCCTTGCCCTGCTCATAGCCATATTAATAGCTTTCTTTTCCCTTCGCTCATAAAGCTCCTTGATAATCCTTCTTATGTTCTGGAACTGTATCTTGAGCTTCTCTTTCTCTGCAGAAGCAAATAATTCATCATCCTTCTTGCTCAGGGATTCTTTTTTTTCCTTAAGATAAGCTAATACTTGTTCATAAAAATCTTTGTCAAGGCTCTGAAGTTCCTCACGATTCTTTTCCCTGCGCAACAAGTCAAACAGGGTTTCATAGTTAATCCTAATATCCACCATTACCTCAAAGAAGAAATATGCTGTTTATATAGTTTTTTGTGCAAAAAATTAACCAAACAGGGACAACGGCCATAATTTACTAATATACTTTTTAAATAAAGCAGCACCACCGCAAACCCATGGCAATTTTAAGCTTTCAGGACCTGGAATTTATCGAGCATAAAGATAGGGTGAAGGTTTTATTCCTGAGAATATACTATTTTTACCTTTCAAAAGAAGAGCTGAAAAAGATTGGAAACTTCAGGATTAGTTCGCACTCAATAGAATTTGATTGTTCTGAGAAAAAAGCCGGCAATAAGTTCAGCCAATTGCTAGAAAGAGGCTTTGCAGAGCTTAAAGCCAGCCTTAACAACCTGAAAACAGTGTATGTTCATAGGAACTCTGGCATTCCTTTGATTGGGGCTGGAGTTTTTGGCCTTATTGACAGGAACACCAACTGCATTGAAGTCAAGCCATTGACTTCCTGCAATCTTGATTGTGTTTTTTGCAGTGTTGATGCTGGCAAGAGCAGCAGAAAAGTAACTGATTATATTATAGAAAATGATTATCTGGTTGAGGAGTTCAACAAGCTGGCTGCAATAAAAGAGCATGATGTTGAAGCTCATATTGGGCCGCAAGGCGAACCCCTGCTCTATGCTCCTTTGGTTGAGCTAATCAGGGATTTAAAGCAAAACCCTAAGGTCAAAATCATTTCCATTGACACCAATGGCACATTATTGACAGAAAAACTGATTGATGGGCTTGCAAAGGCTGGCTTGACAAGGCTTAACATATCTTTGCAATCTATGGACGAGAAAAAATGCTCTTATCTTGCAGGCGCTCCTTATAACCTGAAGCACATATTAAAAATGATGGATTATGCCAGCAAGAAGATGAGCGTGCTCATTGCTCCGGTCATTGTTCCTGGAATGAATGATGATCAGCTGGAAAAGCTTGTTAAGAAAGGTAAAGAGCTAAGCTCAGATTCTCCTGTTTTTCCTGTCCTTGGCATCCAGAACTACCTGAACTACAAGCGCGGAAGAAACCCTGTGAAGCAGAGAAGCTGGGAAGATTTCTTTGAAATGCTAAAATTGCATGAGAACAGCAGCGGGCTAAAGCTAAGGCTTTGCAAAGAAGATTTTGGCATTAAGCCTGACACAAAACTTGAAAAGCCTTTTGAAAAAAAGCAGATAGCCAAAGCCAGGATTGTATGCCCCGGCCCTCTGAATGGAGAGAAGATTGGGGCTTACAAGAACAGGGCAATTATCATAGATAAAGCTGACAAGGCAGCCATTAATTCTGTGGTTAATGTCAAGATTATAAGGTCAAAGCATAATATATATAGGGGAGTTTTGCAGTAAGCCTGTCTAAAAGTAAGTGCCAATTATACGAGCATACGAGAAGAATACATTGATTTGAGCCATCCATTCGTGCTACCGAGTAGCAAAGCTACGAGTGTAGCACACTTTCAAACGAAGCAGAGTTTCGTTGCCCCAAAAGCCAAGCTTTTGTGATACCAGATTTTCGTAAAATCTGTTTTATTTCTTGCCAAATAATCTCTTGAAGAAATCTGATATGCCGCTAAATATTTTGCTGATGAAGCCCGGCTTTTTCTCAGGCTTCTGCTCTGGCTCTGCAGTCTGATTCTGTTGCTGCTGCTGCGGTTCTTGCCCACTTGGCTGCTCCTGGGCTGTCTCGTTTTTCTCTTCAACTGGCCTGGGATTGACTTTAATAGTTATTGTCTTGTTGCCAGCATAATTCTTTCCTCCGACTGATGCAAAAGTGATTATTTTTACATCGCCAGGCTCATAATCCAAAGGAATCTCCAGCTTATATGTGTAGGCTTGTTTTTTACCGCTGCCATCAAATGAGACTGTATCGCTTGCCTTGCCCCCTATTAATTTTAGGGCTGCAGAGTAATCATCATACACTCCCACCTGGATTGCTTCCTCATTATTATTTTTTATCTCAACAGTGAGAGTAAAGTTCTCTCCCTGCACTACTTCCAGCCTGTCTGAGCTTTGAATAATTGTTATTATGTCTTTCACAGGGGTCACTGTGATGCTCACCTTTTTTGAGAAGTTCAACCACTCGCTTGTTGTTGTTTCATAGCTTCCCTGAGCCTCAATCTCATAGCTCTTTTTCTCATCGACAAAAGGAGTGGTGAGAGTATCATTTACTATTAAGGTTGTAGTTTTGCCAGCTATTAGTTCTGCCAAGCTTGCATCAAGCTCTGGGAATATCTCGCTCTTAATCTTTGCCTTAATGTTCCTAAATCCTATGTTCTCATTAGGATTCTTTACTGAGAATGCAACCCTGAAACGGCCTCCTTCAGCAACAGTGGTCTCTAGGACTGAGAGTATGGGCTCTAATGCCTTAACATTTGCCTTAAGGGTTAATGTTTTGTTCTCTGAGAATTCCTTGCCAGCATGATCCTTTAGTTTAATGCTCACAGGAATCTGGTATTGGCCTGACTTAGTAGGTTTTACCTGTAAGGATAGTGTTATAGGAGGGTCTGGCTTGACAATCCCTTGCCATGAATATTTATTATTATTACTTGTAAGCTCACCAGTAACTGAAAGGACTGAAACAAAAGGAGGAATGGTTATATTAAGCGCAAGCACAGTTATGTCCTCAGAAGAGGTGTCGTCTATCTTGACTGTCAAGGTGCTCTTATCAACACCAGCTTCTACGCTGTCAGGGCTTAGTGAAGCAGTAAGCTCATAGGGCTTCTGAACCTTTATGCTCACGCTAGATGTTGTTGAGCTAGTCTTTTTTCCCGCATAGGTATAGTTGAATTTGCCAGAATTAGCGAATTCAATATAATCAGTCACCTTAAAGAAATATGTCAAGGTTTTGGAGGATTTAACAGGGAGATTGTTTTTGTATATTATGCTCTTGGCATTTATGCCCATGCCTTCAGAAAATGAGGTTAAAACCACTCCTACCGGGAAGTATTCCTCATACACAAAAGAATCTGTCCCTTCGCTCCCTTTGTTCTCAATGTTAATAGTCACGCTGACTTCTTGGTTAAGCTCAGGAGAAGTAGTTGAGAATGTCCTGGAAACAGTGATTTCAGGCCCCTTGGCTCTTATCAAAAGCTCTATTCCTGCATAGGCCTTTCCTCCTTCAAACTTGATATGGTCACCATCTTCTGCACCAGCCAGGTCCTGGAAGATGTCTGTTATGCAATACTCTTTTGTTGCTGTTTCCCTGCATTCTCCTGTTCCTATAATATAGGAGTTCTTATTGACATTCAGGATTACTGTGTTGTCATAGAAATCATAATGGGTCACCATGATGACTTCTCCGTCAACAGTAAATGTGTCACCTGAGTAATGCCAATCATTATGGAGGTCTGCTGCGCTGGCTAAAGAGGCTAATCCTAGCAAGAAAAAGCTTAGAATGATAATAAAAAAGCCTTTTTTACAAGTTAAAGTGCCACTCATAATTTTTTTCTTTAACTTAGAGGTATAAATGTTTTTCGTTTAATTTTTTAAAAAGAATAATTAGATAAATGATAAAGAAAGAGAAAAAGAAAAACAAAATTTCTTAGAAATTTTGAATATTTTTTTAAAAGAAAAAGAAATAAAAAAAGAAAAAAAGAAAAAATTTTGTGTTTTAACTTTGTGTTTTGGTTTTAGCCAACCTTGTTGACAACTAAGTTCTTCAGGTCTGCTACAACAACTTCAACCTCAGTTCCTGTGAGCTTGTAGTCCTTGTAGTCACCAAGCACATAGCATGCCCCAACAGTGTCCTGGGCATTGTAGCCTGCTACTAGCAAGGCATTCTTGTCAGCGAAGAGCTTTATAATTGCTTTTCCTGGCGTGAAGCCTGCTGCGCAATCAGCTGGGTTACCCATTAACTTGGCTGCTATTGTGTTGACGCATGGTCCTCCAACAACAATCATTTTCTTACTTCCAAAAGTTGATTCGGCATCTGTGTCCAGAATTGCCATTCCAACTCCTATTGGGTTCAGGGTTGTTGTTGTTATTGTTCCACCGCTTGTGGCTGAAGCTTCGTTGACTTCAACAGTTCCTGCAGTTATAAACGCCTGGCCTCCTCTCTGGCTGAGCGGATACTCTATGGTTAGAGTTTCTGCTTCAGTTGCTGAGCTTGGATTGTTGAGTTTCAGGTATGCTCCGTACTCAGTCATACCATATGCCCAATCATCCTGGTTAGGGTCATCGATTACATCTGCTTGTGCTAGGTGTACTACCTCACCTGTAGCGTTGCTTATAACAACGTCTGTTTCCTCAGGTGCTAATGGTACTTCGTCAAAGTTGCTTGCAGGTGTGGTCAGAACAAATGTCCTGGCTGTAGATACTGGGCTCAAGGTCTTGTTGTCCGAAAATGCCTGTGCTGGCATTGCAATGTAGCCTTCTCCCTGGAACGCCAAGTTAACTACGGCACCGGCTTCTAATTCGCCTGTTCCATCAAGGTCTACTGCAATTGCACCACCATCTGATATGTTAAGCCAGAAGGTGTGGTCCTTTCCTGCAATGTTCATCTTACCAATTCCAGTTGCTTCGTTGTAGTCGTATTTCTGGTCTCCAACACCAACTTCTTCCACAGTGATGGTCTTAGATGCAGTGCTAATGCCTCTGTATCTCAACACTGTTGAAACTGCTTTCTCATCGGTGTTAGTTTCACTGTCACTTACAATGAAGTAGTCGTTCTTGGCAATAAACAATGCATCTCCTGTAGTAAACGGGTTTGCTGTGGCTACTGGCTCTGTAAAGAGCAGGTGCTTACCGCTGGTGTCTCCCCATTGGAATAGGTCTCCATCATTGTTAATCAACGGGAAGGTGTACTTCTGACCTCTGGTGTTTGTGAACTCCAAGTCATAAGCCTTGTCTCCTTTTGCCTTGAATGCTATTGTTGTTACTCCTGTCTTCATTAAGCCTGTGTACAAGATATCCCAGTTGGCTCCTAGCATGCCTTCAGGTGTGTCGAGCTTTGATTTAAGCCCTTTTCCTGCTGGCACATAGTAGTCATTCTCAGCAGCTAACTTGTAGTAGATGTGGTTAATCTTCATCTTTGTGGTTGTGTTTGTTGCTGTTATTTCTACTGCACAGTCAGTTACGTCCTGGTCACCAACAACTACGTCACAGTCAGTTGAGAAAGTTGCATCTGTAAAGTCAGCATCTGTCATTTCCAGTTTGCTTGCTCCCAGATAGAACTCAACAATTCCTTCCCTTTGGTTGGAAAGGACTTCCTGTACGCCGATGGTTATTTCTCCGTCACCAAGAATCTCTGTGTCGCCTTCTATTAGTTCTGCAGTTAACATTCCGTTAACGCTTAGCTTGGCTGTGTCGGTGTCACTGATAAAGACTGCTGTTACTTCGTAGTCCTGGCCATCTATAGTATAGGTCTTGGTTTCGCCATCCTTTAAGGTGTCAGCTACTTGTCCACCAAGCATGCCTAAGGCTAATGATTTACCATCCTTGATAGCACTTACTATTGTATAAGGTGCTCCTAGAATGTTTATTGCCTTGCCCTCGAGGTTTACCAAGTGGTCGTCGTTACTGTCACCAGTACCGAACTTTGACTCTGCTCCTTCTGTGAACTCCATCTGGTACTCAAACATGGTTTCGCCTTCTTTGAAATACAAGAAGTCGCCTAAAACATCTGTTGTTCCAGAGTTGTCCTCACCAAAGAGAAGCTTTCCGCCCGCGTCGTCAGCAAACTTCAAGTACTGCTTTACTGGGGTCCTGCCCTGGCTAGTGCTTAATACTCCTGCCTTAAGCGCGTTTAAGTCCGTGCTAAGCAAGGTAGACCTTACACTTCCAAGGTATTCATCATTGAAGCCCAGAATGTCTGATGAAGTCCTGAACTCGAAGTTGTCTCCTGTCACTGATGCTGTTCCTGCAGCGCCTGGTACATTTACATTTGTGGTTGTTGTAGATGATGCCTGCAAACTAGCTGCTACGTCAATCGCACCAACAACGTCTGATGTTGCGGCTCTAGATCCTACTACAATCTTGCCGTCAAAGACGCCACTGGTTACGAAAGGCGCAGGGTAGTTACTCAGGTCCAATGCCATCGCTCCCATAATAGTGGCTCCTACCATGGTAGTTCCAGCAACCAAAGCTGCTATCTTTTTTACTGTCTTTCGCATATTCAATTTAAACACCTCCGTGTTTAATTTTTCTTATCTATCTTAACTATGTCGGTGTCATCCCCATACAAATATATTAGGTTTACGCTATAGCTGTTCCCACAGCTATATTTTATGCCCTGATACATTCATATCTGTCGTCAACTAATCGTATGTACCCCATAGTCAAGTTTTATTTATAAAGTTTTCGCAACATCAGGCAGGTGATGGGTGCAAACAGTTCTAGAACGCTTGAAACCTCTGAATTCGACCTAATAAGCTGTTTTTAATTATCAAGTAACTACAAAGCCCTCCTTTTAAATGGGCGAATCTGGAGCAAATTTGAATAATATATAGCCACAGTAAGTATGCTAAGCATCTATAAAAAAAATAAATGCGGGTAACAGAAATTTTGAGGAATTTCTGAACCCACATTTGCTTGCAAATGCGGGGAGAAGGATTCGAACCCTCGTAGGCACTAAGCCAACAGGTCCTAAACCTGTCCCGTCTGACCCAAAACCTTTGAGTTCTGATTGTTCCCAAAGGAACACCAAAAAGGTGCCTGTTTTTGATTGGCCACTCCGGCATCCCCGCATCAATTGCTTGCAATGTTGTTGTGGATGGCGATTCAAAAATCGCTTAGCGATTTTTGTTTACCGGCATCCCTACATTGTTGGCTATAAGCCAGAGGGTTTTCTTGGTTTAAAAAGTTTGCTAAAACAAAACATTTAAATATTAAAAGTACTAATTTATTACAATATTAGTACTAATTATGAGAGAGCATCATGAAAGTAGTTCTAAACCGGGGCCAGTACAAGATAACCATACCTAAAGAATTGGCAGAAGAAAAGGGCTGGGGGGCTGGCACCAAGATAAGATTTATCGAAGATCTAGAGGGCAACATATTCCTAAAGATTGTAGAGCTAAAGCCTGTCACTAAAAAAACTTCAGGAGCTAAGGCCGGGAAGAAAAAATGATAGCAGAAGACGGAATAAACCAATTGAAAGAGAATGATCAGGGCATAATCGAATTTGCCAGTAAGCTAGATGAAAAACTCATGCTTGGCGAAATTGACCTGGTAGAATACCAGGTCATGATGGATGAGAAGTATCCTATCACTAACCAAGAAGAATTCGTGAATGAGATTCACGACCAAACGAGCAAAGATCAAGCTCAGCACAGTAAAAATAAGAAAACCAGGATGCAGCTGGGAATTGCTGGAGCAATCCTTGTTGTGATAGCAGTCATAAGCATTTTCTCGCAACAGGGCCCATTCACACCAACAGGGTTTGTTATAGGTGAAAAACAGGTTCAGAAAGCAATTGATTTCAACCAGGCTTTCAGCCAGTACACTGAAACCCAATTAGAATTGGGCAACATAACTGGGCTGAAAATAAGCGGAAGACTAGAAGGGGCAGGAGCAAGAGTAAAACTAAGGATCAATGGAACAGACTACTTGGTAGCAGACATAATTAATCCTACGAGACAGAACCAAACAGCGCCAGAGCAAGCGCCGCAATACATCATAAGCACTGACAAAACAAGCTATGTAATCGGAGAAACTGTAACAGTAACAGTAACCCCAGGCACAGAGAACAAATCTCTCTATGTATCCTATGGAGAACAAACACAGATACTTGACGCAAATACGTACATAACGCAAGAGCTTGGAGAATACCAAGCAATAGCCTTGATTACTCTCCCAGATGACATCCTGCGCATAGAGACTAATTTCACAGTTGGTAATGAAAGCACAAATGAGACAACGCCAATAGAGACACCGACACCAGAAAATCTGCCAGAGCAAACAAACACCTATGAATTTTCTGGGCTATGCACAGAAACATGCAATATACCTGAAAGCAGCAGCGCAATACTAATAATAGAGACATCAGAGAACTCAACAGTCACAATAACGCAGATAACAACAACGCAAAACAAGGAAAACCAGGCGCCAGAGCAAACTCGGGTAATAGCAGACATAACGCAGACAACCCAAGAAACAACAACCTTAGACTTGAATGAATACTTCTCAGACCCTGATAATGACACAGTGCAATATGACATAAATGAAATACCTGAGATTGATGCGGCAATAAGCCAAAACATTCTGACAATAACATCAGCAAACCCAGGAACATACACAGCATATATCTACGCAACAGACGGAGACAAACTAGTAACCAGCAATACCTTCCAAATTACCATCATAACAGCAGAGGCAGAAAATCCTGATAATCAAACAAATTCGATGAATGAAACTACAAATGAAACAATAAATGAAACTGCGCCACCGGGAGAAACAATCACAGAACCTCCTGTTCTAACAGATCCTTGCAGTTCTCCTGACATTAACCAGAGGCCTTCCTATTGCTTTGCAGGGATAGAGGATAAAATCTACCAAGACTTATCAGCGCCATTAGAGAACAGAGAGGGTGAATTGCTTGGAAGATTCAACAAGTTCGGTAATCTCATAATCAAAGGATTAATTGTGCAGGAAGCAACAGGAGAGCCAGAAGCAGATGATTTCAAGATAGGATACACTGAAACAATTGATTTCATGGAAACAACCATCTACACTGCCTGGATAAGCAAGGCAACGGGCAATCTTTACTTAAGAGGCGGAGTGCGTGAGGAGCAAGAAACATTGCAGCCTCAACAATTTGACACTTTCATCATACAGAACAAGTTAGGGATAATCCTCGCCTACTTTGATGAGCGCACAGGAGACTTATACATAAAAGGCAATATTGTCCAGCTAGGAAAAATTTGAATAAGACAGAATGAAAGACAAAACAATTATCGCAAGCCTTGGGATTATGATTCTATTACTGATAGCTATACAAACAGTTTCTGCAATAAATGATCCTGGCCACGACACATTATATGTAGAGCAGCAAGGGGATTCTGAGCTAAACGGGACACTTAACATAACCAATAACCTGAGCCTGACAAGCACGAGCAAAGTAAAACAAGGAGGAGTACTGACTCTTTATGCAGACGGAAGCACGCCGGGAGGAACAGAAACTTATATCAGCGCAACAGGCTCTACAAATTATGATTTGTACATAGAAACGCAAGGAAGCATCTATTTCAAATCACTTACAACAGGAATGATGTACATAGGAAAAACAGGAACGCCTACAAGCCTCAATATTTCTGGAGCACTATACCTTAATGGAAGCAATAATAAGCTCGACACTGGGCCAGCAGGAAGCGCGTCAAACCTGAGCCTTTACTGGGGAGACAAGCTCCTATGCAATGCTTCTCAGACTAATTGCGGATGGATTAGTAGTGTGAGTGGAGGAGGGAACGGTTGGACTAACACAAGCACAACTGTAAGCCTGGTAAACACTGCAAACAATGTTTCTGCAAATACTTTATTCATAGACAACACTAATGGAAAAGTTGGCATTGGCGACACTTCACCAGACACCCTTCTTGATATCCAGAGCAGCAGTGTTGCTAACCAATTAAGGGTTAGCTATGATGATTCTAACTATGGAAATATCTCTGTTAATTCAGGAGGAAACATGACCATCAGGGCAACAGGCCATGTGATTATTGACTTGAGCTAGTGAATAAGTTCACAAAAATAAG
>Ga0315283_10005819_pt1 | contig 10923 bp, 7 predicted proteins | sample YL17G09_0_MG_FD_204541 | JGI IMG/M metagenome (GOLD analysis project Ga0315283, IMG submission 204541) | Sediment microbial communities from Yellowstone Lake, YNP, Wyoming, USA - YL17G09_0 | ecosystem: Environmental > Aquatic > Freshwater > Lake > Sediment | place: USA: Wyoming | collected...
CAAGATCGGCGACCCGTCCGCGTCGGAGACGCTGCGCAAAGCCCTCGGCGACCCCGACAAGGCCGTCGCCGAGGCGGCGCGCAAGGCACTCAAGAAGGTGGGTCCGGCGCCCGCCTGAGGCTGCGCCTCCGGGCGCCGCCCGGCTTCCCGGCCAGTCTCGTCCCTCTGCTGCGGTCGGCCGCGATCTCGCGGCCGGTCGCCTTCGCCGCCCGCCCCACTGTCCTCGCGCTCCTCTGCCCACCGGCCATTACCATCGCGCCTTGCTCGCGCGAGCGCTGCGTCCCGGTGCGTGACGTTGGTGCGCGGCTTGTGTTACGCGGTTGGGGGGGGCTTGCGACGTAAGGTACTTTCGCTGCAGCAGGGCAATGCTGCAACTTCTGTCGGAGGGAAAAAGATGCCCAAGCAGTTCAAGATGGCTCTCTTGATTGTGGTTCTGGCCCTGGCCGTGGCCCCGGCGGCCTTCGCCGGACTGTCGGCTGTGGGAGTGTCCCTGGACTTCGACTCCGTGGCCACCAGCAACGGCTTTCCCCAGTGGCACACAGACGCCAACGGGGTGACCGTGGACTTGCCGATCCCCCGGCTGGTGATGGGCTGGCGGCGCCCACCATGATCTACCAAGCGTTGGCCCCTGCGTCCAATGCGGTCGCCCGGAGGGCCGGATTCGACACTTCAGGGCCGGTTGCGCCGGCGTCGACCTTGCCGCCGTCTATCACGGTGACCTCCAGCGCCGGCGGGACGGAGTCTACTGCGGTGGCGATAGTGCCGTAGGCACCGTCGGCCGGTTCGTGCCGCAAAGCAAAGAGCAGTCGCTTTCGTCGCCCGCCTCGCTCCCCTTGGGGAACGAGGCGGGCCGGCTGACGTTGCGGCCGGATGATGAGGTCTATTCCTGCGGCCGCCGCGACGATGGCCTCAGCCCTGCCTCGACAGCTCGCCGCGCGCGGCAGATCCACCAGAGGGCCCTCGCAGACCGAACGACGTGCTGTCTCTGGGGGGGAGCCAGGTTCCGAACCTGGTCCAGGCGCTACTGGTTGGCCTCTAGACTATGTGAAGCCGACTATACCGAGCGGTATAGAAAGATATATCCTCCGCCAGATTGTCGCGCCTCCCGCGCCTCCGTAACCTGAATCAATGAAAGCCACCCCCGCGCAGCCGGAGCGACGCTCTGCCCCCCGACGTGGCATGTCCCTGCCTGTGAGGTCCCCCGGAGGGACCGGGGTCACCCGGGGCGTGAGCACGTCCGGAGTGTACTTCCTGTGCGAGGTCTCGTTCGAGGGCGTGACGCCCGGCGTCGCGCCTTCACGGGGGGTACCCACATGAGGCAGCCCGCGACACTCACCGATAGGCCGGCCGCTCGGCGGAGCACCTCCAGGCTCCTCGCCCTGGCGCTGATCCTGCTCGCCCTCGCCCTGGCGCTGCCCGCCGGGGCCTCCGCTTTGTTCTCCACCGGCGGCGAGTGGTTCACGCAGAGCTCGGGCACCACCGCGCGGCTCGAAGGCGTCGCCTTCAGCGACGCCACTCACGGCTGGGCGGTGGGCGAGAGCGGCACCATCCTCGCCACAACGGACGGCGGCGCCGCCTGGAGCGCGCAGACCTCGGGGAGCGACTGGTGGCTCGAGGACGTCGCCTTCAGCGACGCCACTCATGGCTGGGCGGTGGGCGAGAACGGGACCATCCTCGCCACCACGGACGGCGGCGCCACCTGGAGCGCGCAGACCTCGGGGACCACCGAGTGGCTCGACGACGTCGCCTTCAGCGACGCCACCCACGGCTGGGCGGTGGGCGAGAACGGCACCATCCTCGCCACCACGAACGGCGGCGCCACCTGGAGCGCACAGACCTCGGGCACCACCGAGTCGCTCTGGGGCGTCGCCTCCAGCGACGCCGGCCACAGCTGGGCGGTGGGCAGCTCGGGCCTCATCCTCGCCACCACGGATGGCGGCGCCACCTGGAGCGCGCAGACCTCGGGGAGCGACTGGTGGCTCGAGGACGTCGCCTTCAGCGACGCCACTCACGGCTGGGCGGTGGGCGAGAACGGCACCATCCTCGCCACCACGGACGGCGGCGCCACCTGGAGCGCGCAGAGCTCGGGAAGCGACGGGTGGCTCGACGACGTCGCCTTCAGCGACGCCACCCATGGCTGGGCGGTGGGCGACTGGAGCACCATCCTCGCCACCACGGACGGCGGCGCCACTTGGAGCGCGCAGACCTCGGGGACCACCGAGTGGCTCGAGGACGTCGCCTTCAGCGACGCCACCCACGGCTGGGCGGTGGGCGTCGGCGGCACCATCCTCGCCACCACGGAGGGCGGCTTCCCTCCGGTGGTCCCCTCGGTCACCAGCTTCACCCCGACCTCGGGCCCCGTGGGCACTGCCGTGACCTTGATCGGCACCGGCTTCAGCGGCGCCACCGCGGTCGCCTTCCACGGCGCGGCGGCGGCGACCTTCCGCGTGGACTCCGAGACGCAAATCACCGCCACCGTGCCGGCCGGCGCCACCAGCGGCACGATCGCCCTCACCGGCCCCGGCGGCACTGGCACGAGCGCAGCGAGCTTCAACGTCACGCCCGCACCCACCCCGACGCCCACCCCGACGCCCACCGTCACCGACTTCACCCCGACCTCGGGCCCCGTGGGCACTGCCGTGACCTTGATCGGCACCGGCTTCAGTGGCGCTACCACGCTCGCTTTCAACGGCGCGGCGGCGGCGACCTTCAGCGTGGACTCCGAGACGCAGATCACCGCCACCGTGCCGGCCGGCGCCACCAGCGGCACGATCGCCGTCACCACTCCGGGCGGCACCGGCAGAAGCACGGCGAGCTTCACCGTCACGGCGCCGGCGAAGCCCAAGATCGCCAAGCTCAAGCCCGCCTTCGGCAAGCGCGGCGCGACCGTCACTATCAGCGGCAGCGGGTTCGTCAGCACACGCGGCGCCAGCTCGGTGAAGTTCGGCAGCAAGACCTGCCCCAAGTACGTCTCCTGGAGCGCCACACAGATCCGCTGCAAGGTGCCGGCAGCGGCCAAGCTCGGCACTGTGAAGGTCACGGTGACGACCCGGGCGGGCAAGAGCAACGCCTTGAGCTTCATGGTGAAGCGGTAGGGGCCGTCGTCCCTTGCCGCGGCGCCGTCATCATCCCACGGTATGAGATGCGTGCATCGGCAGGGTCGAGGTACGCGCCAAGCCCTACGGCCCAACGACCCCTTCGGACGGCTGCCGCTACGACCAAGGGTTGAGGCGCGGAGCCGGCGGGGTCATGGGACTCATCGCATCGGCTGGACGCCCGGAAATCACCTTGGCACGAACACCTTGGCGCAGTAGATGAGTCGCATGGCTCTGGCGCAGGTCATGAAGACGCATACGTGGCAAGCGCGCAGCCTCCATGCGTCGTCCGAATGACGCGCTGAACGTGCTGGGTTCCAGACCTGCCCACCCGGGGGATCACCCGGCCTTGCCCCTTGGCCTCCTGCAGGCTACTGTCTGCATCGAACCGACCGTGAGCCTGCGCGGTTACGCGCTCCTCCGTGATCACAGGGCTCGTGTACGCCCGGCACAGGTGGGGATGAGCCATGCCGTACTCGCACAGAAGGCGTACTGCGCGCCGCATAGCCGTCGCGCGCCTCGCGCTGGCTTCGTTCTCCCTCTTCGCCGTGTGGCTCGATCCTGCCGAGACTGGTCATCATGGCGATGCCGTCTATGCACTTGTCGCGGGTTATGCGCTCTACTCTGTTGTGGCCACACTGGTGGTGTGGCGAGCCTCCCGCTACCTGAACCGACTGCAGATCGCCGCGCACGCCATCGACATCGCCGTGTTCACGGCGTTCATCTATCTGAGCGAAGGTACGACGGGCCTGTTCTTCGTGTACTTCGTCTTCGCCCTGATCGCCGGCACCCTGCGCTGGCAGTGGCGCGGCACTCTGGTGACCACGGCGGTCACGCTGGTGGCCTTCCTTGGATCCGCGATCCTGGCCGCACAGCGATCGAGCGACCCCGACTTCAAGCAAGGCGAACTCCTCATCGCGATCGTCTATCTGGGCGTCGTGGCGGGGCTCCTCGCCATGCTCGGGATGCACGAAGCCCGACTTCGCCGGGAGGTCGGCCAGCTTGCGGCCTGGTCTCAGGATGCCGCCCTCGACGATGCCCTGGGGGCCTCTCACCCGCAGTGGCTGGAGCGCGCAGCGAAGACCATGGGTGTGCGGCGCGCCGTGTTCGCCTGGGAGGACGAAGAGGAGCCATGGCTGCAGATCGCCCTGTGGGAAGATGGCCATGTGACCCGCTCCCGAGCGGCTCCCGAAGAGTTCTCCCCTCTCGTCGCCGCGGATCTCGAGGATAAGGCCTTCGCGTGCGCGGACGTGCGGGCCGATCCCGAGGCACTCACCCTTCTTGGCGGCGAGGGAAGCCTTCGCCGCTGCAAGGGTCCACCTGTCCACGAGGACTTTGCCGACAGATTCGCCATGGGGCCGGTCATCTCCGCTCCTGTGAACGCCGGGGAAGGCAAAGCCCGACTGTTCTTCCTGGACAAGCGGCAGGTAGATTCGGACGATCTGACCCTGGCGAACATCGTGGCTACGGGGGTGACACTACTCATGGTCGCGTCCGATCTGCGGGCGCGCCAGCACCAGTCGGCAGCTTTCGAAGAACGGGTCCGTCTGGCTCGGGACCTGCACGATGGGGTGCTTCAATCCCTCGCCGGCACGGCCCTCCAGCTGGAGACAGCCCGGCGCCTCCTCGCGACCGACCCACCTGCCGCCCGAGGGATCATCGAGAGCGTCCAGGACTCCCTGGCTCAGGAGCAGCGCGATCTGCGGCATTTCGTGGACGGCCTACGACCCGGGCTCGCGGCGGAGCGCGAAGTGACCCCCGATCTGCGCGCGCGTCTCCGCGAAGTGCGCGAGAGCGTCTCCAGCCAGTGGGGGCTCGAAGTGGGGGTGCTCCTCGAGAATGACCTCGACGAGAAGTTGGGCGCGATCGGCACCGCGGTGGATGGCCTTGCTCTCGACATCACGTTCATCGTGCACGAGGGGCTCGTCAACAGCGCCCGCCACGCCCAGGCTAGCCGGGTATGGGCGGCAGTCAGCTACGCGAGCGATCGCGTCGAAGTAGTAGTGGGGGACGACGGGCATGGTTTTGCCTTCCATGGGCGGCTTGACTTGGCGGCCCTCATGGACCTGGGGGCGGGCCCGAGGACGCTGATGCATCGAGTGGAGTCGCTAGGCGGGACGCTGACCGTGGAGTCCAGCGCAGGAGGTAGTCGCATCGAGATCACCCTTCCCGTCGCCGCCGGCACGGCGGGTCTGAGAGAGGTCGTATGAGCATCCGGCTGGTCTTGGCGGACGACCATCCGTTCATCCTGGACGCTCTCGAAGGCTTGTTCCGCCTCGAGGAGGACATCGAAGTCGTCGCCCGCTGCAGCGACGGCGCGCAGGCCCTCGAGGCGGTGGAGAGGCTCGAGCCGGATGTGCTCATCCTGGACCTGCGCATGCCCATCGCCGACGGCCTGCACGTCCTGCGCCGGCTGCATGAGCTGGGTTCCCGGACCTGGGTCGTTCTGCTCGCGGGGTCCGTGGAGGATCGAGAGCTCGTCGAATGCCTGCGCCTGGGTGTGCGCGGCGTCGTCCTGAAGGAGATGGCGCCCCGCAAGCTGGTGCAGTGCGTGCGCAAGGTCTACGCCGGCGACGTCTGGGTGGAGAGCCGCTCGATGACGCGGGCCGTCGATCTCTTGCTCCTGCGGGAGGCCGGGGCCCGAGACTCCGCCGCGCATCTCACGCCTCGCGAGATCGAAGTCGTCCAGATGGTGGCCGCGGGGCTCCGCAACAAGGAGATCGCCGGCCGGCTGACGGTGGCCGAGGGCACGGTGAAGGTGCACTTGCACAACATCTACGCGAAGCTGGGCGTCGATGGACGCCTGGAGCTGCTCAAGTACGCCCAGGAGCGTGGGTTGGTCTAGTAGGCCTGCGGGCGCGCTGCTTTGGGCAAGCCTTCACCGCGTTGGCTTCTGTTCCCCGGCATTCCCGTCGCCACTGCCCAGGGGTGCAGAAAGCGGCCTATACCGACCGATATAGGAAGATATATCTTTCGCCAGATTGTCGCGCCTCCCGCGCCTCCGTAACCTGAATCAATGAAAGGGACCCCCACGCAGCCGGAGCGACGCTCTGCCCCCCGACGCCGAATGTCCGTGCCTGTGAGGTTCCCCGGAGGGACCGGGGTCACCCGGGACGTGAGCACGTCCGGAGTGTACTTCCTGTCCGAGGGCTCCTTTGAGGAAGGTCAGCAGGTGAGTCTGACGATCACCCTGCAACATGTGGATTCCGAGGGTCCTCTCGATGTGATCTGCCGAGGACGCGTCGTCCGCGCAGAGGGGCCCGAGATCGGGACAGGCGCTCAGGCGCTGCGGAGAGTGGCGATCGCGCTCGACCCTGAAGCATCCGACGCATTCGTCTTCGCGATCGCGTCGTAGAAGCATCGTAAGCGACTCGCCGCTTTCAGGCGACGGACAAAGAGGAGGAAGCACACTGTGAAGACGATCACTCGAACCATGAGGAAGTTCAGCTCATCGGGTGTGAAGGCTCGGGTCGCCATCTTCGCCACGGTGACTTTGGTCACCGTGGGTCTCGTGCTGGGTACTGCGTGGGCCGTAACGGCAGTGACGATCACGACCGTGAGTCCTGGTTTTGGCGCGGTCGTCCCTCCTCTTGGCGCGCCACCGTTCGTTCCCCTCACCTCGCTCGCGACGGTGCCGAATCCGGTCATCCCCGGGTGGCCGGCGGCGCCAACAATACGCGCCGATCTGACCGAATACATCGCTGACTTGACCGCCGCCAGGCAGTTGGGCAAGGCGCTCTTCTGGGACATGCAGGCGGGCAGCGACAACCAGACGGCATGCGCCACGTGCCATTTCAATGCCGGAGCAGACAACCGGGCCACGAATCAGCTCAACCCGGGCGCCGACAAGGTCTGGAGCCCCGATTCCCCCAACTACACGCTCGTGCCGGGAAGCTTCCCGTTCACGCTTGCGACCACCGCCCCCATCGCCGGATCGCAGGGCATTCGCAAGAGTACCTTCCAGGGCTTCAGCAAGTCCGGGGTGGAGCTGACCGCACCCGTCGCCGATCCGGTGTTCAACGTGGGCGGCGTCAACGTGAGGCAGGTGACGGGAGCTCACTCCCCGTCCACGGTCAACGCGGTGTTCAGCCACCGCCAGTTCTGGAACGGACGCGCCCAGCCGGATTTCAACGGCGTGAACCCCTTCGGGGCGAGGGACACCTCGGCCCGCGTCTGGGTGCTGGACGCCAGGGGGTCTCCGGTCCCGTTCATCATCACCATCCAGAACGCGAGCCTGGCGTCCCAGGCCGTGGGTCCGCCGCTCAACACCGTGGAGATGTCCGCCGCGGGGCGGACCTTCCCCGACCTCGGCAAGAAGATGCTTGCGCTGAAGCCGCTGGGCCTCCAGAAGGTGGCCTCGACCGACAGCGTGCTGGGCTCGGTCGCCGACCCGACGAAGGGTCTCACGGCGTCCTACACGACGCTCATCCAGAAGGCCTTCCAGCCGAAGTGGTGGAACTCGAGGAAGAGCGTCAGTGTGGGCGGCAAGTCCTACACGATGATGCAAGCCGATTTCTCCCTCTACTGGGGGCTTGCCATCATGATGTACGAAGCGACCCTGGTCTCGGACAAGACCCCTATGGACGCGTACCTGGCTTCCAGGGTCTTTGACCTCACCGGTCACCTGACCAGCGATAACTCCACTCTCCTGACGGATGCGGCGACTCGGCTCGCGACCGACTACGGGTACACCGGCGGGGTCGATGGCATCTTGCGCGGTCTTGACCTCTTCGAAAAGCCTGTGGCGCTGGGTCCGGGCGGTCTGCCGCTGACTCCGATTCCTGCCGGCGCGGGGGTCGCGTGCAGCTTGTGTCACGTGGGCGCCGAGACCACCAGCGCCTCGATGCGGAACCTGGCGGGGTCGGGGCTGGAGCCGGGGGACGTCGCGTTCAAGAACGCCGGCTTCGACCTGAGGATGGAGCGCATGTTCATGAGCGCGCCGCCCGTTCCCTCCGGCACGACGACCATCACCGTCGACCCCTCCACGTACACCGTCACCCCCATCAACCCCGATGGGACCCCCGCCCCCCCCGCCAGGATCGCCGTCTATGACGCCGGCTGGTACAACATCGGCGTCCGCCCCACGCAGGACGACCTGGGCGTGGGCGGGCTGGACCCCTGGGGCAAGCCCCTCTCCTGGACGGAGTTCTTCCAGACGACCTTGGCGAACCCAGGCTCCATCAGCGTCCCCGGAGGAGGGCTTGGCGCCCCCACGGTTCCGCCGGCCGCTCCTGCGACCTCCCCGTATGCCGGGGAGGTGCTGAACCCGCTCACGGGCCTGCCCCTCCTGTCTGGTCCGCTCACGAAGACCGAGGCGACCGACGTCGCCGGCTCCTTCAAGACCCCCGGCCTGCGCAACGTGGAGCTGACCGGTCCGTATCTGCACAACGGCGGGAAGTCCACCCTGCGTCAGGCGCTGGAGTTCTACGACGACGGCGGGGACTTCAGGGCGAACCCCACGCTCTCCCCGCTGATGCTGCCCCGGGGGATGACGCTGTCCCAGGTAGATGACCTGGTGGCTTTCCTGACCTCCCTCACAGACGACCGCGTCCTCTATCAGCAGGCGCCCTTCGACCACCCGGAGCTGGTCGTCCCCAACGGACAAGCCGCGAACGGTGCGGACATCACCATGACGCTTCCCCCGGTCGGCGCCGCGGGGGGGACACCGCTCAAGCGTTTTCTGGACCGCAACCCCTTCGCCGCTCAGTAGCGAGAATGGAAAAGACGGAGAGAGAAATGAACAAGCAAGTGGAAAAGAAGGATTCTGGTTTGACCAGGCGAGAACTGGTGAAGTCCGGGCTCATCGTGGGCGGCGCCCTGATTGCCGGCGGTGTGCTTCTTGATTCGGCGGGCTTCCGCACCGCCCGGGCCCGCGCCCTGATGGTCCCCCCCAACGGGGGATTGCACTACATCGAGGTCTTTCCGACCAGCCCGCTGATCCTCAACCCGTTCAGGGACGACAATCCGCTGCCGATCCCGCTGCCGCTGAAGCCGTCGGACCCGAATACATGGGGCTCCGCGCCGGACCCGCAGACCGGCGGCACGAATGACTCGAGGGGAGGGGTCCATCAGCTCGGATGCAGTCAGCTGGGGTTGCCGGCGCCGATCTACTACCGGATCCCCCTGCAGGTGGGAGCGCACAGCTTCAGCACGCAGAAGGTGCTGCCCATCGACTCGGGCGGCAATCCGGTGACGCTCCCGGCAAGCTGGGGGGTCGCTCAGGCAACGGACGGCACGGTGACGCGCCTGCCCGACAGCACCATCTATGGCTTCAACGGAGCCTTCCCGGGAGCCATGATCAAGGCGAAGTACGGGCAACCTGTCTTGATTCGCTTCGTGAACGAGCTCGACGATGCCCACGGCTTGGACCGCAACGACTTCGGCGAAGAGACGTTCCTCACCCACCTGCACAACGGCCACACGGCGCCGGAGAGCGACGGCAACCCGAACTATTCGCCCATGCCCTACCAGGTGGGCGAGTGGTGCGACAACCTCTATCTCAACTGGCCCGCGGCGGGCGATCAGAGGGAGATGCAGTCGACTCTTTGGTTCCACGACCACTCGCATAGCCACACCGGGGCCAACGTCTACAAGGGCATGGTCGGCCTCTACCCGATCTACGACGCCAAACAAGACAACGGGGACGAGACCAAGGGGTATCGCCTCCCCGGCGTGACGAGCAAGGACCCAGCGCGCAACGGCGCCGTCGATTACGACATCCCGCTCGCCCTTTACGACACCCGCCTGGACGACGGCGTCACCCAGCACCAGGACTTCCACAACGGGAACGGCGAAACCCATCCCGAGTGGTGGGGCAAGACGTTCTTCCGCCACTTCCCCAACCACGGCTTCGTGGGCGACGTCTTCACGGTGAACTGCAAGGCGAACCCCGTCCTCACGGTCAAGCGGCGGAGGTATCGGCTCCGCTTCCTCGACGCCTCCATAGCGCGGATCTACGACCTGAAGCTCATGGCCTCGACCAAGGGCCCGGTGGCGGCCAAGGACACGGGGCGGAGCGGCGTCAAGCTGCAGGGGCAGTACCAGCTTCCCGACGGGCAGCAGTGCATGAAGATGGTCCAGATCGCCAGCGAGGGCGGGCTGCTGCCGTTCCCGTTCCTGCGCGACTCCGTCAAGGTCTGGCCGGCAAAGCGCCGCGAGGTGATCGTCGACTTCTCCAAGTACATGGACGGCACCCCGACCACCAAGGGAGACGTGATCTACCTGACGAACGTCCTGCAGATGACCAACGGGCGCAAGCCCAACGACGGGCTCATCAACTACGACGAGGAGACCGGCAAGCCGTTACCATTCCCCATCACGGACCCGGACTTCGACCCCGACTTCCGCGTGCCGCTGATGAAGATCGTCATCGGTGACGACGCGCCGGACAACAGCAAGGACCCGCTGGACTACGTGAACAAGGATTCGAATGGAACCTGCACGCTGAAGCTGGATCCGACCACCCAGCTCCCGATCCTGGGCATGCGTGCCCTTCCCAGCTTGCCGCGGAGCTTCAAGGGCTTCGCTTCGCGCACCTTCGAGCTGCAGAGGAGCGGCACCTTCGGCGGGGAGACCGAGTGGCTGATCAACGGCAGGGAGTTCGACGAGACAACTCCGCTCGCGTATCCGCTCCAGGGGGCCGGCGAGCTGTGGATCATCAAGAACGGCGGCGGCGGATGGGTCCATCCCATGCACCTACACGAGGAGGAGCACCGCGTCATCTCGCGCAACGGGGTGCTGGCGCCGACGAATGCCGCGAACCCGCTTCTCTACAACCGGACGTATCGCGGACAGGATCACCCCGATGACATCGGCAAGGAGGACGTGG
>Ga0315283_10005820_pt1 | contig 10923 bp, 13 predicted proteins | sample YL17G09_0_MG_FD_204541 | JGI IMG/M metagenome (GOLD analysis project Ga0315283, IMG submission 204541) | Sediment microbial communities from Yellowstone Lake, YNP, Wyoming, USA - YL17G09_0 | ecosystem: Environmental > Aquatic > Freshwater > Lake > Sediment | place: USA: Wyoming | collected...
TCGGTTACTTCATGGTGACCTTGACGCCCGACGCCGCGCCCACGTTGAGCTGCAGGCCCTTCGAGGTCGAGGCGAGCTTCATGATCACGCCGTTCTCGTTCTTCAGGTAGATCCCACCGGCACCGGCAATCGCCGCAGCGCCAGCGCTGAAAGCCGTGTACGTGCCAGGGAACTTGGCAATGTCCTTCAGGTCGTAGACGAAGCCATTGGCCTCAATCTTGCTGACGCCGACGTTGACGCCCGCCGACAGTCCCGTGATCTTGAAATCATAGGTCTTGTCCTGGAACTTGAGCTGGCCGCCACCTGTGCTGCCGCCGATGACCAACGCGAAATTCGTCGAGTCGATGCTCACGCTGCCGTCGTACTTCTGCCAGTCCCTGTCGGCCGCAGCGGCCACGCCGCCGACCACGAAGGCCGCCGTGATTGCGATTACGCCGAGAGTCTTCTTGAAATTCATCATGAGTGAAAGGTCTCCGAAAGAATGGAATAAGCGTGATTGAACCGCTTATTATCGCACGCGACCGTCCGGCCGCCAACCGGCGATGCATCATGCAACGGTCCCGCGGCATGATCCGGCAAACCGCCACTGAGATTGACAGCCGAACCGTGGCGGCGTTCCCCGACCCCCGTTAAACGCCCGTCACGGGCCGAAAAAGGGCCTTCGCGGTGCGTCCCACCATCCGGCAGACCACCGCATCGAACGCGCCGCCCACTACCCCGCCTACGACCGGAATCGCCTTCGGAAACTGCGCCACGCCGCGTCCGCCGGCCCTGGCAAGCAGCTTGAGCCCGATCCGCTTGTTGACTTCGACGAGGGCCCGGCCGGGCACCTGCTTGACCACCCGGTTCGACAGCCGGCCGCTGAAATCGACCCCGAAGCCCACCATGGCCTCCCGGGCGACGTCCCCGGCGAGACTCAGCAGGATCATGGTCCGCACGCGATCCTCGCCGAGGTCGTGCCCGTAGACGCGCGCAATTGCTCCTGCCATGCGCGCCTGGATCAGCCACGACGCTCCGAGCGCCGACGGGACGCCGACCGGCAGCGTCATGAACCCCCCGAGACCCGTGATGAACCCAGTCGTGAAGTTCTTGCCGGTCTCCCACTTGACCAGCGAGTCCACACGCGCGTCGTGCGTCGCGTAGCCCTGGTCGATCAGGTACTCGGTCGCGAGATCCTCCGCGCTCGATAGCGGCGGGAAGCCACCCAGCCCCTTGTCGAGCAGGAAGGTCACCAGCCTGCCGGCTGACTCTTCGGTCGGTGCGCGCTGTGTCATCGGGCATCGATCATGCCTTCGTCCTCCCACATCGACAACCCACCTTCGGCAACCTGCGGATAGTGCTGGCGACGGCACTCTGCTAGCGTCGGCGAGTCAGCCGCACGCGCCACTCCCGGGAGCACGTCTTCGATGTACATCGTGATGATCGCATCCGAGTGCGCACCGGTTGCCAAGGTCGGCGGCCTGGCCGACGTCGTATTCGGCCTGGGCCGCGAGCTCGAGATCCGTGGCCACGCCGTCGAGATCGTCCTGCCCAGGTACGACTGCATGCGCGAGGACCAGGTCTGGGACCTGCACGTCGTCGACCATGAGCTCTGGGTCCCGTGGGACGGCGGCGCCATCCCGTGCACGGTCTGGTTCGGCTTTGCGCACGGCCGCAAGTGCTACTTCGTCGAGCCTCGCTCAGCGCAGGGCTTTTTCGACCGCGGCACCTACTACGGGTTCCCGGACGACGCCGAGCGGTTTGCGTTCTTCAGCAAGGCGGCCCTCGAGTTCCTGCTGAAGTCCGGCAAGCGCCCCGACGTGATCCACACGCATGACTGGCAGACGGGGCTGGTGCCGGTGCTGCTCCATGAGCTCTATTCCACCGCCGGGCTCGCCGACCAGCGCGTGTGCCACACCATCCACAATTTCCGTCACCAGGGCGTGACGGGCCCCGAGATCCTGCGCGCAACCGGCCTGGACCGGCCGGAATACTTTGGCGCGCCGGACAGGATGGGTGACCCATACGACCGGCACTCCATCAACCTGATGCGGGGCGCGATCCTGTACTCGAACTTCGTGACCACCGTTTCGCCGCACCACGCCTGGGAAGCGCGCCATGCCGACCTCGGGTTCGGGCTTGGGCACACGCTGCACCTGCACCAGGACAAGTTCGTCGGCATCCTGAACGGGCTGGACTACGAGATGTGGAACCCAGAGACCGATCCCCACATCCCGCAGCACTTCAACGCGGCGACGCTTGCGAACAAGGCCGGCAACACCCATGCGCTGCGCCGACGCATGCTGCTGCGCGAGGGCGCGCGGCCGATCATCGGCTATGTGGGCCGGCTCGACACCCAGAAAGGCCTGCACCTGATCCGCCACGCGCTGTTCCATGCGCTCGAGCGCGATGCGCAGTTCGTGCTGCTCGGGTCAGGGTCCGAGCACGGCATCAACGAGGATTTCTGGCACCTCAAGCGCAGGCTGAACGAACACCCCGACATCCATCTCGAGATCGGCTATGACGAGGAACTCGCACACCTGATCTACGCGGGGGCGGACCTGCTGATCATGCCGAGCCTCTACGAGCCTTGCGGACTCTCGCAGATGATCGCGCTGCGCTACGGCACTGTGCCGGTCGTGCGGGGCGTCGGCGGTCTCAAGGATACGGTGTTCGACTGGGACTACTCCGAGTTGCCGCGGCGACTGCGCAACGGCTTCGTCTTCGAGCATCCCGACCACGCGGGGCTCGACTCGGCGCTGGACCGCGCGCTTGGACTGTGGCGGAGCGAGCCTGCGCTGTTCCGGGAACTGGTGCTGCAGGGGATGGCCTGCGACTACTCCTGGAACCATTCGGGCCAGCGCTATCTCGACGTGTACGAGTTTATCCGTCACAAGTAGCCCACGCGATGTCCTCGCTACCGGAGTACGTGGATGGCCTGCCGAATCTGAGTGGCTCAGAGGATCTTGTCGCGCGCGCCATTGCCGAGGCGGCAGGCCGGAGCGTATTCCTCGATGACAGCCGCATCCCGTTCAAGCGGATCCGCAGCGCCTGTGCCATCGCGTTGCACATGCACCAACCGCTCACTCCCACCGGCGGGGACGACCTGCACACCGCGGCGCTGATCGGCAATCTCCAGACGATGGCCGAGCACCCCGGCATTGGCGACAACCACAATGCGCCTGCTTTCCGGCGGTGCTACGCACGCATGGGCGAGTTCATACCGGCGCTGCTGGCAGAGGGACTGGAGCCGCGAGTCATGCTCGAATACTCCGGCACGCTGTTGCACGGGCTGCGCATCATGGGCGCGGACGACGTGATCGACAGCCTGAAGCGGATCACCTGCTCGGCCGACTGCCGGCACGCCGTCGAATGGCTCGGCTCGCCCTGGGGACACGCGGTCGCGCCGTCGACGCCAGTGCAGGATTTCCGACTCCACGTACGCGCCTGGCAGCACCACTTCGCCGCGATCTTCGGGCTCGACGCACTGACGCGGGTGCGCGGCTTCTCGCCATCCGAGATGGCGCTGCCGAACCATCCCGAGGTGGCGTACGAATTCGTGCGCACGCTCCTCGAATGCGGCTATCGCTGGGTGCTCGTGCAGGAACACACGGTGGAGGAACCCTCTACTGGCGCACCGCCGCGCCGACCGCACCTGCCGCATCGGCTGGTCTGCCGCAATGCCGCGGGCAAGACGGTGAGCATCGTCGCGATCGTGAAGACGCAGGGATCCGACACGAAACTCGTTGCCCAGATGCAGCCCTGGTACGAAGCGAAGGGCCTGGACCGCAGCGACCTCGCCGGACATTCGGTGCCGCAGCTCGTCACGCAGATCGCGGACGGCGAGAACGGCGGCGTGATGATGAACGAATTTCCATCGAAGTACTTCGACGTCGTCCGCGAGGCCTCCGGTAGCCACGTTCCGCTGATGAATGCGACCGAGTACCTCGAACACCTCTTCGCGCAGGGCATCCGCGAGTCCGACTTGCCCGAGATTCAGCCCATGTTCCATGGACGCATATGGACGCGGATGCAGCCGGGCGACGGCGTGGAGCGATTGGAACAGGTCGTCGAGGAATTACGTCGCGAAGATGGCCGATTCCACATGGAAGGCGGCAGCTGGACGAACAGCCTGACGTGGGTAAAGGGCTACGAGAACGTGCTGGGACCAATGGAAGAAGCGAGCGCCCTCTTCCACGACAAGGTCGTGAGCCGGCAACTCCCGACCGACGAGCGCCGCTGTCGCAACGCGCTGCTGCACCTGCTGGCGTCGCAGACGAGCTGCTACCGTTACTGGGGCCAGGGCCAGTGGACCGATTACGGCCGCGAGATATGCCGCCGCACCCGCGACATATTGAACTTCGACTTCTGAAGCGTCAGCCACCGCACTGAGGGCGGCCTGCCAGTCAATAGGTCCAGCCCAACAGGCCAAGACCCACAAAATTGAGCAATGCAGCGACGATGAACAACGTCAGCGGCACCTGCACCTTGGCCTTCAGCGTCTTGCGTTCTATAGCGAATTTCGCCGCCAGGTAGAACCACAGGTAGCCGAATACGAAGATCGGCAATACCTCGACGAGGCCTCGGTTCCACCAGCGATAATCCCACACGAGAAGCCCGCCCTTGTTGAGTACCAGTTCCACCAGCACCGAGACGCCCGAGTAGAACAGCGCCCAGAACCAGCGATTGGGCAGACCGCACACCGTTGCCTTCGGATCGTCGTCGATGGACTTGTAGTAGAGGATGCCGGCGATGCCGAACATGAACATGATCTCTACGTTCCAGCCGACCAGCGTGCGCAGCGCCGTCGGGCCGGGAGCCAGCCACAGCGCGCTGTAGCCGGAAATCGAGAAGATCCAGCCATTGATCGACTCGTTGACGAAATCCGCGCAGAAGACCGTGACTCCGGCGATGACCGGGTCCCAGTTGCCGGACGCGCGTGCGGCGCGGATCTCCACCACGTAGATGTAGAACAGCAGCGCGAGCAGCGGAACCACGTACCACTGCAGCGTGCTGAAGTCGCGAAGTCCGACGAGCGCCTGGCGAGCCGATTCGGTCATTGCGGAACAACTATCCAGCCGATCGCCGATCCGACACATCCGTACTTCTGGCAACGCCGCGGATTCGAGCCGATGCCGCCTGGCGGTTACACTTTGTCTGGATTCTCTGCCATGGGGTTACTCGGATGATGCGTCGCGGGCCAGACCCGCCAGGTCAGCGCCGCGCTGCGGTGACGGCCTGGCGCTGCGCCGGGCGGCCCGGTCCGGCCTAGTGCCCGCCCTGCACGAGGAGCCCTTCCGCCCGCAGGGCTTCCGCGAGCCCTTCCTCGATTTCGGCGGCCTGCGCGCGCGGCACACGCTGGAGATGAAGCACGGGCCCTGTGAGCACTTCGAGTCCGCGCTTGAGCACGCTGCCCGCCGCGCGAATGCCCGACTTGTGCTGGTCGAACCGCGCCGCCGGCGTGTACTGCGTCGCGCCGACGTAGACACCAAACGGCCCACGCGCGCTGTCCTCATAGTCGAGCAGCACCAGGTAGAGGTTCGACTTGCCTCGGCCGGAGCGCACGAACCGCCCGGCCACCTCGTACACGAGCGGCAGCCAGTCCACGTAGCGCATCGGCAGCCAATCCGGCACCGATTCCGAGGCTGCTCGCCACAGGATGCCCAGCATCCTCTCGATGTTCGTCGGAGGCTCATTCCGCATCCACAGCTCGTGCACGACGTGCGCAGCTGCCGAACCATCCCGCTCCTCGAGCGCTGTCGAAAAGCGCGCAAGCAGCTCGTCCCGGCCGGATGCCCGCAACGGTCGCTCGCCGGGGAGCGGCGCAGCCTTTCGCCGCGTCCGCCGCCGTACCCTGCCTTTTTGCTGCTCGCTGGCCAATGATTGCTCGCTCCATGCGGGATCGCCCTGCCACACTATCGTAACCAGTTAGCCAGGCCCGCTCACCTTCCGCCACCCGTGACTTCAACCCTCCCCCTCGCCGCCCGCGTCATCTCGGAAGGCTTCCTGCCGGCCCGATCGGCCTTGCTGCAGGGTCCGGTCGAGCCCGTCACCGGATTCGCGCCACCAGACCGGGTCCGCGGCATGCTGCTGGCGCTCGCCATTGGCGACGCGCTCGGCAACACGAGCGAGGGCCTGACCGCGGCTGATCGCGAGTCACGCTACGGCGAGATCACCGACTACCTGCCGAACATCCACGCCGAAGGCCATCGTGTGGGGCTTCCGTCGGACGACAGCCAGCTCGCTTTCTGGACCCTCGAGAGCCTGCTGGAGCGCGGGAGCCTGGATCCCGACGACCTCTCCGCCCGATTCGCTTCGCGACAGATATTCGGCCTTGGCCAGGCCGTGACGAAGTTCCTGGGTAATCGCTCGGAGGGCGTCACGCCCTGGTATCGATGTGGCGCCGAGAGTGCCGGCAACGGAGCGTTGATGCGGATCGCTCCAGTCGTACTGCTGCACCCGGCCGGTACCAGCGCCGCGCTGTGGCTGGACACTGCGCTGGCATCGATCGTCACGCATCGGGACGCGAGTTCAGTCGCATCGTGCGTTGCATTCGTCGACCTGCTGGCACACTTGCTGCGCATGCAGGCGCCGCCCCCGCCCGGCTGGATCATCAAGACGTTCATCGCGACCGTGCGCCGGGTCTGTGCGGACCAGCTGTACCGTCCTCGAGGTGGGCGATTCGCAGACTGGGAAGGCCACTACGCGGACTACCTCGAGCACGTGCTCCGCGAAGCCGCGCGGCATGGCTGGAGCACCCGAGAAGCCTGCGACATGTGGCATTCCGGTGCATACCTCCTGGAGACCGTTCCGAGCGTGCTCTGGGTCCTGGAGAAACATGCGCACGATCCGCAAGAAGCACTCATCAGGGCCGTCAACGACACGAAGGACAACGATACGGCCGCCGCGATCGTCGGTGCGGCCGTAGGGGCATTGCACGGGGGCAAGGCGCTGCCCGAGCGATGGCAGATGGGGTTACTGGGCCGGACGACCGCGGACGACAGCGGGCACGTGTTCCGGCTGATCGAATCGGCGATCCGGCACGATTGGCGGTGAGGCGCAGCGCCAAACCGTTTCAGACGGCCAAACTTCCTTAGACTCTGCCCCCTGTACTAGACTGCGCAGCAGCCTTCCCCAGCGTCGCTTTCTGGAGTTCCAATGAATGCATCTCGCATCGTGCTGACCGCTATCGCTCTGCACTTCGCCACGGTTGCGCTGGCCCAGGCTCCGGAGACCGGCACTCCTACCGACCCCTCGGCGTCCGCCGCGGCAGCTCCTGCGGCCCCCGCCAAGAATCTGCGCTACACGGACGACTATCGCATCTCGGTTGACGAAGATGCGGAGTCCGACGGCGAGATTGTCTTCGGCCTGACACCGAAGGGAGGCACGACCCAGGAGGTAAAGGTCGCGATCAAGAAGGGCACGAGCGAGAACAACGTGGCTGGTGAGATAAAGAAGGCCTTCGCGGCACAGATCGGCACGAAGGACTACAACATCGAGATGGAAGACGGCGAAAACGTGATCATCGAGCGCAGCATGGGCGCCAAGGACTACTCGCTGGTGCTCGCGAGTTCCACCGTCAAGGGCATCACGGTCAAGGTCCACCGCGACTGATCGACCCGCGCGCCAGCGCCGCGCAGCAGCGCAGCTACGCTGCCTTCCGCAGCATCGCCCGCCGCAGCACGAACCGGCCGCCACCCGCCGCCTCAAGCGTCCACATGCGGATGTCGGGCGCATTGCGCTCGGCCCTCTGCGTATCGTTCGCGTCCCAGCCGCGCTTCAGCAGCAGCACGTGAGCTTCCTGTCCCGCGTGCTTCACGAGGAGTTCGCGCATCAGCGTCGCACGTCCCACCTGCAATCCGCGCGCCTCCGCCTGCCATTCGGCCGCATTGATCGCATACGTGAGAGTGCCGTCCGCTCCTCGCTGGATCTGGTCATGCCACACCGTCATTACCAGCGTGCCGGCCGCCGTTTCGTACGCGCGCTCGATCGCACGTGACGGTGTCGCTTCCACGCCCAGCGCCTTGAGCGACTGGGAGACCGAGACCTTTCGCGAACAGTCGAACGTCGCCCGGATCACTGCCGGCAGTGCGTTCCAGCGCTCCCCGCACGCCCGGCGAAGAGCCTCTGCACTCGGTCCCGAAACGGTGGCTGGCAAGGCCCGCCCTGCTGTTCGACTGATCTTGCTTGTCATTGGATTGAACCCCTGCCTGGATCATACATGCCCCGTGCCGCCACGATGGCCCATCGGATCGCCCTGAGCACGGCGCTGCTATTGCGCGGCAAGCTTGCACTCCACGGCCACGTCCACGGAAAGCCATTTTCGCTTCGCGCGAAACACACTCTGCTCGGTCTTCCCGGCATCGACGTACGTCGTCTTCCGGTAGAGCGGCTGCGGAGCCGCGTCATAGCGCAGGTCGCACCGGACTTTCTGCGCCGTCTTGTTGGTCAGCTTGACTACCAGCACGCCACTCTGCGCCACAGGCTCGATCCCGATGTCGAGGCCGTTCAGCGCCGGATTGATGTTGACCGAATAGGTCTGGGCCACCGCGCCCGTCGCTGGCATCGACAGCGCAAGCACGGCCCAAATCCCGAGCGACCTGTGCAACTTCGAAAAAGAGCCGTTCATCGCAAACCTCGACCTGGTTGATGCCGCTACGCGCACGGCGCGCCCGCCGCGTGAAACCTGCCCTGCGAGCGCCCCATCGCGCCGGCCAATTCCTTGAGCAGCTTGACAGCCACGATCGCCGTCGAATCCCCGACGTCGAGCGCAGGATTGAGCTCGACGACGTCGGCGCCTATCACTCCGGACCGCAGTCGTCCGAGGACGGCGACGATGTCACGTACGCTCAACCCGCCAGGCTCGGGATGGGAAACTCCCGGCGCAAACGCTGGATCGAGGACGTCAAGATCGCACGTCACATACAGGGGTCCGTCCGGGATCGGCACGCGGCCCGGCGCGCAGTCGGCCCAATCGACGACCTCCACGCCGAAGCGTTGCGCCTGTGCACGATTGTGCGCATTCCAGGTTCGAATTCCGACCTGGACCAGGCGCCGAGCGAGCCCGCGCTCCATGATGCGCGCAAAAGGGCTGGCGTGAGAACGGGGATTGCCGTCGAATTCGTCGTAAAGATCCGGGTGGGCGTCGAAATGGAGCAGGTTCAGGGGTCCGTGCACCCGCGACAGGCCCTCGACGATTGGAAACGTCACCGAATGGTCGCCGCCGATGCATAGCAACGGGCCGCGCCGGGCCGCCTCGGCAGCCGCGTCAGCAATGACGTCGTGGTCGGCCGCTTGCTCCGAGATCGGCACGTCGCCGAGATCCTGAAGCTGCATGTCCGTGCCGATCTCGAGACCGCATTCCGTCGCGGAATTACCGAACTCGGAATATCTCCGCCAGGCGCGCCGGATCGCCTCGGGCGCCGCGGCGGATCCGCGCCGGTATGAGCTATTGATGTCGGTGGGCACTCCCAGCAACTGGACGATCACGGCAGAGCCCGACACTGCAGTCAGGCCTTCTTGAGAAAGCACGTCTTGAGGACGACCGTGTTGCGTCCTTGTCCGCATTCGATCGCATCCTTGATCACCTGCACGGCATCGCCATCGCTAAGCTCGTTGCCGTTACTGTCTCTGACCGCCATGACTCACTCCGATGCCGCGCAGACGAACGCCCAAGGCTGGAATCATGCACCCGCGCGCACCGTCGGTGCCATCGCACTTCAAGCTTGTTGACTGCAACCCGTGTTCAGTGGATGCTCGGGCCGGGTTTCCTTTCCGCGGGACTCGCCTGCATTGCCGATACGATACATTCGACGATGTTTCCGGGCGTGCCTCGGGCTTACCGTGGCTTTGCTGCTCAGCTTCCAGGCTCGCGCATTGCCTGACAACGCCAACGCAAGTCTTGACAGCCTGGCCGAGCGGTACGTCCGGCTCGTGCTGGCCATAGGCGAGCACGACGCCAACATGGTGGACGCCTACTATGGCCCACCGCAGTGGCGCGAAGAAGCGCGAGCGCCTTTACCCGATCGCGGGCATCGACCCGGCGCTTGCCGAAGTGCGTCACCGAGTGAATGAGCTAAACAAGGCGCTCGGCTACGCCGCGATCGACGCGGCGCGTGCCTATCTCGACGGTGAGCGATCGAAGGAACAGACGATCGCATGGCTGCAGGAGTTCACGTTCGCCACGCGGAACGAGGCCGAACAGCGTCTCCGGTTCTACGAGACTTACCGCTCCTACATCGTCAACTATCGCCTGGGCGAGGACCTTGTCGGCCAGTACATCGACAGGGTGGCGGGCGCGGATCCCGATGCCCGGTGGAAGGCTCTTGCCGCCCTGCTCGCCTCACCGCCGGTCGTCTCGGATCTCGCCAAGGGCACTGCGCTCGATCCGGCGCGATAGCCTGCGCCGAGCGCGCTGCCGTTGCCCGGCGCGTTACGCCCCAGGGCCGGCCTGCGTATTGCCCTTCAGCAGCGCCATGGCCGTCCCGATGAGCGCCGACACCTCGGTCATGTTGCCCGGCACGATCATCGTGTTGTTCTTCTGCGCGAGTTGCGCGTAGGCCTCTACCGCCTTCTCCGCAACCTTCAGCTGCACTGCCTGCTCTCCGCCCGGCGACCGGATCGCCTCCGCGATCTTGCGGATCGCGCCCGCCGTGGCTTCCGCGACGGTGGTGATCGCCGCCGCCTCGCCCTGCGCCTTGTTGATGTCCGCCTGGCGCTGGCCCTCCGAACGCGCAATGGATGCCTCGCGTTCGCCGGTCGCGATGTTGATCTGTTCCTGCTTGCGGCCTTCCGACGCCGCGATCAGTGCCCGCTTCTCGCGCTCCGCCGTGATCTGTGCCTGCATGGAACGCAGGATCTCGTTCGGCGGCGTCAGGTCCTTGATCTCGTAGCGCAGCACCTTGACGCCCCAGTTCGCAGCCGCCTCGTCGAGCGCGCTCACCA